>Ga0310695_10002383_pt1 | contig 39841 bp, 36 predicted proteins | sample RumenRJG_04DNA_FD_203882 | JGI IMG/M metagenome (GOLD analysis project Ga0310695, IMG submission 203882) | Bovine rumen microbial communities from Lethbridge, Alberta, Canada - RJG_04 (v2) (version 2) | ecosystem: Host-associated > Mammals > Digestive system > Stomach > Rumen | place: Canada...
CTCTTTCTTCGCCACAACTTTCTTAGTGCTGTTTTCATTGTCCACTTTTATGGGCTGCTGTTAAAATCTCTGTCCATTTTTGGGGATAGTGTTATTTTCGTGTGTCCATTTTATAGGGAGTATTTTAGTCCCCCCAGTGTCCAAAAAACACCTGACACGATGTGTCAGGTGTTTTTGCGGGTGAGGATGGCGTCCTTGACCGCGCTGAGGATATATTCCCCGCCGACTTCGCCGCTGCGGCCGAAGTTAGCGACGGTTTTTTCACGGATGGCGCGGATCCGGTCCGAATAGCTTTCGTCCTGAAGGAGGGCGCGGATCTTTTCCGAAAGGCCGGCGAAGCTGCCGGGGCTGACCCTGACGCCCACCTGGTCCCGGAGGGTGAACTCCAGCGGCGGGACGGTGATCTTTTCATAGTCCGGGTTGTTGATCTTGGGCGGGGTGTCCACGAAGACGCAGGGGCGCTCCGTAACCATGACAAACTCATAGGCCGTGCCGGACCAGTCGCTGATGACCGTATCCGAATCGAAGATGGAGGTATTGCCGGTGAAGTCCAGCTCAAAGAAGAGGTCTCCGCCTTTGTAATCCTCATACCGTTTGACGATGGCGTTCATCCGGTCGCCGTAGCGCTTGACATACTCCGGATGGGGGCGGACGGTGACGTCAAAGCCCTGGCCCAGGAGCTCCTGCAGCAGGGGATCGATGCAGCTGTCCAGGATATTGTCCGGCTGCCAGGAGGGGGCGATGAGCACCTTTGGGCGCTGCCGCTGCGTGCGGGGCGAAGCCTGATAGGCGTCATACAGCTTTTCCAGCTGGCCGTAGCCGCAGGCGATCAGCTCCTGCTCCGGATCGCCGAAGAGCTTCTCCGTCTGGCGGATCTCCTCAAACTGGAAATCCCCGACGCAGAGGATCGCGTCATAATGGCGCAGGGCGCCGGTGTGCAGCACCATATGGGTGCTGAGCGGATAATGGAAGACGTAGACGTATTTAATGTTCTTGCTGTAATAGCTGCGCTTGTACTGATAGTTCCCCAGGTCGGACATGGTCATGACCACCACGTCCGCCTCCAGCTTCATGAACAGGGTGATGAGCTTTTTCGGGCCGATATAGTACGGAACGAGCCGGGGATTCTCCTTCGCCAGGGCGAAGACCTGGTCGTTGGGATCGCTGGTGACGTAATGGATGGTGAGTTTGCTGTTTTCCAGAAGCCAGATGATGATCTTCTCAAAATACTTGTAGAAGCCGCTGCCCTCGGAATAGAACACCAGGTGCTTGTTGCCCACGGAGAAGAAGCGCTTGTAGTCCACCTTCTCCCGGCGCTTTTCCTCCCGGCTGCGCACGGTGTCGCTGCCGGTGCGGGTATAGGCGGCCAGCTCTTTGCGGCTTTCCTCCAGCTCCGCCCAGTCGATCTCCTTTTCCGGCGGGCGGAGTTTATTGAGCAGCAGCTGCTGCAGGATGGTGAAGAGGTTGCTCCAGATCCAGTAAAAGCCCACGCCCGCGGGGACCGTGAAGCCCAGCACCAGGCTGATGCCCACGGAGACCGCCATGGAGGACAGCCTGGCCGCCTTGCCCTGGCTTTTCTGCAGGGGGTTGATCTTATTCTGGCAGAGGCTCAGGATCAGGGCGGCGAGGCCCGCCAGCAGCGGGAGGAGCAGATGGATACCGCCTGCGGCAAGGGGCGTGGCGGACAGGTCAAAGCCCAGGAAGGCGGTGTTCAGGTCCGGGCGGCGGAGATAAACATCCGGATGATAGATGATCTGCACCAGGCCGATGAGCAGCAGCACCTGAACCGCCACCGGGATCACGGTGGCGAAGGGGCTGTAATGTGCTTTTTTATACAGAAGGGCCTGTTCCTCGGCCACCTTGTCCGGGTCGCCGAAGTACTTGACCTTCAGGCGGTTGACGGCCGGCTCCAGCCGGACCATTTTGATGCCGTTTGCATGCACCCACAAAGACACGGGCAGCAGGACCAGCTTGGTCAGGAGCGTGAAGACGATCACGGCCAGGCCGTAATTTCCCGTGAGGCTGTAAGCCTGCCGCATCAGCCACCCGAGCGGCGCGCAGATTATTTGCATACTTCTTCTCTCTTTTTATTCCAGAATCAAAGATCTTCCAGGTCGTCGCTCTCGTCCTTGGTGACTTCCTCCCGGCCGACCGCCTTGGTGATCTTTTTCTTGGCCTTGCGCCAGTAAATGGTGAAGCCCGCGGCAAGGGCCACCACCAGGCCGATGGCCGCCTGGATGATCATGGTGGTGGTGGAAGGATCAATATACGCGCTGGCCTGGGTAGGCGTCATGACCATGCAGAAAACGCAGTAAAGCGTCAGAAGGAATAAAGGAAGTCCTTTTTTCATCGTTCATTCTCCCCTCGGATTGTTCGCGGAAAAACCGCTTTGTCTATTGTACTCGGTTTTGTAACAATTCACAATTCATAATTCAGAATTCATGATGATCAGCTGCCAGCAGAAACGGGAATGTGACAGCAGGGCGTTAGGGAACATTGGCTTTTTGCGTCCTCCGGACGTAGTAAGGGATTCCTCGACTACGCTCGGAATGACACCATATCGTATAGGCTTTGGTTTTCCGGTTACTATCATTGTGCATTGTGCATTATGCATTGTTGAGCAGTTGTCCAAATCTTTGATTTGGGTAACAACTGCCATGCTACAGCCGTCAAAGTGCCAAAGGCACTTTGGGCGAAGAGCCGATGACCGCCAGTGGCGGAAATTTCATCGGTTCTGAGGTCAATCGAAAGGGAGCAAGCTCCATGGGTTCGGAACGCCCGGAAAACTGTCCAGTGGACAGTTTTCAGTGGAGAACGGGCGGTAGCCCCGGCAAGGGAGTTGCGACCATTGAGATTGCGGAATACGGCGATCGCAGAATTGTGGCAAAACGAATGTTTTGCCACGCTGTGTCAGTGTGCTTTTCCCTCCCCGGCGTTAGGCTGAAGGCGCGAAAAGGAGGGAACACCATGGATTACTACAACGCGGAACACTATATGGACCGGACGGCGGCGGAAGCCATGCGCAACGTGATGGAGGAAGGGCGGGCGCCCCTGAATGAGGAGGGCTGCCTGCGCCTGGCGGAAGCGCTGGTGAGGCTGGCGGCGGAGGATTACCTGCGGGCCTGGCGGTGCCTGCCCTGCCGGTCCGCAAGGAAGCGGATCGGGGAAATAGAAGCCTTTTTCCTGTCGGAACATTTCACAGGCCTGACCGGCCTGGACGGCAGGGCAATCCTGAATATTGTGCGGAGGGAGGCGAAGAAGCAGTGAAGGTGCCGGAGGTGATCCGCAGGCCGAGGGACCTGCGGAAGGAAATGAAACGGAAGCAGACGCGGATTGACACCCTGCGCCGGTTTGCGCAGCAGCTGACGGCTCCCCCGCGGGAGGTGAAGGTGAAAAGCAGTCCCGATCCGGCCCGCTTCCAGGCGCTGCTGGCGGAAGCCGCGGACGAGGAACAGGCGCTGGAAAAGCTGGAGGAGGAGCGGGTGCAGGCGGTGACCGAGGCGGTGCTGGCCTTCTCCGCCCTGCCGGATGAAAGAATGATCCGGATCATGGAACTGCGGTACCTGGAGGAAAGAAACTGGGAGGAGATAGCGGAAGAGATGTGGATCAGCGAAAGCAGAATGTTTAAGCTGCACAAAGCGGCGGTGGCTGCTTTAGGCAGCAATGAAGAATGATGAATGAAAAAGGGAACGATAGGGACTGTCCCTATCGTTCCCTTGGAGTTCCTGTTGTGTGATTAATCCCGGAATTGCTGCATAAAGATCCTGTCAGCCTTCTCAAGCTTCGCCAGATACTCGTCATAGGCAGGACTGAGCCTTCTCATCGCAGGAATGAAAACGCTGTTATATCCCTGTTCCTCATTGAATTCCCTGATCAGTTCCTTCAGCTTAGCCCCCGGAGAGTTCCGGTATTCGGCTGTTTTCTGGAATTCCAGATACTGATCGATGATTTCCCTGTTGTTTTTCAGCCAGCCTTCAGGATCCTCCGCCGCTTCACTCAGCGCTGCGTCTGCCTGATCGGCTGCCTGACGGCCGATGTCAGTGTCCATCTCATCCAGGCAGTCCTTCAGTTCTTCCGGTACTTCCAGCTGTACGCTGTCCAGATAGTCGCAGACCTCCCGCAGCGCTTTCTCCTGGTCCCCGGTCCGGACAGGCTCCTGCAGGAACTGTCCGAAATGAAGGGCCAGATACTTGCCCCAGAAGCCCGGGAAAGCTGCCGTCAGCCTGTCTGTGACAGACTGCCTGCTTTCCGCGGCCGCGGCTTTGAGATACACGGCATCCCAGTCCTGTGAGGCTTCGAGCTCTTTCAGCATTTCATTCTGCTCTTTTCTCCTCCGGAGGATCGTTTCCTGTTTTTCAATGGTTCTCCGGAGGGCGGTATCATCCTTTCCGCTGAGCAGTTCCCGGATATCTTCAACCGATACGCCCAGGTTCCGCAGCAGCGAAATCTTTTTCAGGCAGGCAACATCTTCTTCGGAGAAATCCTTGTATCCGTTCTCTGAAACCCGCGGACTCAATAAGCCTTTCATGCAGTAATATTCAATGGCCTTCTTCGTCGTTCCCGACCGTTCAGCTGCTTCATGGATATACATCTTCCTCACCTCCGATTCAACTATAATCTACCCCCTAAGGGCACAGTCAAGAGGTTTTTGAAGGAAATTCTGATGCAGGGGAAAAGCACAGCGCCGTTGCTGAAGCGATGGCAAATGCAGAATTAAGAATGCAGAATGCAGAATGATTCCGCTGCGGCGGGAATCGTCCTTCGGACGTAGTAAGGGATTCCTCGACTACGCTCGGAATGACACCCAGGGGCGTTGGAGTCCCTATAGCGTTCCCGAACGTGAACTGATGAGGAGATTTCTCCACTCCCTTCGGTCGGTCGAAATGACACCAAAGCACAACGAAGAATCCCCAGCGTTATGGTTTTCCTCCACCTAATTATGAATTATGAATTGTTGAGGAAGCATCCACGCTTCAGCGTGGCTAATGCTTCCCATGCTACAGCCGTCAGCGCTTTTGCGCTGGTAACGGCGATCGCAGAATTATGATTTGTTTCTTCTTCCCTTTTTGGTCTATAATAAGCATATCGGAACAAGTGAGATACGACGAGACAGAAAGGATTTTGATTATGTCAGACGCTTTCAGGCCTAATCCCTTCCGGTTGGCTTTCGGGCTGATGCGGCTGCCGAAGAACCCGGACGGCAGCATCGACATTCCCCAGGTTTGCGAAATGACGGACCGGTTCATCGCCGCGGGCGGAACCTATTTTGACACCGCCTATGTATACGACGGCGGGGACAGCGAAAAAGCCTTCAGGGCCGCGGTGGCGGACCGGTATCCCCGGGAAGCCTATACCCTGGCCACGAAGCTGCACGCCTCCATCGGGGCGACGGACGAGAAGAGCGCCAAGGCGGAATTTGCCGTGAGCCTTGAGCGCACCGGCGCGGGGTATTTCGACTACTACCTGCTCCACGCGCTGCAGCGCAGCACCTTCCAGAAATACGACGAATACCACCTGTGGGACTTTGTGAAGGAGCTGAAGGAAAAAGGGTTGATCCGCCACTGGGGCTTCTCCTTCCACGCGGATCCGGAGCTGCTGGAGGAAATCCTGGACGCGCATCCGGACGCGGAATTCGTGCAGCTGCAGATCAACTACGCCGACTGGGAGAACCCGGGCGTGGCCTCCCGCAGGAACTGGGAGATCTGCCGGAAGCGGGGCATCCCGGTGATGATCATGGAACCGGTGAAGGGCGGCATCCTGGCCGACCCGATCCCGGAAGTGAAGGAAGTATATGACGGAAGCGGGGCGAAGGTCTCCTACGCCAGCTGGGCGCTGCGCTTCGCCGCCGGGCTGGAGGGCATCCACGCGGTGCTCAGCGGCATGAGCAGCCTGGCGCAGATGGAGGACAACCTGAAGACCTTCACGGACTTCCGTCCCCTGGACGAAAAGGAGATGGAGCTGATCCACCGGGCGCAGGCCGCCCTGGACGCGGATAAGTCTATCCCCTGCACCGCCTGCCACTACTGCACGAAGGGCTGCCCGATGGAGATCCCGATTCCCGAGATCTTCAACGTGATCAACCGGCGCAAGGGCAGTCCGGAATTCCGCACCATCCGGGAATACGGCATCGTGACCGCCGGACGGGGCACCGCCGGGGACTGCGTCTCCTGCGGCCAGTGCGAGCGGGCATGCCCCCAGGGGCTGCCGATTATCAAACTGCTGCGGCAGTGCAAGGCGGAGCTGGAGAAATGAAAAAGAAACTGAGGCTTTCCTTCAACGCGCCGGCGGTGCTGGGCTTTGTGGGGCTGTGCGTGATCGCGCAGATCATCAGCATGCTGACCGGCGGGCAGAGCAGCAAGGTGCTCTTCAGCGTATACCGCGCCTCTATGGCGGACCCGCTGACCTACGTGCGGCTGTTTACCCACGTGCTGGGCCACGCCGGGTGGGACCACCTGCTGGGCAACATGATGTACATCCTGATCCTCGGGCCGATGATTGAGGAAAAATACGGCACCGGCACCACGGTGTTCATCATCGCGGTGACGGCGCTGGTGATCGGGATCATCAACATGGCGTTCTTCCCCGGGGTGAGGCTGCTGGGCGCCAGCGGCGTCGTGTTCGCCTTTATCCTGATCTCCTCCATCACCATCCGGGAGGACAACACCATTCCGGTGACCTTCATCCTGGTGGCGGTGCTGTACCTGGGCCAGCAGATCTGGCAGGGGCTGTTCCAGCAGGACAACGTGAGCCAGATGGCCCACATCGCCGGCGGCGCGGTCGGCGCCGGGCTGGGGTTCCTGCTGGGCAGGGCCCATCAGCAAAAGAACCGTTCCTCGTTCTGAGCAAAAGTGGACACCGGGGACTGATATGTCCCCAGTGTCCACTTTTATCTGTTCAGCCGGATGCGGCGCCGCTCTTCCGCGGCGGCATACTCCTGTTTTTCCTCGGTAGTTTCCGGCACGAAGGGCGGAATGGCCACGGGGCGGTCCTCCTCATCGATGGCGACAAAGACCGCGTAGGCCCGGTTGATCAGTTCCCGGCTGCCGTCCAGGCGCTCCACCAGGCTGTCCACCCGGACCTCCAGGGAGGTGCGGCCGGTCCAGGTAACCACCGCCTCCTGCACCACGGTATCGTTCAGGTAGGCCGGCTGGAGGAAGGTCAGGTTGTCGATGCAGACGGTGGTGACCGCCTGGCCGGTATAGCGGCGGGCCGCCACGGCGCCGACCACGTCGATCCAGGCCATGATCTGGCCGCCGAAAAGCCGGGGCTTGGCGTAGCCGTTGCAGTGCTGGGGCATGACGATCTGTACGGTGGTTGTTTTCTCTGCCATAGGCGTGACCTCAATTCATAATTCTGCGATCGCTGTTACCAAAGCCGCTTTGCGCCTTTGACAACTGCTCAACAATTCACAATTATTATTTACCGGGAAGCTCGGTTTTCCCTTTTTTCCAAAAATGTTTTTGTTCGCTTTTCTTCAATTATTCCATTACGTATAATAAAATCGAACATGCTGATGTACCGGTTGCGTTCCCGAACGTTGACGGGCTGGGAGATTCTTCGACGCGTTCGCTTCGCTCACTTGCTCAGAATGACACACTGGACGCGATGCTGTTCCGAACAACTTAAGCGAAGATTTTTACTGCCATTCATCCGTTATGCGGCAAAGTAAACCAATTATGAATTGTTGAGCAGTTGTCCAAATCTTTGATTTGGGTAACAACTGCCATGCTACAGCCGTCAAAGTGCCATAGGCACTTTGGTAACGGCGATCGCAGAATTATGAATTATGAATTATTTATCTGATTTATCCATTGACATTTACGCGGAGCGCTACCGGGGCATGACCCGGGAGCAGCAGACCTGCTGCCTGACGGGGCACAGGATGATTCCGCCCGGGGAAGAGCAGAAGATCATGATCCGCGCGAAGAACATCCTGGTGCGGCTGATCCGGGAGCACAACGTCCGGTACTTCGGCGTGGGCGGGGCCGTCGGTTTTGACATGCTGGCGGCGGAATACCTGCTGCACCTGAAGGCCCACGAGGAGCAGCAGATCCGGATCATCTCCGTGCTTCCCTACCCCGGATGGCGGGAAGGGGAAGAGTGGAACGACCAGCTGCGCCTGCGGGAGGACTGGATCCTGCGGCAATGCGACAAGGTGGTCTACGTCCGGCAGGAATACGAAAAAGGCGTATTCCTCCTGCGGGACCGGAAGCTGGTGGACGGCTCCGGCTACTGCGTCAGCTACTGCAACCGGCCGAACACAGGCACCGCCTATACGGTGAAATACGCCATGAAACGCGGAGTAAAGGTACTGAACGCCAGCAGTTTTGATCTGAGAAACTTGTGAGAACGGAGGGACGGTTCCTTTCGTTCTTTTCGGTTTCATGAATGGTGAGAGAACGAAAGGAACCGTCCCTCCGTTCTCTTCTCATTCCTTCATCAGGCCCGCGCCTGCGTTCCAGGCTTTGCCGACCTGTTCCCCGGAAACATAATAACCGTGTTTGAACTGATCGAAAATCAGAGCGTTCAGTCTGGCAGGATCAATCTTTCCTTTTTCATCCAGGACAGCTTCATCCGCTGCCACGTTGACGATTTTTCCGACAATTGCATACATGTTATCCGTATTGATAACCTCCGCAAGCTCGCACTCCATGACAACCGGGAATTCCTCAATGATGGGAGCATTCACATGCTCGCTCTTTACGGCATGATATCCCGTGCGCTCGAATTTGTCGTTCATCCTGTTGCCGGAGGCAATCCCGAAGAAATCGGCAACATCCATATGCGCCTTGTCAGCCAGGGCAACGGTAAGGGCTTTCGTTTTCAGAATGTTCTGCGTTGTTTTGTGATCCTCGTCAATGAACAGCGCAATCTTATCCATGGCACAGATCATGCCCCATGCCGCGTTCATCACATTAACCTTGCCCGTTTCATCGTAGGCAGCCACCATCAGCACCGGCATCGGATAAACAGCCTGAACCAGCCCCAGGTTTTTCTTCATTTTCATCATCCTCCTGTCTCTTGCCTGATCAGCAGTTTCATGCTATCATTCATCCGACATGATTACAAGTACCAACATTAAAGTAAGGTACTTACCTAGAGGTAAGTAATGGAAGAGAAACGAATCGACGGAGCCTGTTTTGCCGATACAGGTTACAGCTATACCCTTTCACTGATTTCCGGCAAATATAAACCAGTGATCCTTTATTGCCTGATGGAATATGAACCGGTCCGGTTCAATGAAATGCAGCGATATCTTGGCAGGGTGGCAGATAAAACGCTGAGCCTTCATCTGAAGGAGCTTGAGCGTGACGGACTGATCCATCGGAAGATGTATCCTGAAATTCCCCCCAAGGTTGAATACTCCCTGACGGAACGGGGGCATTCTCTCATGAAAGTGCTGGACCAGCTGTGTACCTGGGGAAATGAAAACAGAAATGACAGTGCATTCCCGTCCTGCGGAGGCTGCAAAGATGATCAGCCTGAACATAAAGCATAATGAATTAACGGCTGAAGAATTCTTCAATGATCACGGCGTTCCCGGGACAGAAATCTTTGTTGAGCCGTGTGCCATGCGTGACAAGATTCAGTTTTATGAAAAGTTCGGTTTCAGCGCCAATGAAGCGCAGCGGTTACGAAAGTATCTGCGGGTCCGGGAATAAGAAGAACGGAGGGAAACGTCCCTCCGTTCTCACGTTTTACGGCCGGAAATCATCCGGCGAGGGGCCTTCGTCGTCCTTATCCCTGCCGAGGCGGATGAGCAGGATGACGCCGCCCACGCAGGCCGCGCCGATGGCCAGGCGCTTCAGCCCTTCCCAGATCAATGGGGAAAAGAACAGCGTAAAGAGGCAGTAGACCGCGCCCACACCCATAGCGATGATCAGGATAAAGCGGACGATGAGTCCCATGGCGCCGCCGAGTACGGAAAGGATGTCCCTGAGCATTTTGTCGTTCCCCCGGAATACAATTCATAATTCACAATTCATAATTCATAATTGGTATGGTTTTGGGCAGAAAATGTTCCTGTTGCTTGAAGGTTTACATCTCCGGAGGAGATTCCTCCACTACGGTCGGAATGACAACGTGGGCGCTACGAGCTAATCATTAGACCAGGTATCCAGAGTATATAATTCTGAATTCTGAATTCTTAATTCTGAATTCTATTTATGATCGCTTGTCCTTCGGTTTTGAGCCATTTCAGCGGCTGTTTATAATCCGGCAGGACCTTTTCCACCTCCGCCCAGAAGCGGGGGGAATGGTTCAGTTCCTTCCGGTGGCACAGCTCATGCACAATCACATAGTCCAGCACGTTCTCCGGGCAGAGCATCAGCAGGCAGTTGAAGTTCAGGTTGCCCTTGGCGGAGCAGCTGCCCCAGCGGGTTTTCTGGTTCCGGATGGTGATCCGGCCGTAGGTGACGCCCATCTGTTTTGCACGGGCCGCCACCCGGGGCGGGATCTCCTTCAGGGCGCGGTCAGCCAGGGCGTTCACTTCCTCCGCCGTCAGCTTCGGCAGCTGCGGCCGGGAACTGATCTTCGCCAGGGTCTTTTCAATCCAGCTCCGCTTGCTCTCCAGCACCTGGCGGATCTCCCTTTCCGGCATGCGCAGCGGCGCCCGGACGGTAATTTCGCCCGAGTCGTCAATGCGGATGCCCACGCTCCTGCGCCGGCTCCGGATCAGATGAATATGCCACGAGTTTTCCATGCTTTTCCTCCGCTCACGGGATAACAATGTAAAGACAGCGATAAGCAGAAACGGGAATGTGACAGCAGGGACAGACCAACTGTACACAGCTATAGGCCGTGACAGTTGGTCTGTCCCTCTGTCACGTTCCCGCATTGCGTTTGGGATCATTGGCTGTTTACATTCTTCGGATAATACCGAAGGAATCGTCCCTCCGGTATTATGAATGATTAAAATACTCCCGTAATAAAGATCTCCAATCCAATCAGGATCAGGATAATGCCGCCGAAGACCGACGCCTTGCCGGCCAGCTTCAGCCCGAGGCGCTTGCCCAGCTTGACGCCGAGAACGCAGATGCCGAAGGTCACGGCGCCGATGATCACGGCCTCCGTCAAGGCGGAAAGCAGATCGTACTTGGCGATGGTGAAGCCCACGGACAGGGCGTCAATGGAAGTGGCGATGCCCTGCACCAGCAGCGCCCCGCCGCGGAGCAGCTTCTTTTCCTCCTCATCCTCCCTTTCCGTTTCCTCCTGCAGGCCTTCCCGGATCATCTTGATGCCGATGAACAGGAGCAGCGCCAGGGCAATCCAGGGGATGAAGGGCTGAAAGGCCTGGAAGGCTTCGGCGATGGAATGCACGCACAGCCAGCCGGCTAGCGGCATCGCCGTCTGGAACAGGGCGAAGGTACCGGCCACCAGCAGCACCCGGCGGGCGGGCATGTTCGGCTCGTTCAGGCCGTTGGCCACGGAGACCGAGAAGGCGTCCATCGCCAGGCCGACGCCGAAGAGGATACTGTTGACCACAAACATGAAACCGATTGACATGACAAAACCTCCCAATGAAAAAGTCAGGCACGGCGAAACCATACCTGACTGTCTTGGGAGACCGTACATGTATAGCTTCGCAGTTATACATGAGTCTCGCATATTAAAGCAAGCCAGGCCGGGAGGCCAGTATGTTGACTTGCTGCGCATTCACGCTTGCTACTCCCTCATGGGACGGAAATCATTGTAAGAGCCGGTCTCGCTGTTAGTCAATGCTAATATCTGTTTCCCGGTCCCACTGCCGCAGGAAGGCCTCCATGAACGCGTGGCGTTCCTCCGCCAGCGCCTTCGCCTGCTCCGTGTTCATCAGATCTTTGAGCAGGAGCAGCTTTTCATGGAAATGGGCGATGGAGTCCTCCGGCGTCCGGCCGTGCTTTCCGCCGTAGGCAAAGGTGCGGGCGATGCCCACCGCGCCGATGGCGTCCAGCCGGTCCGCGTCCTGGATCAGCTGACCCTCGATGGTTTCCGGGCGCTTTCCCCGGTTCTGGCTGAAGGACACCGCGTTGATCGCCCCGCAGATCCGGTCCGCCGTTTCCGGGTCCACGCCCTGCTCCGTCAGGAAGCGCCGGGCGTTGGCGTTATGCTCCGTATGGAACAGCTTATGGTCGTCCGCGTCATGCAGCAGGGCGCCCAGCGCCACCACCAGCGGATCCGCCGCGGGGGCAGACTTCGCCAGGTGCAGGGCCGTGCGGTATACCCGCAGGGCATGCTCCAGGCCGTGGCCGTCCGCGTTTTCCGCGAAGAGCCGCCGGATATATTCAATCGCCGCGTCAATGATCTTCTGCATCTTCCTTACCGTTCCCCGTTTCATTTTCCCCTATCATACCACGGAAAAAAAGGGAACGAAAGGGACTGTCCCTTTCGTTCCCTCCCCGGCAGCAGGCCATGGTTTATGCCGCAGGCGCGGCGGTTTCCGGGTCCGCTGTTCCTTCGCCCTCCGCCAGGATGTTCCCTGCAGGCAGTTCAAAGCACCATGCCGCGTCCAGGATTTTTTCAATGTGCGTCACAAAAGCAGAAAGCGTCATACGCTCCGCTTCATCCGGCGAAATTTCAAGAACATATTCATCCCATTCTCCCTTGGCTTCCCCGGCAGACTTCCAGGACAGCTTATCATACTCAACGCTTCTGCTTTCGTCCCCGTCCCCGATTTCAGCACCGGCAGAAGCCGACCAGGAAGGATAATGCGTATTATCGATACGTACAGATGAAGGATCCGCATCATGGAATTGCACATGGAGCTTATTGTCAATCCAGCCGATCCCGGACAGGGAAAGCGTTCCGCCCATGGATTCCTCCAGCGGCTGCGTATAATCCAGGATTTCAGGATACATCAACACGTCCGCGGAAGATATGCTAAGCTGATCATGCGCCAGGAGACTGGTGTTTTCCGGCAGAGCCGTCACTGCCGCGTCTTTCCCGTACTTCTCCAGCAGCGGAAGCAGGTCAACCCTCTTTGCCTCCCAGGCACCCAGGCCGCCGAATTGCAGCATAATCTTCTGGTCAGCCTCTGCCGGATACACAAGTTCAAATTCTTTCAGGCAGGTCACTTTTTTCTGTTTCTCAGTATCATAGTCCAGTCTTATCAGACTGCTGGTGTTGTAATCCAGAGAAGGTTCCAAGGTGATCACCGGATCCGCTTTGAGCCGGCCTCCTTCCAGATCCTCAGCAGAATAGACAACATACAGTCTCTGGTCCCTGATCAGGGCGGAAATGACCTCCATGCGAATGCCCTGCTCTATAGTGCGGAGATTCAACGGTTTCAGGTCTTTCAGCAGTCCCGGGTGCATGTTCTCCAGGACCGCGGTCCAGTCATCCGCCGGGAGTTCCGCTTTCTCTTCCCGCTCAGCTGTTTCCGCGGCGGTCAGGTCCGGAAGCAGATCCAGCGGAACTTCCACAGTCCAGTCATCCCGGAGGGTCGCCCTCATGATCGTCCCGTATCCGTAAAGCCTCATACTATCCACGTCTTCCGGCGTGCAGTTGAATATATATTCCTCCCTGCTGGTTTCATTCTGCAGATTGAACCAGGACACCGGACTGCCGTCCACCCTGATTTCCTCATACGGTTTCCCGGTCATGCTGCAGTTGATAAACAGACGAAGATTCTCATAGCCAGGATCCGGAAGTTTCTCATTTTTCTCCACAAGCTGCACATGCAGCTGATCCCCGATCCAGCCAATGGCCGACAGGTATGTATTGCCGTCCAGATGAATATCCAGGGATCCCTCATCATTGAGAACTTTCAGTCCGTCTTCCGCACGCTTTCCGTCAAACGTAAAAACAGGATAATTCTCCGGCAGGGTTATGCCCTCCTCCGTTCTGCCGTCCAGCTCCAGCAGCGGAAGCAGGTCGACTTCCCTTTCCTCCTTGAAATCCAGCTCCTCAATACCAACCCGGAGAGCATTGTTTTCAGCCAACGGCGCTTTGGACAGATCCACGCAGTAAAGCCAGGTAGTTGTGTTTTCTGTCCGGTTGATTCCAAGCCTTATGTAATGGCCGTATACAGTTCCATCCTCCGTTTGCAGATCGTGCGGCGGATCACAGCTGTAGTCACTGTACTCCCCGCTCAGTTCCTGTGTGGTAAGGAGAAAATAAGCATTATCTCCTTTCCGGCAGCCGGAAACCACTTCCATCCGGATTCCCTGCTTTTCCGTACTCAGGCCGATGGGCGTCAGTTCATCATAGGCAACTTCCTCCACATGGGCGTCCATCGTGTCCCGGAGGAACGCCTCCTCCGTCACGAGGGTCAGTTCCTCCTCCGGAACCGCTTCGGCAGGCTGGCTGTTTTTGAAGCCTTCCGGGTTGATTTCGTATTCAAACCATCCGTTCCGGTTCATTTGCAGCCAGATCTCAAGAGCATGGCGGGTATACCGGTATCCGCCGTCTTCCGCATCCCACTGTACCGTCACATCCAGGGTGCGGACCGGATCACCCTTTGTTCCGGAAATGCCGTGAAGTTTATAGGCTCTCGGGGTACCGGCCACCATGATCTCCTTCGCGGCCTCCGCCTCATCAGGACGATCAGGCTCTGCATGATACGTTAAAGCATTCTCCACACGGTCAGTATTGCCCAGGACCCAGTCCCTGAAGAAAGTCCACAGGGCGGACTGATAGGCGTAATCCGGATCGTTCTCTTTTTCAGCCGTTTCCGCGGCGTCCTTTTGCAGGAGCATGTTCATCGGGATCTCCACGCTCCAGTCGTCAAACAGCGATTCTTCATACTCTGTCAGATGCGTTTCCAGCGTCATCCGATCCACGTCATCCGGGTCACAGTTGAATACATATTCATGCCACTCGTCCCAGGTGATCACACCGACGTCCGCCAGGACATTTTTACCGTCTACAGCGCCGTAGGCTGACATCCCGTAACCTTTATTCAACGCAGATGGATGCGCGTACAGCTGCACATGCAGCTGACCGTCGATCCAGCCGATCCCCGACAGGAAAATATTCCCGAACAGGGGGATCTTCTCCTGAGACGCTTCATAGCTGAGCACCTTCATATCGCCGGTTACGGGAGCCACGACATCGGATAAAGACCGCGCGTCTTCCGGCGGCGCCACGCCATCTTCCGTCCCGGCGTGTTCCTTCAGCAGCGGCACCAGATCGATGGTTGCCTCCTTCTTGGCATGGAATTTATTCATATTCAGATTGAGAGAATCCGATTCGGACGGCATGGGATCAGGCAGTTCCATCTCGTAAACCCAGACGCTGTAATTTTCAGCTTTATTGCGATACCGTTCCGAACTGGTTAAGGAGAGAAAACCTTCATTATTCGCTATATGAACCAGTTGCAGATCAAGCCCGTTATACTTTCCTTCGACGTCGCGTACTATGACCAGGAAGCTTGCTTTGTCTTCCTGCAGGCAGCCGGAAACGACTTCCATCCGGATCCCCTGCTTTTCCACGCTGAGGTTGATCGGTACCGGATGATCCCGGAGTTCCGGATAGAACCGCAGCGCGTTCCGGAGGATCGACTCCTCCGTCAGGAGAACCATCTCCCTCTCCTGCACGGGCTCTGCGGGTTCACCCGCAGAGAAGCCTTCCGGATCAACACGGTAGGCGTCCATGGCCGGCGTGACCCTTTGCAGCCTGAGCGCAACCTCATGCCGGGTGTACGTATCGCCGCCGTCTTCCCCGAGCCACCGAATCGTCACATCCAGCATACGGACCGGATCGCCGTCCTGACCGGCAATACCATTGATCCTGTATCCTGCCGGGCGGCGGGCATCCACAAGTTCCTTCACGGCCTGTTCCGGATCGGCCTGGCCTTCCTTCCACGCATCCGCGCAAACATTCAGCAGGTAATCCGTATCCTTCAGCGCCCAGTCTTCAAAGAACGCCTGCAGGGTTGCCTTCCACTGAGGCTCCTCTTCAATGTTCCCGCCCGATTCCGTTTCCTCTCCCCGGGCAGCAGGCTTCTCAGCAGTCAACAGGATATCCGCCAGCGGGATCTGGACTTCCCAGGTATCCTTCACGACTTCCGTAATTTCGAAAATCCAGGCTTTCAGTTCAATTTTGTCCGCATTCTCCGGGCGGATATCGAATATATGCTCACTCATATCCTGATATCCATCGCCGGCAGAACCCCATATCGCCCGTTCCGTGGTGACGGCCTTCTCCGGCCCTTCAACAAACCGCGCTCCAACAGTGTGATCCATCGGAGGGATCGTCATGGAACCGATGGTGATCCGCTCCTGCTGCGGTTCCCGGATCTGTACATGCAGCTGGTTATCGATCCAGCCGATTCCGGTCAGGCAGAAGCCCTTTCCCAGGCTGACGTTCAGCGGCTCCGTATAATCCAGGACTTTGGACGGGGTGGATATGAAGGCGTCATCAGGTATCTTCACGCCCTCCGACGCTTTGCCGTACTCCTTCAGGTAAGGAAGCAGGTCAAGTTCTGTCTGCCTGCAGGCACCCACATCTTCAACACTGAAAGGAAAGGAATCAGCCTCGGAAAGATTCGAGTTGAAGCGGCCGGTATAATACGCAGCTGTGTACTTATGCTCTGCCTCGTCATAATCCAGACTGCAGCCGAATCCTAACCCGTCCTTGATGCCGACAATGCCCGCATCCGAATTAATCATCCGGGTGACCCGGTCCCCTTCCAGATCCTGGAGGGAGTAAACAATCCACGCTTCGTTTCCTTTTTCCAGGGCGGAAATCACTTCCATCCGGATCCCCTGCTTCTCCACGCTGAGGTTCACCGGCTTCAGTTCCCCGGCAATCCCCGGGAAATTCGTTTCAAACATTTTAAGCGCTTTCGCGGACAAAGTTTCCGTCCCGGCGCCCGTTTCCTCTCCCTTGCCTTCAGACAGGGCAGTCACCAGGGGCGTGGCGGTTTCCCGCGCACGGATGGTGTCCGGCCGGATAATCAGATCCCGGGAGGCGGCCGTCACGAAACACAGCACCAGCGCCGCCGCCAGGGCAATGACAGGCTTCCGGTACCGGGATTTTTTCTTTACCGGGGCCTGTTCCTTCTGCTGCATAAGGGAGATGACCTTCCGGTCCATTCTTTCCGCAAAGCCTTCCGGCGGCACGGGACTGTGCGCCTGAAGCGTTTTTTCAATATCATTCTTCAACATCTCTCAAGCCCTCCTTTTCCAGGTTCTCCCTGAGGATCTTCAGCGCGTGACCGATGCGGGTGGAAACCGTTCCCCGGGGAATCCGGAGCACGGAAGCAATCTCCTTTTCGGTCATTCTCTCCTGCATTTTGAGAATCAGGGGAATCCGGTATTTGTCCTCCAGGCCGCAGATATAGTCAAAAAGCAGGTCTCCGCTTTTCTCCGTCGCCCGGTTTTCCGGCACGGCGTCCAGGGGGACAAACTTTTTCCGCCTGCGCAGCTCGTTTTTCGAGCTGTTGACCACACAGTGGACCAGATAGGCGCCCAGCGCGTCCGGATTCCGGATCAGGGCCAGGTGATTCCAGGCAGACTCAACAGCCGCGGACACCGCGTCCTCGGCGTCCGCCTCCGCATGCAGGAATCCCATCGCGACGCGGTACATCCTGTCCCTGTTTTCCCGGACCGTCTCCAGGAAATGCCGTTCCCGATCCATCCTCATATCCTCCGAATTTGATCGATCTGTAAATACAGACGCGCCAAAGAGGGCTTTTTGCTTTTGGGAAATGAAAAAAATGATCCGGCTATGTATAACACAGCCGGATCAACCCGTCAATTCCTTATCTGGTTACTGTTTCCCCCGGCCCGGCCTCCGGACAGATTGTCCTGAGCGGGAACTTCACGCTCCAGTCTCCGTCCAGGTTCTCCTGGCCGATCGTCATGCTCGCCGTCAGCTTCAGCGTTTCCAGCTCTTCGGGCTCGCAGTCAAAGATATATTCCAGGTATTCCGTTTCCGTCCCCTCATCAAGCCAGCGCAGCGGGCTGCCCGGGGTTAGTTTTTCGGTCATGTTTTCCGCCCCGTTTTCCCTTTCGGTGAAAGTGAGGGAGAATCCGTAAAAAATATCCATGCGGATCTGCACATGCAGCTGGTCATCCACCCAGCCGATTCCGGTGAGAGACACATGATTCATCAGCGGAATATCCAGCGGCTTTGTATAATCCAGGACCCTGATCTTTTCCGGATCCAGCTGCCGGTCCATACGGTCATAGCGGTTGTCCGTGATGTTTTCCGGCGCCCGGATCCCCTCCGTGACCGTTCCGTACTGTTTCAGCAGGGCCGTCATGTCTGTCCATCCGTTCTTTTCCATGGACAGGTTATCCAAATTGAGTGAAACGGTCCGGTCATCGGTCCCGATTTGCGTTTTGTATCTGGGATTCCAGATGAAATAGGCCTTATGCTCCTCCCTGTCCCTGTACAGGCATAGTTCAGAAAAGGACTGCATCTCTCCCACAGTATCCCTCATGCTGTAGGTGCGGTAGGAATAGCCTTCGTATGCCCCTTCCGGATCCTCCAGGGAGTATACATACCAGGCTTCATTTTCCTCTGCGTCCGCCAGTCCGGAAATCAGTTCCAGCCGGATTCCGTCTTCCCTGCAGCTCACGCCAATAGGCTTCAGCCGTTCCCTGACCCCGCCGAAGAAATAGTCCAGGCGGCCGTTTATGATCGCTTCCTTTGACAGGGAAACGGTCCGGACGGATGGATCGTATTCCGCCGGCTGCCTGTCTTCCAGGCTGTCCATGTCAATAAACGGGATAAATCCGTACTTCTTCATCCGGACGGCCATGTGTTCACAGCGGATTTCGCCGCTGCCCGGATCCAGCTGAACGGTGCAGTCATACAGCAGGCCGTCTTCATCTTCCTGTACCCCGTTTATCTGGTAGCCCAGCGGTTTCCCGCTGTCCAGCAGTTCCCCGATCCGGGCCTGCAGCTGCTCCCCGCCGATCCGCTGTTCCGGAAGAAGATTATACGGCAGGTTGTCCGCGTCTTTTTCCGCCCAGTTGCAGAAGAACTCCCACAGGATAAACTGGTTATAGTCATTCCTCATGTCCGGATCCGCACCGGTTTCCTGCACAGCGGCGTCTGCGGTCTCCGCGCCGCCTGCCGTTTTCGTTTCCGGGCAGATCAGGCTCAGCGGGAACTCCAGATCCCACGATCCGCTCCTGGGCCTGCCGCCGTTCGCCACGGAAGACAGCTGCACGGTCACCATACGGTCCGTAAGATCAGCCTTTTCCCAATATTCGTAATGGCCCATCCGGATAGTCTGATGTTTATCCGGATCGTGATACAGTTCTCCGTCCTGGAACATTCTGTGTGCCCCGATGCTGTCCGACAGAGTATAGATTTCCCAGCTGTCATCGCCGGACTGCATCTCCAGATCCTGGACAGAATATACATACCATGCTTCATTGGGCGTAACAGCACCGGAGATCAGTTCCATCCGGATTCCGTCCTTTTCGCAGCTGACGCCGCTGACCGGGAACAGTTCCGCCGGGTTATCAAAGCCCTTCAGATTGCGGTTAAAGATCGCATCTTTGGAAAGATCAACAGCCTTCACAGCCGGATCGTTTTCAGCCGGTCCGAGAACTACCAGACTGAGCGGATCAGGCATCAGCTGCCCGTTATTGATCCATCTGATATCCAGTTCGCACCGCTGATACTGCGGTTCCTCTCCATTGCCCGGATCCGCCAGGATGGTAAGGGTGACCTTACGCACTTTGCTGTCATCTGTCACAGAGACGCTGTTTACCTGGTAATTCAGCGGTCTGGCGAAGGACAGCTTCTCCTTCACGGCCTCCAGGATGGAAGACGCCTTATCAATCCGTTCATACTGTGCAAAGACAGCTGCATTGTCCCAGTTCTTCTGGGCCCATTCAACCATAAAGCGATCCAGCTCATCATAGCCCCGCCCGAAGCCGTCTTCTTCCGCCCCGGCGGTCACCTGATCATCCGGGATACGGATCGGATCCAGCGGGACGTTTACGGTCCAGTCACCTTCAAGGATCTGGTCGGTAACGATGATAGACGCAATAAGCTCCATCTTTTCCGTGTCTTCCGGCTGACAGTTGAGCACATGTTCAGTCCACTCGGTCCATCCGTCACCGTCTCCGTCCCAGCTCAGCGGGGCATAATCATTATAGATTTCCCGGAAGGACTTCCCTGTCACAGAACAGGAAACGTTCATACTGCCCGCGGACGCGCGGCCATTGCGCAAGTCAATAACGTCCCGGCCTGTGTTGTGAAGCTGCACATGCAGCTGGCCATCGATCCAGCCGATACCGCCCAGGCACACATCCCTGAACAGGGGAATATCCAGCGGTTTTCTGTAATTGAGCACCTTCAGGTCTTTCGGCGGCTCGGTACCGCCGTATTTTCTCTCTATATTGGGAAGGGCAGTCCCTTCCTCTGTCCCGCCGTGTTCCTTCAGCAGGGGCAGAAGATCGATCCTGCTGCCGTCTTTCACTCTGAAATCACCGTATCCAACCCGAAGGCTTCCGCCGGATGACGGCACCAGGTCAGACAATTCCAGGCAGATCATCTGAGTACGCTCGTTTGCTCCCGGATCTGAAGGCAGGTTCAAGAAGCTCGTTGAAACAACATCATCATTCCAGAGCGGTGACTCCTCCAGCTCATAGTCTGCATATTTCCCGTCAATATCCTGTACTTTGCACATGAAGTATGCATTTTTTCCCTTCACGTAGCCGGAAATCACATCCACCCGGATCCCCTGTTTTTCAACGCTGAGATTCAGCGGAATCAGGGCATCCATAGATATATTCCCAAATGCGCTTTCATGTTGTCCCATATGATACCTTCCTTGGTCAGGAGAACAAGATCCTCTTCGGGAACAGCTTCCGCAGGTTCGCCGGCGGCAAATCCCTCCGGATCAACGTAGTAGATATCATCCCCGCCGCTGAGACGCCGGAAGGCGATCTCATGCTTTTTCCAAGTAAAAGAGCCGTCTTCCGTTTCCCATTGCACTGCAATGCTGGCCGTGCGAACCGGATTCTCCTGTCCGCCGGAAATTTTGATAATCTGATATCCCCGCGGTTTGGCGGACGCCGCCAGATTCTCAATCGCCTGCGAGGCATCCGGGGTGTTTGCTTTCCACTCGTCCGCACACAGGCTCAGCATCCGGTCTGTATCCTTTTCAGCCCAGCCTGTCATGAAGCCCCAGAAGGTGTGCTCGATCTGTCCGGCTGTTTCGTCCGCCGCGATTCCCGCGCCCTCCGCCAGTCCTTCTCCTTCGCCTTCTCCTTCTCCCTCTTCGATGCCCTGGGCCAGCGCCGTTTCAATGGGCTGCACGGTATACTGGGCCTTGCCCGTCCGGATCTCGTCCGTATGCCCGGACAGGTTCAGGGTATCATTCACCGCCAGGAAGCCGATGAACAGCACCAGAGCCATGGCCATGGCCAGCACCGGCCTGCGGTAGCGCAGCCATTCTCCGGCGGTGCGCCGCTTCTTCTGCGTTTCCTTTGTCCGCAGCTCGCGGATTGTCTCCTTTGCCGCTGATTCAAAACCCGGAGCTACCGGCCCGAAGGCCTTCCGGAAATCTTCCGCTTTTTTCATGATTCAAACACATCCTCCCTGCAAATGCTCTGCAGCTGCCTGCGTCCCCGGTTCAGCCTGGACTTCACCGTGCCCTGCGGAATGCGCAGGATGGACGCAATCTCCCTGATGTCATATCCTTCAAGGTAATACAGCAGAATCGGCATTCGTTCCCGCTCCTCCAGCCGGAGCAGGCATTCCTTCAGGTCAACGGAGGGAGCCTCGGGCCTGGGCGGCGGTTCCGGAACAGACGCCGCCGGGATCATACGCTGTTTTTCCCGCTGGATATCGTGGCAGACGTTCAGCAGGATGCGGATGATCCAGGTGCGGAAAAAGGAATCATTGATCAGTGAATCCTTCTTCTCCCAGGCCCGGCGCAGGGCCTCCTGGACCGCGTCCTCCCGATCCGCTTCCACGGACAGCTGGCTGCAGGTTACGCGGTACAGCGTCTGCATCATGTCCGTTACGGATGCCTCAAAGGTGTCGCCTGTCATCTTGCTTCCTCCAGTTCTGCGATTACGCCTATTAGACGGACTGGCACAGGGATTGGTTCACGGAAGGAGTAAAAAAATGAATCATAGCCGGAAAAATCCCCTCCGGAATACCAGAGGGGACAGGAAATCCATATGGTTTATTTCAGGCGGTCGTTGGCGACATGCAGGACCCACTCGCCGTAGGTTTCGCCGGTGTACAGCTCAAAAGCCTGGTCAAAGCTGTAGCCCTCCGGCAGCTTGAGAATCTGCACATGGTAGTTTTCCGGCGCGCCGTCAAAGGTGATAACGCCGTCTTCGCCGCCCTGGGCCATGGTGCAGGCCGCGTCCGTGCAGAAGTTGACCGCCGCGCCGGGCACGGGATTGCCGTCCTGGTCCAGCACATGGATCACGTAGGCCTTCTGCTCCGGCGCCTGCGCGGGTTCCTCCGCCGCTTCCTCCCAGGTGACCTCATAGTCCATGGAGCGCAGGTAGGCGGCCACGTCCTCCAGGTTTTCCTCCTTTTCCACGAGGAAGAACTCCATCAGGTCCGGATCACCGTCCCCGCCCACGTTGTAGTACAGGCCGTAGAGATAGGGAACACCCTCCGGGCTCTCCAGGACCTGGTCATAGGCAAAGACATTGCGCTGCGCGTCCAGGATATCCGGCAGGTCCACCCGGGCCACCTTTGCGTCGTCGTAATACATCATGTCCGCCGCGTCGTCCGCGGAAGAGATGGTGAAGCGCAGGTGCGCCGTCTGATCGTTGACCACATAAACCGGCAGGGGCTTATCCGCGCCGGAAAGGGTGAAGTGAAACTTCTTCACGTTCTCATTATCCACATACAGTGCCCGGACAGAGACCGGATAGGCGCGGGTGGTTCCCTTCTTCGGAATCTTTGTCAGCACGGCGGTCTCTGTATAGTCGTCTCCCAGGTAGCGGTCCAGCACATTGCCGACTTCCTCCGCGGTGTTGAAGCTGCCCATGCGCAGGAAACCCGTATTGCCGAAGCGGTCAATGACGACCGTGGTGGGCACGCCGTACTGGGCGACGTAGTTATACAGGGCCGAGCCCTCGTCCCGCCCCATGGGGAAGGTGAGATTGTACTCCTCCTTAAACGCCGCGATCTTTTCGTTTGTATCCCCGTCGTCATAGGACAGGGCGATGAACGCCACCTTGTCCTTATACTGCTGATAGGCTTTTTCCAGGTCCGGGAACTCGCTCTGGCAGGGGCCGCACCAGGTGGCCCAGATGTTCAGCAGCACCGCTTCATGGTCCTTCAGGGCTTCGGACAGGGTGAAGGTGTTGCCCTCCGTATCCGCGGCCGTAAAGTCCATAAAGGGCTTGCCCAGCTCAAAGCCGGTATCCGCAGACGCCGCGCCGAGGCACAGCATCAATACTGTCAGGATCAATATGATTAATTTCTTCATCGTTTTTTCTCCTTGGTTGCTTTATTTTGCCGCTTCCCGATACAGGGCCTCCAGCTTTTCAGGCGATACGGAACTGACGCTGTTGTAAACCACCTCGCCCCGCCGGTTTAATACGATCGTCTGGGGCAGGGTGGCTGTTCCGCCGACGATCTCCTTCACGGGATCGCCCGTCCCGTCCGTGGCGCAGGGCATGGTGAGGCTGAGGTCCGCCAGGAAGGCCTCCGGATCCTCCACGGTCATTTCCGGGTGGATGACGATCATGGCGACGTCCTCCGGATGGGCCCTGTACAGCTCCTCAAAATACGGAAGCTCCGCGACGCACGGCGTGCACCAGGTGGCCCACCGGTTGATAAACACCACTTTGCCCCGGGTGTCCGCCAGGCGGAACTCGCTGCCGTCATAGCAGGGAAGGCTGAAGTCCGCCAGCCGCTGTCCGGGTTCGTACCCGACGACCGCGGCGCTTTCCGCCGGAAGGTTTTCATGCTGCCGGACGGAAGGATCCAGAAAATTGAACCAGACCAGCACCAGGCACAGAAGCGCCAGGGCGGCGGAGCGGAAGAGAATCTTCCGGCTCCTGGCGGGTTTCTTCTCCCCGCCGGTTTCAGGGCCCTTGAGGGTAATCTTTCCCGCCTTCAGGGAGATGGCTCCCCTGCTGCAGGCTTCCACGCACTTTCCGCACTGGATGCACTCCCGGTCGCCCACACGGCGGATATCCATTTCGCAATGGCGCAGGCAGGCGCCGCAGCCGTTGCAGCGGTCCGGGTCCGTTTGCACGCCCACCAGGCTGAAGCGGTTGAACAGCCCGTAAATCGCGCCCAGGGGGCAGAGGAAACGGCAGAAGCTGCGGTAACAGAAGACGCAGGCCAGCAGGATAGCGACAAGGATGACCCACTTGCGGGTGAAGACCCGGCCCAGCATTTCAAACATGGACGCGTTGGCGGGGTTGGCCAGGTGGCCGGCCGCGCCCTCCAGGGTGCCCGCCGGGCAGAGATACTTGCAGAAGGCCGGCAGGGGCAGTCCCCGGGCCAGGGCATAATACAGCGGAAGGGCGATCACGAACACCGCCAGGATGACGTATTTCACCCAGGACAGCGCCCGGGTTGCCTTTCCCTTGCGGATCTTCGGCACGGGCAGCTTATGAAGCAGGTCCTGGATCATGCCCATGGGGCACAGCCAGCCGCAGACCGTCCGCCCCAGGATAACGCCGAAGAGCAGGATCATGCCCAGCACATACCAGCCGGCCCGGTGTCCCGCGGCAGCCAGGGCGTTCTGCAGCGCCCCCAGGGGGCAGGCGCCCGCCGCGCCGGGACAGGAATAGCAGTTCAGGCCGGGGACGCACAGCGCCTTGGCCTTTCCCTCATAGATTTTCCCTTCAATGAATCCCCGCAGGTACGCGTTGTGCAAAAGCGCCGCGTACAGCTGGACAAGCCGCCGTTTCGCCGGACGGAAGGCCTGCAGCCGGGAGACCGTGTTCCGCTTATCCAAGGCCCACACACTCCGTACAGATACTGATGGCCTTGGCCAGCACATCCCGGACGCTGCCGTTGGCGATGCCCGCGATGATCAGCAGCACAGCCGCGGCGAAAACGGCTATGCGGATCCAGGTTTCGTGCTTCAGTTTCCCGGAGGCCGGGGACGCTTTTCCGCCGCCCGTTCCCCCTTTGCCCTTTGGCGGCTTCACGTCCAGAATCAGGCAGGCCGCCAGCACGCAGAGGAGCGCCAGGAAGACCGGCAGGGCCGCGGCCATCACCCGCCCGGCCTTTTCCGCCGTATAGATGCTTTCCAGCGGGTTTTTCGCCCTGCGGGGCGCCCCGTCCAGGTAAACCAGGACAGCGCCCGCCGCCAGGATCACCGCCAGCGCGATACATAAGACCGCCAGCAGCACCGGCAGGAATTTCCCCTTACCCGTAATGGCTCACCTCCGCAAAGTTTCATCCGTGTATAAAGCACCGGACATAATATAAAACGGCTCGCCCTGCTGATTTGTTTCACAATTCAGCGGGCCAATGCCTTATTTCAGGTAGGAGGGTGAAGGTAGGAGGTAGGAGGTTCAGTTACCTTAACCTAAAAAATAAGGCACTATGTTCACCTTGTCATCTCGACCAAGGCCGCAGGCCGCGTGGGGAGCGAGCTGAATGTCAGCGCAGTGCGCTGTCGGCGAAGCCGAAATGATGCGAACAAGTCAACTGAAACGAGCGGCGAGCGCGCTCCAAGCGTGAGACGCGACGATTGAAGTTGCGGGGAGATCTCCCCCGCCGCAGCGGACAAAACCTCCTAGCTCCTAACTCCTACCTGAGAACAGAGGGACGGTTCCGTCCCTCTGTTCTCAGATGTTCTGCACTGCCATCAACGCCATGCAAATCGCAAACGTCCCTGCCACCATGGCGGCAAAGGCCACGGGCCACTTCCCCTGCTTGTTGAAGCCGTAGAAATCGTCCCAGCGCTTTTCCGGCGGAGCGAACAGGATCTTATACAGGTACAGCGGGCCGTAGAGCAGCACCGGCAGCATTCCCCACAGGCTCTGCAGGAAAGTCATCCCCTGCCGTTCAAACACGCAGAAGGTGAACAGCGCCAGCAGCGGCGTCAGCAGATGCATGAAGATATCCGACCCGGTCAGCAGGTACTTGACCCAGTCCTTCCCGATGCTCGGCGCCAGGAACAGGAACACCGTCAGCATGGTCACCGTCACCGCCGCCGTGCCGATATACTTCAGCGTCCAGATCCACCGCGGGATCGTTCCCTCCGATGAAAGCGCCAGGGCCGTCAGCAGCGAGGCCGCGGCCACCAGGATATTGCTCTGGGTGGTGAAAAAGCGCAGCGCGAACTTCCCCCGCTCCGGTTCCCACTTTCCGTCCTTGCGGAAAAAGCCGAGTACCAGCAGCAGGGTCAGCAGGGCAATAAATACATTCAGTATCCGGTCCACTGTCATCATATCCAGCTCACCTTCTCCTCAATCACCTTCACCAGCTGTTCCAGCCCTTCCCGGTCTTCCGGGCTGAACCGGTCCTTCACCGGGCTGTCGATATCCAGCACCGCCTTTACTTCCCCGTCTCCATGGATCGGGATGACGATTTCCGACTCGGAAGCCCCGTCGCAGGCGATATGCCCCGGGAACTGGTGCACGTCCGGCACCACGGTGGTTTCATCCTTCGCGGCCGCCGTGCCGCATACGCCTTTGCCGGGCGCGATATGAATGCAGGCGGGCAGTCCCTGGAAGGGGCCAACCGTCAGCTGTCCCTCCCGCATGAGATAGAACCCGGCCCAGTTCAGCCGGGGCAGCATGGCCATGATCAGCGCGGAAATATTGCTCAGCGACGAGGCGTACCAGGGTTCCGCCTCTAGCATTTCCTTTGCCTGGTCCGCCAGCGTTTTATAGTCTGTCATATGCTTCATCCTCTTTTTTCAAAGTCTCCCTTTCATATTTCGCCAAAAATAAAAAAAAGCCTTCTGCCGCGGCTTCATTCATGAGGCCGCGGCAACTCTTCACTCTTCACTTGAGTACTGAAAACAGCTTCCTTTCGGAAGCTGTTTTGTCACCATTTTAAGTTTTCAATATTCATTGATTACGCCGTTTCCCGCAGCGGGATCACCTTGCCCTGTTCCGGATCATCCGACTTCAGATTCGGCAGCAGCCGTCCGTGGAGGGACCGCATCAGGCGGAAATAGCAGGGGAACAGGAAGATGTCCGCCATGACCCAGGCCGCGGGGTTGGCGAAGCAGGCGCCGGTAAAGCCGGCCGCCGGCACCACAAACAGCGCCACGGCGGTCCGGGCCAGCATCTCGGACAGGCCGGCAAACATAGCCACCCGGGTATAGCCCATGCCCTGAATGCACAGGCGCAGGATGTTCACAAACAGAAGCGGGATATAGAACGCGGCGTTGATCTTCAGGAACCGGAAAGCCAGCTCCATGACGGCGGCGTTTTCCCCGCTGTCGATGAACAGGCCCAGCGCCTTATCGCCGAAGAGCAGCACCACGCCCAGGGCCAGCACGCAGTAAATAATGCCTGCGGCGGAAGCGGCGCGCATGCCCTCCCGCACCCGGTCCAGCTTCCGGGCGCCGATGTTCTGCCCGGCAAACGTGGCCATGGTGGACGCCAGGGCGTCAAACACGCAGCAGAAGAACATGCTCAGTTTCACCGCCGCGCTGACTGCCGCCACCGCGTTGACTCCCAGGCCGTTCACCGACCACTGAACCACCACGGAACCGATGGCGGTGATGGAAAACTGCAGGCCCATGGGCAGGCCGATGCCCAGCATGGACCGTGCCCGCTTCACGGAGAAGCGCCGGTCTTCCTTCGTCAGCTTCAGGATCGGGAATTTGCGGACAATGACCGCCAGGCAGCCCAGGCCGGAGATCAGCTGGCTGACCGCCGTGGCCACCGCCGCACCGGCCACATCCATGCCGCAGACGATGATCAGGAAAAGGTCCAGCACGATGTTCACCAGGGAAGCCAGCACCAGGAACACCACCGGCGTTTTGCTGTCCCCCAGGGAGCGGAGGATGCCGCTGGCCATGTTATACAGAACGCAGCAGGGAATGGCCGCGAAAATGATCCGGATATAGGAAGCCGAGGAATCCAGGATTTCCTCCGGCGTGTTCATCAGCCGGAGCAGCGGCTTGCACAGCAGTGTGGCCGCCAGGCCGAAAATCACGCTCAGCACCACGCTGAGTACGGCGGAATGCCAGACGCAGCGGCGGACCTCATGCTCGTTCTTCGCGCCGAAAGCCTGGGCGATCGGGATCGCGAAGCCGGAGCAGAAGCCCAGGCACAGACCGATTACCAGGAAGTTCACCGAGCCCGTGGCGCCGACGGCCGCCAGCTTCTCCGCTCCCAGATACCGGCCGACAATCGCCGTATCCACGAAGCTGTAGAACTGCTGGAACAGCATACCGAACAGCAACGGGGCCGCAAAGGAAAGGACCAGCTTCAGCGGTTTCCCTTCCGTAAGATCTTTTGTCATGGAACGTGCCATGCATTCATGCTCCTTCTGCAAACATTTGTTTGCTGCGATGTTATAGCACTTTTCCACGCCCGGTACAATCAGTCTTCTGGTTGGTTTCTGTTCCATTTCAGGCATGAAAAAAGCCCTGCCGGAGCAGGACTGGGATTAAACGGGCACCGCCGCGGCCAAACCCGGACAGGGTGGAGAAATCCAGGCCCGCCGCAGCAGGTTCCCAAAGTGTGATCATCCGGCTGTACAGGATCATACAGCCAAAGGAAAAACCCTCTCACAATTATGAAATATGCTTTTTCTCCTACCAGATAAACTTTTCCCTTGTATTGTAGGCTCCGAGATCATATCCTCTCGCGCCATAAGTATAAAACTCAAAGCGCTGGTCGTGATTGATACCGTAGAAGGTACCGCAGTCATGCATGGTCTTCAGGTTGACCAGCACCACGCCCTGCTGGCCAGAGCCCATGGTTTCCAGCCAGGTATAGAGATACACATCCTTCGTGATCCGGAAATACTTGCAGGGAGCGGATCCCAGCAGTCCGGCGCCGGGTCCCGAGAGGATCACCCAGGAGATACCGTAGGGGGATCCGAAAATATGCTGGCTGGTCATATCATCCCGGTAGGACCAACCGAAGGAGCGGCCCACCAGGTCCCGCGTCACATGGTGCCTCAGGACATACGGCGCCGGGGCACCCTCCCGCAGGATGACGCCGTGGAGCACATGCTGGGTGATATCCCGGGCATAGGCGGGCGTTCCCATTGTGGAGCGGATCATGGTTGTCAGATTCATCTTCAGGTCCAGCACGATGGTGCAGGAAGTGGTGGGACAGCTGTTTTTCCGCAGGTAGGCCACCATCAGGATATCCTTATCGATCTCGAACGCCTCGTAATACTCCGGATGAACCTGCCCGTCCTCATCCGTCCATTCCAGGGAATGGCTGTCCCTGAACACATGGGGATAGTTTCCTCCGTCCCCGTCGTATTTCAGCGTCATTTCCATTCCCGCGAGGCGGTCCGTAAAAGCCGGGCGTCGTCCGACAAGCCCGCCGGTGGTATAGTCCTCGCTTTTCGCGGCCAGTTCTTCCACTTCCTCCGGCGTCATGGGCTTGGTCAGCATTCCCGAACGGTAGGCACGCAAAAGGTTTTTCATCTTTTCTCCTCCTCTGTGGCACGTACCGGCGGCCACGGCCAGTCCGCCCGGACATCATTGGGGATATTCAGGTTGGTCAGCTGGCCCACATACTCGCCCGTCGCGCCGAAAGTATAGCACTCAAACTTTCCCGCGCCGTTGATGCCGAAGAAGCAGCCGACATCATGCATTTCATGCAGGTTCATCAGTGCGAAGCCCTGGATTCCCGCCCCCTCTATCTCAATCCAGGAATAAATATAGACATGGTCGTTGATCTTTACATAGTTGCAGGGGGAATCCAGCATCATACCGCCGATGGGAGAATAGAAATCCACAAAAGCCGAATACCATTTGGACGCGTAAATGTGCTGGATTACAAAGTCATCCGTATAGGACCAGATAATGGACTTGCCCACCAGATCCTCTGTCAGGCAGTGGGGCTCGCCCGCGGGCGGAGTCCCCCGGTCCACATAGCCGAAGCAGATTTCCCGGTCCACTTCCCGTGCGGAATACTGATTGCCGATCTTCACGAAAAAGGTTGTCACCCGTCCGGTGTCCGTGCTCACCACAACCATGCGCGCCGCCTGGGGTTTGCTTCCGCGGATGATGTGGAGGAAAAAGACCACATCCTTGTCCGGCGTCAGCGCTTCGTAATATTCCTCATGCCAGGTTTCCCCGCCCGGCTCCCGCCAGAACAAGGTATGAACATCCTCAAACCGGTACTCCAGGATCCGGCCTTCGTCATAACGGATGGTGAACGCCTGTCCGGCCAGCCCTTCGTAGAACGGCGGGCGGTTTGCGCCGAGACCCCCGTGGTTGTAATCCGGTGATTCAGCGACAATCCGTTCCACATCCTCCGCGGTCAGTTCAGGACGTTGATGTGAATAACGCGGCATACTGCTTCTCCTTTCTTAATATACTTGCGTTTCGCGGTACAGGTTGGGCTGGGATTCGATCACGCCGTCGGACTCCACAAACTCGCCGAATGCGCCGAAGATGTAGTTCTCCGGATGCACGCGTCCCGTTTCCAGGCCGGCATGGCCGAAGGAACGTCCGACGTCATGCACACGCCGGGTATCGATGACAAAGAGCAGGGAATTCCCCGTCCAGCCGCGGCAGGCCATGTTCTTTTCCATGCAGCTGACCAAGTACAGGCCCGGACGGAGTTTGATAAAGGAAGCGGGTTCGTCGTAAGGTTCCCGTTCCACCAGTTCCTGCCAGGCCTTGGGATCCGCGCCGGCCCAGCCCTTGTTCGCCGGCTGGGTCACACGCATATAGTCTGTAGCGTAATAAACGTGGATGATCTCCGTTCCCGGCGCATAATGCCAGTGGATGCGTTTGCCCAGCAGATCCGCCGTATACTTGTGCCGCTTCTTCGGCAGCGGGAAACCGGGAACATCCAGGGCGCCGAAAAGGAACTTGCTGTCCACCATATAGGGGAACTTCGGATGATAGCCGGTAATGGTGGTAACCATCGTTACCAGACGCTCGTCCACGTCGATCACCAGGCTGATATTGGTCCGGGGCGTCCGCTCCTTCAGCTCGAAGTTCACAAAATAAACCCCGTCCTCCGCCTTGGCGCAGTCATAGTATTCCACAGTCTCCGGCTGGCCGAAGGCTCCCCACCGGAGGGTATGGCCGTCCAGGAAAGTCGCCGCGTACCGCACGCCGTCATCCATCGCCAGGGAATAATACCGGCCGGCCAGTTCAAAACAGAAGGGCTCCCGGTACTGGCTCATCCCCTCAAACTGCGGTTTTTCCTTCCGGATGCCGGCATAGGTTTCCGTTCGCGGCGCCGGCCGGCTGTCACTGACAGCAGTAAACCGGGCGCGGATAAACTTCCCGTTCTCCGCTTCATCCACCATCGCCACCGCGTAATCCGCATAGCTGATGTAGCTTTCGCCCGCGGTATTGAGGATAACAGTGTCGCCGCCGGTCACATAGGTACCGGTCTTGCGGCCCCGGGGATCAAAGAAGCAGGCGGGAGAGAAGAAGGTGTACTTCACGCCGCTCTTCTCCAGCAGCTGATACGCCCTGAACAGATCCATCGGATCCTTCCGGATTTCCTCCGGAAAGGAGTCGATCACCCGGCCGGTCTTTGTTTCATCCTGATACAGGCTGGCCGCGCCGCCGACCACCAGCAGCCGGACCTCCGGCACCTTTTCAAAAATGCTGATCAGGTGAGCGTAGGCCTTCTGGTATGCGTCGTCCGGATGATTCCCGCCGAAGGGAAGCCCGAAGGTGCTGACCACCGCGTCAAACCCGCGGATGTCGTCCGCCGTCAGGTCAAACAGATCCTTCTCCAGGATCCTGTAGCGGCAGCCCGGCATCTTTTCCCTGTCCCGGATGATGGCCGTAACGTCATGCCCGCGCTTATAGGCCTCATAGGCAATCAGCCTGCCCGATTTGCCGTTCGCGCCGATAATACCGATTTTCATACTGGCTCCTCCCTTCAGACCGTGTAGAACGGCGGCTCGTTTTCAAGCGCGTCGTCCCCTTCCGGCGTCATATACTCACCGTAGGCGCCGAACAGGTAGTTTTCCGGCCGGTAGCTGGCCCCGCCGAACTGGCCTGTGTGGCCGAAGGACCTGCCCACGTCATGGAGCCGGTCTGTGTTCATCAGGAACAGCAGGCTGTTCCCGATCTTCCCCCGTTTCGACATGCTCTGTTCCGTGAAGCTGACCACGTACAGTCCTTCCCGGATCTTGACGTAGACAGCCTTCTCATCATAGGGATGCCCGGCCCAGCCCTCCAGATCATCCGGTGACGGCGGGGTCATGCGCGCCAGGGCCTCCGGCGCGAAGGTGGCACGGACATAGTTCGGGTGGTAGTACACGTGGATAATGGCGAATTCCGGCCCGTAATGCCACTGAATCCGCTTGCCGACCAGGTCGCTGGTATATCCGTGCCGCTTTTCAGGCAGCGGATGTCCCGGCAGCACGATGGCGCCGAAATCGTACACATGGTCGCACATCGTCGGGTATTCCTTCTTGTATCCCACATAGGTGTCCACCACGGTAACCAGGCGGGTCATCAGGTCCAGGATCAGGGTCACGTTGTGCCGAGGATCCGCGCCGGTGATCTCCAGGTTGACAAAATAAGCGAGATCGGCGCCCTTGGCACACTCATAGTGCTCCGTGTACCGGTTCTCCCCGCGAATCATTTCCAGCGTGTCCCCGGTCAGGAACTTCACCAGGATATCGTCCGTCTGGTCCATTTTCAGGTGAAAATCCCGTCCCGCCAGCTCATAGTTCAGCGGCGGACGGTAGGTGCTGATCCCCTCGAAGACCGGCTTCCGGCGTTCTGTTCCGAAGTAGCCGTCCTTGTTGGGCGTCTTCTCGGAGGCCGCGGTCATCCGCTTCCGGATATGGTTCCCGTCCTCAATTTCATCCAACATTGCCGCGGCAAAGTCCGCGTAGCTCAGGTAGCTTTCTCCCTCGCTGTTGACCGTCACCTCATTGCCTCCCAGGCGGTATTTTCCCGTCCGGGGCCCGTTCGGGTCAAAGGTCGCCGCCGGCGAAAAATAGGTCCAGTTCACCGCCGAGGTCTGCAACGTCTCAAAGGCGGCCTTCATATTGGCCGGCACCGCCTGCCACTGCTCCGGAATGCCCTCCAGGACCAGTTTCCTGTGCGACCGGTCCGTGTACAGACTGGCCGCGCCGCCGACCACCAGGAACCGCACCTCCGGCAGCTGCTCCATGACGCTGATCATGTGCTTCATCGATGTCTGATGGCCTTTCGCGCTTTCCGGATCAAAGGCCGTGCCGAAGGCGTCCACCACCGCGTCAAAGCCCTTCAGGTCTTCCGCGGTCAGATCAAACAGATTCCGTTCCAGCACCGCCAGGGCTGGATTTGTGATCTTTGAACGGTCCCGCACGATGGCCGTCACTTCATGGCGCCTGTAAAGCGCCTCCTCGGCGATGCGGCTTCCCGCCTTTCCCGAAGCGCCGATAATCCCTATCTTCATTGGACAATTTCCTCCTCCAGATGATTGGTATGCGTTCTGTCCCCCATCCCTGCCAGCCGTCCGGCAGCCTCCATTCCGCGCAGGTGGCGGAAGAGGCTCACCGAAAGAATCACAGCCAGGAACGTGACCAGAATATCCGCAGCCGGCTGGGCGAACGCGAAGCCCGTAAGGCCGAACCGGTCCGGGAGCACCAGGAGCAGCGGCACATAGAAGATGAGCTGCCTTCCCAGCGTAATCAGCATGGCGCTGACAGATTTGCCCAGCGCCTGGAATGTAACGGTCAGCGTCAGCTGCAGTCCGACGAAGGGCATCGCGATACACAGCGCGCGCAGCATCATGCTTCCGACCCGAACCGTCGGTTCATGGTCGATAAAGAAACGGATCATATGATCCCCGCGCAGCAGGAACAGCAGGTCAAACACACAGGCGACCGCCGTGGCCAGCAGGGCGGTGGTCCGGAAACCTTTCTTCAGCCGTGCATAGCTTCCCGCTCCGTAATTGTAGCCGGCAAAGGGCTGATAGCCGGTGGTCAGGCCCATGAGCAGCATCAGGCAGAGGGTGCCGACCCGAAGATAAACCCCGACGCCCGCCACCACCTCATCCCCGAAGGACGCGGCAATGTTGTTGCTCAGGATGGAAGTCCCGCTCATCACAATTTGGGACAGGGCTGCCGGCCCGCCGATCTTGAGGGTTTCCGCGTACACGGCCTTTCCCGGGCGGAAATACCGGGGCGAAAGGCTGAGCACCGAACGTCCCCGGAGAAATACGTAGAGAAAGAAAGCGACGGAGCAGACAGAGCCGCAGACCGTGGCCAGCGCGGCGCCTGCCGTACCCATACGCAGGTAAATAATCAGAATCGGATCCAGGATGATATTGACAATCAGGCCCAGGGCCGTACCGGCCGTTGCCTGGCTTGTCGCCCCTTCGCTGCGCAGCTGTCCGCCGAGGGTCACCGTGAGGACCATGGGAATCACAAAGATTGAGATAATCCCGAAATAATCCGAAGCCGGCTGCCGGGTCACCGGGCTGACCCCGATCAGGTCCAGCAGCGGTCCGCGGAAAAGCAGGAGCAGCAGCGTCATGACGCCGCCGAGAATCACGGTGGTATAGCAGGCAGTCGCACAGGTTTCCCGGGCGGATTCCTTCTTCTTTGCTCCGAGCTGCCGGGAAATCAGACTGGCGGAACCGACCGCGAAGACGTTGCCGACGCCCTGGATAATATAGAACAGGGGCATGACCAGCGAGATTCCCGCCACCAGGGCCGGATCCCCCATCTGGCCGATAAAGTAGGTGTCCGTCATGTTGTAGACCATCTGAACCACCATGCCCAGCATGGTCGGCAGCGCCAGGCGCAGGATGCTCTGCATCACCGGTCCCCGCTCCATCATTTCCAGCCTGTCCTTCACGTCATTCATTCCTTTCCGGAAAAGGCAGAGCCCGCCTTTCGGCAGGCTCTGCCGGATTGATTCAGGTGTTTATATCTTTTACTGCGCAAGGAATTCCTTCAGCTGGGTTTTGCAGGCATCCAGGAGTTTTTCATATCCTGCTTCCTTCAGCAGGGAGATATACTCGTCCAGCTTCGCGTCCGTGTTGTCCCCGAAAACGCCCAGGTCAAAGGAAGTGGACCACTCGAGGCTGAGGGAGTTGATCGTGGCGGTGATGTCTTCCATGCCCTCCGTATCGAAGGTGAAGCCGTCGATCGGGAACCGGTCCATGGTAATGTTGTTGGCGTCAAACTGCGCACGGATCGCAAGCACTTCCGGCAGGATGCCGCCCACGGAGGGGTTCAGCTGGGTGCGCAGGCACCAGGCCCAGCCGCTCCAGGGATACTTCTCGGAATCGGGTCCGTTGGAACGGCTGCCGTCTTCACCGAGAATGTAATGCACGCCTTCAATACCGCCCTGCAGCAGGTTGGTGATGATGGAGTCGTTCTTCATGACGTCGATCGCCAGGCCCGCCCGTTCCGGATTCTTGCAGAAGGCGGTGATTGCCAGGGCGTCATAATTATAGGGGGAGATCCGGGTACTGGCGTTCTCGGGCATGATGTTGAAGTATTCCGCGTCGTTGCCCTTTGCACGCTGCCGGATAATATCCTCATTGGCGCTCTTGTACATGCAGATGTCGCTGGCGCTCTTGTCATCGTTGAACAGGTCGTTGATGTGGGTCACGTTGGTGATCGCGTTGGAAGGCCATACGCCGTGCTTCGCCCAATCCACCATGCGATGGCAGTATTCACGGTATTCCTCGGTGAAGGTGCCGATGAACAGATCGTCCGGATTCAGGGTACCGTTGTCGGCATCCCAGTAGAAGTTGCCGACTGTCATCCAGTTGTTCGGTCCGGTCAGGAAGGTCAGGGTCATCGGGCTGGACGGGTTGGTGTACATCGCGTAGATACCGCTGTCCTTCTCGTTTTCGGCGACCGCGTAGAGGTACTTCTCATAATCGTCGATGTTTTTGATTTCCGGGATGCCGTACTTTTCGCGCAGATCCTTGCGCACAACCACACCGTAGGTGTTGTCGTAGTCCGATTCGTTCCGCGGGATCTGGTACAGCTTGCCCTTATGCAGCGCCTGTTTCCAGCTGGAGGGTTCCTGAGACTTCATGGTCTCAGGCAGCCAGGTGTTCAGGAATTCTTCTGACAGCTCCATAAAGGCGCCGTTGTCCGCCTGGGTGGCGAAGGGTCCGATGTAGGGGTGGGTCATGATAATGTCGCAGTCCGCACCGCCGGCCAGGACCAGGGGATACTTGGTCTGGAAATCAGATAGCGGGATGACGGAAACTTCGATCGTCGTGTTGATCAGCTGCTTCATCCGCTGGTTGGCCATATCAATCACTTTCCGGTGATCTTCTCCGTCCGAGCCGACCACGTAGAAGACCAGGTTGACCGGTTCGCTGGTGTCAAAGGAAGCCCAGGGGTTGTCTTCGGGTGCAATCGGCGCGCTCAGGTCCGCGTCCGCAGTCGCCACCTTGATGACTTTTCCACTCACCTGGTTCAGCACCGTCTTGATTCCGTTTTCTTCCGTAATACCGTCCGCGAACACCGTGTTCAGCGAGAGCAGCATTGCCAGTGCCAGAACTGTTGCCAAGAGCCGTTTCATAGAATCCGTTCCTCCTTGTAATATAGATTTTTCTATTTCAAAGCGTTGCCGCTTTGGGTACGGGGTCAGCCCTTTACCGCGCCGATGACCAGGCCCTTGATGAAGAAGCGCTGCACAAAGGGATAAAGCAGGATGATCGGTCCGGTGGTGATCATGGTCATGGCCATCTTCAGGGTCTCCTGGGGCAGGTTCCTGGAGATCTGGCTCACATCCATGCCGGAGTTCACCAGGTTCTTCAGCGCCTGCATACTGTTGAGCATCTCCTGGAGGAAATACTGCAGGCTCTTGTACTCGTCCTTGGAGATAAAGAGCATGGAATTGTACCAGTCGTTCCAGTACGCCAGCGCGGCGAACAGGCCCAGGGTCGCGATCAGCGGCAGGGAAAGCGGGAGGATCAGTCGGAAGAAGATCAGCAGGTCGTTCGCGCCGTCAATCTTGGCCGACTCGGTAATCTCATAGGGAATTCCTTTCATATAGTTCTTCGCAATGATCATGTTCCATACGGAGAACATCAGAGGCAGGACCAGCGCGATGAAGTTGTTCTTGAAGCCCAGGTACCGGGTACACAGAATATACCAGGGCACCAGGCCGCCGTTGAACAGGGTGGTGAAGAAAAAGAACAGGGAGAACTTGTTGCGCGGACGGAAGTCCGGGCGCTGGAGCACATACCCGGTCATGGTGGACAGCAGCACCGACAGCGTTGTGCCGATCAGCGTGGCGCAGGTCGTGTTCCGGTAAGCCCAGAGGATCTTGTCGGGATTCCTGAAGGCCAGGTCGTATGCCTGGGTTGAAAATTCCGCGATAAAGAAGGAATAGCCGTGATGCATCAGCGCGGATTCCGTCGTCAGGGAGGTGATGAACACCAGCAGGAACGGAAGCATACAGGCCAGGCCCATAAGCGCGATCAGGATGTAGGAGATGATATTGAATACATACCGGTCCTTTTCTACAATTTTCCTTTGGGCGCCTTTGATGGCCTTCAGCGTTGTCATTGACATACCGGTTCCCTCCTCAGAACAGCGCGTAATCAGGATTCGCTTTCCTGATAATGCCGTTGACTGTCATGATGGTCACAAAGCACAGAACCGACTGATAGAATCCCGCGGCGCTTGCCATACCCATATCGCTGGTGGACGCGAGGGCGCGGTAGACGTACAGGTCCAGGATATCCGTCTTCGGAAGCAGGAGGGCGTTGTTTCCGACCATCTGGTAGAAGAGGCCGAAATCTCCGCGGAACACTGCCCCGAGGGCGAGCAGGAACATGATCATCATCGTCGGGCGCAGGCCAGGCAGGGTAATATGCCGGATCCGTTTCCAGAAACCCGCGCCGTCAATCGACGCCGCCTCATACAGTTCCGGACTGATACCGGCAATGGACGCCATATAGACGATTGATCCGTAGCCGGTGCCCTTCCACAGGTGCAGCATAATCAGCATGGCGGGCCAGGGATCCGCGCTGATATACAGGTTGATCCGCTCCAGGCCCATCCACTCCAGCACCCGGTTCAGCATGCCGTACTCATAGCCGAAGATCGCCTGCACCATGGCCGCGACAACGACCCAGGAGATGAAATAGGGCAGGAAGATGAAGGACTGGAAGATCCGCTTGAACCACTTGACCCGGATTTCGTTGATCATGATGGCGAAACAGACCTGGATCACAATACCCAGAACAATGAACGCCAGGTTGTACAGCAGCGTGTTCCGGGTCAGGAACCACAGCTTGTGGGAATTAAACAGGAATTTGAAGTTCTTCAGGCCTACCCAGGGGCTTCCGAAGATTCCCTGAACGTAGTTATACTTCTTGAAAGCAATCACCAGGCCGCCCATGGGAACATAGGAAAAGAGAAGGGTATACAGCACCGCGGGAAGAATCATCAGATACAGAAACCGGTTATTGTAAAACCGGGTTCTTCCCGTTAAACGCCGATTGTTAACCACTGCAGGACGGATGCTCACAGGACCACTCTCCTTCGCTGCTCTCGCTGCTTATGTGCTTCTCTCTTTACTTGCATTATAACCATCCGTTTTCCGGGCGAATCTCAAAAAAGCTGTTATCATCATCGAAATCCTGCTATGTTTTATCCGGTCAGTATTTTTCCGGATTATACATGGCAGAATATCGAATACCGCAGCAGTATTTCAAAGAAAAAAGGCCCTCGGGCCTTTTCTGTATACAGGTCACAGGCTCTTCCGGACCGGAAAAATCACCGGAACCGAAAAAGCGCCGGAGAACTGATATGCTCCCTTCATGAAAGACAGCGAAACAAAAAACTGTCACATGGAGGGAGCGTTTTATAATGTCAAAAAAGAAGTATAGCGAAAAGAAAATTGGAGAGATAGTAAGGCAATATGAAGAAGGAGTTAGCCCAGGGCAATTAGAGAAAATACACGGCATCCACCATAGAACAATTGAAGGATGGATAATTAAATACAAGATTAATGGATTATCGGCTTTTCAGGAAGAAAAACACAATCGACATTATAGCGAAAAGATAAAACAGCAAGCAGTTGAAGATTATTTAAAAGGCGAAGGATCTCAGCAAGCGATTGCAGCAAAATACGGGCTTCGAGACAGAACCCAAATCCATCGATGGATAAAGGTGTATAATAGCGGCAGAGGATTCCGACGTAAAATGTCAGGAGGGAGCCGCATGAAAGAAGCACGCCCAACCACAGTAGAGGAACGGATTCAGATTGCCAAAGACTGCATTGCTAATGGCGGGAATTACGGTGAAGCAGCCCTCAAGTTCAATGTCAGCTACCAACAAGTTTACCAATGGGTAAAGAAGTTCAAGGAGAAGGGCGAGGCCGGTCTTGAGGATCGCCGTGGGAAACGGCTCAAGGACCAGACACCCAGAACCCGGGAAGAAGAATTGGAAATTGAGATTGCCAAACTCAAACACGAATTGTATATGACCAAGATGGAGCGTGACGTGCTAAAAAAATTGGACGAAATTGTGAGGAGGGATGCCTATCGCAAGTAAGGCAAGCGCATCTCTACTTTGCAGTCAAAGCGAGTAATGAGGAATATGCTTATCCAGTAGACCCTGTCTGCAAAATACTGAAGATCTCCAGGGCAGCATATTACAAATGGGCAATTGGAGAACTATCTCCCAGAACAGTTGAGAATGAGCGCATTGCCGATCTAGTTGAAGACATCCACGAAAAGCATCCGGAGATGGGATATCGCAGACTCAAGGATGAACTGTATCGGCACCACAATACTCATGTAAATGACAAGCGAATGCTCAGAATCTGTCGGAGCCGCCAGATTAAGTCAACGATTAAGTACAGCAATCACGGCTGCACCCGGCAAGGCAAGAACCCATATTATCT
>Ga0310695_10002384_pt1 | contig 39830 bp, 68 predicted proteins | sample RumenRJG_04DNA_FD_203882 | JGI IMG/M metagenome (GOLD analysis project Ga0310695, IMG submission 203882) | Bovine rumen microbial communities from Lethbridge, Alberta, Canada - RJG_04 (v2) (version 2) | ecosystem: Host-associated > Mammals > Digestive system > Stomach > Rumen | place: Canada...
AAAGAAATGAAGGAAGGTTTACATAAAGTCGGTAAACTTATTTATGCTATACATGAAAAATCAATTAAATTAAGTAAATGTTTACCAAATGTATTTCAGCAACATTTCTACCCTGGAAGCGGTACATCTTTTAAGAATAATGATTTTTCTTATTCTGAAGATTTACAGTTAAACCAATCCATAACATTAACATATCATGGTAAATATAATTTTACATATAGAGAAATAAAGAAAGATAAAAATTCAGATTGGGAAATATGTTTAACTGATTTAGATGATAAAGTAACTGCGGTGGATATTTATTCAACAGTTTGGAATTTATTGGAATGGTTAAATAATTATTCTTCTCAAAATGAAGAAAGAATAAAAACTATAATTGAGAGATTAGAGAGTATGTAGAAGAAACGGAGTTACTATGAGTTTAACTTTAAAGAAATTGGCAAAGGCATTAAAAGTAAATACTGAATTTTCTGATGAAGATATAAATATTTTAGAAGATTTAAGATATGATGGCTGTGAAGATGCAGAAGAAGAAATTTATTCACAGAAAATTCTACAAAGAATTTCAGAATTAGTAGAAAAAGTAGATAATTGTTTAGTAGTTACAGATATAAATGAAAAATTACCTTTCGAGAGTGATATAAAAACAGATAATGAGATATTTGCTAATTGGTGTAAAGACTTTATAAACGAAATAAAAGAAATTGCAAAAGAAAAATATCCAAATGTTACTTACTGGTGTGATACGGGTTCTGATTATAATGTAATCATGGCAATTTTGAAACGGATTAGACAAGATTTAAAAGTTTAAAATAATTAAGAGGTGAATAATGATAACTAAACAACAAGCATTAGAATTTATATATGAATTATCAAAATTACATGTAATACACTTAGATATTCCATGTGGTTACACATATATAGATAAGGAAGAAGATGAATATAGAGCATGGGCAGATAATCATACTTTAGAAGCAATAGTAACAGAAATAATAAAGGGTAACATGGGGAATGCCTTACTCATGGATTTTAATAAAATTCCTGTAGATGTAGATATGTTAGAAGTAGGACAAACATATAAAGTAGAATTAGATGATTTTTATAATGGTTGTCATTCAGTTCATATTGTTAAATATATAGGCAAAAAAGAAGAATATTATTATTTTGAAAACCAACATACTTGGAGATATGAAAAGAAAGACCTATACCAATTATGGAAGATGAATAAAAAAGAAAATGAGAAAGGAATAGTAGATAAGAATGCTTGAAATTGGAGACATCAGACAAATTAAATGTAGAATAAAAGCTAATGATAAAGAAAGACAAGACATTTTAAAAAGATGTCAAGAAAAGAAATTGTTTATAACTCTTCATGAGGATTGGAATAATCTTGAAAATGCTGTTTATATAGTAGATATAAAATTTGATAATGATGAGGCACTTGTTTCATGGAAAGTTATTAACATCGATTCACTTATTGAAAGCATACTTCTTTCAAGAGCAGGGATAAAGTTAATTCCTATTTATATCAACAATAAATTTTCACATTTAAGAGGAATACTTTTTGATAAGCAACAATTTTTAAGAGAATATGAAGATTTTACACAAAAATATCCGTTATTAACAGCTTTTATGAATAAAGATAATGCTTTAGTTAATGAATATTTTGGAGGAACTTAATGTTGCAAAAGCTTATAGAAATAGATAATGAATTTATTAAAACCCAAGAAGAACAAGATAGATTGAATAAATGTCTTACTCAAAAAGAACAAAATATTGAAATTCTTATAAACAAGAATAAGAAATTACGAGGAGAACTATATCGAACAAATAAAAAGTTAAAATCTCTTTTAAAGATAGTAGATAGTATAAAACCAACTATAACAAATCATTTTGATAGACTTAAAATAGTTAAACAAATAATTGAAGAAACACGAAAACAAATTAATAAAGTTTATATTGAGAATAAGGAAGGATAAAAATGGAAGTAAAATGTTTTGTAACAGAAAATAGAGCAGCAGTATTTAAAGCACCTGTAAATTATATATATATATTCAGTACAATTGACTCATTTAATTCATCAGAAGAAGTTTTAAAATTGCCTTATTATATTTATATAAGTTGTTTAAGAGTATTAGAAGTTGCTTCTGCAATAATTCTAAAGCCAGAGCAAGATTTCAGATTAGATGAAGATGAAAAGAAGTACAAAATTTGGACTATTGATATTGGAATCGATGATATTCAAAAGACTTTACAGGAAGAATTTGAACGATTATGCACAAATGGCAGAGTGTTTAAACTTGAAGATAAATATGATGTAGTTCTTAATTTTGTAAAAGAGTTATACAATTTAAAAAATGATACTTTTGTATCTTTACATGAATCTTGCTATAATGAAGCAATATCAAAAGAAGCAGAAGAAGTATTAAGAAAAGTAGGAGAATAAAATGGCATTACTTACCACAGAAGAAGCAGAAGAAAGAATACTTAAACAGTTAGAAACATTTACAGTTAGACTTTTAAAAACTGCTGATAATGAAATTCAATATAATGTTGAAGCAAATGTAAGAGTCCGGTTAGATGAGAGTTGTTCAATAGGTTCTCTATTAGCTTACGATGTTTATGGGAATACATTACAACAAGCGGTGAATAATTTGCTCAACCGAATGAAAGAGGATGAAGAAAAATTCAAGAAATTAAGAAGCTATTATTCTCTGGAAGGAAAAGACATTTCTAAAATAATTCTTAATCAAAATATTGGTAAATATACAATAGTCGTGAAAGAAAATGAGCAAGAATGAAATTTGCAGTAGATTTATAAAAGAAAGTTACAAGAGGTTGTTTATGAATAAAAGAACAAGGATAAGATATGTACTTATAAGAAAAGATACAGATAAAACATTTTCAGACTACATTAAAACCACGATAGAAACTTTTAAAAAGAAAGGTGTTAAATTAATTCCTGCAAAGCATCTTCCAAGAAAATTAAAGAAACTTTTAAAAAAGTACAGCTCTTGGGAATTTGAAATTTCTGATGATACTAATTTGTGGGATTATACACAATTTTTATATGAAAGAAGAGGTAAAGAGATTTATTTTAGTCAATTAGTAAATAAGAATGATATTTTAATTACAGAAAAGATATAAGTATGAAGAATAAAAAGGTAAAACCATGAACCAAAAACAGAAAAATAAATTTCATAAAGCAATAAAAAGTTTATCAGAAGTGTTGTCTGAGTTAAATAAAGATACATCCGATGTTTATCAACTATGTTATAACCAAGTAACATGTAAATTCGATATAACCAGAATCGGTTTAAAAAGTAAAGTAGATCTTATTGAAGGGGATGATACCTATTTCCCCGATTTATACATGGAGGAATAACTATGAAATACTTAATTGTTAAAACAGATTATAACGAAGGTAATTTAACATCAAGATTATATGGAGTTTATGAAGATTTAGCCTTTGAAGAAGTACAGAAATATCTTAGAAAACATACTGATATTGAAAATATTACAATCTATGAACAAGGTAAAGTCTTTGATAGTGTTAGTTCCATTAGTAAGAAATTCTTTAATATGAACTTTGATGATTGTGAAGATGGTTATGCTGTAATAGAAAAATATAAAAATTCTATAAAGGAGTTAAAATGAATTATAAACTACAAAAATTTTCAGATGATTTTTTAAAAGAACTATCTTCCCATGGAATCCCTGAAGACGTTATTAAACAATTAAAAAGAATGAGAGGAATTGAATTATTAGATTTTAATTTTGATTGTAAAGAAGATATTGTACAGAATTTTACATTTGATTATAATGAATATCTGCCAGAGGAGGAATAAATGATAATAGTAAGAAATAAACAAGGCAAATTAGAAGAAGTATATCCAAGCATAGCAGCATACTTGGAATCTCCAGATTATTATTTTTATGTAGATGATAGTAGGTATGATAAATACAATAAATATCCAGAGCAATTAACACCAGAAGAATTACAAAGAGCAAAAGATAATAGATATATTTGAGGTAATAATGATTAAGAAAATAACAGAAGCAATATGTGATAATTGTGGAACAGGAATATACCATATTCCAGAAAATCTTTCTTATACAGAGTTTACAAAAATTTTAAAAGAAAGAAATCTTGCTATTGTAAGATATTTTCATAGAAGAAATCCATATATTTTTTGTGATGAAAAATGTTATGAAGAATGGGAACAAAATGCCAAGAGATACCAGAAATAGTTTACATATTTATTATAAAGAAAAGCATGAGGAAAAACATGTAATTGTTTATCCTAAATCTATTTGTGGTAGTAAAACAAATTGGAGAAATTTCTGTATTGAAAATGCTTATGATTTATATTCAGAAGCAATTACTCAATGTTGTAAATTATTTAATGTATTAACTCCTGACGATATAGCTTTAAGGTATAATTTTGCATGGGATTCTATCCCACATCCTTCGATACCTGATGATTTAGAGGAAAAGAATAAGATTAAAAACTCTGATGATTATAAAATGTATAAAGAACTATGGGTACAGTCTCATATTAGAGAATGTACTGAATCTATGTTTTCTGATGCTTATAAGAATTTATATAAAGCATGCTTATTAGAAAATGGTTCTAACAGATTTGAATTAAGAAAAATACAAGACTTTGAAAATGATGAATATAAATCTTATTTTGATTTAAACTATTTATTTTATGATATGCTTGGTAATCAAGAATCAAATCTAAAATATGCAGGAGCATGGGTAATGAGAGATGGTTCTTATATTACATTAGATACTGCTCATCATTGTAGGTTTTTAACTGAATACCTTGGTTATAATGAGTATGATATTGAAAGATTTTGGGTTAAAGTTTCATTGGAAACTGTTCATACTCATAATAGAATGACAGATGCACAAAAGAAAACATTGAATAAATTCTTTAAAAAGTATAAACTTGAAGAAAGAAATGTAGAAGATTGGTAATTATATAATAAAAGGAAAGTAAAAATGAATGAACAAGACCAAACAATAGAAAACCCTAGACGGCAGTTAACAGATAAAAAGAAAATAGTTTATAAATGTGATTATTGTCATAAATATTTTGATGAAGGGTTTCGATATAAAACTAATTGGACAGAAGTTGGTGCTAATGAACCTACAGAATATTGTACTCTTTTATGTGAAAAATGTTTTTATAAATGGGAGAAATGAAAGGGTTAAACACTGATGATAATAGATAATGTAGATAAAGAAGAATTACATAACATAGGAGAATGCTTATTAGATTGTATTCATTCTCACCGATATGAAGGTGGGTTTGATGAACATTGTTATTGGTTTGATGGAAAACAACCTTGGAGTTATCATAAAGATAAATACTTAATTAAAATAGTTTGTGAATTGTTTGATTTAGATTACGATAGCCAATTACAAGATCTTGGTTATGAAATGGACTAGGAAATATATGAAAAAGAAATACTTTGATTACTGTAATGAAAAGGATTGTTCCTATTGTTCCTATAAAAATTGTTGTTGCTTTAGTGGTAACAATCTTGTAACAGGAGTAATCTGGTTTTTAATTATTTTATTTATTTTGAAGGTAAATCATGGGATATAGACATTATTTAAAATTAGCAAAAATAAAAGACATAAAGAAAGTAAGCCAAGAACTTATTGATTCTATAAAAGATTCAGAAGGTTGGTTTAGTAGATATAATTTATTTGAAAAATTAAACTTTATAGATTTAATTGAATTAGGAAAATATTCTGATGAAGGATTTGAACTTTCTGCAAGAGAACATAAATTAAGAAAATTAAAGAAACAAATTAATTTACTAATTGAAAATTGTAGTGATGAAGATTCTGATTTTAATATAATTACTCAAGAAGACTTTGTTTGGTTAATTGAGAAGTACAAAGAAAGAACTGTTAATTATTGGAAAATGCTCTTGTCTGATGAAAGAATGGAATCTTATGATAAAGTATATGAAGATGTAGGTGATAAATGTAAATACTATGTAGAAGATTTACTTCATTGGGAAAAGTTTTTAATTAATACTGATTTGGATAACAAGTGGATTTTACAAACTACATGGAAATATGAATACGAATTGTTTAACTTATTACATATTTACAAAACAATAGATTGGAAGAATAACATTGTATTCATTGTTGGGGGTTGATAAAATAAAAGAATGAACATGAAAGAATTGAAATTGATTAAAGGAGAATAAAATGGAAACAAAAGAAGCAATAATAGTTTACGATGAAAATGGAAAAGAATATTTATTAGAAGGTGAAACAGATTATGGTTTTCTTGTAAGACCTATTTATGACAATCCTAATTACTACTATATGGATGGTCATGAAATGTGTGAGCATGATATGGAATACGGTGATATTATAGTAAAGAAAGTAATTTACAAGGAGCCTCCTAAACAAAAAATAGAAGGAGAAATACAAGAGCTTCTTAAAAGAAAAGAAGAATTAGAAAAATATATTGAGCAAAAAGAAAAATTAAATAAACAACTTTCTTATGTAGAAACTTTAACTCCAGAACAAGTTCTTGAGAAGAAATTAAAGGAAATAAGTTTTGTTAATGCAGAGAGGTTAATAAAATTATTAAAACATGAAATTCCGACTTTTACAGTAACAAAAGGAAATCATATACAAGAAGAAGATTATAGCTATATTGGGATTTCTCTAAAAATGGATAATCATATTATCCCTTTAAGATATAGGCATTCTGACGGTGATTTTGAACAAGTGCAAATATATGATGAAAAGAGATTTGGTACATTGGAAGAAGCAGAAAAAGAACTTCTTAGAAGAATTAAGAATGGTAATTACCCACAGAATTTTACTTACCCTTACGAATACACAACAAAATGCTTTGACTATGATAAGTTGTTCGATAAGTACAACGAAGAAAGACCTGAAAAATGGTTAATACATTTAGATAAAATTAAACAGTATCAAGAAAAAGAGCTACAGAAACAAATTGATAATAGATTAAATAAAATTGAAGAACTTAAAGAAGAGGTGGATAATTATAAACAGAAGATTAAAGGTTTAACTTCTAATGAAGAAGATTACATTGAATAGGAGAATAAAATGGTAAACTTTAAAGAAGAAACATTAGATATTTTAAAAGAACATGGAAAGACATTTGATGATATATTATTCATTCAGGGAAACGATTTCTGTGTTTCTAATACAAAAGAAGAAATATTACAACTAATGGATTTTAGATATAATAATGGATTTAGTGGGCGAAAAATTGTTGAAGATTTAATTATGGTTGGAAAAGATTTCTGGCTTGAAAGACATGAGTGTGACGGAAGCGAATGGTGGGAGTTTAAGCAACTACCTGTAAAATTAGAAACAGAACAAAAGGTGCACACTTTTGTAATTAAACATATTTGTGATAATCTTAAAGAAGCAAATGAGGAATAAGATGAATAAAGAGGTAACGATAATGATAAAGAAAGTAATTGAAAAATTGAATATTCCTGGTAAGTTAATTTATTTAAGTCAATATGATAGTCATTTATATAGATTAAATATAGAAAATAGTAGTGATTTGGATTTTATTGGTACTTATATACCAAATTTAGGTGATATAATTTTAAATAAATATCAAGACGAGATAAATGAAGAAATAGAAGTGGAATCTGACTGTTATGAAGAAATAAATAAAGTTATAAATGGATTTCCATTAAAAGGTGTTGTTAAGTCAAAAAAAGTAAAAGTAAATGTTAAGATATTTTCTTTGAAAAAATTTATTGAATTATGTAGAAATGGTAATATAAATAATTTAGATTTGTTATCTTCTTGGAAATGTCATTGTATATAATACAGAAATAGAAGTTGATATTGAAATAGATTTAAAGGAAAAATAAAAATGGAAATAGGAAATTTATTATTTGGAAATAGTAGAGGAACTTATGAAGTTCCAAGAGAAGAATTTGAAAAAGTACTAATTCCATTTATGGAAGATTTAGGTGTTGGTAGTGAAGGCTACGATAAGGAACCTGATGAAACTTATGCTACTTTTGATAATGAATTATTTACTATAAGACCTTATTATTGGGGAGATGATGAAGAAATAGAAGAACTTTCTAATTTTATTTATAAACCTACAGATTTTCAGATGCAATGGTATAAGTACCCTTTAAGAGATGCTTATATGAATCAAAATATAAATATAGAACAATTTAAAAATACTATAGAAGAATGCAGAAAATCTGTATTTAAAGAGGTTGTAAAAAATGAAAATTAAAGATATAAAGGAAACAGGTTTTTATAAATCAGATGCTTATGGAAATGATTATGTGTTTGAAATAATTGAGAATACAGATGAAAAGTGGTTAGAAGAATGTCCTGATGCTACTTTACTTCTTGATATTTGGAATTATAACTATACAGATGAAAATGACAGAATTCATTATCAAACAAGTGGTGGTCTTTACAGATTAAATACTGATTATGGAGATATTGAAGTAGAAAAGACAATACAAAAATACATAATGCCAGAAACGTCTATTAATTTAGGTTGTTTTCTTGTAGAAGATAAACCAACATACAAAGAAATGATTATTAAATTAAAAGAACAAATGAAGAAGGACATTGTACGTTATGAAAACGAAGAGTATGATAAGAACGACTTTATTTGTAACATAAGAGATTATTTAAGAATGATGGGTGAGTTAAATGACTAATACCGAACAAGTTGTTAATTTATTTATTGAACTATGTAATATTAGAGCACAAATATATAATGTTCCTAAAATAGATATAAATAATGAATTTATACAGTTATTTAGAAAAGAAATTAATAAAGTTTTTAAAGAGGAAAATTAAAATATATGTATGTTGATAATGAAGATAATAATACTCAAAGTTATACTTTTTCTTTAATTGAAGAAATTAAAGCAATTGCAAGAGAATGTTGTAAACGTAATTGGGATTGCTATGATGCTTATCCTGTAACTTATGTAGCAGTTGAAGATGCTTGTAGATTTGTTTTAAAATTAACAGATAATATATTTAAACCAACAATAGGAGCTTTACCTTCTGGTGGTATTTCTTTAGAATGGAAAAATAATAAAGGTTCTTTTACTGTTACTTTTCATGGAGATGGGTTTTGTCAAAGACTTCTATTCATTTATAGTAATGAATATTTCCCTATTAATTCTTATCAAGATAATTTAACAAATGACTTTATAAGTGAAACAATAGATTTATTAAATAATTGGATAAAAGATAAAAGAAGTGAGGTGTAGAATGTCAAAATTAACAGTAGCAAAAGTAGTAGCAAAACTATCAGTAATGGGATATGACCTTATTACAAGTAAATATGAATTAGTTAGTGCAAATGGAAAAACACTAAATAATCACAAACTTTCCTACATTTTAAAAGATACACAAGATAAGACAGGAAGATTAACATTTACTGACGGAAGAAAATCTTTTAAAAATGGATTAGCAATTGATATTTCTATTGCAGATGATTATGATTTACAAAGACCTTTAAAAGTACAAAACAGAGGTGAGTTTATAAATCTTCTTACAATAGATTATGAGGAAGAAGATATAATTCTTGCAAAAGTAGAAAATCAATATAAACAGGATAGTAATATTCAATATTATTCAGTAGATAATTACTCAGATAAATTGGAAGAAATACAAAAATATTTTAAAGATGTTTTAAAAGAAATGAATAGATTAGATAATAATTATAAAAATGCTCATGAAACTATGATTAATAAAATTAATTCAATTGAAAAATTTTCAGGACAAGTTTCAGACCAATTTGAAGTGATAGAAGAGAAACAAAAAATTAACTTTAAAAAAGTTAGGAAGTATGCTCTTCTTATTTTTATTACTTTATTCCTTTACAACAGTCTTTTAATTTATTTACTTTATTTAATTTTGAAATAAAAATTAACTTGATTTACTCTACAAACTGATATATTATTTTTATTAATTACACATGAACGAAAGAAATAAGATATTATGGGAAAACTTGGTGAAGGATTAAAATTTAAGTATGAACCTATTTGGGAACAAGCACCAATAGATAAGAAGTATCACTACTATGAAACATTAGAAGATGGTACAAAAGTATTAAAAGCTCATACAGAGAATTATAAACTAATAACTAATATAGAAGAGCTGAAACAATTTAGAGATAATGCAGTAGATAAGTTGGTTGGATTCGATACTGAAACTACTGGATTAACTTATGGTGAAGATGAGATTGTTGGTTTTTCATTAGCATTAGATCCTTATTCTGGTATATATGTTCCGATTAGACATAAAGAAACATTAGAAGTAGTGAAAGAAGTTCCTAAAAAGGATAAAGAAGGAAACCAAGTTTTCACAAAATCTGGTAAACCTTCAATGTGTAAGAAGAAAGAATACTTATATTCTAATAGTCCTGAAAATCTTGATCCGAAAGAAGCATTAGATGTATTATATGAAATATTAGTAAGTGCTAAAAGAGTAATAATGCACAATGCAGAGTTCGACTTGAACATGTTGAAATTTGAAGGGTATAATATAAATAAAATCAAATTCTTTGATAATCTTATACTTCCTTATGTTTATGATGCCGAAGCAACAGGTTTAGCAGGTTTGAAAGCCTTAGAAAAGAGAGTTCTTGGTAGAAAAGTACAAGAATTTAAAGAAGTAGTAGGGAAGAATGTAGAAAACTTTTCTTGTGTTTCCCCGAAAGACTGTTATATCTATGCAGTTGATGATGTTGCAGGTCTTCTTGGTGTATACTATAAAATGTACCCAGTAGTTAGAGATTTACTTAAGAAATTTAAGAATCCATTAATATTTGATGGTATTCCTTATGATGTAATATCTAAAGATAATCAAATGGTTAAGATTTTTGTTGACTACTATGGACATGCTAAAATTCTTATAGACAGAGAGAAAGCAATTAAATACAAAGAACAATTAGAAGAAGAACAAAGGAAAGTAGTAAAAGAAATTTATGACTACTTTGATAAAGGTTTATTTAATTTATCTACAAGTTCATTAGAATTTAAAAGAGTAATGGATTCTAAGAAAGTATATACTGGTGTAAAGACTGATAAAGGTGGAAACTCTTGGAGTAAGAGTGCTGCTGTTGATATGAAACGAAATCTTAATAAGATGAAAGAGTGCTTACAACGGTGGAAAGAAGTAGAATTCACTAATGGAAAATTAAGTAAAAAAGGTTTGGGCTTTCAGTTAGCACAAGTGTTAGAAATTTATGGTCAATATAACTTTAATATGAAAAGTACAATAAATACTTTAACCCTTAAAGGTAAAAATAATGAACCTATGGATTTAAGGTTATTTTGGCTTACTGTTAAAAAGACATATAAAGAAGAAATGGAAAAGTTAAGAATACTTTCTTTAATACATAAAAACAATTCATTAAATAAGGCTCTTAATTCTTATGTTGATAAATTGACACAAGTTGATGAATGTGTTATGAGATACAGGTTGAAAGGTACTAAATCTGGCAGATTAAGTTCTGGTAATGGCTCTAAAGGTGATAAAAGAAAGAACAGATACTATATAGACTTAAATGCTCAAAACCTTACAAAACCTGCAAGTGCTTATTATGTTGCAGAAGAATGTCCTATGACAGATAAAGATAGTATATTAGGGTGGAAATTTACTTATGTAGATAAAGATTATGCTATGGAACATCTTGAAGATAAGTACATTGTAGAAGGACAAGATCCTAATATTACTATAAGAGGTTGTTTAAAAGCACCAGAAGGAAGATACGTTGTATCATTAGATTATGATGCTGAGGAGTACCGTCTAATAGCAGTGCTTTCAAAGGATTCACAAATGCTTTCTAATTTTTACAAAGGTATAGATCCACATACTGCATCTGCTTATGCAATATGGGGTGAAGAAAATTATGATAAGAGTAAGAGAAAGAAAGCAAAAATATTTAACTTCCTTAATAACTACAGCGGTGGGGCTTTCACCCTTTCTCAACAATTAGAAATAAGTGTTGAAGAAGCTCAAAATATGATTGATAAATATAATCAGACTTTTCATGAAATGGTAGAATGGAAAGAAGACCAAATACGCAAGATGTATGAAAATGAGGGTATAGTATTTAATGCTTTTGGAAGACCTAGACAGTTTAAAGGTTGGATTAATACAATTAACAAAAATAGTGAAGCTTATGATAATTTAATAGAAAAGCAACAAATAGAAAGAGCTTCAAATAGCTTAAGGAGTGCTATTGAAAGAAGAGTATCAAGTCACTTAGTACAAGGTACAGCAGGGGATATTCTCCGTCTTGTATTAATTCGTCTTTATCTTAAATACTTTAAAAATAGAGATCCTCATATTGACTTTATGTCAACAGTACATGATGAAGTGAATTATACAATAGATAAAGAAGTTACTACTGATTATGTCAGAGAATTAGAGAAGTTAATGACTTTTGATACTCTTGATAAGACACTTCCTATTACTACTTCTACTGATATAGGATTTACTTATGGAAATATGTTTCCCTTTGTATGGGAAGATGAAAACACAAAACAAAGACTTATTCCTAAACGAGTACATCATGCTTAGAAAATAACATTGAATAAGCATGAAACTTGTAGTAATATTAGATTTAGAAAGTTACCTTAATGAACATAATTAGATACTTATATGTTAAATTAGAATATTTACTAATAATACTAAATAATTATTATAGATTCTGGAAATTTATATGGAAAGTTTATAAAAGTAAAGTATTTACATATAAAAAATCAGAAGATGTATTAACTATAATATCTATATTATTAGGTACAGAAGCTAAATATTATAATAGTAAGAAGATAATGAACAGGAATAATATTGAAAGTTATAAGTTAATAGAAGCTCTTATTAGAAAATATAAGGAAACTAAATCAGATGTTATACTTAATCAAATATTAGAAGTATTAAAAGAAGAAATAATTAAAAGAGGTTAAGAATGGGTGTTAATTTAAGATCAGACAGATTAGAAGAAACAATTAATACATACGGAATAGAAGTAGATGAAAATGTTAATTGGGATAATGAAAAGAAGATAAAGTTACTTGGTGACTATTTCATAAACATGGAACCAGAAAAGTATTCATGGGCTACAAGATACGTACAGTCTCTTAATACAGTAATGCTTTGTAAACATTTGAAAGATGAATTAAAAAATTTTAATATAAATCCTACTGAATCTGATGATTATATTGCAGAGACTAAATTAAATGGGTTCCGCCTTCTCGTAAGTTACTCTCCAGAAACAGGATTTGAAATGTTTTCAAGGAATGAGAGTACTGCAAATTTCTTGAATGGTAATTTAACTAGTAAATATTTATTTATTAATAAAGGTTTAATAACAGAACCTAAAGATTATAAAAACGCTTTTAATTATCGTTTCATTCTTGACGGTGAGGTTATTGTCGATAAACAAATTGAAGGTGTTGGTACTGGTGGTGTAACAGTAGAAGATTATATTCAAAGTATATTAGGTTCTAATGAAGAAAGAGCTAAAGCATTTCAAAAAGAAGAGTGTAAATTAAGATTTACTGCTTTTGATGTACTTTATTTTGAAAAAGACCCTAAAATCCCTGCTGAATGGATACCTCAGTATAATTATTATGAAGAAGAATTCTCTCCAGAAATGGTTGAATGGGTAGAATCACATTTTGCAGATTATTTAAGAAGTGCAAACTTTAAAAAAGGTGGTACTAAGTGTAAGAAACTTTATCAATACCTTTATTCACTTAGAAAAACTTGTAAATATGATGTCCGTAGATTACCTTTTGGAAAAAGGAGAGATTTAAGACATAAGATAGTAGATTTTTTACAAAGTAAAAATATTCCTATTTTTGAAGTAGATAGTGAAGATATTTTCAAGATTGCTTTTGCAGAACAAATTCTAAGAGAAGGTGGCGAAGGAATTATATGTAAGAATGTTCATGCTCCTTATATTTCCTCAATGCGTTCAAGTCGTTCACACAGAGCAGCCCTTAAAGTAAAGCAAAGTATTAACTCTATGTTATCGGAAGATATGAGTATTGTTGGTGACTTTGATGTGTTTATTACTAGTGCTAATCCACCTAAATCAGATAGAATTACAGATATGATTGGTGCTTTGAATTGTAGTATTTACATTAAAGAAGAAGATGGTACAATTAAAGAGCATGAAATAGCAAGTATTTCTGGTATTCCTCATGAGTGGAAAAGGAAACTTGCAGAAATTGATGTAAATACAGGTAAAATAAGTCTTAATCCAGAGTATAAGTATAAAGTAATTCCTATTAACGGTCTTGCTTTAACCAAAGGAAATCTTAAATTCCAACATGCTACTCTATTAAACAAAGGGCAGTTAGAATTTAAACCAAAGAATCCTACAGATTGTACTTGGGATAGAAGTGCTTTAAATGAAATGGTAATTACAAGAGGAGAATAATATGGGTGCAGATTATACTTTATGGAAACCAAAAACAAAAGAAAAGTTTTTACTTTGGAATGGAGAATGGGAAGATATTTTAGATTTAGCAAATTGTAAATTAACAAAATTTGAAACTTCTAAAGAATATATTTTATCTAAATTAAATTATTATGGTTATGAATCAAAAGCTGCTTTAAATTTAGTTGATAAAATAATGAACTTCTGTGATGATGAAATTGTATTAACAAATGATTGTGGAAGGGAATATTTTTCTGATGATGATATATTCAATGGAATAAAAGATACTTATAAGGTAATATATGATAGATGTTCTTAAAGGAAATAAGAAATGAACCTTAATTACGTAAAAGAATTTTTAATAGCAAGAAAAGATAATATTACTCCTAATGATGTAGAAGAGTTAATTACTGAGATTAGTTCATATCAAGGAACTGAAAACAGTTTAAATGATATATCAAAAGTAATGCGTGTTATAAATGAATATAATATTTCTTTCTTAAACAAAGTACAAGAGTATGAAGCATTTCCAAAGAATAATATAAAGCAAATTCCAATGCGTATGGAAAAAATAAGAGAAATACTTTGTATTCTTAGTATGCTTCATACTTATATTGTTATAAGTCTTAGTAGTATTAAGGAAAGTACTTATAACATGAAAAACATAAGAAACTATATGATAGAATTAAATGAGAAGAAAGAGCATTTCAAATCAGAGAAAATGACATGGGCTACAATTCTTAAATCATTAGTACAAGAAACAAGTTTCACTATTGAAATGAGAAAAATGGATATAGAAGATAAAGTAGGATATAAGAAATATAAAGATGGCTAAACGTAAAATAGAAGAGAAAGAAATATCAGTATTAGAGCAATTAGTGTATGATAGTTTACATCACATAGGACTTACAGATGCAACTCCATCACATGCTTCTCTATTACTAAGATTAATATTTAGTGGTATAGGAAAGCACTTTTTCTATGAACCAGATACTAACTTTAGACTTGGTTTTATAGATGTAAGAAAGAGTCCTGAAAAAGATGAATTATTTACTGTAAATATTATTAGAAGTGAACAAAATAATATTGTGAATGCTGACACTCTTTGGAAGTATTATAGTGGTGAACTTCTTAGAGAAAATCAATTAAAAGAAGTTCTTGACAACTTTGTAAAAGAACTGTTATTATATTCACAATCACAGGAAGTTACAATAGGAATGATGACACAGAAGTTACAGAAACGGAAAGGAAAAGAAAATGGCATTTAAACGAACTTCGTTTAAGTCTCTTGTGAGACAACACAAAGAATACTTTGCTTCGGCATATAAATTGTCGAATAAAATTAAATGGGAATTAGACAGTGAATGTTATGTTCTCATGCTTGGTCTTGAAAACGGATTTTATGAAACACCAACACATACTATACAACCTCATAAAATTGGTGATAAAACAATAGGTTTTAACGGCTCTAACTTTGGAGTTACTATTAAATGTAAAGGATTTGATGAAGAAGGTAATCATGTTGATTCTCTTTGTTGTAAACTCTATCAACTCGAAAAAGAAAGAGGAGCAACAGCTACTAATAGATGTTTGAATTATTCTTCAACAAGAGTTCAAATTCCTATATTGGTATTAGGTAACTCTTTAACAGAAGAAAGGAAAGTTTACCCTGTAAGTAAAGTTTCTATCCTCAACTCTTTGAAAAGTGAAAAAGGTTTAATATTCTCTTACTTAGATATGGCTTCAAGTAGTTTTAGTAAGGATATTATTCAAGCTTATGGTAAGAAACTGAAAGAAGAAGGTGTTCTTGATTATGAAGCAGATGAAAATAGTGAAGAATACTTAGATGACATTAGACAAAGACTTACAAGAACAGTTATTAAAATTAAAGCAGTTAAGAAAGAAGGTTTTAAACAACCTATAAAAGAATACTCATTCTTCCCCTTTGAAAACCCTGCTATTGCAAGTCAAAGTCCTCAAGGTGAAAGAGAAGCAATTATTAACTATACTAAAGTTCCTCAAATAATGGAAAAAGTAAATGAATATTTAACTTTGTTTGATGTTGAAGTTGATAATATGTTTAATGACTGGACTGAAAAAGACTTACAAGAATATTACAATAGCTTTATCGGTGCAAACATTAAAGATAATGTAAAAGTAGAAGAAACTACTGAAAAAGTAGAGTTTGTCGATAATTCTCCCAGAGAATTAACAGAAGAAGATATGGCTCTGCTTGATGAAACTGAGGAAGAAATTCCAGTAGAACCTGTTAAAGTTCAACCAACAGTACAAGTAAAAAAAGTTTCTACAGTTGAAGTAAAACCAGTACAAGTTCAACCCACTGTAGTTGTTGAACAACCGAAACCAGAAATTAAGAAAGTTGTAATTGAACCTAAACCAATTCAACCAACTGTAACTGTTGAACAACCTCAACAAGAATGGGAAGAAGTTCAAGATGTTGCACAAGTAGAAACTGATGCAGATGATTTTAATTTTGATTTAGATGATGATGCAGAATTCTTCGCAGATTAAGGTAATTTCAATAGGTGTTGACGTAGGTACGAAAAATGGGGCACTTAGTATTACAGACGATAATATGAATATTCTCCTATGTACTAAGGTTCCTATTTTTCAAACTGAAATTAAATCTAAGAGAAATAAGTCAAAATTAAATAAAGAAACCATGAAGTATGAAAAAGATTATAAGAAAAGGACATGGGTAGACTATAAAGAACTTGGAAACTTACTAAAACCTTTCATAAGTAACAAAATAATTTATACTGTTGAAAGAGTTTTAGTAAAACCAGGGGAAGGGGAACCAAATTCATTTGTATTTGGTAATGCTATGGGAGTATTTCAAGGATTGTATCCTTACTTAAATCCAATAGCATATTACGAACCTCTTGCAGTAAACTGGAAAGCAGAACTTGGGGTTACTGCTATTAAAGAGACTTCTATTAATCTTTGTGAAAAGATATATAGAGTTAAGCTGAAAGATATAATTAGTAATGGTAAAGTAGATGATATAGCAGAGTCATTACTTCTTGCTTTTTATGGACTTAAAAAATATTTTGAAAACAATGGAGAATAAGAAATGGCAACAAAAGAAAATATAGTAACAAGTTTGTCTAAGGATTCTAAGAAATGGTTAGATGAAGCTGTTGCTGAAAGTGAAAAGAATGAAGACACTTTATTTATAGAATCATGTAACATAGGATTTGATTTAGCACTAACAAATGGATTAGGTATACCAGTAGGTTCTTCTGTTTTATTTTATGCTGATCCTGGCTGTGGTAAAACAACATTACTTGGTGATGTAAGTAGAAGAGTTATAAAGAAAGCAAAAGATGAAGATAAACCTTTTAAAGTCTTATATTTAGCAACAGAAAACTCAAAGGAATTATTAAAAGCGTTAGGATTAGACGAGTATATGTCTTCTGGTGATTTCTTATATGTACAGAAAGAGTTATGTTGGAGACAAGTTGAAACTTTCTATGAAGCTGTACTTCAAGGTTATGGGAAGTATAAAGATGTAAAACTTATTATTATAGACAGTGTTAATAATGTACTATCTGATGCAAACCTTACTAAATCTGTTGCTGATGGTGACTTTGGTACAAAAGCTAAAGAACGTGGTTCTTTCTATGGTAAATTTTTAGGAAGGTGTGCTGAAAAAGGAGTTACTTCTTTTTTTATAGCACAAGTAAGACAAGATCAAAGTGCGGGAATGTATGGTGATCCTAAAAAAGCAGCAGCTTCATGGGCTGATTTACATAATGTGGAAATGATAGTAAAATGTTCTAAGAAATCAGATGCTACTGAAACTGCTAAAATAGAAGTAAATACTGCATTTGGTAAGATACAAGATCAACCAAAGTGGATAATGAAATTACATTCATCAGCAACTAATTGTAAGAATAGATTTTTTAGAGGATTTCCTGCTGAAGTTCTTGTAGTTAAGGGTAAAGGAGTAGATAATACTTATGCTGCAAGAAAGTTACTTGAAGCAAATGGTTACATTAAAAAAGCAGGTGGTTGGTTTACTTTCTGCAAAGAATTACAAGAATCTCTTAACTTCCCTAGTAATAATTTAAGAGCTAATGACTGTAATAAATATGTTAGAGATAATATGGGTGCTCTTATTGAAATGCTTAAAGAAGCAGGACAATACAAGATAGAAGTATCAGAAGAAACTATTGAAGAAGATACAGATGTTGAAAATAATACAAGTGAAAGTGAAGAATAATGAGTAATGAATTAAAACTTTCTCTTGAAAATTTTCAAAGTATATCTAATGGGGAACTTGAATTTAAAGACGGTCTTAACTTTATTATAGGACAGTCTAATTCAGGTAAGTCTGCTACTTTCAGAGCTTTAAAAACTTGTTTAATGAATATAATAGGTTCCCAAAGGTTTATAAAGAAAGGAACAGACTCTTCTACTGTTACTTTAGAGTACAGTGGTAATAAAATTATATGGAAAAGAACCCCTAAAGATAGTAGTTATAATATTAATGGAGAAGAATACTTAAAGACAGGAAAAGATAGTGCTTTAAGAATTCTTAAAGATGAAACTGGTTTTGTTGCTGACGAAGGGAATGGGTATTTGATGAATATTGAAGAAGAACTTCAATTACCATTCCCCTTTGGTCTTTCTAAAACAGATTTATTTAAACTTTATGAAAATGTATTCTGTGTTTCTGATTCAGCAGTAATTTTAAAGAGTGCAAGAGACCATGAAAATGGTGTAAAGAATGAATGTACTAATACAGAACTTGAAATAAATAAAGTAAAAAATAAATTAAACGCTTTAGATGAACTGAAAAAAGAAGTAGATATAAATATTTTAAAAGACTTCTTATTATGGTTAAAACAAAAAAATAATAGATTACAATTATTGAATGATGGATTAGATATAATAAATAAAGCAATAAAGGCTTCTGAAATAGATATTACTATTACTAATATTGAATTTGAAGATAAAAGAATTAAATATAAGGAATTACTTCAATTAAAGAAAACAGTAAATCAGTTGAAACAGTTAAATAATTTATTTAAAGATATTCCCAAGTATGAAAAAGAAAATTTACTTATTAAGTATAATGAATTAGTTAATATTAAAGAGTTATTAAATAAAATTAAGACTACTGAAAGTATTAATATACGTGAATGTTCTTTTGAAAACAAATTACTTAAATATAATGAATTAGTAAATTATTTACAAGAATTAAATAAGATTAAAGAACAAGGAAAAGAACTGCAAATTAAATTAAAGGAAAGGAAAGAATACTTAGTTAATATTCAAAATTTACTTAAACAGTTTAAAGTTTGTCCTTTGTGTCACCATCCATTAGAAGATTAAAAGTAAAGGAAAGAAAAAATGTTAGAACAAGAAAAAATAAACGAATATTCAGAACTTCTTAAAGAATGTGAATATGCAAAGCAAGAAATACAAAAAATGACTACAGAACTTACAATGCTTAAAAAGCAAGGAATAGAAAAACTAAAAGAAAAAGGTTATAATTCTCTTTCGGATGCAAGTAAAGTTGAAGAAGAGATACAAAAAATAGAAAAAGAAATTGAAGAAGAAATTCCTAAGATGAAAGCATATATTCAGGAAGTAAATGAAAAGAAAGAATTAAAAGAACGGATATTAATGGGATAATAAAAAATGATACAGAATACTATTGATTCATTGGAATATACTATTAAAAGTTGTGAAAGTCTTTTCAATAAGGAAGAAATGATTAAAGGTAATTTAATTGCTTTACAAAATGAGTTGAAAGAGAAAGAAAATTACTTGCAATTCTTGAAAGGTGCTAAAGAAAAGTATACTCTTGTTGTAAATGAATTGTATGAAGAAAGTATTGTAGCTCTTAAAGATACTCTTAATACTGCCTTGAAGTATATTATTTTTGATAAAAATTATAGTATAAATATTATATTAGAGGACAAGAAAGGAAGTAAATCATTATCTTTTCTTTTAATAGACGAAGATAACGGATTTGAGGTTGATTTGAAAGATGGTGTAGGACAAGGTGTTAGAACTATAATTTCTTTTGTCCTTAAGACCTATTACCTTTTAAATCAAAATAGTAAGGTTCTTTTCTTAGACGAAAAGTATTCTGCTCTTTCATCTCACTACATTCCAAGATTTTATGAATTCATGAAGAAATTTTGTGATGAAAATGATTTTATAATTGTTATGATTTCACATATAGATTCACAAATAGAATATGCAGATAAAATTTATTACTTGAATGATGGTGTTATCACAGAAGAAAATAATTTGACAAAGAATACTGATAATAGTACAATATAGGTAGTAATTATGAGTGTGGTATTATTTTAGCATGATATTTTCTAATGATTCAGAAAGAGCATTGTTTTTAGATTTGAAACAGATGATATCTGTTGCTTCTGATTCAAGAATACATAAAAAAGAACTTAATGCTCTTATGGAAATAGAAAAAGGAATAGATAACTTAATGCTTATAAAAGAAGATGAAAATTATAAAACAGAAAAGAAAAATTTTCGTTCTTTTTTACTAATGATAACATCTATCCTAGAAGTAAGTGTTAATGATTATATAAGGCACTCATTACTTCCTTTAATTGATATGATTATAGTAAATGATGAGGAAGAAAATTTATGGGAACAATAGGAATTTTTATAGATCCACATATAACAGACAGACATAGATGTAGGCAAGATAATTTCTTAGAAACAGTACTAAATAAAATAGAATACATTGCTTCTAATAATGATTATGTTATTATTTGTGGTGACTTATTTCATACAAATAGTAATTCAAACTATATATTTTATAAGTTATATAAATTATTGAATAAATATAAAGGTAAATTCTATACAATACCTGGAAATCATGACTTAATGCACAATAACCTAAATATGCTTGAAAAGACTACTATTGGAAGTCTTGCATTAACAGGGGTTATTAATTTAGAATTTGATTCTTTTGATATTATGGGAGTTCACTTTCAAGTATCTCATGTCATGAAAGATATGAGTAAAATTCCAGTAGATAAAGAAAATAAGTCTATTCTTATAGGACATAATTATTTGGAAATGCCTTTAGCCCCTAAAGAAAGTTTTACAAAAGAAGATATAAGAAATCTTAATTATAATCTTGTATTCCTAGGACATGATCATAAACCTTATGACGAAGAATTTATTGGTAATTCAATTGTAATTAGAATGGGAAGTCTTACAAGAATTGATACTCAAGAGTATAATAAAAATAGGAAAATTTATTATTATCAATTAGACACAGAAACATTAGAATATAAGAAAGTAGAAGTTCCTTCTAAATCAACTTCCGAGATATTTACTCCTGAAGCCTATCAAAGAATTGGAAGAAAGAAAGAAGATATTTCATTCATACAAATTGGAGATATATTAGCAAAGTTTAAAAAGCAAACAAAAGGAGTTAATTCATTACATGAAAGACTTCTTAAAGTTGCAACAGAGGAAGAAATAGATTATATTAAATCTTTACATGAATTAAATAATGTAAGATATTTTTAGAAAGAAGAGTAATATGAGTTTAAATATTTTTGTTAATAATGAAGTAACAATAGGTATACAAAGGGTAAGAGAGGGTGTTATCCTTCCTACTTTCTCAAAAGAAAATGCAGGAATTGATTTAAGACTTCTCACAGAGAATAGACAATCAGTTATTATTAAACCTCATGAAGTGTATAAGTTTTATACTGGTATAAAAATGGATATACCTGAAGGATTTTATGTTGAAATAGTACCTAGAAGTTCTACTGGTATTAAAAGAACTTTAAGATTAGCAAATACTGTTGCAATATTAGATCCATCATGGAAAGGTGAAACATTAGTATATCTTGAAAACTTTGGAAATGAACCTGTTTCAGTAGAAGATAATGAAAGACTTTGCCAAATGATAATACATAAAGTATGGGATACTACTATTCAAGAAGTAGATAATGTAGGAACTTCTGAAAGAGGTGAAAAAGGTATTGGAAGTAGTGGAAGGATGTAATTAATGAAAATAGAAGCTACAGTATGGATAAAAGATTTTTTAGTTAATTTATTTAAACAAATAATAGAATTTAGTATACGAGTTATACTTTTCTTACTTCCTATGGGATTGTATTTATTCTTATTACAATTTAGAAAGAACGTATCATCTACAAGTAACTTGTCTGTCTTTACTACTCCGAATAGTGTTTGGCAACATATATTTCCTGGTTTTATATTAGTTGCAATAGATCCTAATTACTTTAAAAATCAAATAATGATTAGGTATAATGGATTTCAAACTTGGATAAGTAATAACAAGTATGTACTTTGTTTCTTATTTGCACTACTATTAGTTATCCTTATGTTTATCATTGGTTCAAGGTAATGGAAGTTATACAGAATTGTTTTAATTATATGGGAAGTAAAGATAGAATACTTCCTTACATAGACGAAAATTTAGATAAATCAAAACCTTACTTCATGGATGTATTTTGTGGTAGTGGGGTAGTTAGTATTAATGAAATTAATAATTATAAGAAATTAATTCTTAATGATGCTTGTTGGCAATTAGTTGAAACTCTCAGATACCTTAGAGATACAGACCAAAAAGATATTCTTAAAAAGATTGAAAGCTTTATTAATGTATTTGAGTTATCTAAAGATAATAAAGAGGGATTTAATTTATTAAGAAACTTCTATAATAATTATTGCTTTAACCCTGAAACCTTTAACCCTATGGCTTTTTACAGTCTTATAATGCACTCATTTAATTATAATATTCATATAAGTAAAACAAATGGTTTCGCTACTTCATCAGGGAAAGGTAGAAGTTACTTTAATGATTCAATTAAAAATAAATTAATTAATTTTCAGCAAGTATTACATGATAATAAAAACAAGATTTCAATAAAGAATAAAAATTATGCTCACCTTATAAAAGAAACAAAAGATTTAATTTCTAAATTTATGATATATTGTGATCCACCTTACCTTTCATCTGATGATTCTTATAGTAGAATATATTACTTAGGGAAGTGGAACGAAGAAAAAGAAATATTGTTATATAAAGGGTTGAATTATATTCATAAACATGGTGGAAGTTTCATGCTCTCAAATGTTATGGAGAATAATGGACAAGTAAACAAGATATTGAAAGCATGGTCAAAAAGTTATACAGTAATAGATATACCTTTAACATATAAAAACTGTAATTATCAAAGAAAGAATCAAGGTAAAACAAGAGAAGTAATAGTTAAAAATTATTAGGAAACAGAAGAAATGAAAAATTTTGATTATAAAGTAAATAGAACTGAAAATTGTGTAATGGTTAAAACAAGTGAATGGATAGAAAATAATTCTAATCTTATACAAACGTACAGATTAAGTGGAAGACAAATTCCAACTTATTTTACACAAGTAATAGATGAAAATATTGTTGACAAGAAATTCCAAGATAGTAAAGAATTATTGAAAGTAGGAGCTACCGTATTACTTACGAGAGTTGTTAGTGATGTGGCTTATTACAGAAGTTATGAAATAGAAAATGAAAAATACTATGATATTCCTGTAATGCAAGTAATTGGAACTTTTAAAAATAATATAATATCTTATGATAATCTGAACTTGTTATATGATAAAATTATTATAGAAAAAATAGACGTAAAAGAAGATTCTATTTTATTAACTCTTCCTGATAACTCTATGATTGGTAGAGTACTGAAAGTAGGAACTTGCAGGTTTGATAAGAATTGGAATAGAATTCCTTTAACAGTAAAAGAAGGAGATACTGTTTTAATAAAAGATAATGTTACTACAAATGTAGTATTTGATTCAAAACAATATTATTTAACAGAAGAAAATTCTGTTGTTGGTATTTGGAATAATGAATCAACCATGACTTTAGATAACATAAAACTCATTAATGATAGTATACTATTAGTAGAAAACTACAAGGAAGAAAAAGAAAGTAATATTCTTCTTAGACCTGATATAAATTATGAAGACCTTGATACTTCTGATATTTATAATAGAAACATTTTTAAAGTTATTAAAAAAGATAATAACTTGACACGAATTAATGAGAATGATAATATATTTATTAATAGAGATATTACCAATTATGTTTATTATAATAAGATGAAATACTTTATGATAAACGGAATGCAATATATAGAAGGGAAGTTAGTTTAGATTATGGCAGTTGAAGTAGAATTAATTGAAAAGGATATTATATCAAAGTTACCTCAAGTTCCTTATGTTATAGACCAAGTAGGATCTGCAATGAAATGGGTAAAAGAAGTTAATACAGAGGGTGATTATTATAAAACAATTTCATTCGCTTCTAATGTTACAGACTTTGTTTGTTCTATCAGTAATACTAACTTCTTTAAAACTCATTTAGTTATTGGTGCCTTATTAATGGATATTGAAAAACCAATGGAAGATAGTAGATTTGAAGTATTTAAAACTGCATCTCAATCCGTAGAAAAGACACTTGAAAATCTGGTAATAAATAGTAAATTAGGGGAAGAAAGAGGTTGCTTTAATGCTCTTTCTATCCACTTAGTACAATTAGCAAACAAAGATAATGATTGTTTCTGTGTTTCTTTAATGAGTATTTTAAGTGATTTGAATGAAATATTAACAGGAATGAAAGAAGCAGAGGTTAAAGCTCCTATTACTCCTGCTGATTATATTAAAGTATTAGGTTATGCTTATGCTATGCAAAATATAAGAATGGCTAGCCTTACATTAAATAATAAAGCATCAGAAATTTTAAATAAAATTAGTATAATATTAAATAAAGAGTTTATATTTTAAAGAAAGGAATTAAAAGTATGGGATTATTTGACATTTTTACATTTAAGGGAGAAGCAGTTAAAATATTTTCAAAAGAAAATATTATTAAAACATTAGAGACTGCTAAGAATGCTATTATTGAACAAGTTCAAAATAATATTCCTGGTCCTGAAAAGAAAGAAATTGTAGATAAGATTGTAATTGAATTTATTAGGTCAAGAGTAGCTTCTTGTACAAATAAAGTAGTATTATGGTTTGTAGATAGATTAATAGATATTATTCCTTCTATTACACAACTTATATATGATTTCTTAAAAGCAAAAATTGAAAATTTATAATATTTTATTTGCAAGAACGAACATTAAAAGGGGTTATTAATAATTATAACCCCCTTTTTCTTTTGTTTAATAACATTGTATGGAAGTAATTAATATGTTACTATACTTATAATTGTTAAAGGAATGGAAGCATGGGATTTACTCTATATTCTGATGAAACAGAAAAAATATATCCTGTATTTTTTATAAGTAATAAAGAAACAGAATTTATAGATTATATAAACAATTATATAAGTGAAAGGTTTAATTTTAATTACTATTATTTGTATAGTAAGAGAAAAAAAGAAGAAAAAATTAATACTAATATAAATGAGAAGATAGAAATTATATCTAATAAAGATATTATATTTGAAATATTAACAAGGAGTTTAGAATTAAATCGTACAAGAGAAATAAAAGAAAATGGCTTTTATTTTAATAATACCTGTTATCGAAGTGATATTTGTTCTTGTAGAAGTTATATTTGTTCTTGTATATTAGCTATATCTCCTGATACAATTCATCATATAAGTAATTATCAATACTTTTCTCCTTTTTTAAAGAATGATATACCAGTAATTACAGTATTTAAAGAATTAAAAACTTTTCCAGAGATTTATAAAGAACGACTAATTAATTATAAATAAATATTTACTTACTCTTTTTAACATTGTATATAATTTCTTAATATGTTATTATATTTATAATTGTTAAAGGAATGGAAGTATGGGATTTACATTATATTATAAGGAAACAGAAAAATTAGTTCCTATATTTTTTATAAGTAATAACGAAAAAGAATTCATAGATTATATAAACGAGTATGTAAACAAAAAACTTGATTTTGAGTATTATTATTTACATAATAAAAAGAGAAAAAAAGAAGAAATCAATTTTGAAATAGATAATAAAGTAAAAATTGTAACTAATAAAGATATTATTAACAGAATAATGTATAGACAAATGTTTAATATTACAAGAGATATAAAAGAAAACGCTTTTTATTTTAATAATATTTGCTATATTCCGAATATAGATAAAGGTAAAAGACCAAAGTGGACTGATTCAAAAGGAATATCTCTTACTTATGATATGATATCTCACATAAGTGATTATCAGTATTTTATGAAAAAAGATACTGATTTATTATTTGAAATATTAAAAACTTTTCCAGAACTATATAAAGAACGAATAAACAGATATAAATAATTTACTTGACTATTTTTATAGTGTATAATAGAATTAAAACAGGAAACAAAAATCATGAAATTATTCAAAGAAACATTAATGGAAACAGGGAAATTAATTTGCGTAGATAGGAACTATGCAATGCTTCCTTTGTTTAGTAATGATGTTATTAAAGAAGCAGAAAGTATATTAGGTAATAATATAGTGCAAGGTTCATCTTCTGGTGAATTTGGAACAGACGAAGAAACTGTTGTAATTCTTGAAAGTTCTTATAAACACAGAAATTACTTTGATGAATATTCTGTTTCTTTACTAAGAAGTGGATATAATGAAAAAGCATTTAGTCACTTTAGTGAATTATTTCCTATTGTTGAATATTATATATAACAGAAAGGTTGGAAGATGAATGAAATTTACAATAAAAGAATGAAGAAGTATGAGAAACAACATGAAGAGTACATCAAAAAGTTAAAAGAAGAAAAGAATGGACTTTTAAAAGAAATAGGTGAGAATCAATTACAAATTCTGAAACACGAAAATAAAATTCAAACCTGTGTTAGAAGAATTGAAAATATTAATGATGAAATTGAACGATACGAGGAATATTAACGATGGTAGTAGATTAGAATGAAATGAAAAACATAATGAAATTAGAATCTAAATTAACTAAAGAACATTTAGAAAGAGGAGATATTCCAATGCCAGATAGTTCTTGGAAATCTCAAAAAGGAAATTCAAGATATGAATGTTGAAGGAAGAATTATAATGAATAATGACTTTGAATTATTTAAAGGTAGAATAGTTGATGTTTGTTATAGTATAGATTCTTCTACTGACAGACAACGTTATATACAAGACTTAGATATTGAACTTGAAGACGGAGATTATGATGATGAGTTAATCCAACTAAAGTTAATACAAAATTATTATGAAAAAGGACTTCTGGTTGAAGGTGATGAAGTTTATTTGCTATACCATGATGGTTTTGTTATTGATATAAGGAAAGTTTAATTCAATAAAATTAAAGGAAAACAATTATTTTAAGGAGAATATTATGAAAGTAAAATTAATACAAATGACAGAAGATCCAATAAGTATAATGTGGACTGCTGCAAGAACATGTTATTCTGAGAAAAGTCCTATTGAGATGTGGGATAATAGATATAAAGACTCTTATGGCGAACCTGATATGGATTTAAGTAATCAAGTTTTTAATGAAAAACAAGAAAAGATGTGGAATCTTGTAAAACAAGTATTAGATTCAGGACATTTAAGTATTGCGGAACATGTTTATTTTACATTTGCAATTGAAGGAATATCTCGTTCATGCTCGCATCAATTAGTAAGACATAGACATTGTACATTTAGTCAGCAATCACAACGATATGTAGAAATAAAAGAAAACTTGAACAGACTGGAAGATATTTTTCTTATCTTAACTCCAGGTTCAGATTATAATTTAGAAGAAATGGATAGAGCTGAAAGAGAATTATTACCCATTCTGAATAAGTATTTTGTCAGTGTTACTGAAGATAATTATAATGAATATATTCAAATATTACGTAATTATTTGTATAAAGTAAAACTGGGAATGAAACCAGAAGATGCTCGTATGGTTCTACCTAACGCAACAAAAACAAATCTTGTAATGTCTTGTAATTTACGTGAGTTAATACATATTTGTAATTTAAGATTATGTAACAGGGCTCAGCTTGAAATTAGAGAACTCTTTAAAGAGATAAAGAAACAAGTAACAAGAAAGAATGAATATATAGGAAATCTATTAGTTCCTAATTGTGAAAAATTGAATTACTGTCCTGAACAACATAAATCATGCGGTAGGAAACCAAAATTAAGTGACTTAATTAGTAATAAATAACATTGTATTATTTATACTATTTCAATATAATGAAGTAAAGGAGTTGTAAAATATGGAAAGCGTTAAAGAATTAGTTGAAGCAAGAAAGAAATTAGTAGAAGAACAAACAAAGTTAAGTAATAATATTATAAGTGCTCTTCTTGAAAAGTTAGAAAATGAATATGATTATTCTGTAACAGATAATAACCCTGAAAAATTTGAACTAAAAAAAGAAGGTAATGTTTGTTATTTAAGAGATAAAGAAAAAGGGTATATTATTTTTAATAATTGTATTAAAACAAAGAAGAAGGGTTTAGTTTTTAATGGTAAAATAATAGATTTTCTTGAAAAAGATTGGGCTATTTCTGTTGATATTGAAAAGAAAAAATTATTAAACGTAATTTTATTAAATTATAAAGAATCTTCTGAAAAAGTTGATACTGCTAAATTAATGAAAAAAGAAAAGAATAGAAAGATTTCAAAAATAGAAAAGAAGCAAGAACAAGCTATCATTAGTTTATATAATAAAGGTAAGAGTTTAGCAGAAATTTCTAAAGAAGTACCCTTTTCGACATATCAATTATCTTTTATTACAAGAGAATTAGTAGAACAAAAGAAAGTACAAAATAGAGAATATTATTTAGGTACTTATATCTTCTATTCTGATGATAAAGAAAAGTTTGAAAAAAGAAATAATATAAAAAAAGAAAGAGATTTAAGTGATAAAAATAATAAAAAATTAAAGAAAATAACAAAGGAAGATAAAGTTACTAAGAAAACAGAAGAATTAAAATTAAAGAACAACAACTTTAAAACAGAAAATCAAGAAGTAAAAGAACCTAAACAAGAGATTAAACAAGAAATATTAGAACTTGTAGAAGAATGCTTAAATAAAAAGATTTCTCTTTATAATAAGCAACTAGAATATTATAATAATGTAGAAGTAAAGAAAGAACATAGTCAAGTCGTTGAAAGTATTCATTTCTTATTAAAGTCTCCTTTCTTTAATGCTTTATTTATATCTCTCTATCTTACAATCATATTTATATTAGTTACTAATTATCCTGCATATACAAGTATTATTAGTATTGAAGTCTCTGAATTTTGGTTTATTACCTTAGTAGCAATAATGGCTTCTGAAACTATTAAATATTTACTTTTAAAATTAAAATAATTATAGAAAGGAATATAAATATTATGCCACATGAAAATAGAGAACAAGCAGAACAAAGAGCACAAGAAACAGGTATAAATAAAGAACAAGTTACTAAATCTGATAAAGGTTACTTCATAGCACCACAAGGTATTAAAAGTAATACTGCTAAAAAAATATATGCTAAGTGTAGAGCAGACGGTAAAGATAAAGAATATTGTGCTAAAGTTGCTTGGAGTGTAGAGAAACAAGTTAGTAAGGAGTAAGTTTATGGAAATTATATTTTCAAAAATAATGAAGAAGTGTAGAACTGAAAAATGTTTAACACAAAAGTTTATAGCAGAAAAAACTAAAATACCTCTCAAAGTTTATACTATGTATGAAAATGGTCAAAGATCTATCCCTGATGAAAGATATAATTCCATTAATAAAATTCTTGATTTTGGTACTCATGGTGACGAATATAGGCAAGAATTATATAGAAAAGTAATTTCCTTTATTAATAGTGCTCCTTTGCAAGACTTAGTAATATTAGAAAGAAAAGTGGAATTAATTAAAGAAAAGAAAGATGATTAGTTAATTATATCATTAGATAGTAATAAGCTTATTGAATGGATATTATCTTTTTCGAGAGTATTAAAAGCGAGGAATGAAATTACGTCGGATGAAAGTATTAATAATAGTGAATGAAATTAAAAGGTGAAATAGTAACTTTAATTTTGAATGAATCATGTATGGTGAAAGTACATTATACCCTGAATGAATTATTTTGTTAGAAAGTATTACGATAAATGAATGAAGTTATACTTATAGAAAGTGTTATATTAAATGAATGAACCAATGAATTGTCCATATTGTAGAAGTAGTAATATAAAGAAAGCAGGTTTCCTTAAATCAGGGAAACAAAGGTGGTTTTGTTCTAATTGTAAGCATCTATTTAATAAAGATACAGTACTAAAAGAAGAAATAAAAGAAATTTGCCCTCATTGTAATGGAAGATTAGTTAGATATGGTTTTACAAGGAAAGGAAAGCAGCAGTATAAATGTAAGTCCTGTGGAAAGAAGATTCTTTTTGATCCAGAAATTAGACCAAAACACTATCATGGAGTAGATTGTCCTCACTGTAATAGTAAAGAAGTGAAAAAATCAGGATTTACTAAAGATAAAAGACAATTATATGTTTGTAAAAGTTGTAAATATAAGTTTACCTTAGAAAATAAGTTTAATCATGTATCTAAAGAAAATAAAAAAGTTATTATTTTATATGGAATAAAAGCAGGAGCAATCTCTACTAAGAATTTAGCAGAATCTATTGGTTGCTGTGAAAAGACAGTAAGAAATATAAAGAAAAAATATTTAGATAAAGTTAAAGAAATAAATAATTTCAGGGAAGAAAATAAAATAAGAAAATATAGAAGATATATAAATAAAAAGAATAAAGAATAAAGAATAAATTAATATATTAGATAGTATCAATTGAAATGAATGAAAATTAAAGCATTAGAAAGTATCGAATAACTAGAATGAAATTAAATCCAGAGACGTTATTAATGGCATTGAATGAAATTATATGATGTGATAGTATTAAGTTGAATGAATGAGTTACTCCTTATGAAGTTATCAAATAAAATATTAAGAATATTGAAAAATGAAAATAGTAAGATAATGATTACTAATGAATTTCTTATTAATGGTGATTTAGCGATATCTCTAAGTTTACTGGATATTAGTAACTTCAATATTGTTGACTGGACAAAGAAAAGTGTTGAAAAGAATGAATTAACCAAAGCTGCTGAAGCAGTGGGAATAGATAAAACAATTCATGAATATTATGATAAACTAAGTTCTGATAGGGTATTAGTATTAAAAGAAGAAATTTTAGTTGATGATTTCAAATATGTTATTTCTAATACTGATGTTTCTGGTTATGGAGAAAGGTATTTTAAAAAGAAAGACTTAAATAAAAGAGACTTTACAATAGGGAAGCACTTTATAAAGTTCATTGACGAAGAGAATAATACTTTTGAAATAGTTTATGGAATACAAGAAAAGTATTTAGAACTACTGAAACAGTTAGTAAAAGAGTATCCTGATTTAAAAATAACATTAAGTGTTTCAGAAAATAGCAAAGAACAATATTTTAGACATAATTACGGATACTTTAAATTGGAATTAAATAATAAATTTGTTGGTGCTTTTATGCCTGTACAAATTCGAGTAAATATTAATGATCCAAGTCATTACAGATTACTTACTAATGTTGAAGATGAAAATGATAAAATATTAATTGGAGAACATGTGAAAAAATGATAGAATTATATAATGGTGATTGCTTAGAGGTGATGAAGTCTATACCTGATAAATGTATAGACATGATTCTTTGTGATTTACCTTATGGTGTTACTCAAAATAAATCAGATATTATAATACCTTTTGAACCTTTATGGAAACAATATGAAAGAATTATAAAAGATAAGGGCTGTATTACTTTATTTGCACAAGGAATATTTTATATTGATTTAGTTAATTCAAACAGAAAATTGTTTAAGTATGATTTAGTTTGGAATAAAATTTTATCATCAGGCTTCTTAAATGCTAAAAGAATGCCATTAAGAAAACACGAACAAGTAGCAATATTTTATAAAAAACCACCAATATATAATCCGCAAATGACTATAGGTAAAGAACCCTCTCACAGTAAGGGAACTGCTTTTAAAAATAAAGAAGTTACAAATAATAATTATGGTAATTTTGAAGCAGTTGAAGCTGATACAGAAACTTGTTTAAAATATCCTACTTCTATCCTTACATATCAAAAACCTCACCCATCTGTTGCAAAGCATAGAACTGAAAAACCAATAACACTTTTAGAATATTTAATTAAAACTTATACTAATGAGTGTAATGTAGTATTAGATAATTGCATGGGTTCTGGTTCTACTGGAATGGCTTGTATAAGGAATAACCGTAATTTTATCGGTATAGAACTTGATGAAAATTATTTTAATATAGCAAAGGAAAGAATAGAAAATGAAATACATGGGAAGTAAAAGAAGAATAGCAAAATATATTTTACCAATAATGCTTGATGGTATTGGTGATAATTACTTCGTTGATTTATTTACAGGGGGGGGCAATTTAATTATGTATGCTACTTGTAAAAATAAATTAGCAAATGATATAAACCCTTATTCTATTGCTTTTCTTCAAAAGATACAAAAAGATGGTTGTGAATGGCTTCCTAAAAATAACAAAGAGTTTACAGAGAATAATTACAATTATGTAAAAGAACATAAAGAAGAGTTTGACAATGCTTTTCTTGGACATGTTGGTTTCAATTTATCTTATGGTGGTAAATGGTTTAATTCACCCAGACGAGATAGTAAAGGTTTAAGAGATTATATAGCAGAAGCATATAGAGAAGCATGTAAACAAGCAGAAATGCTTAAAGACGTAACTTTTATTTGTTCTTCTTATGAACAAATTGAACTTCCTGAAAATGCTTTTATTTATTGTGATATTCCTTATAGAGATACAGGAAAATATCAAGCAGTTGATAAATCTTTTGATTATGAAAAATTCTATAATTGGTGTAGAATTAAAAGTAAAGAAGGACACAAAATATTTATTAGTGAATATAATATGCCAGATGATTTTACTTGTATTTGGGAAAAAGAACATAAAATACAAATAGCAAATAATTCAAATTCTATTATATCAGTAGAAAAGTTATTTACAATAAATGAAATATAAGGAAAGAATTGAAAATGAAATACATGGGAAGTAAATCACGAATTGCTAAATTTATAGTACCAATTCTTCAAAATATTATTGATAAGAATAATATTGAAGTATATTTTGAGCCTTTTGTTGGTGGTTGTAATGTTATAGATAAAATTAAGTGTAAGGAACGTATAGGTAATGATGTAAACCCTTATCTTATTGAATTATTAAAAGCACATCAGAAAGGTTTATTGAAACAACTCCCCAAAAGTGTTTCTAAAGAACATTATGACGAAATAAGAAATCTCTATAATATGTATAAAGATAATCCTGAAAATAACATATTTTCTAATTATGAAATTTGGTACATTGGTGCAATAGGTTTTCTTGCAAGTTATAATGGTAGATTCTTTGATGGTGGTTATTCTGGTGTTATTACAGAGAAGAATGGAAGGCACAGAGATTTCTATGATGAAGCAAAGCGAAATTTAGAACAACAAAATTTATGGGGAATCGAATTTTATAATGTTGATTATTCTCATATTCACTTAAATAAGAATGCTTTAATATATTGTGATCCACCATATCAAAATACAAAACAATATAATTATAGTAAAAACTTTGATTATAATAAATTTTGGGGTTATGTTCGGAAGATGTCTAAAGAACATATTGTACTTGTTTCAGAACAAAATGCACCTGATGATTTTAAGGTTATTTGGGAACAACTTATAACACGTTCTATAGGGAACAGAACATTAGATAAAGTAACTAATCAAAATGTAACAGAAAAGTTATTTACAATAAATAATATTTAAAATGAAAAGAGGTAATTAAATGTCAAAGAAACTTAAACTAATAAAAAATGAAGAAATAATTTATATCCAACAAATGATGAATAAGATTATTGAATCTCTGAAACAAGTTAATGAAGAACTTTCAGAAAATGAACATTACATTTTCTCAAGTAAAGCAAGAGCAAGATTTGATAAATTGAGAATTGAATTAAATCAGGAACTCCTTAATATGAAGAAAAGGTTATATTAACATTGTATTAAATTAAGAAATTATTTATAATAGGTTAAAAAGAAAGGTTTATAACAAATGCTTATTACTTTAATTTTACTTTATTTATTATTCTTTACTTTGTGTCACGCAGGAATGTACAATCCTATAACTATTATTGTATTCTTTTTATTACATTTGATTTTATCATTCTTTTTTATTATATTTTTAAAAGGATTAAGGAAAGGTTTTACTAAATGATAGGAGACCCATTTATGTATAGAACAAGAGAAGAACTTTCTATTGAACGATTAACAGACCTTACTATTGCTTTTATTCATGAGAATAGTATATTTGGTAGTAATCTTAAAGAAGTTTCAATTAAGGTAGCACATGAAATCTTAAACAGATTTGATAATGATTCTAATTTTACTATGGAATGGTATAAAGAAAGTTAAAAATCATGGAAGATAAAATTTGCAAAAACAGAATAATTACAGAAAAAAGATTTAATACAGAAAAAGCATTAAAATTTTTAATGGAACATCCAATTAGAGATTTACAATGTGGTGAAACTGTTTCTAATTTTGCAAAATTAGCTCTTACTCACCCTTGTGCTCACCCTGAAGATTTTTATGATACTGTACAATATGCATGTCAATACCATTGCAAGGATATAAATAATGAAGATTAAAATAGTTTCAGATTTACATACAGAAAACTTAACTGACTTTGATTTTATTGAAGAAGGTGACTTTGATGTTTTATTTATTGCAGGTGATATTAGTACAAGAGCAGAAGTAGAATATCAGTTCTTAAAGAAAATAAAGAAACCTGTATATGCTGTAGCGGGAAATCATTTAGGTTACAAATTTGATTCTCTTGCTTTCTTTAATTCATTACTTGATAATAAACCATATATTAATTTATCTTCTTTCAACAAGAATTATACACATACAGAACAGATAAAAGAATTATTATTTAACACACAATATATTCCAAATGTTAATTACTTACATAATTCTTACAAAAAATTAGGTAATTATGTTGTATATGGTGGAGTTATGTACACCAATTTTGAATTATTTGGAAAGAAGTATAAGAATGACTGTATGAAAGAATCAAATTACTTTATAAATGATTTTAAAAAGTTATATAAATATAATAAAGTAAGATGTATAAAAATAACTCCAAAAGATTACAGAACTTATTTTAAACAGTTTATAAAAGGCTTAGAAAAGTGTTTAGAAGAAACAACAGAAGATATAATTGTATTAACTCATTTCTGTCCTTCTGCTAATTCTATTAATAAAGAATATTATAATAAAGATGATTTAATTAATAGTTGTTTTGCAAGTAATTTAGATAGCTTTATATTAAAGAATCCAAGAATTAAACTATGGGTTCATGGACACACTCATACACCTTGTGATTATAAAATAGGTGAATGTAGAGTTGTTTGTAATCCGTTTGGATATATTGGAGAAAACTATCATGACTATAAAGATTATAAAGAAGTAATAATAGAGGTATAAAATATTGTTTAAATTTTTAAAGAACTTATTTGGTTGCAGCCATAATTTTGTTGATAAATGTAGTGTTAAAACTTATAATGGTTTAAATTGGCAAGATGTTTGTTCAAGCAGAACTAAAAATAAGCATTGTAGAAAACATGATGAAAAGTATAACTTATTAGAAGGTTATTGTGATTACTACTACCAACAATGTTCCAAATGTGGAAAAATAAAAGAAAAACCTTAATACTTAGAAAAGTAATAAGGTTTGTTAAAAGAAATAAGTTTATAACTACTATTATTTTAATACTTCTGTAGGTAAAAGTCAATAGTAACTTTTACTTAAATACAAGGTTAGGAAAATTAATAGACTAAGGAATAATATTAAAAAGAATGAATTTGTCTTTCTTCTTTTAAAGAAACCAACAAAATCTTCCCACATTTCTTTTTTAATCTTCTTAAATAATCTTTGATTAACTATTTCATTTCTTAAATTAAATAATTCCTTTAAGTAATAAAAAGGGAAGAGAGTAAATTTCAACAATATATCTTTCTTACTTCTAAGATTAATTTTAATATTAATTAAAGGAAGGAATAATTTAATAAAGAAGTTTCTAATATAATGTTTCTTATAAGGCTTTGCTTTCTTCTTACATTCTTCTATTGCTCTTATTAAAACATTATAATCACATCTAAACCATTCATTCCTGAAAGAACTAATTATTCCTTTATCCTTTAAATAAGAGAGAATGTCATAGTCAGTGATTCCCTCTATATTCTCTTTAAAAAGAATATTATACTTAATAGGAAGATGACCTACTTGTTCTTTAATACGTTCTTCCACATTTCTTTTAGTTTGACCTAACTTATATAAGCCTTTTTGATTTTCTAACTCATAAATATAAATATTCATTCAAGTTCAATAATACTTTCTAATTTTTTAATTTCATTCATTGACTCTATTACATTCAAACGACATAATTCATTCGTAGTCAACGATACTTTCCGTAACTCTGATTCATTCAATTCTAATAATACTTTCTAATAATTTAATTTCATTTGTCCTTTTTGAAACTTTCTTAACAATTAATTCATTCTTGAATTCTATTACTTTCTCAATATTTAATTTTCATTTTACTTTTCTGATACTTTCACGATAAATAATTCATTCTCTTGACATAATACTTTCTACATAACTAATTCATTTACCTTAATTACTACTTTCAGTAGGTATGGTTCATTTCATGTCTTAAATACTTTCCATAGTCTTAATTCATTCAGCACATATATTACTTTCAGTAGACATGATTCATTCAATTTTAATAATACTTTCTAATAGAGTGATTCATTCTTTGTAAATAATACTTTCGTTTATACTAATTCATTCAAACCATATAAAACTTTCTATGAAAGTAATTAAAATATAAGAATAAAGGGAATTAATTCCCTTTATTCTTCAAGTATTCTGTAATCATGTCTAAATTAGGTACTTCTATTTCATGTGCATGATTAAGAATTGCAAGAGCAAATGGTTTCGGTGGTTCTACTCCATATTCAACCATATACATTACTTTATGCAAGTGAGATATAAATATTCTTACTGCATATCTTTCTGCTCTTGCTTGTATATGAGCAGGCGGTAGCATTCCTTGAGAATAATATTTATATGCTTCTGTGGTTTTACCAACTATTTTAGCCTTTTGTTCTGCTTGTTCTTTATATTCTTTTCTTTCGTTCTTTTCTTGTTCATAAGCCTTTCTTTGTTGGTAAATCTTACCATAGAAATCATTAGGATTATTACTTACTTTCACGAAAGATTGACCAAGTTTCCATAAAAGTGTTTTTAACTTTGCATTATAAGGTCTTTTACTACATTGAGCAATAATATCTTCTTTCTTGAATGAATATTCTTTACCATCTTTACTATAGAAGATTTTCTTTCCATCTTTACCTGTTGCTTCAATTAAATTTTCAGGTTTCCATTGTGTTTTCACACAACATTTACAAAAATCTTCATAAGTAATATCTTTTGACTTTTTATCTCCAAGAATTTCATCTATTATTTTCTTCGTTTTTTCTCTACCAAGCCAAGGTCTATTATTGTCATTAAGACCACAATATGACCAGAAATGACCTGCTGTTGGTTTATTGTCTACATCCAAGTTAGAAATTAAACCTGCTGCAATTACAGGTCCTATTCCTACAATAGATTTACACCATTTACCTACAATATTTCCATCAGTGTAAGAGTCCAAAACTTTCTTTAAATTTTCTTCAATTGTGCTTATTTGATTTCCAATAAAAGAAATCGCTTCATGTGGTTCTTCTATTGAACTTTGGCTTATAGCTCTTATACGGTTTTGTGTAACGATTCTGTCTGATTGCATTTGATAATAGTAATCTACTAAAAATCTTGCTTCTATTTGCCCTAATAATTTAGAACCATTTCTTACGTCTTTTGTCATTTTTGATAATACTTTCAAATCTAAGTCACTAATCATTTTCTTTCCCTTTCTTTTTATTTGTAATCTTCTTTATTTCCAAATAAAGGTGTTTCTATTGCTTGTTTTATACTCCAACCCTTTTTTAATCTTTCTTTTAATGTACCTCCTTTAAACCCTAGTTTCTTTTCCCATTGTGTCATATTATATGTTTCATTATTATAAGATAATAATTTTTCTCTTTTTACTACTGTTGTTTTTATTGCATCTTCTACAGATATTCCCTTATTTAATCTCTTTTTCAATGTATCTACTTTTATACCTACTATTTCTGCTAACTCAGATACACAATATTCTTTATTTTTATATTTTACTCTATATGTATTTCGTTTATTCCTTGCTTGCTCTTTAAAGGTTATCCATTTACAATTTTCAGGACAATAATTTCCATCTACATTTATTCTCTCTATTGTTAAATTATCTTGATAACCATTATTTATAGCCCATTGATAAAAAGGCTCAAATTTTTCCCAACTTCTATCATAAGTTATTCCACGACCTCCATAATTTTTATACTGAGAACATGTTACTTTATCACATCTTACTTTTATTCTTGACCACAATAAGTAAATTCTACTTCTGCTTTTACCATGTGTCTTATTTTTTTCACTTATTGTCTTACTTCTTTTACACCCACAAGACGTAATAAAATTTCTAACCAAATTTGAAGAAGCTACTTTTGTTTCTTTTCCACAACAACATTTACAAAGCCATATAACATTTCCATCTTTAGTAGTTCCATCTTTTCTAATTACTGTTAAATATCCAAATTTCTTTCCTTTTAAATCTCTTATAGGTCTTCCCATAATTTCACCTCTTTTTAGTTAATATATACATATTATAATAGGATTATAAATATGTCAACTAATTTATATAATAATTACATTCCATTTACTTAATACATTCTAATTGAATAATTCATTCAGAAAGGCTATTACTTTCTGACTTATTAATTTCATTCGTTGATGACAATACTTTCAATAATCTCAATTTTTAATTTTCATTCTATCTATTTAATACTTTCTTAGACACTGATTTTTAATAATAATATATTACTATATACTTTAAACTAATACAATGTTATTAATAAAATTAAAAACCTCTTTAGCAGGAGGATACTTCTAAAGAGGTTTTATTGGGAAACAAAAAATTTATATATTATATTTATGTTGAACAATTTGAAAATTTAATTAAAGCATTCAATAAAGGGAATATTTTATTCACCCTTAAACAATCTCAGATCCTTGACTTAAACATGTTTATAAGAATAGTTATTATTTTA
>Ga0310695_10002385_pt1 | contig 39824 bp, 31 predicted proteins | sample RumenRJG_04DNA_FD_203882 | JGI IMG/M metagenome (GOLD analysis project Ga0310695, IMG submission 203882) | Bovine rumen microbial communities from Lethbridge, Alberta, Canada - RJG_04 (v2) (version 2) | ecosystem: Host-associated > Mammals > Digestive system > Stomach > Rumen | place: Canada...
AATTAGAAGAATTTTGTCCTTAAACATAAGCTGCGCCGATTATTTTAAAGGCGGCGGAAAATGTCAAACATTACTATTTGCCGCCGCAAAACGCCTCGATGATTTCCACCGAGCGCGAGACGTCGAAATTTTCCTCGAGATACCGCCTGCCGTTCGCGCCAAGCTCCGCGCGCAGAGCGGCGTCGGAAACGAGGCGCTCTATGTTCGCGAAAAAGTCCGGCGGCTTCGCGGAATCGCACCACAAACCGCACTTCGCCTGCGTTTCAATAAGGTCGCGGTAGTCGGTATTCAGGTCGGTAGCAGCCAAGATCGGCAGACTTGTGGCCATATACGAAAGCGTTTTCGAAGGATAGTTCGGAATCGTAAACTTTGGGCTTAGCGTCACAAGCCCGACGTCGCACGAGGCGGCGAGGGCTTCATAATCGTCGCGCGGCAGGGCGTCGAAGAAAGCGGAGTTTGAAAATTTGCGCGAGCGCACAAAGTTCCGCAATTGCGCCGCCTTCGCGCCAGAGCCAATGCAGACAAAGAAGATGTCGCTTCTGCCGTCGAAGCGCTCCATCGCGGACTCAAGCAGCTCTATGTGCTGCGGCACTCCGATGTTTCCGCCGAATAAAAACACGCACGCGTCGCCCGGAATGCCGTATTTTTTTCTGTCGACTTTCGGGGCGTCGGGGCGTTGCGGCATAACCTTTATCGTGTTTGGAAACATAATCACGCGCCGCGGGTCTATGTACGGATTGTGCTTTTTTATGTAGTCGATATTTCCCTGCGACATGCAGCCGATCCAGTCCGACACCGACAGCATTTTTCTTTCCTGCATTCTGAAAAACCAATACGCGGGATTGCACTTTGAGAACATTCCCAAATCGACCGCGTTCTGCGGGAAAATGTCTTTTTGCATCAGGAAAACGGGGCATTTGTATTTGCGCTTCGCCCACGCGTAAACCGAGCAAAGCGACACCGGCGGGGCGAGCGCGATTATCAAGTCGAACCGCTCCCCGCCGTAGAATTTTTCAATGCCCGCTTTCATAACGGACGGCAGCCGCAGGAACGCGAGCCCCTTTTTCACAAGCCCGACCTTCTGCACCTGCGGCGACTTCACGCGCAAAACTTCCACCCCACCTTTCGACGCGATCTTCCCCGCGACGCCCTCTGGAAGCGAGTTGTCCGAAAACGCGACCCTCACCCTATGCCCCCGCCCCGCGAGCGCCTCGCACAAATCCGAATAAATCCCGTCCGATTTCAGCGAATAAGCGATTGTGATAAATAAAATATTCATGTTATAAAAACGGTTTTACATAGGACAAAACGCTTAAAATTTGGCGAACCTATGAACAATATACTAACATTTTCTCAATGCGTTCTTTTTCATCCTTATGAAAGGATCTATTATGTATTTTTTTTGATAAAATGGAAACAAATACAACTATAATGGTAGAAAGAATCGCATTAAAGAAGCCTATGCCAAGCGTAAAGAGTATAAAGTTTCCTACGGGCATATGATTTACATATAAATGATAGGACAGATCGTATCTGCGAAGTATTTTGTAGCTTAAATTTGGCAAGGTATATGCACCCGAGAAAATGCACAGTGAAAGAGTGGCGATAAGTGGCCATTTTGTCCAAGAATTCGATGTGTCGAGACAGGAGTATTCCATTCCAATCCCATAAAATGTATAATATAAGCCCAAGTGGATTGCCAAGAAAATCAAAAATCTGTTTTTTACTATCTTTATTAAAATATCAAAGTTTTTGTAGGCTATCATTCCTATGCACAACATGGGAAAGTGAACAAAAATGGAAGAAGTGAATACTTTATGCGCCGGCGTTCCTGCTAATCCCATTCTTTGAAATGCATATTCTATTACAAATTTTGTCGCCACAAAAAATATGAATAGGGTTATAATTTTTAAATTGGCGTTTTTTCTAAAATTAAAAAAATTATACAGGAACGGAATCATCAGGTAAAAGGTCAGCTGAATCGGAATTACCCATAGCGATCCGTTCATCGCGCCCACGCCATAGCCTCTAAGATATTCCGGGGTGTACAGAGGATATATTAAATATGATGTTAGCCAAATAATAAATGATTTAAATGAGGCGTGTATATCATATCCGGCGAGAAACATTAACAGAACGCCCAAAATTATGGAAAACCACATTCCGGGTATGATTTTCAATAATCTATTGAAAAGAAATTCCTTTGTTTTGCTATTGTGTTCAAAAGACATTGGAATAAAGAATCCCGTAAGCAAAAGAAAAATGGGAACCCCCGCAAATGCGCCCCACAATGAGCAAGAAATTCCCATGCCAAAATGGGAATTGTAATGATTTGTAATCATAACCTGCAGAGCCGCGAGTAATCGAATAAGGTCGAAATTGTTTGGTTGGTAACTTGACGATTGGTTTATAGGCATAATATGTCGTTTTTGTGATAAGCAAAATTGTATAATTGCTAATTTTGTCCAGTTTGTAAAGATAAAATTATTTTACTGTAAAACAATTAGATAATATTTAAAATATTGTTAAAAAATCATATTATAAAAGCTATGATATATTCTTTTTTCTTTACAATTTAGTTAAAGTATCTACAAATTTTAGTCTTCTGTTATTAGATAAATGTTATAATATGAATATTGCAATAGTTGGAACGGGTTATGTTGGACTTGTAACGGGGGCATGCTTTGCCGAGATGGGCATAAATGTCTTTTGTGTTGATGTGGATATAAAAAAAATCGAATCATTAAAAAATGGCATTATCCCAATTTATGAGCCTAACCTTGATGTTATTGTTAAACGCAATGTAGAATGCGGCCGATTGCATTTTACGACCGATCTGCCTTCTGTAATCTCAGATGTGGAAATAATTTTTTCGGCTGTCGGGACTCCGCCCGATGAAGACGGAAGCGCGGATCTTCGCCATGTGTTAAAGGTCGCGCGCACCATTGGGGAAAATATAAAAAATTACGTTCTTGTTGTTACAAAAAGTACGGTCCCCGTTGGTACGGCAGAACGCGTGAGAAGAGAAATACAAAAGGAACTCGATAAACGAGGGGTAAGCATACCGTTTGACGTGGCGTCTAATCCTGAATTTCTAAAAGAGGGGAGCGCTATAGATGATTTTATGCGTCCCGATCGCGTCATACTCGGTGTGGATTCGCAAAAAGCGAAAGAACTTTTGGACGCGTTATACAAGCCAATGCAGTTAAATAATTATAGGGTTATATTTATGGATATAACTTCCGCCGAGATGACAAAATATGCGGCAAATTCGATGTTGGCTACAAGAATATCGCTAATGAATCAATTCGCAAATTTTTGCGAGAAGGTAGGTGCCGATATTGATATGGTCAGAAGCGGATTGAGCACAGATTCAAGGATCGGTTCGAAATTCCTATATGCCGGGTGCGGATATGGCGGATCTTGTTTCCCAAAAGATGTAAAAGCGCTTATAAAGACCGCGCAGAATTATAATTGCGATATGCAAATACTTGAAGCTGTAGAATCCGCAAACGAGAACCAAAAACGTATTTTATTTAAAAAATTTGAAAAAATATGTAATGGGGACGTAAAAGGTAAACATGCCGCGGTTTGGGGGCTCGCATTTAAGCCAGGAACCGATGATATGCGAGAGGCTCCATCGCTTGTATTAATTGACCAGCTTTTGAAAGCGGGCTGTAATGTTTCCGTTTATGATCCCGTAGCAATGAATGAATGTAAACGGCGCATAGGAAATCTTGTCACATATACAAAGGATGTATATGAATGTTCTAAGGACGCAAATGTTATATTTCATGTGACCGAATGGAAAGAATTCCGCATGCCGGATTGGAAAAGAATAAAAAATTCCATGCGGAAAAATCCGATTTTAATAGATGGTAGAAATTCGCTTGCCCACGTGGATCTTGGCGGCATTGCTTATTACCGAATTGGGAAATAATCATGAATATACTCGTGCTTACTTCGATATATCCGGCCGATGATATTGCGGCCACATATACTCCTGTGGTTCATTATTTCGCGCGGGAATGGGTTAAGCAAGGCCACAATGTCAAAGTTTTTTGTTCTTTTTCCACTTTCCCCAAAGTGTTTTATCTCGCGGCGAGGATATTAGGAGTTAAGTATTTATCCTCAAAATTGGGATATACGGTTATGGATAATGCGGCGAGGCAAAAGAGATATCACCTTGACGGCGTAGATGTAATGCGTTCGCCGATATATAAAATGCTTCCGCATGGTAGGTTTACAAAACGGGCTATTGTCGGGCAGTCAAAAAATGTATTGTCGTATTGTCGCGAGTCGAATTTTAAACCGGATGTTATAGTAGGCCATTGGCTGAATCCGCAACTTGAAATAATAACCGAGCTTTCTAAAACATTTCCGGAGGCCAGAACCGCGCTTACTTTGCATGAGTCCGCGCAAACGTTAAAAAATTTATATCCCAGGGATTGGCGTGAACGAGTTGCCAAGATCGATAAAATCGGAGCGCGCAATCATACTTTACGCAGAAAACTTATATCTGAATTAAATCTTCCTATTGAACGCACGTATCTTTGTTTGTCTGGCATACCTCAAATGTTCTTGCGGGACGATATGGGGCAAAAGAATTTTAATGGCATCAAAAAAATCGCATTTATCGGGACTCTTTTTGCAAGAAAATATCCTGAAGCTGTGCTTAAGGCTATATTAAAAAGTGGTAAAAAGGATTTTGAATTAATATATGCCGGAGATGGCGAACGTAAAAATGCAATAGTCGAAATTGCCCAAATGAATGGCGTTTCTGATAAGGTTAAACTTCTTGGTAAAGTATCTCGGGATGTTGTATGCAAAACGCTTGAGGACTGTGATTGTTTTGTTATGATAAGCCGAAATGAAGTTTACGGTTTAGTTTATTTGGAAGCAATGTCGCGTGGGTGCATAACAATTGCTTCGAAAGAAGAGGGGTTCGATGGAATAATTCGCGATGGCGAAAATGGATTTTTGTGCGAAGCCGGGAATGCAGACGAATTGGCGAATATTTTTGGCAAGATAGGCGTAATGTCGGATGCGACTCTGCGGCAGATTTCTAATGCAGCAATATCGACGGCCAGACAAATGACAGATGGTAATTGTGCAGAAGCGTATTTAAATGCTATTTTAGAGTAGTACAAAAAGAGGTGTAGCTTTTTTTAAGGCGATATGAATTAACTTAAAAAGCAGCAAATTTTAAGTTCATTTTTTTGAAGTGGATTCCCGCGGCATAGTTTTATTATTTGACTTTCTTCGACAAAACGGAAACATCTAAAAAATGGGTCTGTTTAAAGACATATATTTACAACTTGCAACTACCAGATGGAATATTGGCTTCATAAAAGGCGATCCGTCGATTTCATGGAGCAACGACGATATACATTGGTTAAGGCATAATAAAAAATCGTCTTGGTTTGCGGATCCATTTATATTGTCGGAAAATGACGAAGTAATTGAAGTGTTGGTTGAAGAATGGGTCGATGCGTTAAAACGAGGGCGAGTATCAAAACTAACGATTGTTCGTTCTGATTTCTCGCTTGCGGATATTAAGCCAATAATAGAATTGGATTCGCACCTATCGTTTCCTGCGATCCTGAGAAGGGATGGGGAAGTTTACATTTATCCGGAAAACTATGTCTCTGGCGGGTTGACAATTTATCGTTACGATACAAGTGCAGATAAAATTGAACGCGTAGGAGCAATATCCGATGTTCCTCTTACCGACGCCGTGATAGATTGCGACCATTTTGATAAAAGAAACTTAATATTTTCAACGGACGCATCGTCCCCCTCTGGAAAAGTTTTAAGCGTATATGAGTCTCCTGATATTTTTGGTCGATATGAGAAAATTGGAGAAATCTCATTCCCTGACAAATGTGCGAGGAATGCAGGCTCTTTCTTCGCGCTAAAAAATGACATCATAAGGCCGGCGCAAGATTGCAACAAAAGATACGGCGCTGGTCTTGTTTTTCAAAGAGTCAAATATATTGATGGTAAATTTGAGTTTGAAGAAATTTTGCGAAAATTTCCTAGCAACTGTAAGTGGAACCTTGGCATACACACATTTAACTCATTGAATGATATATCCGTCGTAGACGGATATGCCTATCGAACGCCGCTTGTGGGTAATTTTCTTAATAATAGCGGAATCATTTGCGCGATGTTATCTGCCAGAAGAAAATTTTTTGGTTCTAGCTTAGATAAGCGGTAAGGGCGGCGTCTAAGTGGCGATGCCAACGACTTAGATAAATAAAAAAATTAAGTGACAATCAAAAAATTGCTGCGTTTTATAAAATTAAACTTATAACGTTTATTCGTAGTAATACGTTGAATGAATAAATCTTGTCGCTTTTGAGTGCTATATTGTGTAGAACGTTAAAGAAAGGTAAATGGTGTTGGGTGTTAATACCTTTCAAGTTCGTTTGATAAGTCGGAATTTCCCATCGAGGACATGGAGTTGATAATTTGTAAACAATAGTGGTAATAATTTATGAAAAGCATTCTGGTAATTGCTTGTGAAAGGTGTACAATAAGAATTGCGTTCTATTTTTTTGTAAGCAAATAAAGCTTTTTCACACGAATGCATAAAAATAGAAGTATACGTATTTGTTGAGAGGTTTGTCTGCATTTTTTAGATCCAAAATAAGATATTTCTCTCGCTCATATTGCGATTGAACACAAACAATAGTCGTGGTACAAATCATTCGGCTCCAGATGGAGCTAATGGCAATATCGATGGTGTGCTGATTGTAATCTAAGCTGTCGAGTAAGGTATTGTCGTATGTGGTGCTTCCCAAGAAAAAGATCATATTTGTATTATAAGTGGCAATTTAACCCTATAAATTAATGAAACAATAAAAGAGGTTAAAAAAACGATAATCTACGTTTTCTACAAATAAATCTTGACAATACCTCAAAAAACGTGTCTTTACAAATTAATATAGGCGCTTAGATGTTTTCCCGGTTCTTAATCTAAGTTATTCCCAAAATGAAAATTTATTGTAGACAATTTTCGAGAATGCGTTTCCATGAATGGATTGCAACTTTAAATCTTGTGTTAATTCTTGTAGGATATCCTTTTGCGGCTTCGCTATTAACTCCTTTGGGGTATAATGCGTTTCAATCGCAGTTGATTACGGTTCCTTATCGGTTGTTTGCGTTGTTTATATCATTGATTTGCGTTTTGGTTGGTATGCAAAAAAAAGCGATGCCTTCCCCTATGCCGAGAATGGTTTATTTATTCATGGGGTGTTTTGCGCTGTGTATATTGCGTTTGTTCGTCGATTTTTCTAACGATAGGACTGGATTTGCTGCCGCCGAGGCATTTAGAACCTGGGGTTTGGTTGTGTCATCGTTTTTTGCGGCTCTCAGTGTTCTTTTTTCATTTAAAATAATAGACTTTAGAAAAGCACTTTTTCTAATTTTGATCTTATCTTTTTGGGTTATGATCGTAAATAAAATATTTAATTCAGCGACGACTGCCGATTTAATTCTTGATCATTCTATGGAAAGGCAAGTCGGATCCGCCGCATTGTTTTCGATAGCATATTCAAATGTTGGTGTAAACGCAGCGATTATCTGTTTTTATGTGTTTCTTTCGAAATATTACAATATATTATATAAATCACTTGTTGTTCCATTGTGTTGTTTATCATTTGTAGTTATGTTATCAACGGGCTCTAGAAGCCCTGTTTTAGCATTTTCAATGACGTTAATTTTCTGGATTGCATCAGGGATGAGAGTTAAATTTATTTTCTATTCTATTGCAGCGCTATTTGCCGTCATTTTTTATATGTTGAGATTTACGCTTGTGGATATGTTAGTTGAATACGTTCCTTTGCTCGGACAGAGGTTTCATGCAATGTTATATAATGACTTTTATTCGGGTAGAGACTTATTGGTTGCCGATGGATTGCAACAATGCATTAGTAGCCCTATTTTAGGATCTTCTACTATAAATGTAAAAACCGGAGTAACTTCACTTATTGGATATCATACATATATTGTGGACGCGTTGGCATACTTCGGGGTGATTGGTGGCGGCTTGTTTTTGTTTCTTTTAGGATATATGTTTTTTATTTCAATTTCGATGTTTTCGGCTCGTCGAATTATTCCAAACTTTTGGATAAATGTCATGTTATTAAACGTCTTATTTTTCAAAACCATAGGGTCGGGATTATTTCATATCGATCAAATGTTTTCAACATTAATTATTTTAGGAATTTGCTTTTATTCGGAATATTACAAGCGATTGTATGGTAGGGCAATAAGATGAACGTATATATCAATAATATTGGATATAATAAATGCACATTGGCGTTTTCGTATGAAGAAATGTAAGATATATCTCAAAACGCAATGGTGTTGGCAAAGAATATAGATGACTCAATTTGTGTAAAAAATGTTTGAATAATTAACAAACGAATAGGAATTTTTAGCATGGATTTTGTGGATTTTGTATACTCAAATTATAAGAAGCCTTGGATGCGCGTTCTTCGGGCTCCGATTAATATAATTCGGAGATTTTATCGAAGGTATAGGATCCTTATAGGGGAAAAACTAGGATTACCTGTTCCGCGTGAGTTTACGATGAAATTAGAGTGGCTAAAATATTTTGATAAGAATCCCTTAATGCCCATATATGCTGATAAAATAGCAGTTAAAGAGCATCTGATTAAATTTTTGCCTGATAAGTATATTATAAAAACGATTGGGACTTATGATGATCCATCCGAGATTAACTTCGAGAAACTTCCTAATAAGTTTGTATTGAAGACTAACAATGCTAGCGGAACAAATATAATTGTAAAAGATAAATCGAAGTTAGATATACCTTTAACCTGTAAAAAATTAAAATATTGGTTAAATAAAAAATTCGGAGCAAAAGAGCATGAGTGGCAATATTTGGCAATAAAACCGAGAATATTATGCGAGGAATTTATTGACTCGGGTGAAGATGATTTGAGCGATTATAAATTTTTCTGTTTTAATGGCAAGGTTCGTTTTGTATGGAAAGATATCGGCCGTTATACCAAATCGAAATCTCGAGCTATATTTGACGCGGAATGGAATAGACTCCCATTAACACTGTTTACTCGTAACTACAATGGTGCGGTCCCTAAACCGAAGAATTACGAAGAAATGTTAAAGATTGCAGAGAAGATATCTTCTCCTTTTAAAGAGGTCAGAATAGATTTGTACAATATTGACGGTAGAATATATTTTGGAGAAGCTACGTTTTTTAGTGGCGATTTGTTTTTTTCCCCGAGGAAATACAACCGAATATGGGGCGACATGCTAACACTATAATTATTTGTGCTTCATTTAATTGCTAAAAATAAACAACAAAAATTGGTGTGCTTCCCTGGAATAAATATATAATAATATTATTATGTTTATTATTATGCTGTCGTTGAGTAAACGGATTTTTTATAGGCGCTTTATTGGGCGTGGCGTACTATACATTTCGCTGTACCAGGCGATATATTTATGTTGACAGTGGCATTATATTAGTAGATTACTGTATAATGAAATTTGCTTTTTTTGGAGATTACTTTGCGACTAATAAGGTTACGATAGATCCTTGTTTAACTTCGGCAGATGTATCGTTTATAAATCTGGAATCACCAATTACAAAAAGAATTCGTTCTATCACGAAGGCTGGTCCAGTTATAAAAGGGGATGTTGAAAATTTACTGGACCTAATGACACAATTCCCGAATAAAATCTTCTTTAATTTAGCTAATAACCATATTGGTGATTATGGGCAGGATGGAATTATTGATACTTTAACTGCTCTAAATTCCACTACGGCTTCATTCGGGGGGGTTTCTACTAATAATAAAATTGAACCAGTTTTTATTGGTAATACAGATGTGGCAGTTATTTCAATGTGCGAACGGCAATTTGGAATATCGCAACTTGGAAAGTTAGGGTCTACGTCTTTTACTGCTGATGTATATTCACAAATTATAAAGTTAAAAAAATCTGGTTTTTTTGTTATCGCAGCTTTACATTGTGCCGAAGAGATGAACCAATGGGTCTCTCCTCAAATGAGGAGATTTTTTAAGTCATTAGTTGATGTTGGTGTAGATATTGTATACAACACGCATACGCATGTGCCGGCGGGGTTTGAAAAATATGGGAATGGCATCATCCTTTATGGCATGGGAAATTTTATTATAGATTACGCTAGGTGGAAGCATTTAAATTTTACAACTAAATCTTTGATGTTCATTTGGGAGGATGGTAATATTTCACATAAGTGGATTGAATGTAATCCAGATGGTATAGTGCAATTCTCTGTTCCAATTCCCGAATATATTGAAGATTGTAATGATCCTCTGCTTGACGACGAATATAAATTAACGGCGTTATGGCAGGAATATAGTGTGCGTCGTTATTTGGATTCTTATAGTGGCTGGCTTTCTCCGTCGCTTTTTTCAATAACGAAGCGTCTTATAAAAACTCTTATAAAGCGTGATTGGTCTTATTTTAATAAAAGCTCAAGCTTATTGAAATATCATTTGTGGTCGTGCGAATCGCATAGGCTTGCTGTGGAATGTGCATTAGGCGTACTTTCGGGAGAGTTAAAAGACTGTAGAAATGTATATTCCAAGAGATTATTAGATAAATATTATCAATAAATTTTGGATTTCTCATATGAACATTCTTTTTCTAAATAGAGGTCCAGTAATGCCGACTTATGGTGGGATTCAGCGTGTTTCAAAAGCTCTCTCGGATTACTTTTCGCGCATCGGTTATCATGTAGAACATCTATCAACATTTACAATTGAGGAATCGGAAGTATTTTATCCTATAAAAAAGCGTAATTTAAAATACATAGAAAACCAGTATTTTCTTCCTTACAAACTGGTATTGGGCGAAAAACCTTCGCATGAAAATATAAAATTTTTTCTGAATTTTCTAGAAGATAGGAAAATTGATTTGGTTATAAATAACGGAGGATTGACTCCTTTGCTTTCGGATTTAGCCTATTTTAGCAAACTTTCGGGGCGTAAGATAGGTTTAATTTCTGTTATACATTCCACAATTATTGATAAATTTAATAATTTTGGATATATCAAGGAATTTAAACTTAGAAAACGACATTTATCATTTTTATTGCCGATTTTAAAAAATAAGGTGGTTGTATTTTTAATAAAAAAATTATATGCAATAAAAGTGCGCTCTCATTTTTTGCGTTTATGTAATAATTCAGATAGAGTTGTAATGTTAAGTCAGTATCTTCTTCCTGAAATGAAATCTATTTTGGGTATGATCCCGAATAATGTAGTTACCATAAATAATCCGTATGCCTCAAATATTGATGCATGCGAAATTCCGCAAAAACAACACAAACTCCTATGGGTGGGGAGAGTAGACGAAGGCAAGCGTTTGGATTTTTTTATTAAAATATGGGAACGTATATTTAAACAGTTCCCAGATTGGAGTGTGGATATTTTGGGCGATGGTCCTATGCTTAATATCTGCAGGCAATATGTTTGTGACAATAAAATAGAACGTATTAATTTTCGAGGTTTTGTTGAACCGGAAGATTATTATAAGGAAGCATCTATATTTTGTTTTACTACAGTATTTGAGGGATTTGGACTCGTAATATTGGAAGCTATGAGTTCTTATTGCGTGCCAATATCCTTTAATTCTTTTGCATCTGTCTCGGACTTGATTGATGATTCTGTAAATGGCATTCTAATTAATTCGTTTGATGTCCCACAATATGCAAAAAAACTTGAACAGCTTATGTGCGATGATGCATTACGCAATGAATTGGCTTTTAATGCTTTTAAAAAGGCAAAAAATTTTTCTATAGATAATATTGGTTCACAATGGGTAAAACAAATAAATGAGATTCTGAAATAATTTGATTTTATATTCCGAAAGTTATTTCTATTCCCAATTTTTACTTTCGGTCAAGAAGGGCTCAGGCTAGTGTTGATTGAATCGGCGTATTATTCGTGCGCAAGAATTTTATTTGATGCATTCCCTGCCGCGCGTGATATAGTAACAAATGAGAAGAACGGATTATTGATAACAGCATTTGATGTATGTGAATATGAAAATTCAATGCGTCGTTTAATGTCAAATTCTGGATTGATTGAAATGCTCGGTCAGAATGCGCAAGAAGATGTAGCAAAATTCTCTGTTGTGAAAATTGGCAGAAAATGGATTGATATGTTGAGAAAATTAATTCCTAATAATATATAATTGATATAAGAGAGCTTTTGTAGTAAGATTTACTTGGATTTTGCATTAGTACTATCATCTATACTATATCCTTTGCTGATGGTAATAAAATTCAAAACAGGAATCCTCATTCTTTAATTTATTGACAAGGGAAATAGGTCATTGATAAATTCCCCTTTTAATTTAAGTTACTGTCTTTTGACAACCAAACATGCCAGATATTTCCGCAAACAATAAACGCATAGCAAAGAATACTATACTGTTATATTGTCGCACCTTGATTACCATGGTGCTTTCGTTATATACAAGCCGTATTATATTATTACAGTTAGGCGTGGATGATTACGGCATTTATAATGTTGTCGGCGGCGTCGTAGCAATGTTCTCTGTAATTTCATCGGCATTGTCTTCTTCCATTAGCCGCTTTCTTACGTTTGAATTGGGGCGAAAAGATATTAAGCGAATGGGGGTAATATTTTCAACAAGCGTTAATATTCAGATTTTTCTTGCCGTATTGATATTGGCTCTTGGCGAAAGCATAGGCGTATGGTTCCTGAATTATAAAATGAACATACCGGCGGAACGACTTTATGCGGCAAATTGGGTTTTTCAATGTTCATTGCTTACTTTTTGCATAAGTCTAATAAGCGTTCCGTATATTGCATGCATTGTAGCGCATGAGAAAATGAATGCTTTTGCGTATATTAGTATCGTTGATGCTATATTGAGATTGTTAGTATGTTTAATTTTGACTTTTGCGCCATTTGATAAACTTATATTTTATTCATTGCTTTTGCTTTTGGTTGCAATTGTTATCAGATTGGTTTATGGTTTTTATTGTGGAAGGAATTTTGAAGAATGTAGGTATCGATTGATAAAAGATAAATCTATCGTAAAAGAGATGACAAATTTTGCCGGTTGGAGTTTTTGCACTAGCGCTGTATACATTTTTAATGTACAAGGTGTGAGTATTTTGATTAACATATTCTTTGGTGTGGCGCTTAACGCTGCTCGTGGCATCGCGACACAAGTGGAGGGCGCAGTATCGCATTTTGTTGACAACTTCACAACAGCCCTAAATCCTCAGATTACCAAGAATTATGCCGCAGGTGAAACCGCCCAATTATTTATCTTGATATGCAGAGGAGCTAAATTTTCTTATTTGCTTTTTCTCATAATGGCCGTTCCGTTAATGATTGAAACAGAAACAGTTCTAACCCTATGGTTGAAGGTGGTGCCGGACGATGCGGTAATATTTGTTCGCCTGTCTTTAATCGGCGCAATGGTTAATATATTGGGCAACACTGGATATACGGCATGCATGGCTACTGGTAATATCAAAAAGTATGTTATTTACATTACATCTGTGGGATCGCTTGTTTTCCCGCTGTCATGGTTCGCTTTTGCTCGGGGGATGCCGGCCTATAGTGCTTATATTATTTATATCCTTGTTTACATAGCAGTGAACATAACAAGGCTATATATAATGAAAGGACTGTTGGATTTTCCGATTAAACTATTCTTGCGGGATGTTCTAATTCCCGTATCGCTTACAACTATAACAGGCGCTATTGTCCCTGTCATACTTGCAAATATGCTACAGCCAACCGTTGCTCGGCTTTTTGTGACAATCGTGGTGAGTATATTTGCGATTACTCTTGCCACATGTTTTATCGGGTTGACAAAACATGAGCGCGATATGACAATCAGAACAATCTTTTATAAAATTAAATCAATGGCAAAATGGGCATAAAATCAAAAATTATGCATTTAGTTTCCTTTCTTCTCCACGGAGAAGCAAAACCTGTCTATGTAAAGCTTTCCTATCTTCACTCTAAGGATCGCCTTGCCGGGAAAAAGGTTATTATTACCGGAGGTGGACGCGGGTTGGGGTTTGCGATGGCAAAAAAGTTTGTTGCCGAAGGTGCGAATGTGCTGATTGCGGGGAGAAACGAGCAGACGCTAAAAGATAGCGCTTCTCTAATCGGCTGCAAGTATCTGAAACTTGATGTATCAAATCCTTCCGAATTTGAGTCTTTCATAGACGAATCCTCAAAAATGCTAGGGGGCGCAAATGTATTGGTTAACAATGCCGGAATTTCGCTTCATGAGCCAACTTTTTTTGATGTAACTCCCGAAACATTCGATAAGCAAATCAATACTAATTTTAAGGGGGCGTTTTTCCTGACGCAGGCATTTATATCGCATCTAAAAAATGGTAACACTAAAGGCAACGTGCTCTTTGTTTCTTCCGAAACGGGAGATACAATGGATTTTCGGCCTTACGGGTTTACAAAGGCCGCTATCAACAGTATGGTTCAAGGGTTGGCATACCTTTTCCGCAGAGAAGGCATTCGTATAAATGCAGTAGCTCCTGGGATAACGGCATCCGATATGACTGGCGTAAAGGCAGACGGCAACCTTAATGCGGGTGAATATGCAACAGGCAGATTCTATTTGCCAGAAGAAGTGGCGGAAACTGCAGCATTCCTCATTTCTGACTCATCAGATTGTGTATCTGGTCAAATTATTACATGCAATAACGCTCAAACAATAAATGCTCGGTGGAAATAAATATATAGCAATATGAATTCAAAATTTCATTATACAAACGAACGCAATGTACAAATAGTAATTGCTTTGCTCAAGGCGCATGGCATACGCAGAGTTATTGCGTCACCTGGTGCAACTAACATGACATTTGTTGTAAGCATTCAGAATGATCCTTGGTTTAAAGTGTGGTCTTCTGTAGATGAAAGAAGTGCAGCATATCTCGCCTGTGGTATGGCTGCAGAAACGGGAGAGCCTGTAGTCATAAGCTGCACTGGCGCAACAGCATCACGCAATTACATGCCAGGTCTTACGGAAGCTTATTATCGTAAACTTCCCGTGCTTGCAATTACTTCAACTCGCGGTAATCACTATATTGGGCATCTTATGGATCAACAAATTGATCGCAGAATTTTGCCTAATGATATTGCAATGGAATCTGTTACAATTCCAATGATAAAGGATATTGAGGACGAACGGCTATGTGAAATCAATGTAAATAAGGTCATCCTTGCGTTAAAACTTAATGGAGGGGGGCCTGCGCATATTAATATGTATACTACGTACAGTAATAATTTTAACGTAAAAATTCTTCCTTCTGTAAATGTTATACATCGCCATACAATATTCGACGAATTGCCAGAGATGCCAAAGGATGGGAAAATAATCGTTTATGTAGGGTCTCATGCAAATTTTTCGGTAAAACAAACTGAAGCTATCGATAGATTTTGTGCTACACATGATGCGGCTGTTTTTTGCGACCATACAAGCGGGTATAGAGGTAGATATGAAGTTCACTGCCAACTGAGTTCTGGTCAACGGAAGTGGCGATCAACTCTAATTAATGCAAATTTATGCATACACATTGGAGAAGTAAGTGGAGGACAGTATTTGCCAAAATTCAAACATGTTTGGAGGGTTAGTCCAGACGGGGAATTGCGGGATACATGGGGCAAATTGCGTAGGGTGTTCATGATGCCCGAAGAAGAATTTTTTGAACATTATTCAGAGAATGGCATTTCTTACACGGAGTATGTTGATTCGCTTAATGCGGAAATAGATCAAATTAAGTCCAAGATACCAGAGCTCCCATTCAGCAATATTTGGATGGCGCAACAAGTCTGTTCCAAGTTGCCTGTTGGTTGTGAATTTCACATGGGTATTTATCACAGCCTTCGTTCTTATAATTTTTTCAAACTTCCTGATGGAATTAACGCAAAATGTAATGTCGGTGGATTTGGAATTGACGGCGGATTATCGACTATGATAGGTGCATCGTTCGCAAACCCACAAAAGTTATTCATTGGAGTTTTCGGAGATCTTGCATTCTTTTACGACATGAACGTTGTTGGTAATCGTCATGTAGGTAACAATGTCCGCATATTGTTGGTTAACAATGGGAATGGCAATGAGTTCCGTAATTATAGTCATCCATGTTGCTTTCTTGGTGAAGAGGTTGATAAATATGTGGCCGCGACAGGGCACTATGGTAATAAGTCTAATTCGCTTGTTAAGCATTATGCAGAAGATCTAGGTTATGAATATTTAACGGCGAGTTCAAAGGATGATTTTCTCTCGATCATAGACCGATTTTTATCCCCTGAAGCAAGGGACAAGCCAATTCTTTTTGAGGTCTTTACGGAAACTCAAGATGAAAGCGATGCATTGAAAATGATTCTAAATTTTATGGAAGGCGATGCTATATCAAATCTCGCTAAAAATGCAAAGACCACTATAAAATCTGTGTTAAAAGAAACTTTGGGAGAAACTCGGATTAAAGCAGCTCGAGATTTCATTAAAGGTTAACTTATGAAAATAGGTATATTAACGTTCCATTGTGCGGACAATTACGGAGCCGTTCTACAAGGATATGCATTGGTGCGCTTTCTTAAGAAAAACGGTTTTGATGCGGAAATAATAAACTATCAACCAGAATATTTAACGTCATTATACTCGATTTTTCCCGCATTGAACTTTCCTGTAGGCGGATTCTCAAAAAGATTAAAAAGGCTTGTAAGATATGTCGCGTCCTTGTCAAGGAGTTGTTTGTTATTGCCATGGCTCTATGCCCGGAAAAGGGCTTTTTCAAGTTTTACCAATAATAATATTGTTCTTTCGGGTAAAGCGTTAAAAAAAATATCTGAATTAAATGATCACTATGACATTATAATATTTGGAAGTGACCAGATTTGGTCTTTGGCGCATAATCATGAGGACCCGGCTTTTTTTGGACTTGACCAATTGTTTAATCATTCAAAGAAGATTGTGTATGCTGCAAGCGCTGGAGGCAGCGTTAATAGGCTTGGGAATAATATATTGTTTAAGAACGGCATAAAATATTTTTATTCTGTGTCTGCAAGAGAGGAAGAACTAACTAGTTTGGTGCGATCATTGGGGATAGAATGCGAAACGGTTATGGATCCTACATTTCTTTTGTCTACTGGAGATTGGGATAACCTCTGCTGTGATATTGAATGCGATGAAAAATATATTGTAGTATATGAAGTATCGAAATCGCCTATATTGGAACGGATTGCGCAGGAAATTTCCAAAAAGTGCGATGCAAAAATTATCAGGATATGGGCAGGATATAGGAAAGATGCTACGCCTTTTTCATTTAAAATGTCTGTTAGCCCAACACAGTTTTTATCACTTATAAAAAATGCTTTTTGCGTAATAACCACATCGTTTCATGGCGTAGCGTTTTCGGCAAATTTTAAAAAGAATTTTTATTTTGTATCCGACAAAAACTCCGGCGAAAATAGGATAATCCAATTGTTGTTAATTCTGGGACTTTCAGACAGAATTTTAACTTCAGACAGTATTATTGAATTCAAAGAAATAAAATGGAAAGAGATTGATACGACTAAATTGAATTCCCGCATAAGAGACTCCAAAGAGTATCTTATAAAAAATTTGAATAAATAATTTAATTTGCATGCCAAAGATTTCCATCATAATTCCTGTATATAATGCATCGAAAACAATTGAACGGTGCGTTAAATCGATACGCGCACAAAGTTTTAATGACTTTGAGGCGATATTTATAGACGATGGCTCTACGGATAATTCTTTCGCGATATGCGATAAATTCGTAAAAGAAGACCATAGATTGATTGTTGAGCGCAAGCCAAATGGAGGCGTTTCTTCTGCAAGGAACGCAGGGCTTTCAAAGGCCGTTGGAGATTGGATCGCTTTTGCCGATTCAGATGACACTCTTGATGTGGATTACTTGAAGGATCTCTATGAAGCCTCATTATCATTGCGCGGGATTGATTTAGTATTATCCGGGTATAAGTGTATTTATCCGAATAAATCTGTCAGAGAATATATCTTTACAGGAGGAGCAATGTCGCCCAAGGAGGTATTAACCCGCAAGCGTTTCTATAGATATGGCTTCCCTTTTGGGAAATTATATAAACGCGAAATACTTAATAAGTACGAAATAAAATTCGACACGTCGATAAGCATGGCGGAGGATATGTTGTTTATGTTTGAAACATTATACCGGTCGAAAAATGTATTTATTTCTGAAGTATGTAAGTATAATTACTATTTTTATCCGGATTCATTATCTAAAAAATATTGGGACTATGATTCAGAATTAAAACTTTTTTGTTATACAAAAAAATGGATGAAAAAAATAGGAGGGGAATATACGGAGGATATGTATTCTTTTATACGCATCTACCTAATGCGAGCAATATATTCAATGTATAGACCGAAATATGGGATGTCACGGGACAAGCGCCTTGGTATATTAAAAGAAATTTATTCGAAAAACGTAGATTTAATAAATAAAACAGCGTCGAACTCTATTTTTCTTTATATGCTAAAAAAACAATACATTGCTTTTGCGGATACGATGTTTGTGGTGCTATTTTTGTTAAGGTATGGAATGTTAAAATTTTTATGGAATTTCCGCATTAAGTATAAAATTAAAAAACAAAAGAGTGAAAAAATAACTATTTAATAAAAGCGATTATTTCGTTTTGCTATATCTCCCAAAAATTGTAAATATAAATTAAATGGTTATATGGTTAATATGGTTGTTTTTTTGCATTTATTAATTTTCTTTGGGAGAATGCGTTTTTTATTTTATGCAATCCCTCTTTCATATCGCCCTTATTTGAACCTTTGCCGATTGTAACTATTTTTGAGGGTGCTTGCAAAAGATGGAATTCCATTAAATCAGAATTACACAATCCGATAAACTTTTCTTAATCTGAACTGAAATTATTCTCTCATATTGCAACAAACTCATTAGTTGGACAAAGTTGAAATTTATTGTACATTGAAGTATGTAGCGGAATTGTATATTACAGAAGTTCGCATTAAAATTTGTATCGTTACTCATTTTTAAGCTGAAAATCTCTTCTATATCTAAAAGTATATTGAAAGTCGCGGATTAACTTTAGATATGAGGATGAGAAAAGCCTTTTGTGGATTTAGGGGGGGCCACCATTCGCAAAAAAACGCCAAAGTGTTGCCGTTGGGGGGGGGCTTCAGTTCGGCGCTTTTAAAAAGGCTGGGGTGGTAAACGCGACTCGAACGCGCGACCCTCGGAACCACAATCCGATGCTCTAACCAACTGAGCTACTACCACCGTATTTTTGAAAGCTTCTCATCAAAACGTTTGGGGCGGGGTTGTCAATTTTTTATTTTTTGAGGGCGGTGCGGCGGCGGATTTTTTATGGGGTGGTTGTGGTTGCTATGGCCGTGTTGCGCTTGCGAAGCGGGGGGGGGGCGTTTGAGCTCGCGTGGACGGGGAATGTGCGTAGTCGTAATTTTTTATTTTGTTTGAGTGGATCGGTTGCGTGGTACGAGGGTGGTACGGTGTGAGGCGGCGGGGCAATGTAGTTCGCGTGGCGGGAGAGGTGTGTGTCGCGCGGGTGAGGGCGGGTTCGTTTCATTGAGTGCGTTGCGGACGCGCTGTACTGCGGGGATTGGCGCGGGGCGGGGATATTCTTGTTGACAGCGCGGGTTGGGAAAATTTAAAACAATTCGGAATCGATTTATGAAAAGGCGCGGGTTTGTTAAGAATTTTTCGCTGGCTGCGGGCTCAGCCATGTTGGGCGGCTGCGCAAGCGGCGGGGGTAGTTTCGACGGCTCGGAGAGCTTCAAAGGCGCCGGGAGCGTTGCGAGGGCGGACGGCGGCGGCGATCCGACAATGCGCGGGCCGTTCCCGATTCTCTCGACTCCCTACGACGCCTCGGGGGAAGTGGACTTTCAAACGCTGTCGCGCGAGGCGCGGTTCGTATGCGGCTGCTGCTGCAATATGATTTGGCCGCAGTCGGGCGATTCCATAGACTTGCTCACCGTCCGCGAGAAGCTCGACGGAATGGAGGCGATAGCAAAGGCGCTGCAGGGCTCGGGCGCGACCGTAGCTTTCGGATGCAACGGAAAAGACATTCCGCAGATGGTCGAGTTTGTCGAGCATGTCGAGGCGCTCGCGGGCAAATACAAAAACACCCGCATTGCGATAATATCGCGGCCGCCGGAGAGCGCGCAGAGTCAAGCCGACGTAAAAAAATATTTTTTGGAGCTGGAAAAGCACACCGAGCGCCCGGCGATAATTCAGACGGTGGGCGGGATTTCCTGCGGGCTGAGAGACCCTGTCGACGTCGATCTTCTCATAGAATTGGCGAAGCGCAACCCGAAGGTTTTCGGCTACGTGAAAGAGGAGACCGGCAACGCCGCCAAGTGCGCCGCCCGCATGTCGAGGGAGATCGCATCGAAGCCGTCGATACACACGGTTTACAGCGCGTGGGGCGCGACGCAGTGGCTTTTTCAGGCGCGCAGAATAGGCTCGGAGGGCGTCATAACCGAGCGCCCCGCCTACGCCGATTTGCTCGCCCACATCTGGAGCCGCATGGAAAACGGCGACGCCAACGGGACGCTGGCTGACGCGTTCTCGAAGCTTTTGCTTGCGTATAATTTTTCGGTGTATTGCAAGGGCGGCACGCTCGACGACCTGCGCGGGGCGCATTTGTATGTGCTGCAAAAGCGCAGCGTTTTCAAAAACAGAATTTCAAGGGAGTATGAAAAGGTGAACGGGCGGCTGGCGATTCCCAAAAACAGAATCGTAGGCGAATTTAAAATGAGCCGCCGGCAAACGGACGAGATAGACGCCTGTCTCGGCGCCATGCGCCCGTACATAAATTTTTAGCCGCCTTGCGCGCAATTGCAAAAAACTAAATTTTATCCAACGCTATGAAAAAAATATCCATCGCAATATTCTCGGCTCTAATCGCGTGCCCCGCGCTTTTCGCGGACGGCGCGAAAAAGGCTCCGCGCTCATATATCGTCATCGGCTGCTCCGATGGCGGAATGGAGATCGTCGAAAAGCCGAAAGGAACGGCGCTGCTTTTCCGCACATGGGGGCCCGAGGCGGAGCGAACCTTTTCCGTCCGCGCGTATTCGGAAATCTCGCGCGAAAAATGGACGAACGTAAAGTTCAAGCTCAAGACGCGCTCGCTCGAGCCGCTATATTTGTCGCTCGGCGGCGACCGCGCGAAAAAGCCCGACGGCTCGCCCGAGGTGTTCTATCTTTTCGACAACATAAAAATCAACGGCAAGCTTATCGAGGGCGGCGATTTTGAGAGCCTCGATTCGCCGTGGCGTTTCGGCGCCGAAGGCGATTTTCCGGCGCGGGTTTTTGTTCTCCCCGAAAGGCTCAAATTCGGCAGGACGGATCTGGGCAGATGCGCGGGGCTGTCGAACTCGCTCACGCATATCGGGGGCGAGCTTAAGGTGAAAAAGGGCGAGCCGTTCGAGGTCTCGTTCGACGTTCTCGCCGTCGATTTGAAGGACGTCGGCGACGGCGACAATCCGCTCGACATTCGCAAATACGCCAACATGGGGTTTGTCGACGAAAACCCCGGCGACGGCGTCGGCGGCTGGCTCGACGGCGGAAAGGGGCAGAGCTTTAAGAAGCTCGCAAAGCGCGCCGGCGATACGTCGTTCGAGGGCGTGCGCTTTAAAATCATCGACCCCGAAAAAAATTCGGGTTCGTCGGTCATGACGTTCGCATCGCCCGTTTCGGGCACCGCGCTGCGCTCGGCTCTGTTCGACTTTTCAAAAAAGCCGGTCTTCGCGAACTACCTTTATTTTCTGCACAGCGTCGCGAAAACGCCGAAGTGCTCGAGCGGAATTTTCGGGTATGTCGTGGTGATCTACGAGGACGGCGCGCGCGTGCCGAACATTCTCCGCTACGGCGAGGACGGCGCCGACTGCTGGCAGCCCGAGGACGTCGGCAACGGGAAAATCGTTTTGCTTTCCTCGAAAAAGAAAAACCGCGGCGCGCTCTACATGTCGCGGGTAAAGCTCGAGCCGAAGAAATTCATTAAGTCGATAGAATTTTCCTCGCCCGCGCGAATGGGCTGGGTTGTCGCGGCGGCGACGCTATCCGACAAGAAAGTCATCACTTGCGACATCGTTTCGCCCGAGGGCGACAAAAGCTGGATCCTCGCCGACATGCCCGACGACGCCGTCGTAAAGAGCGGCTCGGCGCTCGACTTCTCGGGCTTCTGGGACGGCAAGCCCGCGGGCAGCCGCGGCAGGGTGATCGTCTCGGAGCGCGGCACGATGGCGTTTGAAAAGACGCCCGAAAAGGACGCGCGCTTCAAGGGCTTTACGTTTTATCCGCGCAGCCTCGTGCTTCAGTACAAAAACGGGGCGTTCAGGAATCTCGACAAAAAGGAGGCGTTCGAGAACATCGAAAAGTGCTGCGCCGAGATGCCCAAGAACGGATACAATCTCGTGAGAATGTCGTTCGACTGGCTCAAGAGCGACCTCAAGCGCGCCGAGCGCGCCGAGCAGTACGACTATGTCGACTATGTAATCTGCCAGCTGAAAAAGAACGGCGTCTATTTGCACCAGCCGCTCGCGTGGTACGACATCGGCACGAAAGACTACAATTTCTACAAGCGAAACGACGTTAAAATCCGCGCGATTTTCGGCGAACCCGAGGCGCGCGGAATGTGGAAAGAAACGGCGGAGGAGCAGCTCAACCACTACAACCCCTACACGAAGCTTTGCTGGAAAGACGACCCCGTATTCCAAGTGTTCGAGTACTACAACGAGCTGAACATTTGCTACAACAAGTGGAACGAGTTCGAGCCCGCCACGAAAGAGCTTATCCGCAAGCGCTGGCGCGAGTGGCTCTCGAAGCGCTACGGCGGCGACATCTCGAAGCTCAACGCCGCGTGGCGCGGCAACTACTGGGCGCGCGGCGTGCCGTTCAAGTCTTTCGACGAAATCGACGGGCTTTCGACGGGCTTCGAATGGGAGCATTTCGTAAGCGACGCCAACGACGAGTTTATGGAATTTTGCCGCCGCGTCGTGCGCGGGACGGGCTACAAGGGGATTGTCGTGCAGCGCAATCTCGGGCGCACCTGCCGCGACGCCTACACGCGCCAGCAAATCTCGGAGTCGATAATAACAAACTCCTACTACCAGCACCCCGGCGGGCTCTACTCGCCGGGCGCCGACCACACCTGCGGCCAGGCGAGCTCCATTGAGCGCGAGCTCGACTACTGGCGCACGATCGCCGCGACGAAATCCTACAACCGCCCGCTCACGACGACCGAATACAACCACTGCTACTGGAACAAATGGCGGCACGAGATGATGGCGGTGTTCCCGTCGTATTCGGCGTTCCAGAATTTCTCGACGCTGATTATCCACTCCGACGCTGTGGAATGGCGCGAGCGCAAGGACAAAAAGCTGAGCCCGTTCGACGTCGCGGAATCGCCCGCGATACGCTGCTCGGAGCTGTTCAACCAGTGCTTTTTCATGCGCGGCGACGTCAAGCCCTCGCCGCACAGAATCGACATGCTAATCTCGAAAGAATACGCGATGGGCAGAAAGGGCGCCTCGTCGCTCGGCGGCGAGCAGATGCGAATCCCGCTGATGACGGGCTTCGCGATGAAGTGCGGCGCCCCGAACCCCGACGCGCTAAAGAATGTCAAGCCTAAGCCCGCCGACTTGGAGATAGCCCCCAACGGCTCTTCCGAGATCGTCACCGCGGGCTGGTTCCAGAACGTGGTCGATTCCAAGAACGGCGATTTCAACTTGGGCAAGTTCGCCGCGGTGCTGCGCGAAAAGGGGATTCTCCCCAAAGACAACATCTCCGACCCCGAAAACGGCGTCTATCAAACCGACACAGGGCAAATCGTCATCGACGCGAAGGCGCGCTTCGCGAAAACGGTCAGCGAGTATTCGTGCGTGGCGTCGGTCGACAAGAGCAGGGAGGTCGACATGGGCGCGCTCAAGCTCGTAAAAACGAGCGTGCCCGCGGCGGTCGGCGCGGCGTCGCTCGACGGCAAAAAGATTTCCGAAAGCTCGCGGCTGATATTCGTCTATTGCACGCAGGAGGACAACCTCGACGCCATGCGCAGCAAGAACGGGAACTTCTCGATAAAAGAGGGCAAGGGGCCGATCGTGATGAAGCGCGGCAGAGTCCGCGCCGAGCTCAAGCTCGACCCGTCGAAGAAATACGCGGTCTATCCGATCGCGCTGAACGGCGAGCGCCGCGAGAGGCTGGAAATGGAATTTGACGGCGGCGTCATGCAAATAAACATCGACAACGGCGCGCTCAAAAACGGCGCGACCGCGATGTTTGAAATTGTCGCTCAATAGCAAAAAATAATAAAAAAGGAGGAATTATGGGAAAAGGCGCTATAGCGTGCTCCGCCATACTGGCGGCGGGGCTTGTGTTAAGCTCGATTATTTTGGTGAAGCCGTCGGTTCTGCTCAAAAGGGCCGAGGGCGTGAAAGTCAAGGGCGTGGCGGTCGAGCGCGTAATGAGCGACGCCGCCGATTGGTCGGGCACAATAGCCGCGCGGGGGCCGACGATTGAAGCGGCGATGAAGCTGCTCAACGCGGGCGTCGGGGCGGCGCGCGCGCAGTTCGCCGGCGACGGCGTAAAAAACGTGGAGTTCTCCGGCGCGAGAGTGAACTGCGTGGCGAAGCAAAAATCGAACGACATAGATTTTTACGAGGCGTTCGCATCGCTGTCGTGCTCGATGGCCGACATCTCGACCGCGCGAAAGCTCGAGGAGTCGGTGTCTAAGCTCCTCGAAAAGGGCGTGGGCATAAGCTCGGGGCCGGTCAACTACTACTACACAAAAATAGAGGGCCTGAAGATGAAGCTGCTCGCGGCGGCGTCGGCGAACGCCAGAAGCCGCGCCCTCGAGCTTGTGCGCGGCAGCGGCTCGGAGCTCGGCGGGGTGGTGTCGGCGTCGCAGGGGGTGTTCCAAATCACGCGCCCGCTTTCGACCGACGTCTCCGACTGGGGCAGCTACGACGTCTCGAGCGTTGAGAAAGAAGTCAAGTGCGTCGTGACAATCGAGTTCTCCTGCAAGTAGCGGACAGGCGGCGAAGCGCGCCGGAGCGCTAAAAAAAGCGCCCGCGGCGCTTGAAGCCTGCGGGCGGCGCAATTTTCCGCCGATTTAAGCGGCGAAAGGGCTAGCGCCTTTTCGCCGCTTTTTGCGCGGGCTTTCGCTTTGCCTCCGCGAAGCTTTTGCGGAAAACGCGCATCGTATCGCGCGACTGCTTCCCGCTCTCGTCGAACACGGTTATCGTCAGCTTTTCCATGTCGGCGTCGAGGCGCGCGATTTCGGTGTTCGAGTTTATGAACATCGGGAAATCTAGCCCGTTGCCGTCGGGCGCCCACTTGAACTTGTGGGTGTGCGCGTTTATGATAAGGTCGATGCCCGCTCCTTTGAGAATGTTCTCGTAGAAAAGCTCGCGGCGGAATTTTTCGTAGTTTTTGTAATCCTCAATAGGGGATAATCCTTTTTTTTCGGGCCCCGGAATCGACGTAGGCGGCAAGAACGGAATGTGCTGTATCGCCACCCTGAACGGCGCCGACTTAAACTCGCGGCTTCGAACGATACCCTCGAGCCATTTTGCCTCTTCGCGCTGGTAGCGCACAAGGTCGATGAAGCCGCCGTTTACGGGGGTGTTGTCGGGGCGCATCTCGCACGAGTCGAGCATAAGAAAATAGACGGGCCCGTGCCTGAAGGCGCAGTATGTGCGCTTTCCCGGAAACGGCGCGTAGAGCGGGAAGTTTTCCGCCCCAAATCCCCTGCACTCGTGGTTGCCCCTGACGTAGTAAACGGGGCGCCTGCCCGCGCCGTATTCGGCGGCGGTTGCCAGGAATCGGCTTAAGATGTCCTCGTGCGACTCGAGGCGGTTGTCCATGTCGCCGTTCATGACGAGCATTTCGGCGTCGGGCACCGCGGAGAGGAGCTTTTTCATTCGCGCGTCGTGCGCGTGGATGTCGTTTACGATTGCCACGCTCGCGGTTTCCGACGCCCGCGGAACTTTGAACGAGAGCGGCTTTTCCGCGCCAACGACAATCGTTTCGCCGAGCTTAAAGAGCTTTGCCAGATTTTTCTCCCCGCGCGGGTAGAATGTTTCCACGTCGGTCAGGCTCACTTTGTATTTAATTTCGTCGCCCGGCTTGAGCCCGTCGACGTGTATCGAATGCAGCATTCCGACGTGCTTTATTCCCGCCGTCGAGTGCGACGCGTAGAATTTGCGAACCGTCCCGTCGGGGAAGGTCGCCTCGACCTCGGCGCGGGAGCGCCTGTTTGTCGCCGCTATAATAAAACATTCTTCGCCCGTAAGCGAAGTCGCGTAGGGCTGGAGGGTGATCTTGAAGCCGCCGCTTGCCGCCGACGCCGCGGCGTCTTTAGCCTGCGCGAGCGCGCTTTTGCCGAAAGCGAAAACCGACGCCCCGAGGGCGGCGGCAGCCTTTAAAAACGAGTTTCTGTTCATAGCACTTCCTTTTTTTGCGAATCGCCGAAGAAGGTATTTCGCGGGCGGGGGAGTGTCAACTTTTTTTGGGGCGGGGCGTGATAAATTTTTGTTGCAATACGTTTTATTGTGTGCAAAATTCCGCGAAAAATAATTTAAAGGAGGTCTATTTTGAGAGACGACTACATCAAACAAGCGCAGAAAGTAATTCCCGATCCCAACATTCTCATCAATGTCGTATCGAGGCGCGTAAAGCAGCTCAAGGCGGGCAGCGAGCCCACGATAGAGTCGCTCGAAAAGCTCGAGCTTGAGGATATCGCCCTGCTTGAAATCATCAGGGGCAACATCTCATACGAGCTGTTCGCGCCGCGCCCCGAGAGCGATTAGGCGCCAAGTTCGGAAGCTTTCGGCTTTATGCCGCGCGGCATTGTTTTGCGGCGCGGTTTTTTATTCCCGGCAAATGGCAAAAAAAGACGCAAAGAAAGCCCAGGTTGAAATCCGCAACAAAAAGGCGGCGCGCGATTTTTTTGTCGGCGAAACTTTCGAGGCGGGGATAGCCCTGACGGGAACCGAAATAAAAAGCCTGCGCGCGGGCAGGGCGCAGATCAACGACGCCTTCGTGCGCTTCGACGGCGGCGAGGCGTTCATGTACCAGGCGCACATTTCCGAATACGACTTCGGCAACCTCAACAACCACAACCCGACGCGCCCGCGCAAGCTGCTTTTGCACAAAAAGGAAATCCTCAAGCTAAAGGCGGCGACCGATTCCGGCGGCGTGGCGGTGATACCGCTTAAAATTTACATGAAAAAAGCCCTCGCGAAAGTTCTAATCGCGGTCTGCACCGGCAAGAAGCTTTACGACAAGCGAGAGGACATCAAGAAAAACGAGGCTATGCGCGAGGCGCGGGCCGCGGTGTCGAACTTTAACCGCGGAAAATGAAAAACCAAAACCCGCCCGTCCATATAATTTTGCACAACCCGAAAATTCCGCAGAATACGGGGAACATCGGGCGAATGTGCTCGATAATCGGGGCGCGGCTTCACCTTATCCACCCGCTCGGGTTTATCATCACCGACTCCAAGCTCAAGCGAAGCGGCATGGACTATTGGCACGAGCTCGACATCGCCCACCACCGCGATTGGGACGCGTTCAAAGCATCGCCCCTCGCGCCAAATCTCGGGCGCGTGTGGCTGCTTACGACAAAGGCCGAAAGGTCTCTTTGGGACGCCGACTTCGAGTTTGGCGACGGCCTCGTCTTCGGCGCGGAGGACTGCGGCTGCCCGCAATATGTCCACGACGACATCGGTCAGCGGCGCATAAAAATTCCGCAGTTCGCCCCGAACCTGCGATCGCTGAACCTTTCCACCGCGGCGGGAATCGCCGCGTATGAGGCAATGCGCCAGATAACGCGCGGCGGGCGTTCTAAACTGTAAAGGTAAAAACAGCCGAAATGTGTTTGACGGCGCTTCCCGCGCCTTGTATTGATTTTCTCGAACTTTAAAAATCCATATTGGAGGGAAAACAAACTATGAAAAAATATCTCGTTTTGGCGGCGGCTCTGCCGGCGCTCGCGTTCGCGGACGGTCTCAACGTGTCGATAGACACCGAGAAATCATTCCAAAAAATCGACAACTTCGCCGCGTCCGACGCGTGGAGCGGCAACTTCGTGGGAAAGTATTTCGAGCCCGCGCAAAAGGAGCGCATCGCCAAGTGGCTGTTCTCCGACAAGCTCGGCGCCGACGGCAACCCCGAGGGCATCGGGCTTTCGATGTGGCGCTTCAACATCGGCGGCGGCACGCTCGAGCAGGACGGCGCGAATATCGAGCCGTACCAGCGCAGGGCGGAGTCTTTCCTCGACAAGGACAGCGGCTTCGCCAAGCGCAAGACGAAAGAATACAAGGCGCTCGGTAAGGCGGATCGTTCGCTCTCCAAAACTCGCGAAGTTTACGATTGGGACAAGTGCGCGGGGCAAATGTATTTCGCCAAAAAGGCGAAAGAATACGGCGTTGCGAAGCTTCTTCTTTTCTCGAACACGCCGCTTGTGCAGTACACGCGCAACGGGCAGGGCTACGGCGTTCCGAACGACAGCCGCGCGAACCTCAAGCCCGACTGCTACGGAAAGTTCGCCGACTACATGGCGAATGTCGCGAAAAAATTCGGCGAGCTCGGATTGAATGTCGACTACATCAGCCCAATCAACGAGCCGCAGGTCAACTGGGACAGCAACAGGCAGGAGGGCTCCACTTGGACGTGCTCCGAGATGAAAAAAATCATGGTCGAGCTCGACCGCGCGCTTTCCGAAAAAAATCTCGATACGCAAATTTACTTCGGCGAAATCGCCAACCTCAAGTGGGCGTATGGCGAGGACAAGCTCCCGCGCTGGAAAGACATTCCCGCCGAGGAGTGCCCGAACTTCATCATAAAAAAATTCTACGACCCGAAGAGCAAATTCTACGTCGGCGATTTGAAGCACATGGCGAAGTTCGTCGCGGGGCACAGCTATCACGCGCATATGAGAAACTCGCAGATGGAAAAGATACACAAGGCCGTCGCGGAGGAGGCGGCGAAATACGGCATCGGCTACCAGCAGTCGGAGTGGTGCCTCTTGCCGCATTTGACGGCGAATAGAATGGACTGCTTCACAAAAGACTGGTTTAGCCACAACCGCGCCGATATTCAAACGACGCTGCTCTTGGCGCGCATAGTTTATTCCGATTTCGTCAACGGCGGCTCGACCGCGTGGGGATACTGGAAAGGCATGGAAGTCGAGGGCAACCACGCGCTCGTAAGCGTGTTCCCGCGCGGCGGCAGGCTCGAAAACGGCGGAGTCGCGGAGGCGAACAAAATCCTTTGGGGCTTGGGCAACTACAGCTTCTTTGTGCGCCCCGGCTTTAAGCGCGTCGAGCTTTCGGGCGCGGCGGACTTAAACAAAGTCGCGGCTACGGCGTATGTTTCGCCCGACGGCAAGAGGGTTGTCGCGGTGTTCGTAAATTCGTCGTTCGACACCGACACCGCGAAGATCTCGCTGCCCGCCAAGTACGCCTCGGCGAAAGCCTCCGCGTTCAGGACGGACTCGGCGATGAACCTCGGCAACCTGCGCGTCGCCGAAAGCGCGCGCGAATTTGTTGTTGCCCCGCGCTCCATAACGACCATAGTGTTCGATTTGAAATAATCGAACGCCATGGCACACAACTATCGCAACACTTTAGCGGCGTGGGCGTTTGCCCTCGCCGCTTCGATTTCTTTCGGGGCGGACAAGCGCACAATCGTAAACGAGGGCTTCGAGAATGGCGCGGACTGCGCCGCGTTCTCGGACGGCCTTTTTCAAAAGCAATTTTTAAAGCCCGTCTCGGGCGCCGAGGCGCTCTCGGGCGGCGGATCGGTCCTCGCCGAGGCGCGGGGGCGCGCGGGCATTCTCGTCGTAAAAAATCTCAAGCCGAACGCGGTTTATCTTTTCAGGCTCACATATAAAATCGCCGATTTTGGCAAAAACGGGCGCACCGCCTTTAAGGTGTCGGCCTCGGCGGGCGGCAAGACGCCGCAGTTTTCCGCGCCGAATTTGAGCGCTCCCGTCCTCGGGCGCAAGCTCGCGATGAAAGAGGGCTATCGAATCCCCGACGACGGCAAGGAATACAGCCTCGCGATAACCCTCAATCCGGGCGCGCGCGTTTATTTCGACGACATCAGAATCGACGAGATCGTCCCCGACGCGCGCAACGGCTACCTCTTCTGCCGGCCGCACGACCACCGCGACATCTTCGCCGACAGGGAATTTCCCGGAATGTATTGCTCGCCGACGGCGTATTCGTTCCTCGACCCCGACAGCCCCATTCTCGACATGCCGCGCGAAAAATTTTTCCCGTTCATCGACAAGTGGGGGCAGTATAAATATTCCGATTGGCCGAACAAAATAAAGTCGGACGAACAGCTCAAGGCGATGGAAAAGCTCGAGCGCGAATACTATCTCAAGAACCCAAAGATAGCCGCGCGCGACAAATACGGCGCGCTCGAAAATTCCCGCGGCGACTTCAAGCCGACGGGCAGGTTTTGCGTCGACAAAGTCGGCGGCAAATGGATGCTGCGCGCGCCCAACGGCAATCTTTTCTGGGCGTTCGCGCTAAACTCGGTCGGGCTTTCAAACTCCGCCACCGCGATAGAGGGCAGGGAGCATTTCTTCGACGACATCTCCGACGAATTCGGCTGCATAACGCGCACGACGCAGTATCCGATTCTCCACTATCCGCCCGACGCGAAGCTGAAAGTCGCGAACTTGAAACTGCGCACCTACATGTGGAAATACGGGCTCAAGACTTACGCCGAGGCGCTCGCCAAGAGCAAGGAGATCTGCGACTGGCGAATGTCGAACTGGGGCGTGCCCGCCTACGGCGCGTGGGCGGCGCCCAATTTGCTCGAGAACCCCGCGCACCCCTACATCGTAATCTGCAATTCTCCGAAGCAGCTTTGCGCGCGCAACTGCCACCTGAAAGTCGACTCGTCGGTGCGCAAGCTTTTCAGAATGGTGCCCGACGTCTGCGACCCGCGCTTTAGAAAATATGTGGCGAGGGATCTCGCCAATCAAAAGGAAAAAATCCGCAGCGAGTATTGCATCGGCGTCTACATCGACAACGAAGTCCCGTGGGAGCGCAAAGAGGGCTACACCGCGGAGGCGATTTTAACCTGCCCCGAAAAGCAAAAGGCGAAAATCGCGTTCCGGGATTTTCTAAAGCGCAGGCATGGGGAAATCGAAAAGCTCAACGCCGCGTGGGGAGCGTCCTACGCCGACTGGGGCGCGTTCCTAAAAGAGCGCAAGTTCATTCCCTCGACAAAGGCGGGGCAAAAAGACGTCCACGATTTCGACAAAATTTTTCACGCCAGATACTACGCCATTTGCCGCGAGGAGCTGAAGAAAATCGATCCCGACGTTCTCTACTGCGGCTCGCGCCTGGCGTGGCGCAACAGATACGCCGTCGAGGGCGCCGCGAAATATTGCGACATCGTAAGCTTCAACCTCTACTGGAACGACGTCGAAAATTTCCGCGAGATGAAATACGTCGGCGACAAGCCCGTAATGGTCGGCGAATTCAGCTTCTCTCGCTCCGACTATGGGCACTTCTGGAAAGGCCTGAGGCAGGCCGCCGACGGCGAGACGCAGATCGCGCTTTTCGAGCACTTCATGGAGAGCGTCCTGCGCCACCCGAATTTCGTGGGCGCGGGCTGGTTCACATACGGCGACCAAGACACCTCGGGGCGCCCGGACGGCGAAAACGCCGCGTTCGGAATCGTCGACGTTTGCGACACCCCGCACTTCGACCTCGTCGACGCGTTCAGAAAAATGTCGGGCAAAATGTTCGACATTCGCCTCGGCGAAAAACGCTAAACGCCTTTGCGCGTGCCTCCCCCGCGCGAGGGGGCAAAATTAGTTGACCGATTAACTAAATTTTGATTTTTTCGACCCCAACAAAGGAGCAAATATGAAAAAGGGAAAACTTATCGCGCTCGCGGCGGTCGTCGCGGCGCTGTTTGCGGCGGCAAAAATATTTTCGCCCGCGCCCGAGGCGGCGCCGTCGTCGGGCGCGTCGTCGGTTTCGCTCGACGGCGACTGGCGGCTTTCGTTCGCCCCGCAGCCCGCGCGCGCCGCGCGTACGCCGTCCGAATTTTCAAAGCTCGCGGGCATAAAAACCATTCCCGCGAAAGTCCCCGGCAACGCCGAGCTCGACCTTGTGAGCGCCGGCATCGAGCCCGACCCGCGCAAGGGCGACAACGTTTACAAATTTAGAAAATACGAATCCTGCCAGTGGCGCTACAGCAGAACATTCCGCGCCCCAAAGCTCGGGCGGGGGCAGAGCGCGGCGCTTTGCTTCGGAGGGCTCGACACCCTCGCGGACGTGTTCCTCAACGGCAAGCCCGTCGGCAGCTCGGAAAATATGCTCGTCGAGCAGGAGTTCGACGCAAGCGGAATTTTGAAAAGCGGCGAGAACACCATCGACGTTATCTTCCGCTCCGCGCCGATTGAAGCGGCGAAATACGACGCGATCGTAGGCGGCGGGGCGGCGAACCGCACCGAGCTTGTGCATATCAGAAAAGCGCCCGCGAGCTTCGGCTGGGACATTCACCCGCGCCTTGTAAGCGCCGGCATTTGGAAGAGCGCGCGCCTCGAGATCCGCGAGAGCGTGCGCATTGTGGACGCCTGCATTTCCACGATGTCAATCGACCCCAAGAAGCGCAAGGCGCGCGTTTACTTCGAGGGAAAATTCGACGCGCCGTTCTCCGAGCTTGACGGGCTGAAAGCGGTTGTGTCGATTTCCGACGGCGCGAAAATTTTAGACAAGTGGGAGGGCGCGGCGGTGTCGCAGGTGATAAAATCCACGCGCGATCTTTCGGGCGTCGAGGCGTGGTGGCCGCGCGGCTGCGGCAAGCAAAAGCTCTACGACGTCTCGTTTAAAATCGTCCGCGCCAAGGACGGGAAAGTCCTCGACGAGCGCAGGTTGAAAGCGGGCTTCAGGACGGTCGATTTGGAGTTTAAGGAAATCGAGATTCCCGAGGGCGGAAATCTGACGGTCGCGCCGACGGGCAACGTCTGGGGCGAGCTTCCCGCCGGCGCGAAGCCGGGCGGCGAGTTTAAATTCCGCGTCAACGGCGAGCCGATTTTCATCAAAGGCACGAACTGGGTTCCGCTCGACGCCTCGCACAGCCGCGACGCCGGGCAGATCGACGCTGCGGTAAAAATGCTCGCGGATCTCAACTGCAATATGGTCAGAATGTGGGGCGGCAACGTTTACGAGCCCGACCGCTTCTTCGACTTTTGCGACGAGAACGGGATTCTCGTCTGGCAGGATTTTTCGCTCGGGTGCTCGGTGTATCCGCAAAACCCAAAGTTCGCGGAAAAGATAAGGGAGGAAGCAGCGGCTGTCGTCAAGCGGTTGCGCTCGCGCGCGTGCCTCGCGCTCTGGGCGGGCAACAACGAGAACGACCAAGCCTACTCTTGGGTTCAGGGCAAGTCGGGCGTCTACGCCGACAGGCACGACAAAATAAGCCGCGAGGTCATTCCGTCGGTCATTCGCGAATACGACTGGCGAACGCCATACCTCCCGAGCTCGCCCTACCTTACCGAAAAGACGCGCCTTAACCCCGAAAAATTCGCCCCGCCCGAGGCGCACCAGTGGCGGCGCGACTATTATAAAGACCCGTTCTACACGAAGGCGCTCGCGCTGTTCGTCAGCGAAATCGGCTACCACGGCTGCCCCAGCCGCGAAAGCCTCGAGAAAATGATGGACGCGAAATTCGTCTATCCGTGGGACAAGAACGGCGCCTACAACAGGCAGTGGCAGGCGAAGGCGGTGATGCCCTACGCGAACGCGCCGATTGAAAAGCGCCGCAATCTGGTGATGACGCGCCAGGCGGCGTCGCTGTTCGGCGAGTGCCCGAAAGATTTGGACGATTTCATTTTCGCCTCGCAGGCGTCGCAGGCGGAGGGCGTAAAGTATTTCATCGAGAACGCGCGCTCGCAAAAGTTCGCGCCCAAGACGGGGATCCTTTGGTGGAATCTGCGCGACGCGTGGCCGATCATCTCCGACGCGGTCGTGGATTATTACAACTCGAAAAAGCTCGCCTACCACTACATCAAGCGCGTCCAGGCCGACGTCTGCGCGATGATTGGCGACAATCTCGAAATTTCCGTCGCCAACGGCACGCTCGAAAAAGTTTCGGGCAAGGTGCGCGTGGTCGACGCCGACTCCGGCAGGGAGGTTTTCTCGGGCGCGTTTGAAATTCCCGCGAACGGGCTTGTCAAGGCGGGCAAAGTGGCGCCGCCTAACGAAAAGGGAATGCTGCTTGTCGAGTGCGAGGTTGGCGGAAAGAAATTCCCGAACCACTATCTCTACGGCAAGCCGCCGTTTGCGCTCGCCGACTACAAGCGCTGGCACAAGGCTCTCGGCATCGCGCGCGACTGACGCCGCGCGGAAAGCCCGCGGACAGAAAAGCGGCAAAAAAATAAAACAACAAAAAACGCGCAAAGAAAAATCTTTGCGCGTTTTTTTTGTGTGCGCGTGCGCGCTTTACTTTCGTTTTTGGACTAAATCGTAAAATTCGTCGAAAACGAAATCCTCGCCGGTCAAGTCCTCGGGGTGGTATTGCACGCCGAACGCGGGCAGGCTCTTGTGGCGTATCCCCGCGACGGCGCCGTCGGTCACGTTGACTTCCGCGAGAACCGCGTCGGAATTTGCGAGCGAATTTTCGTCGACCGCGAACGCGTTGTTTTGCGCCGTTATGCGGACTTTGCCCGTCGCGAGATTCCTTACGGGGTGGTTGCCGCCATGGTGCCCGAACGGCAGGCGCTTTGTCTTTGCGCCGAACGCCATCGCCAAAACTTGGCACCCCATTCCGACGCCGAGGGTCGGGAATTTTTCGGCGAGCTTTTTTATTTGCGCCGCCGCGGAGGCGAGGGCGGACGGATCGCCCGCGCCGCTTGTCAGGAACACGCAGTCGGGCGAGAATTTTTCAATCTCTTGCGCCGGCGTGTTCGAGGGGAAAACGGTGATGTCGAATCCGCTAAAGGCGAGGCTTTTTAGCATGGACTCTTTCGCGCCGAAGTCGATCGCCGCGCACTTTAAAAGCGGCTCGCGGCGGGATTTTTTCGAGATATGCACGCCGCCCAGCTCGAACGGCTTGATGTCGGAGTCGTCGAAATGGAACGGCTTTTCGCACGACACTTGCGCGGCGAGGTTTTCGCCGTCGATTCCCTTCCAGCCTTTCGCCTTCGCAACGGCTTCCTCGTCGGAAATTCCCTCGGTGGAGAGGCACGCCTTGAGCGCGCCCTTTTCCCTTATCTTGCGGGTTATCGCGCGGGTGTCGACGCCCGAAATCGCGGGGACGCCGTTCTCTTTCAGATACGCGTCGAGCGTTTTTTCGCAGCGCCAGTTGCTCGGAACTTCGCAGTCCTGCGCGACGACCATTCCCGCCGCCTTTATCGAGCCGCTTTCGGCGTCCTCGCCGTTGACGCCGTAGCAGCCTATCTCCACGAACGTCATCACGAGAATGTTTTTGTAGTTGGAGGGGTCGGTGAGGAGCTCCTGATAGCCCATCATCGAGGTGTTGAACACCGCCTCGCCCAGCGACGTCGCCGCCGCGCCGAAGCCTTTGCCCCTGTAAACGCTGCCGTCTTCAAATGCCAGTACCGCGTCCATATTATTTCGACTCCTTTAACATTGCCATATATTCCTGAAGCGAGCGCACGCCGAGCTCGCGGTCGCGCACTGCCTCGATTCCCTTTATCGCCGCGTACGCGCCCATGATTGTTGTGATCATGCAAACTTTTTTAAGCAGCGCTTCCTGCCTTATGCGGTTTTCGTCGAGGCGCGGCGACATTCCCGAGGGCGTATTTATGATGAGCGCCATCTCGCCGTTTTTGATCATATCGACGACATTCGGGCGCGCGCCCTCGTTGAGCTTGTATGTGCGCGTGACGGGGATTCCGTTTTCGCGGAGGATTTTCGCGGTGCCCGCCGTCGAGAAGATTTTAAAGCCGAGCTTGTCGAGCGATTTCGCGAGCTCGACCGCCGTCTCCTTGTCGTGGTCTTTGACCGAAAGGAACACGTTGCCCGAGGTCGGAAGCCCCGGCTGCGCGGCGATCTGGCTCTTGGCGAACGCCGTGCCGAGGTCTTTGTCGAGCCCCATGACTTCGCCCGTCGAGCGCATTTCGGGGCTGAGCATAATCGTCGCGCCGCTGAAGCGCACGAACGGGAACACGCTTTCCTTTACCGCGATGTAGGGGATTTTCACCTCTTTGGTAAAGCCCAAGTCCTTGAGCTTTTCGCCCGCCATAACGCGAGCGGCGATTTTCGCGAGCGGCACGCCGATCGCCTTCGAGCAGAACGGCACTGTGCGCGAGGCGCGCGGGTTGACTTCCAGAATGTACACTTCGCCTTTTTTCACCGCGAACTGGATATTCATAAGCCCGACCACCTTTAGCTCTTTCGCGAGATCGTAGGTGGCTTGGCGAACCTCGTTTAAAATATTTTCGGAGAGCGTGTGCGGGGGAAGCACCATTGCGGCGTCGCCCGAGTGCACGCCCGCGTACTCGATGTGCTCGAGCATTCCGCCGATGACGGTCGTTTCGCCGTCGCTTATCGCGTCGACGTCGAGCTCGATGGCGTCCTCGAGGAATTTGTCGAGCAGCACGGGTTTTCCCGGCGCCGCCTCGAACGCCTCGCGCACGACTTTTTTCATGTCGTCCATATTGTAGACGATGAACATTCCGCGCCCGCCGAGAACGAACGAGGGGCGAAGCAGAATCGGGAAGCCGATTTTCCCCGCGAGCTCGTAGGCTTGCTCCGGCGTCGTCGCCGTCGCGTTTATCGGCTGGCGCAAGCCCAGCTTTTCGATTATGCGCTTGAAAATCTCGCGGTCTTCGGCGGCGTCGATCGACTCGGGCGAAGTGCCGATGATGTTTACGCCGTTGGCTTTCAGCTCGCTGGCGAGGTTCAGCGGCGTCTGCCCGCCGAACTGGACGATCGCGCCGTCGCAGTTGTTCTGCTTGTAAACTTCGAGGACGTCCTCGAGGGTGAGCGGCTCGAAGAAAAGCTTGTCGGAAGTGTCGTAGTCGGTCGAGACGGTCTCGGGGTTCGAGTTCACCATTATCGTCTCGTAGCCCGCCTCGCGCAGGGCGAACGACGCATGCACGCAGCAGTAGTCGAACTCGATTCCCTGTCCGATCCTGTTAGGCCCGCCGCCGATGATCATAATCTTTTTCTTGTCCGACGGCACAAGCTCGCTCTCCGCGCCGTAGGTGGAGTAGTAATACGGCGTGTAAGCCTTGTGTTCCGCCGCGCAGGTGTCGACGAGGCGGTAGACCGTTTTTATTCCGAAGTCCTCGCGCAGCTTTTTTATGTTGCGGATTTTTGTCCCGCAGATGTGCGCGATTTGAAGGTCGGTGAAGCCCGCCTTTTTCGCCTTTTCAAGAAGCGGCTTGTCGAGGTTCAAAACGCCCGCCCGCTCGAGGCTCTTTTCTATCTCGACGATCCCCGCGACTTCGCGCACGAACCACGGGTCGATTTTTGTAAGGTCGCTAATTTGCTCGACGCTCATTCCCGCGAGAACCGCGTAGCGCATGAAGAAAATTCTCTCCGCCGTCGGGCGCACGAGGCCGCTTGTTATCGCGGAGCTGTCGGGCAGGTCTTTGCCGCCGAACTTGCCGCCGCCGCCGAGCCCGCGCGCGCCGATTTCGAGCGAGCGCAGAGCCTTTTGCAGGCACTCTTTGAAGCTTCTGCCTATCGACATCACTTCGCCGACGCTCTTCATCGAGCTCGTCAGAGTGCTGTCGCTGCCGGCGAATTTTTCAAACGCGAAGCGCGGCACTTTCGCCACGACGTAGTCGATCGCGGGCTCGAAGCTCGAGGGCGTCGTTTTTGTGATGTCGTTGCGCAGCTCGTCGAGGGTGTAGCCCACCGCGAGCTTCGCCGCGACTTTCGCGATCGGGAAGCCCGTCGCTTTCGAGGCGAGCGCCGACGAGCGCGACACGCGCGGGTTCATCTCGATGATGATCATTCTGCCGTCCTGCGGGTTCAGCGCGAATTGAATGTTCGAGCCGCCGCACTTGACGCCGATTTCCCTGATGATCGCGAAGCTCGCGTCGCGCATGAGGTGGTATTCCTTGTTCGTGAGCGTGAGCGCGGGGGCGATTGTGATTGAGTCGCCCGTGTGGACGCCCATGGGGTCGAAATTTTCAATCGAGCAGATCGCGATGCACTGGTCTTTCGAGTCGCGCATGACTTCCATCTCGAGCTCTTTCCAGCCGAGCAGCGATTCTTCGATGAGAATTTCGTTCGCGGGGGACGCGCTCAAGCCGAACGCAGCCATTCTCTCGAACTCGTCGCGGTTGTAGGCGATGCCGCCGCCGGTGCCGCCGAGAGTGAAGCTCGGGCGGATGATGAGCGGGTATTTCTTGTGGCCGTCCGCCCACGCGAGGGCCTCCTCGAGCGAGTGCACCACTGTGCTGAGCGGAACGTCGAGCCCGATTTTTATCATGGCGCTTCTGAATTTCTCGCGGTCTTCGCCCTTTTCGATAGCCTCGGCGTCGGCGCCGATAAGCTCGACCCCGTATTTTTGCAAAATCCCCCTGTTGTGCAGCTCGACCGAAAGGTTCAGCCCCGTCTGGCCGCCGAGCGTCGGCAGCAGGGCGTCGGGGCGCTCCTTGGCGATGATTTTCTCGAGCATCTCGGGCGAGAGCGGCTCTATATAAGTAACGTCCGCCATTTGCGGGTCGGTCATGATCGTGGCGGGGTTCGAGTTCACCAGAATGACTTTGTATCCCTCTTCGCGCAGAGCCTTGCACGCTTGGCTTCCAGAATAGTCGAATTCGCAGGCCTGTCCGATCACAATCGGTCCCGACCCGACGATTAGTATTGATTTAATATCGGTGCGTTTTGGCATATTGAACCGAAATTTGTAAAATTCTTCTCCCCAAAATCAAGTTTAATATGGGGCGCGGGGCAAAATTTTTGCGCGCTTTAAGCGCGGGGGGCGCGGGGAGCAAAACGCGTGGCGCGGGCAGGGCGGGGGCAAAAGCCGCGCCGATGCTACCTCGGCACGAGCGACGTTGAGAGCGGGGTTTTTTCCGGCTCTTTTTTCTTTTCGGGAATGTTGTGCTTTTTCAGCTCTTCTTTCGTGAGCGGAGAGGCGTAGATTTCGCCGCTTTCGGCTTCGGCGAAGGGAGTTTTTATCGGGCGCGCGGCGGCTATGAGTTCGTCGGCGGTCATCGCGTCGAAGCGCATGTAGGGCGAGGGTTCGCCCTTGCGGTTTTTTTCGACGTCGTACATTATCTTTGCCACCGCCGCGGAAAAGCTCTTTTGCTTGGCGAGCGGCAGGGTTATCAAAATCTGCCCGACGCTCTTTTCAAAGCTTTCAGCCGACTTGCCGTTGACGCGCTCCGCCATTCCCCTAATCTGCGGGGCGAGGCTCTCGGAAATTTTTATTATCTCGGCGGGCGTCTTGCCGCCGACGAGCTCGGCGTATTTTGCGTGGGCGGCGGCTTCGCCGTATTTCTGGGCGAGGATTACGCCGATCGTCGCCATGGACGAGGCGAACTTTTGCTGCGAAGCCTCGTCGAGCGACGAGAGCGCGTCGAAGAACGTCTCCTGAAGCCTTTCGTCGGAGGAGGCGTCTATGGTTTTTTCGGCGGCGCAGGCGAGCGCGCAAATCAGCGCCGCCGCGAATGCGGCAAAAATTTTCATCGGAACAAACATTGCGATAATCGGTCTTTTGTTCAAACAAATAATAAATTGACACGCGCCCGAAT
>Ga0310695_10002386_pt1 | contig 39822 bp, 81 predicted proteins | sample RumenRJG_04DNA_FD_203882 | JGI IMG/M metagenome (GOLD analysis project Ga0310695, IMG submission 203882) | Bovine rumen microbial communities from Lethbridge, Alberta, Canada - RJG_04 (v2) (version 2) | ecosystem: Host-associated > Mammals > Digestive system > Stomach > Rumen | place: Canada...
TCACCGTTTCGGGCAAGTAAATAACCTCTCCGTTGACTTTTGTTTTTGTAGGTCGTTTTATTGTGCATCTGTCGTGTCTGAACATCTTACAACCCCTATAATTTGCTTAAATGCCTCTAATTTACCATTATATTTTACGCTTGCACCACTTGTTGAGCCTGAACTGCTGCCACCTAATGATATTTGCATATCACCCTCTCTGTATGATGTAATATTGCCGTCAAAACCAATAGCACTTTCGCTAAATCCACGTTGGTTTAATTCGTTTACAATTACATCTGCAAGAGGCAACTCCATACAAGGTGGAACATTACAACGATAACAATAAGCCAATGCCTCGTTAATTATCATCTCAATTTGTAAATCTAGCTTTGTGCTATCTTCAAAGCCACCCAAAGCTATTACATAAGATTTAATTGTTTCAAAATTATTTACTGTCATAATTTCTCCGTTTTTCTTAATCATAACATATAAGGAAAGGGGGTAATTAAACCCCCTTTTTAGTTCCTTTTTTTGCTTTCGGTTTTACTTCTTCAACTTCCTTTGGTTCTTCAACCTTTTCAGCTTTTAATTCAGTATAACCACTTTGCTTAAATGCCTCGATTAGAATAGCATCTTTTACTTCTTCTATTCTATCGCCTTTTTTTAGTTGCATAAATACCTCCTATGCTACTGATTTTGATAAATAGATAGCATTTGCTTTGTTAGCAAGAACGAATGCATCGTGAATAAATCTGCCCTCTACCAACGCTCCTGAAATTCCAGGTGGGTCAATGTGTGTTCTGTATTCACTTAACTGCATAGGTGCTACTGTCGCAATCGGGTGAACAATCAAGAAGTTTGTACCTGTTGTAAAGTAATCACTTGGTGCAAGGATTAAAGGCATACCCTCAATAGTTCCTACTTGACCGTTTAATTTCATACCTTGTGCTGTTTCGTTTGCTGATAAGAAAGCAGCATCTTGTCTAATGTTGGTAAAGAATGAATAAGGAGCTACGATAATTCTACCTGCTACCGGAACTTTATCTTCGCCTAATTTTTCCATACCTGCAAGCACTTGTTCATAAGCATTGTTTTTAGTAATTGTTACACTTGCATCAACGTTGCCAGCACCTGCAATAATTTTACCTAAACGGTATTTATCAATTTCAGGAACGATAACTTCATCAATTTCTCTTGCCAATGCTCTACCTGCATTTTTTACGCCCATTTGTTGCAAGTCATTACCTTTGTCAACTGTAAATGTAAATGCTCTATCTTGTTTAATTGTGTAATCTGCTACAGTATCTTGCAATTCTGCAGGTGTACCATATCTGTTATCACCTGAACGAGTATATGCACCTGTTGCTACTGTTGGGATTGAATAAACGTGTATTGTATTAACACCTGTCCAATCATAATCATTGTTTACCAATGCGTTTGTAATTGATGATAAAGCAAATCTTTCATCAACTTTTGCTGAATACTTTTCTGCCAAATTTACTGTCATTTTTTAAATCTCCTTTTTACTTTTGATTAAAACCCTCTAAAAACGGGTCTGTTTCTTGTGGTTTTTGTCCTGCATTTGGTACGGTTGACTGTACACCGTTTTCAAATGTGGACTTCTTAACCCCGTCTGTGTACTCCTTGAAAGCCTTAATTTTTGCTTTTGTGGCTTCAATATCTTTTGGTACAAAGCAAAAATCCAAACAAGATAAATCAACTCCTGCTTCCTGCATCAATTTTCTTGTTTCATCTTTCTGGCTTGCAAGTGCGTTTATATCCGCTTGTTCCTGATACTTTGTCTTGTATTCTTCCAACTCGGCATTCAATTTCTCGGTTTCCGTCATACTCTCTTTTTTGGCTGCTTCCTCAATTTCTGCCTTTGTTTTCTTAATCGCTGCATCAACTTTTCTGTCTTGCTCACCCTTTAAACGTGTTTCAAGTTCTTTCAATGCGTTTGCGTGTTCCTCATTGAGTTTGTCAATGTCTGCTTGCGTAAATGTCTTTACGTCTTGATTTTCTTCTGTCATTTCGCTTTCTCCTTTTAGTTTTACTGTCCTATACAGAATGTTAGTTTTACTGTTCTAACAACATACCGGCATTGTAGCACAAACAAAAACGGACACAAAAAAGGGCAAGCCATTTTAGGATTTTAAGAGCCTTGCTTGCCACTAATAGTTTTATTATAACATAAAATTAAATATACATATCGTAATCTAATTCACTTATTACTAACGCATCTGAAAAATCATCAACTTTTTGTCTTTTTTCTGCATATTTTAATAATCTAATAATATTTTGTTTATATTTTTCTCCAATATTATCTAAACGAATTAAATTGCCTTGTCTATCTTCCCAATATGTATTTCTTTTTTGTTCTCTTGTTAATTCGCTTTCAAATACTTCTAACGAGTATGAAGCATCATAAATACTTAATATGTCAATTTCGGACATCTTTCAACCTCCCTGCACTATAAAACTGCTTATTTGCTCTTACGCATTTTATATATTCCTTTACTTTATCCACTTCCCAATCATACAGTTTAAAAGTATGGTTCTTTGCTTTTAATTCAGGTGGTAATTTCTTGCGTGCCATTATTTTTACCTCGTTTTAAATATGACAATCAATCATTGATAAATAATCCGTAGGTTTTAAACTATTAATTACTTCATAGAATTTTTCTCTATAAGCTTTTTCGCTATCACTTGTAGAATTTTTACAGCCAAACCAACCCATTCGACCTGCTTCTATCCATTCACCTTTATACAACAAAGCACAAGCAAATAATTCTGTTTGACATTTAATATATGTTTCTTTATCATCATATTGCTCGATATAATATTCTGGTTTCCAGAACGTATCAAATTTTTCATTTTCTTGTGCAGGTTTATTTTCTACTACAACTTCCCAAAATCTTTTAGCCTCTTCTACATCTTTTGGATTAAGAGTTAAATCAATATCTTTAAACTGTGCGTGGTCTGTATAGCCTTCTTTAACATCTTCCCAACCTGTTGCCCACGTTTTATCGCTTTCTTTAATAACTTCTCTACTTTCTTTAAGTTTAAATGAGCCACCCCATCTACCGCCTAATTGATACCAATCCCATTTACTATTAGGATTGTATGTACTTAATTTATTTCCGCTTTCGTCAAAATCTTCATCCTCTTCAATTTTTCTATAAGCGGAATAAATACTTTCATTATCATCCCAATTAACTTGCCCGTAATATTTTTCAAACCAATCATATATTCCACCTTTAGCAATTTCTTCATCATACCTTTTTTTTCTTTGTTTTAATCGTTCAATAATTTGTTCTTTTGTTTCTTCAACATACGGTTCTACTTCTAAATTTTCATCGAACGGTTCTAACGCTTTTTCATAATCTCCGTCTTCGGTAACAACTAATACTGTGTAATGACTCATTTTTATTCTCCTTTTGTTTTTACTCTAAAATTCTACAAAATAAAGTCTGTTGCAATTTCTTTTATTTCTGTATAGCACATTATTTTTTTAAGGTTTTCAACTTCTTTTTCTGCATTTTCCCTATCCTTAAATATTCCATAAATTTTTTCTGCCATAATACTACTGCCCTCATAAGAATTTGCGTACTCTTTTTTAATAACTAAATACATTTCATTCTCCTTTTGTTCTTACGTTTAAGATTTTATATTAAAACAGAATAAAAGTCAATACTTAATCCGTAATTAAATCATAATCAATACTGCTTTCGTCTAAAACTGCAGTAGAACGGCAATTCGGGTGCATAGGCGGGAAGTTTACCCCAATTTCTGCATCATCAATATTAAATACTTTGCCGTCTAAACCCTCAATGCCCTTTTTCTTATCACCGCCACAAATAGCAGATGTCCTATTATCTATCGTTGCATCAAAAATGTATTTCGTATATCCTAATTCTGCCTTTGCTTGCTTAAAACTTTCAAGCAATACTTCGCCGTCAACGTGTGCTGACTCCGTTCTTATCAATCTGAACGCATCATTAAAACTACTATTTGTAGCATCTTTCAAATCTCTTGCCATATCTTGCATTGATTTACCCTGCGGTATTCCCTCTTCAAGTATTTCCGTAACCTTTTTGCCAACTAAATCCCTATCTTTCCAAAGTCTTTCACTCCAATTCATATTGCCAACCCAATCGGATGACAATATTTTTTCTAACTTTCTGCTTGCAATCTTATCAAAAGCCACGTCTAAAGTCTTTTTAAACCTTAATGCCGTTGTTGCTTGTAATACTTTCGCAACATCTTTAAGAGTTTTATAAATCCCTGCTTCTTGTCCTCTTGTAGCCTCTGTTAATTGTATCTGCAAATCGGTCTGTAATGCTCTTAAACGGTCTATTCTATATTTTGGTATATCTTGCTTTGCTAACCGTTGTAACGTCTTGTCTTGAGGGTTCTGCTTTGCTTTCAAGCGTAATTTTGCTTTGTATTTCTGAAATTCTGCATAAGATAAACTTTCGGCATACTTGCCCTCATCACCGTATTTTTTATAGAACTCTTTTATTTGTTTTTCAACGCTATCAAGGTTCTTTTTTAACAGCTTTTTAAGGTTATCAACACCGTATTCAGCCGTTTTAATAACCTTAATTTTATCCTGCCTTGCTCGTTTATTCCAATATTCTTGTGATTTATTTTCTGCCATTTTGTAATCCTTCAAAAGTTGAAGTTCTTATTTTTACACTTTCAATGTAACTATTGCGGACTTTTTCATCATAAAACCCTGCAATATATGTAAAAACATCAAACCAAATCATTTTAGGTAAAATCCAAAACCATTTACTCATTGTTTGCATCCTCAATTACTGCATTGTTCTATATCATTTCTCTTTTCCCATATAAGATTTGATATTTTAGAAAACTCACCGTTGCACTCACCATAAAAAGAACAATCTTTATTACAATTATTCATACAATTACAATGTTTTTTACATTCATCCCATACAACACTTATTTCCATTAATGCTAATTTTAACTTTGAATACTTCGTCATAAGCAATAAATATTCAGGACAATATTTTGCTATTTCTTTTTCATAATAGTTTTGCGTCTGCCCGTTGTCGCTGTCGTTAAACATTATTCACCTCTCAATCTTTCTCCCAATCAATATGTTCAAATTCACTTGCTAAACAACCTATAAAGAAATCTCTTTTTTCTACTGGCATAGGAATTGTTTTAAAATCATCATTGCCATTATACTGTAAAACAGGATAATAATTATATATTTGTAACAATTCTTGTAATGCGTATAATAATGAACCCTTAATTTTATAATATTTGTCTTTATCAATCATATATGCCATTATTCCTTCTCCAAAAGTTCTTTGTTTTCGTATATATTGCCAATTACTTCATCATTTTCATCAGCATAACTATGATTATTTTCAAAGTATTTAAAACCACATTCTCTATCACTTGCACATTTATCTTTATTTTTATATTCAAAATCTGGTACTAAAATAAATCTATTTTTAAACCAAGTTATAATCCATTTACATCTAGTTCCCTTATCGAATATATCCCCCTCATAAATCAGTTTGCCGTTCTTGTCTTTTAAACCTGTGCATTGTAACACTCTATCAGGTTTAATCGTTACATATTCATCACTATTTGAATTTGAATTATCCTCAAAATGTTGCATAACCTGACTTATTTCAGGCTTTTCTAAATTTAATTGCTTTTGTACTGCATCAAGCAATCTGTCATAATCAATACCTATTTCATCGGAAAATAAATCAACATTTTCTAAATAAATTTGTGGTTCAAATTCTTCATAATTTTCAGGTGTATCTATATCATAATAACTTGATACAACAGCGTTAAATAAAAATCTATTATCCATAATTCACTCCTTTTGTTCTTACACATCAATTTTACAAAAATTAGGGGATAAAGTCAATACCTTTACCCCTCATTTTCTTCAATTACTGCATTGTTATTAAATCCGTATAAATCAGCGTTCTTTTCTGCTTGCTTGTCTAATTCTTCAATCTCTGCTTCAACATCCTCAACAAAAGGTATTTGTTTTAACAATGTTTTTGTTGATACTACATCTTTTAATGCCTGTACCATTTGCAACATACTTGAATTATCTGTCGGCAAGTTCTTACTAAATGTAATTACAATATTGTCTAATAAATCCACATTGCTTTCAAACTGATATTGCAATAAGTGTAATAAGATTTTCAAGCGTTGATACAATGCTTTTTCATATTTGGTTGTTTTTGTAATCCATAATTGGTTCATTCCCCAAAGTTTATACTGCATTGCTACGCCTGATTGATTGCCCCCAAATGCTTCGTCTGTCAAATCAGGTACTTGTGAAATTTGGAATATAAAGTTAAGCAAGTAATCAATTTGTTGCTTTGTAGCTTCAGGATTGATGTTTTTAATTATCCATTCCATTTTAGCACCAACAGGCAAATTAGCCGTTTTTAATTCGTTTATTGCTTCTATATTTTCTTTTGATAACGTTCCACCGCTTGCACATAATATTGCGTTTGCAATAGACTGTAAATCGTCTGTTGTATTAGATATTGCAAGGCTTAAACTATCTAATAAGTCTGTTATACATTGAATATCTGAAAACGCATCATCATTATTCAAGCATTGTATAATCGGGATAGCACCCATATTATGCGGTTCAACGCTTTCTAATACACTTACTGCACTTTGTAAACCGCTAAATATATACAAGTTTTCATTATCATACACATAAACCCTTGTTTTCTTTTGGTTTTTCTCTGTGTAGTCATACATATAAATAGCACATACAGGCGTTTCAAGTATTGTGTTGTCAATTACATAAAAGGTCTGTAACGGACTTAACCACTTAATCGCAATTCTGTCCTCAATCTTTTCGCTTCCTTGCTTTGCTAATACTAATTGATATGACAAGCCATAAGTTGCCATATCTCCGCCCTGCTGAAAGTCTATCTCATTATCATTACAATTTTTCAATATGTATTGTAATTTTTCTAATATTGCTTTTTCTTGCTCGTTATCAGTCGTATATTGAACAGGTACACCAAAAGTATATGCCGTTGATACATCAATGATGTATTTTGCCATATTTACATTAATTGAGTAATTTGGTCTTCCTTTTACTGCCCCCTGTTTTTCTATTACGTTCTCACCGTCATAATATTGTCCTAACTTGATACGGTTCGGCAATATGTCATTCTTAAAAGTTGTAATCCAATTTGAAACATTTGTAATGTTTATTTCTGTGCTATCCGCTTGTACTTGATATATCATTTTACAGTTTCTCCCTGTCAATAGTATAGAATAAACAAAAACGGACTTATAAACGCAAGCCCTTAATACTTGTTATTTCATTACCTACTAAATGACGGCATAAACTTGCTGCACTATCGGGAGCGTCATCGTGTTCCGCTTGCTCCGTGTAGTCTAATATTTGGTTCAAGTATTCGTTATCCGTTGTATCAAGCCATTTAATTTGTTTCCATATCCTGTATAAATGCGTTGAAATCTTTATGTATTTATTCATACTTTCAGGATAACTATATGTAGGTATTCCAAACTCGCTTAATTTATCCGCTAAATAGCCCTTATCTGCGTTGCGTTCACATAACCAAGTGCCTGCTCTGTATTCTTGTGCAAGAGCTAACATATCAGGAATACAATCATTAACGTGTTTATGATATAACTTGCCAAATGCAACTATACCCTCGCTTGTTTTCTTCATTATTGTAAATGCGGTGTAATCTTCACCACCATAAGCAGCATCAACGTGGCATAAGCCGTCATAAATGCTTGTAACATCATCTGTAAATTCAGGGTTTGTAAATAATGCGTTTTCATCTGCGATACATTTTAATTCATAGTTTGCAGCAAATAAACTCGGTGTCATACTTGCTCTAATTTGTTGTATCTGCTCTTTTGTCATCAAGCCGGTATCATAGCAAGTTAATATTGTTTGATTCGGCATTATTGATATTGCATCTTCTTTATGCCACTTTGTAGCGGTGTTTATAATTCTACCACCTCTATTTCTTACGTTCTGCAATTCCTGATAAACAATTTTTGTAAATTCTCTTTTAGCGGTATATAAGCGGTCATCTACGTTTACAATATCGTCTGTAAATATTAAATCATAGTGTTTACCTGTTATTGAGCCGTTAATACCTTTGCCTAATAACTGCGGTGTTCCTTTGTTTGATATATTCAGGTTTGTATCAATTATTGATTGCGTAAAGGTTTTAAGTTTTAAGTCCATTCCGTACAACTGAAATACTATTGCTTTGAGAATATCTGTTTGCAATATTGAGCCGATACGCTTAACAATTTCTGCAATATCGTCATCAGTTTTACGCATAAACATAATTGACTTATCGGGTTTAATAATCATCAATAACGCAATAGCAATAGATACAGAAACAGTTTTATAACTGCCCCTGTGTACTAATAGGGTTCTATCCTCTGTGCCAAACATAAAGGATTTAATCCATTCGTTGTGCATTGGTGTTAATAAATCAAATCCTACTAAATGCCCTATTTTATACGGTTCATTTTTGATTACTTCCAAAATATTCATTGATTCTGTTAAGACCTTGTTTTACAACTTCGCTACTGTCTAATTCAACCTTTTGTGTAGGCATTTCGCCTATTGTATCTCTGACAAATTGAGCAGCCTTTGTGTTGCCTTTTATTGCTTCCTTAATTTGTGCCGTCATCATAACTTCAAGCGTGTTTTTTGTTTCACCTTGCTTGTTTGTAATATTCTGTTGCAATAGGTAATCAAGCATTTCTTTCATTGTCTTTTTTTGCCGTCTTACTTCGCCTGATTTCTTGCCACCATTCGCACCACGTTTCCTTGCTTCGCTCTTGGTTCTAACGGGTTTTAAGTTTTCATTATTAGCCATACTTCACCTTTTTAACCTTATTCTTTACAGCACAAAAACTCCGATTTGGCAGTAACTCTGCAATCTGTCGGAGGTTTAACCTGTTGTAATTCTTGTAAACTATTTCTAATTCCTGACTTGTCCATTCAGGTTTATGGTTTCTGATAAAATCCATTATCGTATCAAATAAGCAAAAGTAAAAGGTTTAAATCTTTGACCGAACTTTTTAGCAATCTCTTTCCCTTTGGTATTCATTTCCGCTATTATTGGCTCTGCCTCTGCTTTTGCTTCGTAATAGTCAATAATACCAACTTGCATTTTGAATTTAATATCGTTTATAAGTTCTCTGTATCTTTTGTTCATATAAACACTTTAACCGATATTAATTATTCTGTAAAGTCCTTTATATCCTCAATATTAAGTTCTTTTACTTCTACATCTCCTAATCTTTTTGCTGCTTGTTTTCCATCACCTTTTACAAATACTAATACATTTTGATGTACTTTTACGACTTTTCGACCTGATTGAAAAGTTTTATTTGCTCTCAACATAGCCGTTCCAAGCATAGTTTCTAATATTATTTCATTGTAATAATTAAATCCTGCATTAAGAAAACATTTTATTGTATCACCAACAAAGTTATAATAATTGCCCTTTTTGTTTCTTACTTCACCTATTACCCATACAACAAATGTATTTTGTTTTAACTTATCGTATAATTTTTTAATTATGCTCTGATAAGTTTCAATAAACTTGTCATAAGGCATATTGCTTAAATCGTCTTTATCATCACTATAAACCTCTAAATCTGCATAAGGCGGACAACTTAAACACATATCAAATTTGTTGTTTTCAACTGTATCAAGTGTCTTATTACTATCGCCTATTTTCCAAGTAGGAATATTGTTTGTGCATATTTCTTCGGCATTTTCTATATTTGCCTTTACTTGTTCCTCTCTTAACTCCAGACCTAAATAATTACGTTGTAACTCACTTGCTACAATACCCCTTACGCTACCACCGGCAAAAGGGTCAATAATAAAATCATTTTCTTTACTAAACCAAGTATATGCAACCTCGCAAAGTACAGGGTCAAATATTGATGTTTCTGCCGTTACGCTATTTTTAATCATATTATCAGTAGCGTTATCTCTCATTCGTTGCAATTTGCCTATTGCATCATAAAATTTTCCTCTGCCTATTTCGGATTTAATTCCTTTTTGTAGCCACGCCTTTTTTCTTGCTTGCCACTCACCTAATTTGGCATTTAAAACTGAAAATGGAGAAGTTATAAACTTATCGTTCAATGATACCCCCCCCTCGTGGTTTTGTATTTCTTCCTCTATTGCAAAATCAACATCTAACCCCCAGTCCTCTAATTCTTCGGTGTCAAAATCTGCTTCTAACTTTTCAAAATCCCATTCACCTGCCGTATTTGCATTTAACCTGATAACAATTTCTTGACATTCTTTGTCATTCAATAATCTATCAGGCACTTTTACATCAACTTCTTTATATCCTAATTGCTTCATAACGGTTAATCTTGCGTGTCCGCCTAATACTGTATTGTCTTTGTTAATTGTTATTATATTAGCATCTCCGCAATTCTCTAATGACTTTTTAAGGTCTTTTAACCCTTTATCCGTAAACTTTCTAGGGTTCTTTTCATACCCTTTTAATTCGTCAATGTTACGCTTCTCTATTTGCCATTTAATTGCCATAACGCCTCCTTAATTGAAAGACCTTTACGCAATAAGCGTAAAAGCCTTATATGTATTATAACTCTTATTTTAATCGGTAAATTATCAGTTCCCTTAATACTTGCACTAACATTTACAAACTTTTGCCCTTTGTATGTCTTACCCTGATATGTGTAATCCTCTTTTGTGTAAACATCTCTTGAAACAATCAAGCCGTCTTGCTCATAAAATGTATTAAACGGATTAGCACCGATTTGATTATAAATTAACTTGTATATTTTTGCAAGTGTAGGATATCTGAATATATGGTTTTCATCGCTATCCCTTAATTTGTTGTCGTTCTCATCACGTTTATAACAAAGTTCAAGTATCTCATCCTGCTTTGCTTTAAGTGTATCAAGTGTCCTGTTCTTCCCCTCGTCTGTTTCAAGCCATATCTTTAATAGCTTTGTAAACTTTTCTCTGTCATACTGATAAATTGTATAAAACTTAATGTATGTAGGTATTTCATAACGGATGCGTGTATTTTCCTCAACCACTACCGGTTCAGGAGTTTCAAAATACTCTTCCCCAATATTTAAACTTAATTGCACCATACATTTATCATAATGGACTAATTCAAAACTTTTGTCAATACATATTACAAAAATTTATTAAGTCAAATCCAAATTTTATTATAATTTTTATATGAAACGTATAATTATTCATTGGACAGCAGGGGTATATAATCCAAATCAAACTGATTTTGAACATTATCATTATTTAATAACAGCAGACGGTTTGGTTATTAAGGGTAAATATGAGCCAAAAGACAATGAAAATTGTCAAGACGGCAAATATGCACAGCATACAGGCGGCGGCAATACAGGCTCAATCGGAATTGCTATGTGTGGAATGTTTGTTCCAAAAAACACACCACTACAAATGACAAAATATCCTTTAACAAAAATACAATGTGAAAAATGTTTTGATTTAATTGCAAAACTTGCAAAAGAATATAAAATTACAATTAATTATGATAGTGTAATGACACATTATGAATTTGGTTTAAAACATCCTAATTCATCAAGTGCAGGCAAAATTGATATAACTTGGCTTCCTGCATATCCACATTTAAAAGCAAATGAAATAGGTGATTTTATAAGAAATAAAGCAAAATGGTATTATACAAAATAAATTGTTTTCAGACTTCTTCTATTATATTTTGACATATAAATTACTCTTTTTGTTCAAAAAGCCTCAAATAAGAGGCTTTTCTTTTTTATTTAAATTCAAATAAATGTTCTTCATCCTTTTTAAATTTATATATTTCTCTCCGTCTTTTTTTTGCACATTCCTTACAATAATCAAATACGCCTTTGTATTTTAACGGATTTTTATAAAATTCTGTTAATAACTTAACCTCTCCGCATCTTTTACATTGTTTATAATCAGGATGATATTTTAACTTATTATCTGCATACTTTTTATGCTCTTTTTCTTCCAAATCTAAAACAAGCATAACTGCATCCACATATTTGTTTATAACATTATTTCTGTAATACTCTATTTCTTCTTCTTTAATCATTTTGTACCTCTGCCAATACTTTTTCAATCATTTGTAACGCATCATCTTTAATACCTAAATAAATTTTTAAATCCCTTATTTCAATAAGGCAATTTCTGTATTTGTTTACTACATCTTCCGAATACCAAACCTTTTTATTGCCTTTGTAGTCAGTTGTTATCCATTTCATCTATTCAACCTCCTGTATGTCCAACATATCTAATATATCACAAGCTGTGGTATCACATTTTAAGTTTTGGTCTAAACAATACCCTACAATCTGCTTTAATACACAGTCGGTACAGTCTTGGCAACATGTTAATTCTCTTACTTTATGATTATTACAAGTTTGAGTTTTTTGCTCGTTACCTTTAATTGCTATTCCTTTTACAAAACAAGGGCAATTTTTTATAATGTATTTATGTTTGCTCATTTAACACCTCATTCAATTCTTCATCATCACCTTCTACCTCTCGCAATCCGTCATAATAGCCACGGTATACAATACCTTTCAAATAATTAAAAGATTGCTTTTGTTGTTCTTCGGTTATTTCTTCTTTATCCATTATTCTAAAATTCCTTTCACTTGTTGCTGCTGTTCTTTTGTAAACTCTTGCCAAAGTCTATTAACTAATTTTGCAAGTTTATTTTCAAAATTTAATGAATAATCTAATGTTTTATCAAGACTTTTTAAATTTATCCACCATATAGAAGATATAAAGAACTCAATTAGCTTTAGCTGTTTCTCTGCGGTGAATGGTGGGTATCTTTTAATAGATTTATCTTTTTTACAAGTATCACAATTTTTCCCTCTACAGTCATTTTCTTTCCATATGTCTATTCCTAATTCTGAATAATAGTCATAACAACCTTTAATAATTTCCTTTTCGATATTAGCATTCTCATACAATTTAGTTATTTCGCTCATTGGTTATCCTCCTGTAATAGACTTATATTTCTTATATCATCATTTGCATTCCAACACGCAAACCATCTTTTAGCATTATGAGTTAGTTTTCTTAAATCACCTTTTAACCTTAAAGGTTTATTATCAACCACAATTCGCATTTTTTTGTTTTCAACCTGTTGTACCTGATTACTAAAATGCACTATGCAATTCAAAAGATTTGTAGATATTTCTTTGCCTTTTATGTGCAAAATAATCTCATCTGCATCTTCACTTCTCATTGGTTTACTCCTTTATAAGTTCAAATTCTATATCATAAACATCTTTATCAATTTTTAAATCTGTATTTTTGCCGTTGATTACAGATATATTTTTTATTCTTGCTTTTAGTCTTTTATTTTTGTCATCTCTTTTTGCATAACCACATACAAAAACACATTTTTCATCTAATTCATCTATACATTTACCCATACGGTTAATATCACGAAACCAACCGTATAGCTCATAAAAAAATATATTTTCTGATAAGTTCTCAAATCTTTTCTTCCAATACGGCTTAACTTCTCTATACTCGTGCGTTTTCTCGCCACTCTTGATTTTGTCAAACCATTCTTTCTTCAGGTTGAATGTTAGCATCCTACCCCTCACTTTCCGCTTGTAGCCATTGTTTCCAACATTCAGAACAATGATATTCCTCACAATCAAATTGGCATTTTTTTTCATTTTCGTAAAAATTTTCTGGATTTAAATAAGCAATCTCGTTTATTTCAAATTTAAAAAACTCTGCCATTTCATCAAGTGTCATATTTTTTATCTTTTCAAAATTGTTCATTCTTCCTCCGCTTTGGTTATCGTTACTAAGATTTGTTTTGCAAAATTTGCCATATCTTTATTTGTATAATTTGTTAAACAATAAGCATTTTCCGCAATCTTTTTTATCTCTTGCAAGGTCTGTTTAAGTTTTGTTTTATCTTTTTGATATCCATTTGCTATATTTGCCCAAGATAATGCTTCTTTTCTAAACTTTTCGGAAAGATTATCTCTTATTTCTATTTCTTCTTTCAGACTTGCGTTCTCTTGCTCTAAGCGTTTGAGTTGCTTGTAGTAGCAATTTGAATAATACTCACATCTTAAATCTTGCTCTGTTAAGCATTGATATCTATTGGGTATTGTTTTAATTAACTCTTTACAAATATTGCAATGTTTCCATTCGTCTAAATGTACGCACCCACTTATATCAATCCCATCAATAATTATTTTATCTGTCATTATTCACACTCCTCCCCACACCAAGCGCAATCGATACCATTATAAGGGCATTCGCTGCGTTTTATTGATATATTTTCTTCTTCTTTACGTTCTTGGTCAATGCATTGTTGCCAAAATATATCACAAGATATTTTTTCTTCTATAGTTTCTCTATCCATTATTTAATCCCCCCCACAAATTCAATAAAATCTCTTAAAAGTTTTTCCAAGTCATCTAAGCCTGTACCCCATATAGCTGTTTCTTCGCCCATACTATAACCGTTTTCATCTTCGCTTCTGACTTCTAAAACATCTGTATAATCGTTTATGCAATCAAATTTATATGCAAACTCATTTAGCTTTACTTTTAATTTGTTCAAAGTTTCCTGCAAACTGTCATTTTGTGCTTTTAATCCATCATTTTGAGCCTTAATCAACTCTATTTCGTTCAATTCATCTACACTTAACATTTCAACCTCCTGTATATCTTCTTTGTAGTTACCGTCTTTGTCCCAAAATCCCATATCAGTTTTCATAATTACCACCTTTCCAAATATATTTTTTCCATTGTACTGTTTCTTTTTTGCCGTCTATCTCAACCTTTTTACTTTGCCATTCATCTGTAATTGCATCATAACCGTGTTTTTGTCTAAGACATTGAATTATTTTTTGTGGATTGGTTGAATAATATCTTTGGCAAATTTCCAAATTTGTTATACTACCGTTCTGCATCAAATCCTTTTCAACTGCTAAAATTTTACTCATCATTTCCCCCTTTTGTTCTAAATTTAATGTCCTCATCTATTTGCTCTATTGTTCTTACATTTTGCCAATGATTAGGTACTACTGTAAACTCGTATTCATAACCGTTTAACACTCTTTTAATTGTTTCACCCTCTCTGCCTGAATAACTTTCCTCAACTATTATGCCAAATTCTAAATTATCTATTATTTCAGGCAATGAGGGAAATGTTTTATATTTGTAATTCTGCAAAATATGACTAAATACTTTATCAAAATTGTATTTTATTTTCTTTTCCTGACTTCTTGCAAGAATAGCGTTTGCATATTCGTTCATTCTTTCTTGAAAAATATCTTGTTTTTCATTACTTGGATAAAATTTATTTAATTTTGTAATAAATTCATAAACACTTAACATATTGGTCTGCCCTCCGCTATTGCTTTTGCTTCTAATTCTTCTATTATTTTTGTTTGCCTGTCTAACATATCTTCTTCAGGCTCTTTGTATTTATTTGCCCAAGTTATTGCTTTTTGCTTCCAATTAACAGGTAATCCACTCTTATCACACCAATTAGATGCTTCATAATATGCTATAAAATTATCTACATCTATTTTTTTGCATAGAGAATGAACATAATCTAAAATTTCTTTTTTGGTTGGTATATTATTAGGTTTATCTGTTGGCTTATTACCTTTTTTACCTGAACCTGTTCTTTTACCTCCCCAATTCTTACTGTAAATTTTACAACCTAATGTTTTATTTAATAAGTTTAATACACTAATACTTAATTTAGATAAAGATATAGATTTAGATATAGATATATATGTGTTTTCAAGTTGATTTTCAAGTTGATTATCATCTTGATTTTCAAGTTGATTACTTGTTCTGCTAAAAGCCTTTAATAACGCAAGATATATAACATTTCCTCTCTCATTTAAAGGTAATTGATTTAATAACTCTAATTGCTCTAAAAATATATTACAAGATGTATTTTTTTCATCTTGGTTTTCAACTTGATATTCATCTTGATTACTCATTTCTCTACTTTCTCCTTTAAAAGAAAAAGGACTTAATACATTTTATTGCATCAAGTCCTTTTAATAAGATACCCCCGCTGCGAATACATATAAAACGGAGGTATCTTACTTGATAAATCTATTTTGTATTCGCATAATTATTCTATATTAAAAGAACTTTTTTGTCAACAACTAAAAAGGGATTTCATCATCTGCAAATTGCACCACATTATCATCATCTTTCAAGTTGTTTTGTTCCGTTCCGTAAGTGTCAATTACTGCATAAGGCTTACCCTCTTTGTTTTCAAAGATTGTAAAATTTACATAACCTTTGTCATTCATTAAATTGTTTTCGCAAAACACATCAATATTAACACCGCATTTTAAAAATGTTCCGTATTTACCCTGCTTTTTGCTTACACTAAAGCCTTTTACAAACTGTTTGTCTGCCATTATTTATTCTCCTTTGCTTCAAGTTTCTTGTACATCTTTGCGTATTCAGTCTTAAATCCCTGAACATCTTTTACTTTGTCTTTGTAACTATCCTTGTATTTTACCAAATTTGCAAGCGTATCACACGCTTTTAACCCCTCGATTATATCCAAGTCGGGATTTACTTCCGGTTCTTTTTTAATAACCTTTGAACCTAATTTGTAAACCATATTCCCCTTATCATCAACTATGACTAATTTGTTTATTTCCCCTTTATCTGAATAGCCAATCTCTGTAACTCTATATTTTACATAAGGATTTGCTAAATTATATTTGCCATTCTGATTTTTTATTGTTTCGCATTGTACAAATATAAACGGTGCTGTATAAAGTTCAACTCCTATGCCCCATTTAAACCCTGCACGCTTAAAACAATCGCTTGCTTGTCCTTTTTCAGCTTCGGTATTGCTTTCAGTTCCGCAATCCCATTTCCAAACCCATTCAAAATTTCCATTATCGCCTGATATAAGAACACCAATGCCACCGTACATTTTACCGTCAATAACTTTGAAATCATTTTGCCAACCGCAAGCGGTGTACATTTCATCAAGTATTGCTCTGTCAACTCTTGCAGTCTTATAAAGCAATAAACTGCAACCTTTGGCAGTTACTTGTGCAACTCTACACTCAATTTCATCTGCATTTAATTTTCTCATTCTTCTGCACTCCTTTTGTTCATTTCATTTTTAATTGCTTTAATATACTTTCCTATTTGCATTTCAATAGCGTCAAAGTACCACGTCATTAATTCTACATCTGTTAAATCACTTAATCTGTTTAAATCCACTTTAGCCTCCAAATTTACATAAAGGATGATTATTCATTACTTCTTCATCTAACTCATTAAACTTTATAAAAGCTGGCTTTTCCCATTCCTCTTTTGTGTATGCTCTGCACCAGTTAAACATTCCCTCACCCCAAATAAGATTTGTTTCAGCCCATTCAGCATAAGCCTCAAATTGTGCTTCGTCAAAGTCCATTTGTCTATCTCCTTTCTATAACATTTTTCATAAAGTATTCTACATTTTTCGACAGTCAAATAATGTACTACTGTTTGTGTAAAATCGTTGTACTGTAACCAAAAATTTACTATTTCACTTGCCTCATCAGGATATTCCTGAAAAGCCTCAAGTACCCTTTGTGGTGTATGTTCTTTTGTATATATCTGCTGTGCAAGCAATATATATGCCCTTTTTTGTTCATCTGTTAACATTTTAACCCCCTAAAATTATTGCTCCTGCTAATAAAAAATAAACTGCACTAAATAGTAATAAACCTTGCAGCCACATTTTTAAAGTTAATTTGTACATAATAACCTCTCTTTCTTTAATCTCTCTAGGATACCCTGCAAGTTTCCTTACAGGGCAAAGTGGAAAGATTATCCTAGCATTTTTAATATGTGCCGTCATAGCAAGCCTATTCCTTGCGGGCAAGTCGTTTACTACGCCACGACTACGGCTCATCTTTAAGAAAAAGGGTGCATTTATGTCACATATATGTTGGATTTAATATTGGATGAGGAATACGCACCCTAGAAAGTCTTATGGCAACCCTGCAACGAACAAATGACGTTCTGACTACTAGCCTGACGTAGCCTGCAGGGCTGATTAAAACTTTCTTCCATTATATTAAATTGTCAAAGTACCAAATTGTTTTTTGCCTATTTTTTCAAAAACTTTATTATTAACTCATTTAATAATTCTGTCATTGATTTGTTTAATTTTACCGATTTTATTTTAAACTCTTTTTTTAACTCTGTATCAGCAAAATTAAATAAAAATTTTGTGTTTTCCTTTTCCATTGCTTCTCCTATCTACATATATAAATATATAAAAATAATAAATATATGTCAATACCTTTTACAAAAATATCATACAAAAGTATTACTTTATTGATATAACTATGTTTCAGCCACTTAATAAAACTTAAAAAAAGAGAGAGATTGCTCTCTCTCATTCGTACTTTGACCTTCATAATGTGAATAATATCTAAGGTGGATTTAACTATGTTTAATAGCATTTCCTATGAGGATGTCTAACTTCCGGTTAATATCAGAAAATAATGTGTCAACGCTTGTATGCTTTGACGTACACTCTTTGCAAGTAACATAATCCTTTTGAATATCGTTTAATGTGTTTTCAATCTTTTGTAATTCGGGTTTAAGTGCTTCTTTTGCTTCGTTTTTCATAATTAACCTCATAATGTAACTACCTAAACCCCCTCCCGTTACACTCGATATTAATGTTATTATGATTGTATGTATATCATAATTCACCGTTCTGTATTCTCCTAATCTCGTCTAAATCCTTTTGTATAACTAATAACTTTTTATTAATCTCGTGGATTTCCTGATTGTTTTCAATGTTCTGTTCTCTTTCCGGTAGTAACATATATTCTTTTTGTACTAATGGAAATTTTTGTATTAAATCCTGCGTAATATCAGTATCACAATCCTTTGCGTGTATATCCTTTTTTATAAAAGCATTTATATTAAACCCGCTATGAAATAAAAAAACTGCTATACATAAAAATATAAATAATCCAATCCAAGCAAAATTTAATGTTAACATTATTTCCTTTCTTCTAATTTTACGTCAGGTTGAGTAAAATCAAATATTCCTTTTATTTTGAACGGTTTACCCTCAAACATTATATCTTTTTCAAAAATAGTAGTATCTCTAAAGTCAAATTTTATTTTTATCTTTTTACTACTACTTTTTGAACTGCTTTTTGATGTAGTCCGTTTCATAGTTACATAATACTATAAAAAAATATTGGCATTAAGAATTGCCTATTTTAATGATTTTAATTTTGTATTTAATCGAATAATACAACTAGGGCAATAAACATTACAATTTTTTGTCCATATCCATTCTTTTTTGGCTTTTTCTATGCTCATTGTATGTCCGCATTCATTGCATTTAATTTCTGTCATATTAAACCTCCATTATCCTTACTTTTACATAATCAGTATCCGAGTAATACTTGGCAACAGATAATTCAACTATCTGTTTATCATCAGGGTATACAATGCCGTTTAAGGCATCGAGGACTCCTTTTGCGACATTATCACAATCAGGCTTTACAAGTGGTCTTATTTCGCCTGCTATTGCCCTCTGCTTTTTTATTTTGCTAAAACTTTGAGGCATTTTTATATAAACCTCAATTTCTGCCCTTAACGGTTTTTCAAAAAACATACTCGGCAACCATTTCGGATATTTTGCATAAAAGGAATATTGTATATCCCTTGCATACTGCTTTACATCTCGAGGGGTATATTTAAACCCCTGCCGTGTGTATCTGAATGATTGCTTTGGCTTTACTTTACCGTCTATTGTAAATTCTATTTGCATCTTGCTTTCAATTCCTTTAACACTTTGTCTAATAATTCAATCCATTCAGGGCGTACACGCCTATGATAATTTACTGTAGGCGGTTTTGTACTGCCTTTTGGTCTGCCAGCTTTTGCCATTTATTTATTCTCCTATATCTCTTAACTGCTGCAATAATACTGTTTTGCCGTTTGGTTTTTCCAATACACAACCTTGTAAGATACCATATTCACATTTATAACCGATTGCATTTGCTTTTGCTTTGCACTCCATTTTGTCAAATTGATATGCACCAAATATTATTAGCGAAAAAATAATTATAACACCTAATAAAAGTCCTGCTAAATCTCTATCCATTTTTGACCGCCTTTCTTAATCATTTAATGTCCTTAATAAATATGCAATAGCTTCAAGTGCTTTTGTGTATTTTTAGCACATTCTTCTATATCTTCATACATTTGTTTTATTGCTATATTTTTACTATAATCAAATTTTGGTAATTCTTTACTTAAATCATAATTATAAATTTCTCCCATAGATATTACTTCGGCATCATCTGTAAATAATAATGCTTGATAATCTGAATTTTCATCATCTAAATAACACCAATAATGTAAACAAAATTGCATTCTATAAAATCCAAAAATGGTATTTAAAATTTTTTTTAAATTATCAAAATCTTTAAAATTAAATTGAAAAATATCTCCATTTTCGTGCTCGAGTTTTATATATGGTTCTTTTAGATTTATGCTATTTTTTTGGAATGTCTTCATCTTTAACTCCTTCTAACATATACTTGCGTATTCTTTCTTGATATTCGTCTTCGGTTTCATTCGGTTTTTGTTCACTACCTAAACACATTAATAGTCTTAAAAATAAATCATCATTATCTTCCATTTTTATCCTCACTTTCTTTTATCGTTCTTACACTATTTATTATACAACTTCTATAATTTTTTGCAACCATTTAATTATAAAATCATACAAAAGTTTTACATTTCTTAATAATTATTTGCAACCAAAAAACAAGGCAACCTATTGGCTACCTTGTCGGGAGTATCGGGAGGAGGGTTTACTCGTTTTCTTTAAAATACTTTATTCGTTTTTTTGCGTTTTTGTATGCTCTTTCGCTTGCATCACCCATATAATCGTTATCTTCTAAATAGTTTTTAGACATTTTAACATAATATATAGGCTCGGTGAATATATCGCAATAATCACTCCATAACATATTCATAACGTAAGCGAAATCAAGTTCATAGTAGTCTTTAGTATCAAAATCAATGCCTGATACTGCTTTTATATCCTCAACACTCCATTTTGCGCCTTTACCCTTGCCGTTTGCCCATTCTAACAGGCTAACAGCTTCGTCATAGAAATCTCGGCTTGTTATGTGGCATCCGTATTCAGTCTTAAAAATATAATCCCTAAACTGTTCGGGCATATCCTCACGCCACTCATCAATAACTTCTTGAGGGTATTTTGGATTTTCCGCAACACGTTTATTGTATATTTCTATTGCTTTTTCTAAATCGTTCATTTTAACCTCTTTAATTCGTTTAGTATCTCTTTTTGCATATTTAAAATCTGTTCTAAATATGCTTTATTTTGATGTTGTAATTCTTCCATCAAATCATCATTATTTGCCTGCTCTAATAACTCTTGATAACTTGCAATTTGTACCAAATTGGCAAATGTATTCAGATTTTCAAGCATAGCAAGGAGTTCTTAAAATTACATAACTGTCGGCTGCCGTTGTTGTAGCACCGCCCATAACAAACCTGCCGTAAGTTCTGCCGTAAGGCACTACATTACTCAATAACGGTTGTCCTAATGAGTTCTTTATCGGAATTGCAGCCACTCCGTTTATTGTTGTTGTCAATGGTAACGGGTCGCCCGTAACAGCCGGTGATATTGCTCTGCAAACAACAAGGTTAAATATTTCTTTATCACCTATATTTGCGGTATTGGTTAATTGTAAATCTAATGCCGTTCCTGTGTTTGTTACTGTTTCAACTTTGTGATTTATATTAAAACATCTGCACATTGTTTTTCCTCTTTCTTATTTCAAAAGGCAAAAGGGGATTTTAACCCCCTTATGCCCAAATACTAACTACGCATACATCCCGCAACCGCAAAAGGGATTTGCCCCTGCGGTATAGGTTGAAGCACTTGGATAACGTACTACCCCTGAAACTGCGTTTTGCAATTCAAGCTGATTTACTCTACCTTGTAAAGCATCAATTTTGTTTTGTGCAATTGCATCAAGGATTTTCTGCGTTTGTCCGATAGTTACTGCATTGATGTCGTTAGTATTTTTGAGTGCATCATAACGGTTCTGTGCTGCTGTTTCAGATATCAGCATCTTGGTATCACAGCAACAAGCGTTTTGGTTAGCCAAAACCTGTGCTATTTGTCCTGATACACCGTAAATATCTCTTGCTAATTCACCGTATTTGTCTTGGATGACATTTAATGAATCGTGAAAAGATTGATTTGTCGCTGCAACTGATTGAGCTGTACCGTTTGTTACAGCACTTAGTATTTCTCTTTGGTTTCCGATAGTGTTTTGGTTATCAAAACCTCTTTGTACATCGTTTTGTGTTGCTAAATTCTGATAGCCGATAGCGTTTGCAAATCCTGCATTACCAAAACCGCCAAAACCACCGCCCCACATTAGGGCTAAAATTGCGAATAGCCATAAGCCACCGCCGGAAGTGAAATCATCTGTCATTTTGTTTTCTCCTTATATTTTTATTCCGTACTGCGACATAAATTGAGTTAAATCAACGCCCTTGCTTTGTGCTACGTTCATTGCATACTGTTTTAATTCCGCTTCACTTTTTCCTTTTAAGCTGTCATATAATTGTTTTGCTTGCGGATTTCTGTTAATCGTATTTTGTATAAACATTTTCATCATTGGGTTATTTTGCATTTTTAACCCCCTTTATGTCATCATTTTTATTCAGCTTTTTAATTGCTTCCTGTAAGCCGTCTATTTTGCCGTAAATCGCACTTAATTCTTCTTTGTATAAATCTCTATTGTTTTCTTCTTTACTTTCGTTTACGGGCGTGCTAGACGGTTCAGATTTAATAAATTTTTGTGTCGTTGTTAATCCTGTTCTGAAATCAAACTGTCTAACAAAAATCTCATTTGTTGCCTGATTGTGAAAATAAGTAGGCATACCGTTAAAATCAACGGTGTAATTGTTCATTTCCGCTTCATTTGCAATCGGCAAAGCTTTATAAAACATAGGGCGTGCAAATTGCGGTTGTTGTAAATAATTTTGCATAAAAAAATCCTCCTATGAATAAATCATAAGAGGAAATGTAAGAACAAAACTATAGAGTTATATCTCAAAACTCTGGAGTTTATTATATTTTTGTATGATGAAATTTACTTTTATTAACGCCTGAATTTGCTTAACGTGATATGTAGCCTCACTAATATTAAGTTTAGCACAAGTATTAAAAACCATTCTATGCTCAATATATGCGTATGTCAATAACCAATATTCTAACTCTGTTAATTCAGCTTCATCAAATATCTTTTTTAATGTCTGTTTATCTAACTGTTTTAAATATTGCTTTAAGGTTAATGCCATTTATATTTTCCACTCTTTGCAATTAAACGTTGCCTGAAAAGCCTGTACTGCACCAGACATAATATTTGATTTTACCGTTTTTGTTCCGTAAGTCTTTAACAAATCTCTGAATATTAAAGATGTCAGCCGTCTGTATTCTGCAACGGTTATTTGCTCTCTCAATAAGTTTTTATAAATGTATTCTTTATATTCCAAAATAAAATCATGAACCATTGACGGTACTTTAAATTCAGGATTGTCTTTTGAACCTACAAAAAACCATAATATGCTTGGTATGTCTGCCCCGTTCCATACGTAATCAGCAGGAATTGTGAAAGAAAAAGTCCTTACAGTTGTAACCACGTTACATATAACATCAATATCTAACTTATACGGATATTTTTTCTTGTCTTTGTCTAAAGTTGTTTTCTTGCCCTCTTTGTCTGTAATAACAACTTTTTCATCACCTAGTTTTAAAAGTCTGTCGTGATAAAGAGGCTCAATATTAAATGTTACTGCTAAAACTTTTTCTTTCATATCCGTACTCCCTTTTTTCGTAAATAGGGGGATTTCTCCCCCAAATTTGAACTGTACCTATATCCAAACGGTCAAAGGAATCATCCTTTAAGCTTTACACGATACAGCGAGTAAATTGTTAGGAATAACTCCTAACGTGGTGGAACCGCTGCAGCAGCTCCTATAACCTTATTATAACCTTTATCCCTATTTTACTTCTGCTGATTATCGGCAATATCCTTAATCTTGCCGTTGATTTGAACATTGATAGTAAAAAAGGTGAAATGGTTTTGTATCTTTTGTTTGTTGTCTTTTTCAGGTTGTTTCTGCAGGTTAGCCGTAAAATATGCCTGATTGTTTTCCACCGTTTGTTGTGGTTCCTGTGCCATTGTCGGTAGTGCCATTGTTAGAATGGCTAAAATAATTAATCTTTTCATTTTGCTTTACTCCTTATTACTTTTTTTATTCCATCTTGCATATATTTTAGCTTAGACCATATCCACCGTAAAGTTTTACTATTACTAACATACTGTAATTTTTGACCGTACTTTTTTGCATCATATATTTCTATTCTATAGTCTTTATACTCTCCCCACATATAATTACCGTATGGTGTCTTTTTATATCCTTTTAATATACCAAAACTAGGTTGAGGTTTAATTGCTTGTATTCTCATATTTCTCCTTTATCTTATGGCTCACTCCCTACTGCGTAGATAAATCTGAAATATACTAACGTTGATGCAGCATTATAACCAACCTCTACTCTTGAGCCTTTCTTTACAGGTAATATTGCGGTTAGATTTATTTGATTTGGCGACCCGCTAACCGATTGTGACCTCATGCCATTATCTAAATTGGTTAAAGATATATATTCGTATTGATTTCCTCGTTTTTGAAAAAAATAATATCCATTTGCGGGTGCTATATATTGAGTACCACTATTACCTAAAGTCAAATCTGTATACACATCACTCGGAAAACTCCACCCCCCCCCCCTACTGCTGTACCTGTATTGCTTGCATTGAGGTTATCCCTATCCATTTTATTATTCAATGCTTCTGATATTGCACCTACGTTAATATCTTCGCTCATTATAAGTTCTCCATTTCTTCTATATTATCATTATCCGTATCACTATCGCTATCATCATCTATTGGTTCAGGCTCTGGAGTTGGTTCTACCTTTTCGGGCAACTTTTTATTTTCAAATAAATAATCCATATCGTCTGAGGTATATCCTAATAAATTCCTTATAGTCCAAACATCTCATCTACGTCAGCAGGTGTTAAACCAAACTGACCGCATAATTCGTCAAGTAGTGGGTTTGCTCTCACAATCGTAGTTGCAAAGTTAAGTTCTGCCCAAACTTGAGGATTGGCATTAAGTTCTTCTATTTGTGCTTTTGTTATACCTTTTCCCATAAGTTTGAGGATAAATTCCCGAGGCGTCATATTAGCCTGAAGCCTTTTAAATTGTTCTTCTGTAATTTCAGACCAATCTTCAGGACTTTCGCCTTCCCTTAGCAAGACTGAATGAGTAAAGTCTTTGCCGTTTGTTAATACCATACCTGCTTCTGCTGTTAATTTTGTTAAAGTTGTTGTTATCATTTATTAATCCTTTCTATAAATCAAAGTAAATTGTTACGTTGCCTGCTCCTCTACCCCATGCTTTTGAATACCCCGGACTTGCTTCTATTGCTGCTTGATTTGCTGCCGCAAAGTGTAATTCAGTTAGAGCTGAGCAGTTATAGAACACGTTTTTACAAGCGTTCTGATTTGTGGTACTTGCGCCGCTGCCATAGGTTATTGTGTCAAGTTTAGGGAAATACATTTTTTTTACTGTGTTATTATTTGCAAAAGTACCGTAATTTGACGACATTCCACCTGTGCAATAGATTTTTTCAAGTTTAGGGAATGTTATAGAAGTTAGGTTGGTACAACCATAGAAACAATACGTAAACTGTGCGTAGTTAGCTGACGAACTATTTTCTCCGATTGTTTCAAGATTGGTGAATAATACGCTTGTTAACCCTGTACAAAAGCGGAAAGCATTGTACATTGCATTAGTGCCGCTCACCGTAGTCAAACTGCTTAAATCTACGCTTGTTAACCCTGTACAATTGTAGAAAGCACTGTACATTGCATAAGTGCCGCTCACCGTAGTCAAACTGCTTAAATCTACGCTTGTTAACCCTGTACAATTGTAGAAAGCAACGTTCATTGCATTAGAACCGTTCACCGTAGTCAAACTGCTTAAATCTACGCTTGTTAACTCTGTACAATTGTAGAAAGCATTGTACATTGCATAAGAACCGCTCACCGTAGTCAAACTGCTTAAATCTACGCTTGTTAACCCTGTACAATTGTAGAAAGTATAGTACATTGCATTAGTGCCGATATCGGTAGCATTACTTGGCAGACTAAAAGTAAAATCCTGCGTAGGCATTTGGAATACTCCGGACGATGAGATTTCTCTTGTTATACCTACACCACTACCGCCACTTATACTATTAATTGTTGTAGCCAAATTTGCACTATTTTGTGTTGCGGGCATTGTGGCACCTTTGCTGTCACAAGCAGTATAAGCACTAGCTATATTTGTCTTTATTCTTTGAATTTCACTTGCTATTGTCATATTTAAACTCCTTGTAATAGCGTTTCTATATCACCAACAATGTCATACACACATTTTGCACTGGGGTATTGAGTATCTGTGCTTGAAGATGATATTGAAGTAACTTTATTTGATGTCTGTTCATAACCTGTCAATGCCGAACTTGTAATAAATCCGCTATCATTCGTTAAATCAGAGGTAGCCGTTGGTATTGTTACAGTTGCCCAACTTGCATTTGTACCGTCTGTAGTTAAAAACTTACCTGATTGTCCTGTTTGAGAAGGCAAGCCGACAATATTATCAATCTGTATCTGTAGAGGGTCTAACGCAGTCCAACTGTTCTCATCCCAAGTTCCTGTCGTGGGTGATGTACATTCCCAAGTTTGGTATTGATATCTTACTCTGTCACCTACCGCATAAGTTGTACTGGTAGAATATGTCTGAGCCCCTGATACCATATATCTTGAAAAAGAATTTAATGAACTTGCAGTTAAAGATACACTTGCAGATGAGGTTGTTGCACTAGAAGTAAGCTTCGTTACACCATAATATGTAGTGGTTGCTACTCCTCCACGTTCCCATATCCAACTTGTACCGTCATAAGTAAATTCTATTACGTCACCCGCTTGCCACATATAACGAATACCTTCAGTATCACTTCTTAATGCAATACCAATTGCACCAGTATTATTAACATTTAATGTCGGTTGACCGTTATACGTTTGAGCATTTGTAAATTTTATCCTAATTGATACACCTTCTGACAATTCAAACCCATTACAATCAACTATTTTGTTCTGTGTAGATGCGCCAGTTGTACAAGTTCCGTAATAAGCCAGTTTATCTTTTATTTCACTAAAAGATGTATAGCCTGTCTCATTTGTAAAACTAATAACTGCAGTTCCGCTCGCATTATAATTTACGGATATTGGCAAATTATTAATACTTGCTTGAGTTATTGAAATTGTGTTTGAGCCTTTTTGTGTTGTTAATGTTTGTGCCTGAGCTGTTTCAGATGTCGAGTCACCAATTGCATAAACAACGATAACAGGATTACCTGCATAATATTGTTCACTTAAATATGCTTTCCAATCTGCAGCATTTGTAAATCTATTGTCTACAACGTCTAATCTTGAACTGTTGTTTATATTTATAATATAGATATTACCATCAGTTCTTCCGCTTGCGGAAGCAATCCCTATATATTTGTTGCTATATGGAGATACCCCAAAAACATTGGTGTTTATAGTCGAACTAGAATAAAGTACGCTATTGCCACCTGAGTTATTATAAAACCACGGCTCTGTACCATCAAGAACCTTAATACCTACATTACGAGTAATTTCACCTGACAATAGTTCTTGTGTGTCTTTGTAATCTCCAACAGATAATAAATATTCTGCTATTGCTGTATTACCATTACCATCACTAATAGTTTCTATATTGCCGTCGATATAAATTCCATACGGATGATAAGTTGTAGCCGTATCGCCCTGTTCAACTTGAACCCATCTTTCACCACTCATTAAAATATCATAAGCATTTCCAAACCTAACAGCAACATAAAGAACCCCTTCTGTTACAGTTATTGTTCTTGGTCGTGAAGCGAATACAGGATTAACATTTGAACTAAAAACAGGTTGAATATCAAACCATACATTAGCTGAACCACCAGAATGAGGTATGTCTGTACTACAAGTATATGTACCATTTGGAACTTGTATTTCCCAGTACCTACTAGCAGACCCTGCTGTAGCGTTTGAAGTTTTATCAAATATATTTTTGCTATATTTAATTGCTCCATTATTACAAATAATATCTACAGGATTTGTAGGTGTTGGTGTTCCATTTTGCTCACAACCTCCAGTTAATGTTACAGAAATTAAACCGTCTGCAATTGCATTATTTAAAGAAACGCTACCATTACCGCTTACAGTCGTAGGTGCATATCCTACAATCTCTATATCTGTACCCGCTGTTAATACGTCTTGTTTTGCATCTAAAGCATTTTGTAAATCTGTCTGATTGCTTAAAGTGCCTGTTATATTACCCCAAGTTGCACTATCGGGAATTGTTAATGTAACATTACCATTTGCATCAGGTTGTATATTGTTTACAGATGTAACCGTACCTACATTTGTTGTATAACCTTGATTAGTTACCCAAGTCTGTGTTGCCATATCGCTGACATCAGGTAATAAAGAGCTTATGTTTAATGTTCCGTTATTATTTGCAGTTACGGTGTTTGTTCCGTCTGTTACGTTTACTGGTATATAGTAAATACCGTTAGTCGTTGGTCGTGGTGCCACTATATTAATGCCACTCCAATACCTGAACCCTACATAATTAGAGCCTGATTGCGAACAGTTCAAAGCAAGTAAAGCATTACCATTTATTGTGTTCGGTCTATATTCCAAGGCTCCAAGTTCAGTATTATTAGAACTATACAAAGTAAATCCTAGTTTATCAGTAGATACGTTTTGTTTGAAATATATTGCCTTTTCACCCAAGAAGGTTTTTCTACCTGATATGTTTTGTGCTGTATTGGTAGTTACATAGTTAGTTGGTAAACTTGCAGATGTTATATAACCAGCATCGTTTGTAAGTTCTGAAATATTATCATTCGGTTGTAATGCAGTATCTGCCAATGCACCCTGAACAGACGTAGCAAATTCTGAAACATTATGAGTTACAATATTACCATAACCGGATATGGTTGTGTTAATATCAGAAATATTACCTGTGTTTGTAGTTATCCTTGCATCAAGTGCGTTATAATTAGCCGTTACAGTTTGAGAGAGTGTATTTATATTGTTTTGTAATAAAGTATCGTTCTCGGCTCTTGTAGTAGCTTCATTTTGAATAGCTGTATTAAGTTCTGTCTTATCAGCTTTTAAATCTAAAGCAGCCTGCAAATCTGTTTGGTCTGATAATGTACCCGTAATACCACCCCAAACCGTACCGGATGCAAACAATTCAAAAGAGCAGTCATAACCGCCCTCTGACAATTCAAATTCAGCTTCAATCGGGTTATTAAAATCAATTATAAAATCAGCAGCAAGGTTTTCCATTCTTGTAAATAACTCCATTCTTTGCATTAAATATTAAAGTTTGTACACAAGTTGCTTGTTGCCCCTGCATATCATAAGCAATCAAATTGCCTGTGTTTTTATCCTTTAATTTCTTTGTTTCGTCACTATCTAAATTAACTTTTAAAATTATTTCTTCCCTTTGGAAATTATCCTCATCAGTAAATTCTTTTGATTTTATTGCATCACCACCATTTATTACAAATAAAAGTTTTGAAATCGGATATAATAAAGGATTTTTAACCGTAATTGTAATAAACGAATTACCAAAAGCCGCTGTATTATCACCTTTAAAAATTATGTGTTCTTCCGTCATTATTAATGCTCCTGTGTATTCCAAGTTGTTATAAATAAGTTATATAACTGAATAAAATCAGCCTCATTCATAGCTGGTAAAACAATTTGATGTTCTGTCAACCATTCTTCTGTGCATTGTTCAGGTTTTGTAAAATCAGGCTCTTCATAAAATATCAAAACTCCTGCTGGCAAACCTTTATTTTCTTTGCACATATTATAAGCTGTATTAATACTTTCTATCGCTGATTGGTAACCTTTCGGCTTACGTCTGTAATAACCTTTGCCCTCAATCTTAAAAAATGTTTGCAAAAATGCTGCTTTTCTATCAAATGGTGTAGGTTCAGGCTTTACAGGGCATTTATCGTATAAATACCATTCGTTATCAACGTCTGATTGTTTAACATTACGTTTTTCCATACCTATTTCAATATAATATTCATCAGGGCAACCAACACCTATTTGTACTAAACCTGTTTCTTCATTTATAATCTTACAATATTTTAACATTATGCTGTTCTCCTCCAGATATTAACTACATAAGCAGGCGGTTGCACTGTATTAGATGCACCGTAAATAGAATTACTTTCGGAAGCCCAAGCTGTATTCACTCTTTGTCCTGTGTATTTAATTCTATCGCCGTTATCCCACTTTAAAGAAACATAATTAAATGGACTTTCGCCCCAACCAGAGTCTAACGTAGTCCAATGTTGGTGGTTTGGTAATCCTGCTGCTATTGTTGTGCCTGCTGCGTGATTGCTATCAGCACCTTGTAAAACTCTGCCTGCTGAAACAAGTTCCCAAGTACCAAATAATGCCTCTAATGGGTTTGTATTGCTTGTACTAATATAAGTCGAACCTACGGGATAAATTAATTGCAACATTTCTGTTATTTTGCTATCCACATAGGTATAACAATCTGCAATGCCGTCTTCAATATGGTTCATATTATCTGCATTAACAGGCGTGCCAAGTTGGGTTACTTCCTCATAATTAGCCGTAAAAATTTTATATCCGTCGTCTTCCGTTTCTGTATATCTTACTTGCCCTGCTTGGTCTACCCAAGTATTTTTAACGTATGCCATAATTTCTCCTTTAAATTAATTATACAGAAAAACATATCGGACATTATATAGGGTTCATATTACAGTAAAATGTTCCGCAATATTTTCTAAAGAACTCTGAAACAACAATCTCAAAGGTTAAATATGCAGGCTTTGCTTGTTTTATTGCATCCTGCAAGCCTGATATATTTTCTGTCGCAACATATACCCTAAAAAAGTAGTTTGCAGCATCATTACTAATATAAAACTGCGTATATTCTCCAATATTGCTTTTAATTAACGTTCTCAAATTTGCCCAAGTTAACGGTCTTTTTCTAGCTAATTTATTTAAAACACGTTGTCTGCGTTGTGCAAGTGTCAAACTAGCATCATATTTTAAACTAAAATCTTTTTCCCAGCGTGTAATTAATTCCTCTGTCGTTCTTATATACAACTCCTTTACCAAATTTGTTAAATCTGTGCGTAATTGTATGATTTCAGGGTCAATGGCTAATAATACATCATTTATCCCGTCAATATCTGTTACAACCTTTGGTAAATGTTCAATATCATTAAGTGCCAATGTTTACACCCCCCACAACCGGAATTTCTGTATCTTCTAATGCTATACTTGCTTCTTCGCCATTTAATGTAAATGAAATAACATCATCCACACCTGAACAAGCAAATAATATGTCGCTTGCTCTAAAATATGATACTGTATCTGTAACTGTTTCCAAATATTCCGCCAATGTTTCTGAATATTCCTGAATAACACTCTCAATAGTTGCACCTGTTTTTAATGTTATTGTTGCAGCCGTATTTATACTAATACTTGTCAATGCTCCTACAATTAAATTAGCATTAATAAATTGTTTCTCCTCAATATATGCCTTAACCGCATTAATCAATTCTTGTGATACTGTTCCTGTGGTTGATGAAATATAAACACCGACATTGCCTGCTCCCATAGTTGAAGCATCTTTTATTACTGCCGTTTTTACGCCTGTTACTTCTAATGCCCATAATTTATATTGTGCCTCGTTACAGTTTACTGCATCCTCTGCTAAATAAAGCTTTATTCTTGCTCTGTAATCGTTATCCGTTTCAGTATCAAAACCGTCATAAGCTGGTAACGGGTTATTTACACTTGTTAAACCTGAATAAGTACCGACAAACTCTGTAATTGTATTTGCAGCCACATTACCTATTGAGCCGGTTGTATCACATTGAGCCTTAACCGTTACACTACCGCTTGAACCGATAACTTTATACTCCTGAACCGTAAACACAAGGTTATTATACGTTGCTTTTACGTTTTGGTTTACCGTTGCACCCTGTACCCCTGTTATTTCAAGATAAACAATAGATGCAGAACTCTGACGGCGTGTTACCCCATAATCTGCTCCCACTTTGTCCAAGTCAGCACCTGTTGCCGTTTCAACAAATACCTTATCTGTAATATTGTTTATTTCAGTATCATAAATATTTGCTAACTCATAAGCTACCGACCCGATAATATCCTGACTAAATCCGCCCTCTAACAAGTTCGCATCTATCGTCAATCTCTCATTTATTCGTTGTATAATATCTTCCTGTGTTCCCATATTAAACCTCGTATGTATATGCTTGTGCCACACTACCATAAAGCGTATTTACGCTATAATTACAAGTTACTTTTGAACCCTCTTGTGTGATATCAAAATCTGTAAGACTTGTAATATACGGATTACATAATAACGCTTCCTCAATCATTCGTCTTAATTCAGAAAGCAATAATTTTTTCTCTAAATATCTGCCGATTAATGTATAAATCTCATTCCCATAATTAACACCATAAGCCAAATGTACATATCTCGGAGTAAATAATGTTTTCCAACACCATATTTTTATTGCCTCGTTTTTCTCAACGTAATAATATTGCCCCCCTCTTGTCTTTAATTGCTTTGTTTCAAAATCGAAAGCTAATTCCCTAAAAACAGGAAGCTCAACCGTTGTCTGCAACTCCGTTACGTCTGTTAATGTACTTGGTATAAAAGCGTAATTACTACTCATTTTCTACTTTCTGCAATTTGTTTAATACAATGTAGGTATTATTGCCTAATTTTTGTACTGCAATAAAATCCCCTATATGTAGTATAAACCTATCGTGAATTGACATTAACCATTCTTCAATCTCATTGTTTATTAAATCCGTATGATTTTCTGTAATCGTTCCGTGTGAACAAGTTATTGGTTGTGCTTGAGTAAAACTTATAACTTCATCAAGCATTAAATTATTAACAAATATAGTATCGCCGTTAGCAGCATTTAAACTTATTCCGTTATAATTTATACTAAACGGCTGTAAACTCTCAACCACGCCCACGCTAGTGGGTGCAGGATTGTTTTTTTTACTTCTTGCATCAACCGCTTGCCAAAATTTACCCTGCCCTGACATATTTAACCTCCAAAGTCATCTCTGAATTGTTTGTATTTATTGTATGGTTATCGGTTTGTATCTCAAATATGCCATTAAAACCGTTTACAGGCTCAATAATTTTAATCAAACTGCCTGCAATACAATCATTGTTATTATTAACTACAATACTTCCCTCGTTTGTAACACCTTTAAGCATTTTTTGCGCCTCTGCAAGATTGTTTTTAACATCGGTACTATAATTATAAGTTGCTTGAAATAAACCAAATCTTTGTAGGTTTCCTGTGTCCTCGACTGCATCTAAAACTTTGCCCTCATTGTCTATAATTATTACTCTTGTTACCATATCCGCCATTGATTGCTTAAAACTTGATGAACGAATATTGTAACCTATCTGAAACGTATCTTTTACATCATCAGTCGCAAGGCTTAATGTATCACCATTCATATATAACGTGTATCTATCGAAAACAGTATCGCAAGCAGTTTTTAAGACATCATAATATGTTAAATCACCTGTTGAAACAATGTTATGAACGTGAGTATTATTAACATTCAAGCCGTTTTTTATGCCAAAAGTACCACAAATATTGTTTGCTAACTCGTTCAATGTTCCTTTCATTCTGCCAATAAAAGTTGACCTAACAAGCCTTGCCATTAAGTCCTGACAAGTTAATGTTATTGTGTCCTCATCCGTATTATACGGCATTTCTTCTACATAGCCTAAAAATAAGGTTTTATCGTTTTCTTTCCACTCTACCCTTGAGCCTACGCTAACTTTATAAAAAGGAATATCTTTTTTTAACGGATTAAACAAAAAGCTAAAAGACAATTGGCGTGTTACAATATCCTTTGCACCACTCCATTGAACACCGTCTAAAACTGTTTTTATTTCTACTCCGTCTATTAATATCATATCGGTAACATCTCTATTGTTCTGCCTGCAACTTCAAGGTTTGCGTTTGTTATTCCGTTTTTCTGCATCAATTCCTGAAATCTACCACCATAAGTTAATTTTGCAATCTTATAAATTGTTTGCCCTGTCTTACCTGTAATTTGAGCAGGAATATATTTTTTCATTGTTCTTTCTTTGAGTTGTACAAGTTTGCTTTGTCCTAAATTATCAGGCAATACACTTGTTGACGGTACAGGGTTTCTATACTCAACCAAATCAAGAGAATAGTTTTCATTTTCCGTATTCTCTCGAATGGTTGGTGTATGGCGTTCAATTAAGAACTCTTTATTTAATCTCCCCGCAATAATAACACGAATAACATCGCCACTTTCAAGCCACCTGTCAAGCATTGCATTTGTTTCTTCCAATGAGTATGGTTTATATTCTAAATTCTTAACCAATGAGGCTAACAAACTAAAATATGACTGTTCCTCCGGCAATAAACCGCTTAAATTAATTCTTTGCAGCGTTCTGTTACCCTTAACAGGCACTTCCCCAAAGTTTAATATATTATATGTTTCAATACTTTTTTCTTTGCCTAAATCAATGCTTTCAGGGTTTATAGGAAATGTAATACTCTCACCTGTATTTGCATTGTATAGTTGTATATATAATCTCTTTGACATAATACAATTTTAACCTTTTTTTAATCGGACTAAGGTACTGCATACACGCCACTTGTTAACGGTGTTAATCCGCCTAATCCACCGCCACCATAGTAATTGTTATTTGTAGTGTTATTTGTTATACTATTATTATTTTGTGTTTGTGTAACTCTACTTCCACCGTCTTTAACAAATTTATTTACTAACGGCATTTTACCGACAATCCATTGTATTTTTTCAACAATATTTGTTACCCATTGAGCAATAGCACTTAAAATACTATTAAATATATTGCCTATTGTACCTGCAATATTTGATATTGCTTTGCCTATATTAGCAAACATTATTATTACATTTGTTTTTAACGTATTAAATGCCATTGAAATATATGTAGGAATACTTAAAACAGTTCCAATAATGTTACCAACTATGCCTGCAATATTTTTAAGCAAATTAACAACAAATACAACAACTTTAACTACAGCCGGTAGTGCCTTTGTTGCTATAAAACTAAATGATTTACCTATGTTATCAAATACTTCTTGATTTTCATTTGCAAACTTTATTAAATCCTCTAAAGTTTTACTCAATTCAGGCATTAATTTCATCATTACAGTTGCAAATTTAGCTTGGAAGAACCTTGTAAACGTGTCCATTGTGTCTTTAAATTTTACAGAATTTTCAACATCCTCATCAGATATTATTAATCCCATATCATTTGCCTTTTTGCGTAAATCATCAACGGCTTGTGCTTCCTGATTTAATAACGGTCTTAATTCTGCTGCACTTCTTCCAAACAACCTGTTTGCAAGTATCATCTTTTGTGTAGGATTTTCTATTTTTTGCAATGAACGTATTGTGTCATTAAATACATCATCAGCATTTCTAAATTTGCCGTTATTATCCTTAACCTGTACGCCTAATGCTCTAAATGCGTTAATACTATCCTTTGAGCCTTTTTGTACTCCCTCAATCTGTGTGGTTAATGTCTTAAATCCCATTTGCAAGGTTTCTACATTACCACCGTTTTGGCTCATAATGTAATCCCATTCTTGGAACGACTTACGGCTCATACCTATTTTTTGGCTCATTTTGTCTATTCTATCGCCCATTTCTGCAAATTGATTAGCACCCCTTATAATAGCACCACCTACAACGCCAACAGTTGCACCAACGGCAGTCAATACAGTTCCTACCTTTTTAACTACTCCTGTTAGTTTACTCATTTTATCTTTTAATTTGTCTGTGTTGCCTTGTATTTTCTTTAGCGGAGCTGATACTTTATCCACTAACATTAATACGTCTTTATAAGTTGCCATTATTCCTCCGTAGGATTTACTTTTTCACCGTACCACACCATTGAAGCTAAATAAAATGTTTTCTCTCTCGGTGTTAATTCTAATATTTGTTCAGGATTAAACCCTTTTTGCAAATAATATGCACATAGTAAAAGGTTTACATCCTGCTCTATAGCTTTTTTATATCTTCAATTTCCTCATTTACATTTTCGCTTGTAATGCCGTTAATTGTAGTTATAAAGCTGATTATTTCAAGTATCTGTTCAGGCTCAAATAACGCTTCAACAACGTCATAATAAGATTTTATTAACCCCTCATCTTTTGCCTTTGTTGCCAAAGGTGCTAAATCTAACGCTTTATATACAAAAGGTTTCATTTTTTTTACAATGTCACCGGCTGTCATATTTGCACCGCCTGCCTCTTGTGCATAAATAAAATCCCTTTTTTCTTTGCGTGTCATTGTCTTAACATCAAACTTTTCACCTGCAATCTCTAACGGAAATGTTTTTACATCATTTTCCGTTTCCTTGTTCTTTTCAATCTTTCTCAATAATTTGTCTAAATTCGCCATATCCTTTGTCCTTTCTCTATTTGCCTTTCAATCCCCCTAAAAAGGGGGAGAAAGGACTTTCTTATAACAACTGGAGGTTATTATGCAATAAGTTGTGTAAATGATGATTGACTTGGCATCCAACGGAATGATAATTCTTTTGTTACCAATTCACCTTTTGCAAGGTTTTGTAACGGCAACGCATCAAATGTTACACCGCCAATAGTTCCGCTTTCAGTTTCACCTGTTGAAAGTTTTGTTAATTCTGTTTCAATAGTAAATCTTGCGTTAGGATTAGCCATTAAATCGTTGTACATTTTCAATGTCATTGAGTTTGTTGCTTGGAAGTTCAATGTTCCCTCGCCTTGTCTGCCTGTTGTCTGTCTGTCTATATCTCTGCCGATATAAACATCATCATAATTGTATGTAATATTTAACGTGCATTCAGTCCAAGTGCCTATTTCTTCACCATTTAAAAAGACTTTGGCATCTGTACCTACTAAAACACTTTGTGCGTTAATTTCTGCCATTTTTTATTCTCCTTATTCTGCTTGTAACGCTTGGAATAGGTACATACCCAAATCCAAATCTTCCATTGCGTCTGTTGGTGAACATACACCGTCTAACAATACTTTTGAACCTGTATTTGCTTTCAAAACTTCTATATAAGTCATTCCTGATGTATCAACACCTTTTGCTTCCAAATAAGCCTTGTTCTTTTCGTAAGATATTGCTACTTCGTTGTCATTTTCAGCTTCAAGCAACCCCTCTGCTGCTAACTGTTTCAAATAAGCATTAATAGCACCTACAAATCTGTTTTTGTTTGTAAAGTTGTTTGTGTATTTGCCTACATAGTACAATCTGAAAGTTGAAACAATGTCATTTGCAATTAAGTCCATAATATCAACTATTCTGATTTTTTGGAATGCTTCTGTTACACCGTCTGTTAATGTTACCAATGAATTAACTGCTCTGCCAAATTTGTATGAACCGTCTTGGTGTAATATAATCAATTTGCCTGCTGCAACATCTGCATCAGGAGTAGCTGAAATCGGTGCTTCAACTATTTCAGGCAATTCATAATAAGTTAATGAACGGCTTGCAGCCAAACCACTTAATGCACCTGCTAAACGGCAAGTCCAATCTCCTGCAGTAAATTCTTCTGCTTCATCACCTATTTTTGCTGTTATATTACCACTTGAAACAAAGTTAATAATATAGCTTGCATCAGGGCTTGTTGCGTTTGCAAATACCGCTCTTGAATAATTGTTTGCTTGTCTTTGTGCATTAATATAGTTTTTTATGCTTGTAATATCTGTTGTTGTTGCTTCAGGATAACATAAAGTATAATTACTTTGTAAATTCAATTTTGCTTGCAAATCAGCAAATGTGCTTTCTGCTTTAATTGCAATAACTTTACTTGGATTGCCTTTAAAAGCAAGCTGCAATCTTTTGTAGTTTGCTGCTGTCCAATCTTCTGGGTTTACATCACCCAAACCTCTGTAAACAACGTTGTCAATTTCGCTTGTAGAGTCATCAAGAATTAACACTACTGCTCCCCTTTGTTGTCTTTGGATTGCCATTACTGCTAATTCTTTGAAATCTACTTTAAATTTTGGTTGTGTTGCTACCATTTTAATTCTCCTTTATTGTAAATTCCAATTCCTGCATTAATTCTGTTTCATCAGCCACCTTGACATAGAACTCTAAATCAAAAGTTAACTGTAAAACACCGTCAACAGTTTTTTGCTCTAAATTCCTACCACTTAACACCGTGTCCTTAAACGGAATAGCCTTAACCATATCGCTTAACGTGTCTGCGTAACTCCACAAGGTCGATTGGTTATTATCCTCACTATTCGCATACTCTAAAACACACATCAATGTTAGTTTACGCCAATATTCGTTATCTATCGCTTTATCTAACCTGTATGACGGAATATAAAAGAATATATACGGATAATCAACCGTTTCAATCTCATTAAAATTGAAATTAATATCGGCATCTATACCGTGTATATTATCTCTTATTGCATTTTTTAAATCTAATATTATAGCCATAACAAAATTATAATTTATTTTCTATCGGACACTATTTATTTGCTTCTTTTATATAACTTCTTGCCTCTTTTTTGCTGATATTAAATTTCTGTGAGGTCATAGCCACATCAATCTCATTTTGCAGCTCTAATAACGCCCAGCCCTCTAAATCGTTCATTGTTTTTCTTCCGATTTTTAAACCTTTAAATCTTCTTGGTTTTGCTATAAATCCTTTTGCGTTAGGGTATTTGGCTTTAAATAAAGAAATAAGGCTTTGTGTTTTAGGTGAACCCTCCATTTTGTCAAATGGCACAAAATGTTTTTTAGTTATTTCATAACCGTCTTCTAAAAAACTTGCATACTCCATTGAGTTCATACATACAATGCCATACTCATTATTGCCTAACTCTATAACTTCAGCATTCCAACTCCTTTTATAAGCACCGGTGTCAACTGCTCCAGCTTTGTCTGTTTGCTCAACTGCTTCATTACGAAAGTGTACAGCTCCACGCCCTGCAACTTGCTTAAATATTGCAGGCACATTCTCACCTAATGCTTCCAACTTTTTTGCGTAATCTTTAAAAGATAATGTCATTATGCCACCTTGTTTACTTCACAATGTGTCTGTATTGTCAATGGGTATTTTTGGCTCTCGCCTGCCCTTAATTCTATTGTCTTTCCACTTACGCCCTGCGTTACTACAATAACATCATTTTTCTCAATAGTAACATTTTGCTTTGTGTCTATAAATAACACATAATCCAATAACACTTTAGCGGTGCTGTCTGACTGATTAACAGGACTTAACGCTTTAACTGATAAATGACAAGGGATATTATCATAAGTCACCGTTTCGGGCAAGTAAATAACCTCTCCGTTGACTTTTGTTTTTGTAGGTCGTTTTATTGTGCATCTGTCGTGTCTGAACATCTTACAACCCCTATAATTTGCTTAAATGCCTCTAATTTACCA
>Ga0310695_10002387_pt1 | contig 39822 bp, 26 predicted proteins | sample RumenRJG_04DNA_FD_203882 | JGI IMG/M metagenome (GOLD analysis project Ga0310695, IMG submission 203882) | Bovine rumen microbial communities from Lethbridge, Alberta, Canada - RJG_04 (v2) (version 2) | ecosystem: Host-associated > Mammals > Digestive system > Stomach > Rumen | place: Canada...
GGACTGATATCTGCTGACTACAACGAGCTGATGCGGGCGGCCATCTGTGGGAACTCACATCTGCACGCCATGTTCGTGCATGAATATGCAGAATTAGAACACCAAAAATTCACTTGCGAAAGTTGAGGTCTTAATCGTACCTTTATGGAATTGAAACCAAAAAAAAGGCGGTGGGGAAATTTGTGCCTGCTTTCGTCTTAATCGTACCTTTATGGAATTGAAACAGAAAATAGACAGCGGATAACTGGCTTCTTTATTTTTGTCTTAATCGTACCTTTATGGAATTGAAACTTGAAGGAGACTTGCACGTTGATTTTTGTAAAGTGTCTTAATCGTACCTTTATGGAATTGAAACGACGGCCATGGAGCTGCGCACGCTTGAGAACCGCGTCTTAATCGTACCTTTATGGAATTGAAACAGAACTACGGAGTACCTCAGAACCGGGCGCGTGTGTCTTAATCGTACCTTTATGGAATTGAAACTAGGGAACACCCTCAAAAGAATGATCGACCAATCGTCTTAATCGTACGATTAAGACTCTCTTAGTAATTTCAAAGCTACTATTGCTCAAAGGTTTCAATTCCATAAAGGTACGATTAAGACCAACGCAAATAATTCGCGATAGCACCTCTTTTTCTGTTTCAATTCCATAAAGGTACGATTAAGACAGCATGGTAAGTTCTTTTTGACGTTCATAAGCTAGTTTCAATTCCATAAAGGTACGATTAAGACGCGGTGATAAGTCTACTAAAGACAATTTAATAACTGTGTTTCAATTCCATAAAGGTACCTTTATGGAATTGAAACGAGAGAACAGCAGAGCCAAGAGAGGACTCTAAAAGGTCTTAATCGTACCTTTATGGAATTGAAACATATGGTGGGAGAGAAATTGCTTGCCCCCCGTCTTAATCGTATCTTATGGTATTGGACCAGACGAAGAGATTCGGCTTCCAGCTCGGCCTTTTGTCGTCTTAATCGTACCTTATGGTATTGCATCCTGCTTTTGAGAGTCTTAGTACCTCTTCTTTCAGTATCTCTATGTAGGTGTCTTCCGCACAGCGCCCCACTGGGTGCATCCTAAATTTCCTCATAAGTAGGGATTGTGAATATCCGTGAAAAGCCGTACCTTTGCAATCGTAATACAGAATCACACAACTAAATCATAAATAAGACTTTAAAGACAATGAAGAAACTTCTTTCCCTGATGCTGCTGCTCATGGCAGCCGTGATGACGACCGCCACTTTCACTTCTTGCGGCGATGATGATGATGACAACAAGACTGCATCTGTGGCAGGCACCTACACCGGTAAGGACATGCTCAGTTTTTCTGTCATGGGCATGGATCTCAAGCAGCCTAACACGGCGGACGTGAACTATGTCATCAACCAGAACAACGACGGCAGCATCAGCGTGGTCATCCCTGAAGAGACGTTTGACTTCACAGCACAGAAGATGGGAAACATCGTGCAGGGAAGCTTCTCTGTGACCAATATCCCTTACGACAAGACGAAGAATGCTTACTACCTCGACTATAGCAATAATGCCAGCGCTGATGTCTTTGTTTATGGTGCTAAGAAAAATTATACCATCACCAAGGGAGAGATCACTGTCAGCTTCAGTGGCAACAAGGTCACTGTGGTCAACGTTCATAAGTTTGGCAACATGCCTATGGAAATGACCGGCACATTCGTTGGCACGCGCAAGTAATACTCATTATTATATATAGTGAACCACATCAACCGACTTTTAATATATCTGCTCGCAGGGTGCTGCCTTTCCTTGGCGGCATCCTGCGACGGCGTCTTTGGCGGTATCTATGACGAGGACAAAGGCAGCACGACCGAGGTGAAGCCCGGACAGCTCTATATCGACGCCACCAGTTGGAACGACTGGTACTACATTGACCTCGACTCGCTCGTAGATCTGATTGACAAAGGCGATGACGCTGCCTTACAGCAGGCGCAGACCAAGTTCACGCCGTGGCCTATCCCGCAGACCGAGAACGCAGAGGCTATGCGCGACAGCAGCGGCATGTACATCTACTGGTTTGACATCTTCGGCAAGGGCATGTCCAACTATGAGCGGCGCGGCTACAAGCCCACGGCACCACAGCCAGAACCCGAGCACTGGACCTTTGCCGTGCACCGCGACAACGTGCGTACCAATGGCGGCAGTGCCTTGGAGACAGGTTATACCTCGATGGATGAGGTGCCCGACTCAGCCCAGGCCTTTGCCGGCAAGACATTTACGCCCGACTCATGGACGGAGCGCGACGTGTGGGTAGACCGCACAGAGATGCTTAACTGCATCATGGGCAACCAGGGCATCCGCATTAACCAGGTGCTCTCCTCGTGGCTGGCTTTCAACATCCCGCCTATTCCGCCCACCTATGCGCTCAACAGCCACGTAATGATCCTGCGCACCAAGGATGGTGAGTACTTCGCCCTGCAACTGCAAGACTACATGAACAGCCAGGGCACCACCTGCTGGCTGAGAATCAACTATAGAAGACTAAGGTCATAGACATAGCCCCCAGGCCCTCACCCTAGCCCTCCCCCGAGGGGGAGGGAATGAGCACACCCCAGGCGAGTCATTATTTGATTCAAATAAGTAGATAAAGATAAGTAGAAATATCATATACAACAAGATGAACAAGCGTCAGCTCTTGATAATCACTCTGTTCTGTCCATTGGCTATCCAAGCGTTGCCTAGCGGTGATGCTCCATTGTTCACGGCTCACTCAGTTGAGGACACAAATGCTCATTCCCTCCCCCTCGGGGGAGGGCTAGGGAGAGGGCTTGACACAGAGGCTCATTCCCTCCCCTCCGGGGGAGGGTTAGGGAGAGGGCTTGATTCCCTCCTTACCGGTCAAGAGCTCTCGCAGGTGGTTGTCACGGGAACCCGTTCGCCCAAACTGCTCATGGAGACGCCTGTGCTCACGCAGGTCATCAGCCATGCCGACATTGAGAAGACCGACGCCACCAACATCAAGGACCTGTTGCAGCAGGTGATGCCAGGCGTGGAGTTCTCCTTTGCCCAGAACCAAATGGTGCACCTTAACTTCTCTGGCTTTGGAGGACAGAGCGTGCTCATCCTTGTGGATGGTGAGCGTCTCGCAGGCGAGACGATGGACGACGTAGACTTCACGCGTTTGTCGATGGACAACGTAGACCACATCGAGATCGTCAAGGGTGCGGCTTCGGCACTCTATGGCAGCAATGCCAATGGCGGTGTTATCAATATCATCACTAAGGAAGCAGCAAAGAAACTCAGTGCTACGCTCGACGTGCGTCTCGCCAAACACAACGAGCAGCGCTATGGACTGGCTCTGCAAGGTGGAGGCAGCAGGTGGAGCAATGCGTTCAACATGAACAGGACGACGCAAGACAACTATGACGTGCACAGTGCTGACGGGGCTGTCGCACGCACCATCACCACCATCTTCGGCGACCGTACCTGGAACTTTGCCGACAAAGCCATCTGGCAACCGTCGGACAAGTTGAGGCTCACGGGGCGCGGCGGCTATTTTTTCCGTCAGGTGAAGCGTAGCGTGGAGTCGCCCGAGCGCTATCGTGACTTCACAGCAGGAGCCAAGGCGCAGTGGACGCTGACAGACAATGACATCTTGGAGGGCTCGTACAGTTTTGACCAGTACGACAAGTCGACATGGTTGCGCCGGAAAAAACTCGACATGCGCACCTACTCCAATGTGCAGAACAGCGTGCGCCTGCTCTATAATCATACCTTCGGCGACAATGTACTTACCGCAGGGGCCGACTATCTTTATGACTATCTGAATAATACCAAGCTCGACGCCGCACACCGTCAGCAGAGTGTCGACGCCTTTGCGCAGTTCGATTGGAAACTCAACAGCCGCTGGGAGTTTGTCGGGGCACTTCGATATGACTATTTCTCGGATCATCACATCCAGCGCGTCACGCCGAAGTTCAGTGTGCGACATACGCCCATCGACCATCTCAACGTGCGCTTTGGCTATGGCATGGGCTTCCGGGCTCCGACATTGAAAGAGAAATACTACGATTTCGACATGATCGGCATCTGGACCATCACGGGCAACCCGTTGTTGAAGCCAGAGGTGAGCCATAACTTCAACCTCAGCGTGGAGTATGTCAAGGGCAACTATGGCTTTGTGGTGGCAGGATACTGCAACCGTGTGACCAATAAGATCACGTCGGGAAATCCTTATTACGCCAGTGCTTCCGATGCTATGCCGCGTTTGCCTTATGTGAATATCGACAAGATGAACGTTGCTGGCTTTGAGGCAACGGCGCGTGCACGATGGAGTTGTGGCCTCGACGCCCGCCTGTCCTATGCCTTTGTCGATGAGCAGGCTGGACACGAGAATGGTCAGAAACTTGCCAGTCCCTATTTGCCTGCACGCAAGCACAGTCTGACGGCACATGCCGACTGGACACACCGCTTCTCTACTTTGATGGATGGAATGGTGGCTCTGGACGGTCGCTTCCTGTCAGGTATCGACAACCAAGAGTTTAAAAACTACTATAAAGTGGAGGAGGGCACCATCACGGTGCATTATCCGGCTTATACGCTGTGGAAGTTGTCGGCACAAATGGGCATCGGCAAACATCTGAAGCTGACTTTTGCCGTCGACAACCTGCTGAACTATCGTCCGAAATACTATTACCTCAACAGTCCGATTGTCGATGGTACGAATGTGATGGTGGGGTGCAAGATCAGACTATAAGCCTCACCCCCGCCCCCTCTCCAAGGGAGAGGGGAGTAAAATGTATGGCGGGTGACACGTTTGCAGGCTTTAGCGGAAGGTATGGGGTTGAGGCAGTCCTAACTACTCTTGTCGGTAATCACTCCCCCTCTCCTTTGGAGAGAGGTACGGGGGATGAGGCCGTTTGTTTAGTCGTCAAGTGACTTTAGCCATTTCTCTCCGCTCTTTGTGTGGAGCCAAATGGCAAAGAGAATGGCAACGATACCAGTTCCTCCCAATACGATAATAAGTCCGTCAAGTCCTTGTATCATTCTGTTGTTACTTTGAATATTCAGTCGTCAAGCGACTTCAGCCATTTCTGTCCACTCTTAGTGTGGAGCCAAATGGCAAAGAGGATTCCCATGGCAGCAGAGCCGCCCAAAACAAATATAAGTCCGTCAAGTCCTTGCATCATCATAGCGTTACTTCTTTAAAATATAATTTCCCAAATAAGCAAAAACAACTGTTGCGATTACTCCCATTACAAAGAGATAAATAAACACCGATGTCTTGACATTAGCCATGAAGTACGTCACTACTGCTCCCACAACCATAGCTGTGAAGCAGGTCTGAGCCAGATTGTAGAGAAACTTGCCAAGTGCCTCCCGTCTGCTCTTCTCCCGTTCTCTATCATCTTTCAATGTCATACCGCAAAGATAAGACTTTTTATCCAAACGCGCAACTATTGAAGAGATTATTTGCCGTTTGGATATTTTTCGCTATCTTTGTGGGAAAATAAGCTAAAGCAATGATAGAGAACATCGTTTTTGACTATGGCGGCGTGCTGGTGCAGTACGACTTTGTGGCGTTCTTCGGCAAGTTGTTGGGGAGTCGGGAACAGGGACAGTGGTTCATGGACCACGTGTTGCCGGAGGAGGTAGGTGCAGCCATGGACAGGGAACTGCATCCTTTCGTCTATTATATCCGTCAACAGCAAGAGCGATGGCCCGAATACGCTGATACGCTCAGCTATTTTGCCAGCCACTACACTGATGTCTTCACGGTGGAGACGCCGGGCATCCGCGAACTCATCCTGGTGCTGAAAGAGCGTGGCTTCCACGTCTATGGACTGAGCAACTGGTCGAGCAAACTGCTGGAGGTGAAGGCTAAGTTCAGCATTTTTGGCCTCATCACCGACGAGCTTGTCTCTAAGGATGTGCATCTGCTCAAGCCTGATCCAGCCATCTACCAAGCTTTCCTCGGCAAGTTCCACCTTAAGGCAGATACATGTCTGTTCCTCGACGACAAGGCCGAGAACATCAAAGGCTGTCAGTCTGTGGGCATGCAGGGCATCCGCTTCAACAGAGAGAATCCGGCAGAAACAATCCTGGAAATAAAAAAGTTATTGGAGATTCATGATTAACATAGCTGTTTTCGCCTCGGGCAACGGCACCAATTGTGAAAACATCATCCGCTACTTTGCCCAATCTGATCATATCAATGTAGCGTTGGTCATGTGTAACAAGTCCCACGCTCCGGTCTTGGAGCGTGCCCGACGGCTGTGTGTGTCCACGGCCGTCATGCCACGCGCCGACTTCAACGACCCTGACAAGCTGCTACCCTTGCTGAGGGAGCACGGCGTGCAGTTCATTGTCCTGGCGGGTTTCCTGCTGATGATTCCTTCGTTTCTTATTCAGGCTTTTCCCCATGCCATCATCAACATCCATCCGTCGCTGTTGCCGAAGTTCGGCGGCAAGGGTATGTACGGCCACCATGTCCACGAGGCTGTGTGGGCAGCGCACGAGCAGGAGACCGGTATGACCGTGCACTGGGTCAACGAGCAGTGCGATGGCGGTGACATCATTGCGCAGTACCGTGTAGCCCTCACGCCGGAAGACACACCGGAGACAATAGCCACCAAGGAGCATGCATTGGAGATGGAGTATTATCCCAAAGTCATCGAGCGGCTGCTCTTATGACACCCACTACATCAGAGCGATGGTATTGCGATTCTCCCCCTTGGGGGGGAGTTAGAGGAGGGCTTTTTAGTAGTATCTCTTCGCAATACTCTTGATGACGCTATGATTGGGCACCATAGCACCTTTTTCGTTATAGGTGAGCAGCATCTCGGGAGCGTAGAAGTCGCATCCACGGCAGTTGTCGGGACTGTCAAAGACGTTGCAGGCCAGTTCACGCTGCACGGCGAGCAGGGCATTGGCAGGATAGGCTGCGCGGTGGCGGATATATGCCCACACCAATTCGGTGAGGTCACGGATATAACTCTTGATATCCTTATTGATCTTCATGTTGATTTTCATGTCCATTCCTTTCTGTTAGAGGTTCGTATAGCTTGCATGAGACGTAAGGGAAAACCAGCTTGTCCTTCGCCTGATGCAATGCAAAGATAGGGCTTTCCAGTCAACATGATGCCATCCGAGGCTTATCTTTAACGATGTTTGCCGTACAGTAATCAATTTATGTTATAACGGCGAGGAATAGGTTAATTTTGACATACACCGCCTGACAGCGTCGGCATCTTCCCTTTACAATTTCAACAATTCCTCATTTGATGACAGGGAGGAGCAAGGACTCCGCTACATACCATCAAAAAAGCCCCGAGGCACACATGCCCCGGGGCTTCTATGAAGTTCTTTATAACTTCGGTTACTTCTGTACAGTGTCATGGCCTTACTAAATACCAAGCTTTACTTATGTTGGCTGAACAGCCAGTCGCGCACAGCGCGGAAGCTGTAGGCTACACGCCAGGTGCCGTTGTGCCAGCCGCCACGCAGATGGCTGTAGCGGATGGTGACGGGCTGACGGCGCAAAGCCTCAATCTCTTGGGCACGCGCCACTTCGGTAGTATCGAGCGGCCACGGTGCCGAGTCGGTTTTGGCACCTAATGAGCTCCAGAGCCTCAGGGCAGTGGCAGCTCCTGCCGAGCTCTTGGCGTCGCCCGTGCAGGAGATGAGCCACAGCGGCTTTTTGGCCATCGGAGCGATGACTTTTGGATCCCACTGTCCGGCTACGAGCATGCCGGCGGCAAACTCGTCGGGGTGGGTCGACATGAGCAGATAGCTCAGCATGCAACCCATCGACTGACCGGTGGTGTAGACACGGTCAGCGTCGATGCTGTACTGACTCTTGATGGCATCGAGCAGATCGATGGTCGTCTCGGCACTTGCTGATACGCGGAAACTGTCGTCCACGACAATCTCATCGAACTGCGGAGCGAGCACAAAGCATGGGTGCTTGGCCTGGTCGCGGGGCGAAGCCCATACGGTGGCACCGTTGCCTTGCAAGAGCGTGTAGTTGTCCACCTGGTTGGCACCGCTGGCGTCATGCATGAAGAGAACAAGGGGATAACGCTTCGAAGCATCGTAGTCCTTTGGCACGAAGAGGTTGTAGCGGAGCGTCACGCCCGTCTTTTCGTCCTTGAAGGTCAATTGCTTAAAGTCTTCGGCGATGAGCACACGACTCTTTGAGCTCGTCATCGTCTCGCCGGCTTTGTAGGTCTTTCCGGCTACGGTCTTGATGGCCTTGGCTTGTGTGAGTGTTGAGCAGCTTATGGGAGACTGTCCAACACCTATTATTTATTATAGGAGCCTATTCTGATTAATTGTAGTAAGAGCCCTTTCTGTCTATTTCGTCTTCTTGATAGGCAACTGATAGAGAATCTTGCCATCCTTGTTGATGGCTGAGATAGTCAGCTGCTGCTTGTCGGCACTGATGATGGTGAAGCCTGTTGAGGGGTCGCACCACTGTGTGCCGTCGGTGGCACTCACGGGACGGGAGAGCGCGGCGGCGGAGTTCACCCAATAAACGATAGGATCGCCCGGCTTCTTGATGTACTGGAAGTTGTGGATATGTCCGCAACCATAGACGGCCACGTTGCTGTGACGACGCAGCACGGGCAGGAGATATTTCTGCATGTCGGCACGCTCCACGTCCTTCTTCGGTGTCTGAGCATAGATGGGATGGTGTCCCACGCAGATCACCCAGTCCTCGTGGGCAGCTGTCAGCGTGCTGTCGAGCCATGCCAGCTGGCGTTCGCGGTCCTGCTTATGAGCGTCGGGATAAGTCGTGCTGTCGTTGCGGTAGCAGTCCATCAGTGGCGTAGTGTCGATGAAGACAATACGCAGTTTGCAGCCCTTGCCTCTGAACACCTTGGAGTAGTAGCGGGCGGGCATGGCCCAACGGCGGCTGACCTTGGCGTAGTCGAGCACAGCCTGTGTGTTGCCACGATACTCATGGTTGCCCAAGACAGGATACCAGAACTCCATCAGTTCGGGATTGGAGTAGACGAGTTCGTAGTTGGTCATCCACAGAGGGTCACTGGTGCTCTGTACACCATTGAAGTGATGGACATCGCCCACGGCGATGATGGCCTCAGGACCGACGGTGAGCGCCATCTTTCCCATGAGTTCGGCGATGGTCTTCTGGTCGTAGTATCCATTGCGCCCCATGTCGTTGACCCAATAAAGGTTGACACCGGCTTTCAGCTTCTGCCACTCGGCGGGTGTCTGGGCACAGGAGGGGAGAATGACGACTACCGTGAGCAGGAAAGCCGCGAAGAGAGAATGGAATATTGTCTTTTTCATGATGATGATGTTTTTGCTGTAGATACTATAGATTCTATAGCTTATAGAAGCGATCGCGTGATAGCGTCTATCGAACTATAGAATCTAAGAAAGACTGCTATTTAGTGCCGAAGGCACCAAAGAATGTGCTGGCCATGGGTGCGGTGAAGTAATAGTTCTGGTCATTGTTGCTGTCGACCCATTTGACTTTCTTCATACCAAAGAACGGCAGACCAGTGGTGAAGTTGCGGACTACAGAAGAGGTTGCACCGCTGAGCGCAACTGCACCGGCTTGGAGATGGAAGTCCCAAGCACTGCTCCATGCGAGCGGAGCACCTTTGGCAATGTCGTCACTCTCACAGTTAATGTTCATCTTGTCGCTTTGCGCAAAGTTGACAAAGAGCTTTTTGAGGTCTTCGGGTGCTGCGCTTGTCTTGTTGCCTTCGTCCCAGACAAGCATGCTGAAGTCTTTGGCCTGCTGCTTCACACCGTCGGCTGTGGAAGCAAAGAGATAGTTGGGGGCAAGCACGCTGTTGGCGATGTCGCCACCGTCTTTCTTGGGTTGGCGGATGCCATAGCGGTTGTCGACCATGAGGTTATTGACAAAGACGGGCGCAATGCCCTTCTCAAGCCAAACGTTGCCACCTTTCTTATTCTTTGTACGGCGCCAGCCACAGTCTACGGCGGTGTTGTTGTAGATGACGAGCTTCGAGGCGAAGTTCTTCTCTACGCCGGCATCAGAGAGTTTGAAAGCATTTGTGCATGCGTTGTAGATGAGGTTATAGGCTACGTCGAGTGTACATCCCGACTTGATGTTGATGGCTTCTCCACCGTCATTGCTGTTTCCGCTGTCGGCAAAGGTGCAGCCTGTGATGATGCCCTTGCCACCGGTGAAGTAAGTCTGGTCGTTGTAGTTGTCGTGGAGATAGCAGCCGATCATGGCAAAGCGGCCGTTGGTGTTGCAGAAGTGGAAGGCAGGCACACCACCGTCAATGGTTGTCTTGAAGAGCTTGTTCTGGAACGACATGGAGCTCTCGGTTGGAGTGGCTCCACAGTCAGCGAGCTCGACGTGGCTGAGTACAACCTCACTGCAGTTATATCCGCAGATGATGCCTCCCCAGTCGTTGGGCTTGCCCGTGTCGGAAGTGATCACGACGGGTTTCTCCTCCGTGCCCATAGCATAGAGATTGCCGAGTGCGACGATCTCGATAGGATGCTTGTCGGCTTCCTGTGAGTCGTGGCTGACGGTGACGTGTACGCCAGGCTCGATATAGAGAGAAGCACCTTCGGGTACCTTAAACGACGTGACGAGTGTGGTGTCGTGACTCCATACGATGGAGCCGGTGGGATAGGAAGCTACGGCAGTCTTCACTGTGTTCTCGTCACCGGTGTTGATGGTGATGGTGTCGGTTTTGGCGGCATAGTCGTATGGGTTGATATTCTCGTTCTCGCAGGAGCTGAGCCCGAAAGCGAGAGCCGTGGCAAAGAGCCCGGCGGTAAGCAAATATTTCATAATGATGAATGATGAATGTTGAGTGATGAGTTATCTCAATTATGAATGATGAATGTTGAGTGATGACTTGAAGCACAGCAACGGTCCCGTTGAGGAGCCACCATTTCCTCCCCTTCGGGGGAGGGCTAGGGTGAGGGCTCTACATCGTGTACCTCACGCCCACGAGGAATGTTCGGCCGTAGCGGTAGCTGCCCACGATGGTACGGTCAGAGGGCTGACCGGGAATGCCACTGTTGAACTCATTGGTTGTCTTCAGGTAGCGCTCGCGTTTGGCGTTGAGCAGGTTGTTGGCCTTGAGGAAGATGGCCAATCCGTTTTTGAACCGCTTCTCACCACTGAGGTCAAGGGTGAAGAAGTGGCGCTCCCATTCGTCGGAGTCGAGATAGGGCGAGACGAGTACAAGACGTGTGCCGGTGTAGGAAGCAGCGAGCTGCCCGTTCCAGCCGTGGTTGGTGTCCTTATATAATAAGGAGACGTTGGCGGTGTGCGGTGCCTGGTTGACGAGCGGACGTGTCTGGTCAACAGTCTCAAGTTGGTTCTTGCCCAGGAAGTGACGCTTCGGAGTAGTGATGGCCGAGTGAGTGTAGGTGTAGTTGGCCTTCAAACCAAAGTGACGGATATACTTCACCACGTCGAATTCCATACCATAGTTCTTGGCGTTACCGAGGTTCTGCGGCATGTAGTAGCTGGCGTTGGTCTGGCGCTGGTCGACTTCAAAGCTTGTCTCGATAGGATCCTTGAGATATTTGTAGAACAGTCCGAAGAGCACCTGCTCGTTTTGAGAGGGGAACCACTCCCACCGCAAGTCGATGTTGTCGATGCGGGAGCGCTTCAAGAGCGGGTTACCTTTCTCGGTGTAGTCCTCACCGTCGAGCTGGTAAGGCACGAGCTCGTAGAATCCCGGGCGGTTGATGCTCTTATAGTAGTTGAAGCGCAGGTTCATTTGCTTGTTGATCTTCCAGCGCAGGGCAGCGGAGGGCAAGTAGTCCCAGTAGCTCTGCTCACCGAGTGAGCCAGTCGTCTCGAAGCGTTGCAGCATGATATAAATCTGGTTGGTGTGCTCAGCACGGAATCCGGCGATGAGTTCGCCGAACTTAGCGGACAGCGTCACCATGGCGTAGGCAGCTCCGATGTGCTCCTTGGAATTGTAGTTGAGCTGGGAAGCTTGCGAGCGTGGCGTCTTGCATGCCCAGTCGATGCCGTCGTATGCACTCATGCTGTTGTCAGCAAGTAGTTCGTCATTGCTGGCAGGACTGAAGATATAAGAATAGTAGCGGTTGCTACGCTTCTTGTTGCGGTACATGCCACCTGCTTTCCACACAGCTTTGACGTCGTGCTCAAAAGGAGTCTCCCATGTGAAGTTCAGATACCCCGTCCAGTCCTTGTCGTCGTTATGCTGGAAGCGACGCTCCTGCGAAGCGGGGTAGGTCTTGGAAACCTTGCCGTCGGTCACGGTGTTGCTGAGCGTCGTATAGACGCGGTCTGGGTCTTTCTCGCGTGCGTCGGCAAAGAGTCCGGCCCAGTCGACGGTGAAGTGGCGGGTCAGGTGATGGGTGCCCTTTAGCGTGGAGGCGAAGATGGTCTGTGTCTGCGTCATGGTGCGGAGCTCGTCGGAGCGTGTCCAGTTGCCAGCATTGAGGTCGAAACCGTAATCGGTGGTGATGCCTTTGCTGTAGCGTGTGTTGTCTTCGCTACGGTGCACGAGCATATTGTACCACTCTATTTTGTGATTGCCAAGATTAAGGTCTACCTTACCGTGGAGACCGAGGTTGAGGTCATGGATGGAATAGAGGCGCTTCTTGATGGACGATATATATTCCGTCTCGTCGCCGTTGGCCATCACCTCTTTATTCAGGTCGCGCTCCGTTCCGCGATAAGTGTTTTGCAGATTGGCGGCGACGAGCAGTCCTATGCGTTTCTGCCAGAAGCGGTCTCCTACAGAGATACCCGCATTGAGGTTAGGAAGCGGCATGGAGTGGCTTGTCACCTGCGATCCGCCGTTCTTGAAGTCTTTCGAAGTGGCGTCGTAGGTGCTGCCATATCGTTCGTAAGGTGCTTTGGAAGTAGTGTTGCCGCGTTTGGCACTGAAATAGTCATAGCTGATGTTGCCAAACGGAGATACGGTCTTGTCACCCTGCCAGAAGAAGTCCGTGGCACCGACGGCAGCATTGGCTTGCAGTCGGAATTCGCCGGGTGCGTCTTTCATGTTCATGTCGATGACGCCTCCGGCTGCGTCGCCCTCCATGTCAGCGGTGAGCGACTTGGCTACTACAAGACGGTCCATGAGGTCGGAGGGGAAGAGGTTGAGCGGCACATAGCGGTTCTTGTCGTCGGGACTCGGAATCTTCACGCCGTTGACGAGCGTATAGTTGTAGCGCTTGTCCATACCTCTTAATATGGCGTACGAGGCTTCGCCAGAAGCGTCCTGCTGCATGGTCACACCAGAGACGCGCTGCAAAACACTGGCTACGTTGACGTCGGGCGAGAGTTGGATGGCCTGCGCACTCATCACGTTGAGCACCTGTGGCGAGTTCTTCACCATGCTCACGGCACTCACATCGGTGCGGTTGCTTTTGAAGCCTTTGACCACAACCTCGTTCAGCTCATGCGTGTCGGCTTCCAGTTCTATCTTGAGCTGGCTGACCTTAGCCATGTCGATGGTGACTTCTTTAGGCTTGTAGCCGATGTAGTTGACAACAAGGGTGACGGTACCCTGGTCGGGCAGGTCCTTCAACGTGAAGGTTCCGTCCAGGCCAGTGGTTGTCATGTTATCCTGTCTACCTTTTACCTGGACTACGGAGCCGATGAGCGTCTCGCCTGTCTTCTTGTCCTTGACCACGCCATCTACGGGGCCGGCCAGACAAGCGGGCAGGAACGTAGCGCTCAACGCCGCCGTCAGAAAGAGTTTTTTCATACTTGAATAGAGATGAGAATTATATTCGGCCGCAAAGGTATATATTACTTGTTGCAATATCGTTACAGACATGATAACATAGAATGACAAACGGATAAAAAGTAAAGAGGTAAAAGAGTAAAGGGGTGGGGGGAGGGTGATAGGTTAAAAGCGTTGAATCGTTTGCAGATGTGGGGAAAAGGTGCTAACTTTGTCTGATGATGAGCAGTGAACAGAATCAACGAAAGATTATCCACGTCGATATGGATGCCTTCTTTGCCAGTGTGGAGCAGAGAGACCACCCCGAGTGGCGCGGTAAGCCGTTGGCTGTCGGACAAGACAGTTCAAGGGGCGTGGTGTCCACAGCGAGCTATGAGGCCCGCAAATATGGTGTGCACTCTGCGATGTCTATTCAGACAGCGAAACGGCAGTGCCCTGATCTCATCATTGCTCCGGGACGCTACGAAGTCTATCGCGAGGTGTCGGCAACCATTCATCGTATCTTTCACGACTACACGGATTTGGTGGAGCCTATCTCGCTTGATGAGGCTTTCCTCGATGTCACGCAAAACAAAAAGGACATGGACTTGGCAGTGGACATCGCCAAGGAGATCAAGCAGCGGATACATGAGGAAACGGGGCTGACAGCTTCGGCAGGTGTTTCGTACAATAAGTTTTTGGCTAAGATAGCGTCGGACTATCGTAAGCCCGACGGGCTCTTCGTCATCCATCCCGATCGGGCGCTGGACTTCATCGCCACGTTGCCCGTGGAGGACTTTTGGGGCGTGGGCGGTAAGACTGCTGAACGTATGCACCACTTGGGTATCTATAATGGTGCACAGCTACGTAGCATCTCATTAGGTTATCTTCTTCATACTTTTGGTAAAGCGGGGCGGACTTTCTATGACTTCGCCCGTGGCATAGACGACCGGCCGGTGGTCTCTGAGCGCATTCGCAAGTCGGTGGGATGCGAGCACACGTTCTCCCAAGATATTTGTCTGAAGTCAGCGGTTATCATCGAATTGTACCATGTGACGTTGGAACTTGTGGAACGGCTACAAGAGTCTCAGTTCAAGGGACATACGCTTACGCTGAAAGTGAAGTACGGCGACTTTACCACCATCTCACGTAGCATCACGCAGGCAAAGGTCTTGCGCACCAAAGACGACATCCTGCCGTTGGCTAAGAAGCTCATGAGTCGTGTGGACTACGATGCCAACCATCCTATCCGCCTGATCGGTCTTGCTGTCGTTAACCCTCATGCCGGAGAGTACCGCGAGAAAGAGCGGTGGATCGAGCTCGATATAGATTTCTAATAGAAGACATAGTAACAAAGGAACAGATGACTTGCTACCAGTAGTGAGAAAGACATAGTAACAAAGGAACAGATGACTTACTACCAGTAGAGTGAGAAAGACATAGTAACAAAGGAACAGATGACTTGCTACCAGTAGAGTGAGAAAGACATAGTAACAAAGGAACAGATGTCTTGCTACCAGTATAGTGAGAAAGACATAGTAACAAAGGAACAGATGACTTGCTACCAGTAGAGTGAGAAAGACATAGTAACAAAGGAACAGATGACTTGCTACCAGTAGAGTGAGAAAGACATAGTAACAAAGGAACAGATGACTTGCTACCAGTAGAGTGAGAAAGACAGAGTAACAAAGGAACAGATGACTTGCTACCAGTAATGGCGTGTACAAATCTGTGTTGCTATGTTACTCTGTCTTTTTATAGAGAATCTGTGTTGCTATGTTACTCTGTCTTCTTAATGTTACTCTGTCTTCTTAAAAAGATCTATGTTACTCTGTCTTCTTATAGAGAATATGTGTTGCTATGTTACTCTGTCCTCTTATAGAGATTATGTGTTGCTATGTTACTCTGTCTTTTTATAGAGAATATGTGTTGCTATGTTACTCTGTCTTCTTATAGAGAATATGTGTTGCTATGTTACTCTGTCCTCTTATAGAGATTATGTGTTGCTATGTTACTCTGTCTTCTTAAAAAGATCTATGTTACTCTGTCTTCTTATAGAGAATATGTGTTGCTATGTTACTCTGTCTTCTTAATGTTACTCTGTCTTCTTTATGGGCTCATCGATCTCACGGATATATGCGCGGTGCCTTCTGTGTAGCTCGGCTTCGAGATATTGCCACTGGTCAAGTACACCATGGTTGGTCTCCATCTGCGGCATAGCCTCGGCCCATTTGAATCCATAACGGCGGTACCAGCCGATGAGATCGTTGAAGATAAGAGCGTTGGCGCCCTTCATGCGATATTCGGGCAACACGGCGATGAGTAGCAGATCCACGGTGTCGGTCTTGTGCCATTTCATCACGCGAAGTAAATGCCACCAGCCCATGGGCAGGAGACGGCCGTCGCGGGTGTGTTGCAAAGCACGGGAGAAAGAAGGAAACGACACGCCGAAGCCTACCATGCGGTCGTGGTCATTGGCATCCACCACACAGGTGACAAGGTTGAGGTCGGCACGGCGGATGTAATCGTTGACCAAGCGCGAGATCTGATCGTCGGAAAGATGAGAGAAGCCGTAGAGACCATCGTACGTGCGGTTGACGATGTCGAAGAGTTCTTTGCCCTTGCCTCGCTTTACAAAGTCAAGAACACCGTATTTGCGTACTTGCAGGTTATAGCGCTTCTGTACCAACTCTGCCGTAAGCGCAAACTTGCGGGGCGTCACCTCCGGCACCTTTATCCGGCATTCTACCCAGTCGTTGTCTTTGCGGAATCCAAGCTGATCCATGAAACGGGGATAATACTCATTATTATAATTAATATATAAGGTGGAGAGACGGTCAAAGCCTTCGACCATCATGCCCTCGCGATCCATATCCTCAAAGCCAAAGGGACCGCCGATGCAATCCATACCTTTGTCTTTTCCCCACTGAGCTACGGTGTTGAGCAAAGCACGGCATACGTCGATGTCGTCGATGAAGTCGAGCCAGCCGAATCGCACCATGTGTTTCTTCCATCGCTCATTGGCTCTGTGGTTGATCATGGCGGCCACGCGCCCCACTACCTTCCCGTCGTGATAAGCCAGGAAATAGTCGGCTTCGCAAAATGCAAAAGCCGGGTTCTTGTCCTTGCGTAGTGTCTTCATCTCTTCACCATATAGATAAGGTACTGCGCAAGGGTTGTCGCGGTAGAGGTCGTAGAAGAACTGGATAAAGACTTTCAGTTCATGCAGCGTCTCTACCTTTCTTATTTCAATATTACTCATTTCTTATAGATCGTTTACATGAAGCCCTGATGATGCAGTGCCTTCTTCAGTCCTTCGCTCATGGCCTCGCAGTCCTTGGCGGTATAGCGTATGTCGGTGAATACCTGTGCGAGCGTCTCGGTGTGGTTGATCTCCACAAATCGTTTGTTCTCCGGCAGGTTCTCCTTTGGACCATAGATGTCATCGATCTGCTGCGGCGTGTAGTCGTGGTAGACCTCCTCGTGGATGATGCCGTTCAGCGGCAGACGGTCGCTCTGTGCCGGGTCCTCGTCGGGCCAGCCCAGCGTGATGGTGGCCACAGGAAACACCAGGGGCGGCAGTTCCAACAGGTCGATGATGGCTTGTGGCTGATACACGGTGGTTCCCAGAAAGCACGTGCCCAGTCCGGCTTCCTCAGCTAAGTTGCAGAATGTCTGGCAATAGAGCAGGGCGTCGGTGGCAGCGTTGACAAAGCTCAGCAAGTTGTCGTAGCCGGGATGGCCTTTGCGCTGTTCGCCCCACAACGTCGTGCGGCGGTAGTCAGCGCAGAACGTCAGCACTACGGGTGCTCCCGTCACCATCGGTTGGCCGAAGTGCGCGGGTGCCAGACGCTCCTTCATCTTTGGGTCTCGTGTGATGATGACGCTGTAGAGTTGCAGGTTGCCCATTGAGGGTGTGCGCTCAGCCTGTTCGAGCAAACGGTACAACAGTTGCTCGTCCACTTCTTTATCTTGGTATTTTCTAATACTTCTGCGATGTATTAAACTTTCCATTTCTTGTTCAATTAAGTAATTGCAAAGATAGGGAAAATTTCCAAAAGGGAAAAGTTTTCTCCTAAATATCTTTAGAAAGTTGATAGAATTAGAGAAAACTTTTGTAGTTTTGCAGTCACATTTAAAAGCAAATAATTCATCAACACAATCATGCAGCCCCCAGTCTGACAGGATAGACATAAGGGGTTATCAACCAATGGAAAACAAACAGACATACACTTATGAAGAGGCTTACGCAACCTCTTTGCAGTACTTCGGCGGCGACGAGTTGGCGGCACGTGTGTGGGTCAACAAGTACGCCATGAAGGACAGCTTCGGCAATATCTTTGAGAAAAGCCCGGAGCAGATGCACTGGCGTATTGCCAACGAGATTGCACGCATCGAGAAGAAGTACCCCAACCCGCTCTCTGCCCAGCAGGTCTTCGATGTGCTCGACCACTTCCGCTACATCGTACCGGCAGGCAGCCCGATGACGGGTATTGGTAATGATCACCAGGTAGCATCACTGAGCAACTGCTTTGTCATCGGGCTCGATGGCAATGCCGACAGCTATGGTGCCATCATGAAGATCGACGAGGAGCAGGTGCAACTGATGAAGCGTCGTGGCGGTGTAGGCCATGACATGAGTCAGATTCGTCCGAAAGGCAGCCCTGTAAACAACTCTGCACTGACCTCTACCGGTTTGGTGCCTTTCATGGAGCGTTACAGCAACTCCACACGCGAGGTGGCTCAAGACGGACGGCGCGGCGCGCTCATGCTCAGTGTGAGCATCAAGCATCCCGACTCTGAGGCTTTCATCGATGCCAAGATGACAGAGGGCAAAGTCACGGGCGCCAATGTCAGCGTGCGCATTGACGATGCCTTCATGCAGGCTGCCGTGGACGACAAACCTTATACTCAGCAATTCCCGATCGACAGCGACCATCCGCTGGTGAGCAAGGAGATCTCTGCCCGCAAGTTGTGGGAAAAGATCGTGCACAACGCATGGAAGAGCGCAGAGCCCGGCGTGCTGTTCTGGGACACCATCATCCGCGAGAGCATTCCCGACTGCTATGCCGACTTGGGCTTCAAGACGGTGAGCACCAACCCTTGCGGAGAGATTCCTCTCTGCCCTTACGACAGTTGTCGTCTGCTGAGCATCAATCTCTATAGCTATGTCGAGCATCCTTTCACCAAGGAAGCTAAGTTCGACTTCGATAAGTTCAGCCGTCACGTACAGCTTGCCCAGCGCATCATGGACGACATCGTGGACTTGGAGATGGAGAAAATCGACAAGATCATGGACAAGATCCGTCGTGATCCTCAGAGCGAGGATGTGAAGCACACCGAGTATCATCTTTGGGAGAAGATCAAGGACAAGAGCGGCAAGGGCCGTCGTACGGGTGTGGGCATCACCGCCGAGGGCGATATGCTGGCAGCCATGGGCCTGCGCTATGGCATGCAAGAGGCTACTGACTTTGCCGTGAGCGTACATCGCGATCTGGCTATCAACGCCTATCGCTCTTCTGTGAAGATGGCCGAGGAGCGTGGCGCATTCAGCATCTATGACGCTGACCGTGAGAAGAACAATCCGTTTATCCTCCGCTTGAAGGATGCTGATCCTAAACTCTATGAGGATATGGTGAAGCACGGACGCCGCAACATTGCATGTCTGACCATCGCTCCTACCGGCACAACGTCATTGATGACACAGACTACGAGTGGCATCGAGCCTGTGTTCATGCCTGTCTATAAGCGTCGCCGCAAGGTCAATCCCAACGATGCAGACGTGCATGTGGACTTTGTCGATGAGGTCGGAGACTCCTTTGAGGAGTATATCGTCTACCACCGCAAGTTCCTCGAATGGATGAAGATCAACGGTATCGACACGGAGAAAAAATATACACAGGACGAGATCGACGAGCTCGTCGCACGCTCTCCTTATTATAAAGCTACGGCCAACGATGTGGACTGGCTGATGAAGGTGCGCATGCAGGGTGCTATTCAGAAGTGGGTGGACCACAGCATCTCTGTGACCGTCAACCTGCCCAACAATGTCGATGAGGCTCTTGTCAACAAACTCTATGTCGAGGCTTGGCGCTCAGGCTGCAAGGGCTGCACCATCTACCGCGACGGCAGCCGCTCGGGCGTGATGATCGCCGTGTCGAAGAAAGACAAGAAAGAAAAGAAAGACGCAGACCATAAGGAGTCACCGGAGCCTGTTACCGCACCGTCGATTCCCCGTCCTTCTGTGCAGGAGGTTCGTCCGAAGGAGCTCGACTGCGATGTGGTGCGCTTCCAGAACAACCGCGAGAAGTGGGTGGCCTTCGTGGGATTGCTCGATGGTTATCCTTACGAGATCTTCACCGGTTTGCAGGATGACGACGAGGGCATTGTGCTGCCTAAGAGCGTCACCAAGGGTAAGATCATCAAGCAGACCAATCCTGACGGTACCCACCGCTATGACTTCCAGTTTGAGAACAAGCGTGGCTACAAGACTACTGTAGAAGGACTGAGCGAGAAGTTCAATCCTGAGTATTGGAATTATGCCAAGCTGATCTCCGGTGTGCTGCGCTATCGCATGCCTATCGACCATGTCATCAAGCTCGTCGGCTCTTTGCAGCTCAAGGACGAGAGCATCAACACATGGAAGAACGGTGTGGAGCGTGCTCTGAAGAAGTACATCACCGACGGTACCAAGGCAGTGGGTCAGAAGTGCCCCGTCTGTGGTCAGGAGACACTCGTCTATCAGGAGGGCTGTCTCATCTGTACCAACTGCGGTGCCAGCCGTTGTGGATAATCATGCTATTAGGTTTGACGTATGAATTGCGAATCAAGCTATATCCTCTTACGTTCCCTGCGTTTCCATGCCTTTCACGGTGTGGAGGCGCAGGAGCGTCTTGTTGGCAACGACTATGAAGTCAGCCTCAGACTGAAAGCTGATGTGAGCCGTGCCGTAGAGAGCGACCAGGTGGCGGACACCATTAACTATGCCGAAGTGTATCAGCTGGTGGCCAAGACGATGTCCGAACCTGTAGATCTTGTGGAGCATCTGGCCGGAGTGATCGGTGAGCGGCTCTTTCAGCGTTGGCCGCAGATCGAGGCGATCGACGTGACTGTCATCAAGCTCAATCCTCCTATGGGTGCTGATTGCAACGGTGCGGGAGTTGAACTGCATCTGACCAATCGCTAAGTGTTTGCATCATTAATAAATAATAAAACTCATTGCTACTTTTCAGTTTCCTAATGTAAAATCCGTAACTTTGCATAAAATTGATACAAGTTTACGCTTGTTGGTACTGCAAAGGAAAGACTTATCGATATGTTGAAAAGGATACTTCTCATAATTCCTCTCTTCTTCTTATTCGCGCTTGTGGCTGCAAGTGCTGCCTCTCGCTTTACGCTTGTCGTTGACGCCGGCCATGGTGGCAACGACTTTGGCGCCCCTGGTGCGGTGTCCAATGAGAAAGACCTGACGCTGAAATATGCTTTGGCCTTTGGCCGCTTTGTGGAGAGCCATTGTCCCGATGTGCGTGTCATCTACACGCGCAAGACCGATGTCTTCATTCCTCTTCATGAGCGTGCCGACATTGCCAACCGCAATAAAGCTGATCTCTTTATCTCAATTCACATCAATGCTGTGGACGGCTCACACACCGCACATGGCTTCCAAAGCTATACGTTGGGCCGCGGCGAGCGTTCCGGCGACCGCGGCATACGTGAGAACCTCAATGTGGCTAAGCGTGAGAACTCCGTGATCTTTTTGGAGAAAGACTATCAGAAAAAATACAGTGGACTGGATCTGAATTCGGCAGAGGGCGACATCATGTTTGAGTTCATCGCTGACAACAACCGTGAGCGCAGCGTGGAGCTCTCCCGCCTGATGCAGCGCAGTGTCTGCCAAGCTACCGGGCGGCAGGACGGAGGCTCGCATCAAAACAATCTTGCGGTGCTCCGGCTCACCTCTATGCCAGCCATCCTCTTGGAGCTGGGCTTCATCTCCACACCCGACGAGGAGCAGTTTATGAATTCCGACTCGGCCGTAGAACTTTATACAAAAGGTATCTACAATGCTTTCATCACCTATAAGAATAAGTACGACACTCAGTCGACGCTGCCTTATCAGAACAGTGTTGTGGCGGTGAGTGCTCCCGACAGCGACAAAACAGATGATGGCGTAGCATTGATAGACGATCGGCGAAACAGCATAACGACAAGGGCTGCTGTGCAGAAGAGGGTAAATGCCGGTAAGGCAAACGACGAGGCCACACTAAAGCGTGAGGTTGCTGCTCCTAAGGCTACAAGCAGGAATACTTCTAAACCCGACAAAGTTGTCAAGGCAGACAAGCAGATGAAGACAGACAAACGAACAAAGAAGGAAGACGACAAGAAAGTCAGTCAGCAGGCTGCTCATGCTCCGGTATTCAAGATTCAGATACTCCAAGGATCCTATAAGTTGCGCGACAACGACCGCCAGTTCAAAGAGCTCACAGGCATTGAGCGGATGGAGGACGGAGGCAAATGGAAATACTTCTATGGTAGCAGTACCAACTACAATGCTGTCAACCGCTCCCGTAAGGAGATTCTCGACAAGTTCCCCGGCGCGTTCATCGTAGCCTATAAGGACGGCAAGCAGGTCGATGTCAACGAGGCGATCAAGGAGTTCCTCTCAAATAAACGAAAGAAATAAAAATCATACGCACATGAAGTTTTTCACCAGTGAAGTCAAGATTGCCCTTGTGGCCATCGTAGGTATAGCGTTGCTGTTCTTCGGCATGAATTTCCTGAAAGGCATGTCGGTGTTTTCCAGCGACAAGTCCTACTATATCAAGTTTAAGGACATCAGCGGCCTGTCACGTTCCAATCCTATCTACGCCGATGGCTATCAGGTGGGTGTGGTGAAGGATATCAACTACGACTATGATGGCAATGGCGACATCGTGGTGAAGTTCGATGTGGACAATGATCTCCGCATTCCCAAAGGATCTTCCGCTGAGATTGTCAGTGACCTGATGGGCAATGTGAAGATGAATCTGCTCTTGGCCAACAACCCGCGCGAGCGTGTGGAGCCCGGCGATACGATACAGGGACAGATCAATGAGGGCATGTTGGGTTCTGTGCGCACGATGTTGCCGGCTGTGAAGCAGCTCATCCCTAAGATCGACAGCATCCTCACCAGTGTCAACGCGCTGCTTGCTGATCCAGCATTGGCTCATTCGCTTCACAATGTAGAGGCCATCACCAACAATCTCAACACCACGTCACGCAATCTCAATACGCTGATGGCTCAGGTCAACGGACGGGTGCCGGGTATGATGAACAAAGCCGACTATGCGCTGGGAAAAGCGGGAACCACGCTCGACAACACCTCGCGCCTGACAGCTAATCTTGCCTCCATTGATGTAGCCAATACGATGGCTAAAGTCGACCAGACACTTGCCAACGTGCAGGAAGTGACAGCTAAGTTGAATGGTAAGGACGGTACGCTCGGATTGCTGATGAACGATGATAAGCTCTATCATCGGTTGAACAATACAGTGGGCAGTGCTGACTCTCTGCTGACAGACTTGAAGGCTCACCCCAAGCGCTATGTCCACTTCTCACTCTTCGGCAAGAAGGATAAATAAAGGAAGACATAAAAAAATGCGTCACCAAATCTTTTGGTGACGCATTTTTTTATTTGCTATTCTGCTGCATCTTTCAACTTGAATGAATTCTCGATGCTTATGATCTCGGCTTGGAAAGCGCGGTCTACCTGCAAGCGCTTTTCTACTTGCGCACAGCTGTGGATCACGGTAGAGTGGTCGCGGTTGCCGACGAGCTTGCCAATGCGGCTGGCAGGCATCTTCGTGTATTTCTGTGCCAGATACATCGACACCTGACGCGCCATCACAAAGTCGCGCTTGCGACTCTTGGAGCTCACCTGAGCCTGCGTGACATTGTAGTGGTTGCACACCTTCTCCATGATGTCGTCGATGGTGAGCGGACGGTCGTCGACCTTGATGGCTCGCTTGATGACACGCTCAGCCAACTGCATGTTGATATCGCAGTTATATACGATGGAGTAGGCCATCAGCGAGTTGACCACACCTTCGAGGTAGCGCACGCTGCTGCTGTCAGACTGGGCAATGTATGCGATGACGTCGTCGGGGATCTTCAGTCCGTCACGGCAGATCTTACTGCGCAGGATGTCGATACACAGCTGACGGTTGGGCTTCTCCAGCGGAGCGATGACACCACAGGAGAAACGGGTGAGCAGTCGGTCGGGCATGCCTTTGAGGTCTACCGGCGGACGGTCGGAGGCCAGGATGATGCGCTTGCCGTTTTTGAAAAGATGGTTGAAGATGTGGAAAAAAGTATCCTGCGTCTTCGGCGAGTTGATCCATTCCTGGATGTCGTCGACGATGAGCATGTCGATTGTCTGATAAAAGGCGATGAAGTCATTGAGATGGTTCTGAATGACTGCATTGGAGAACTGCACCTGAAAGAGACGGGCACTGATATACAGCACACGCTTCTGGGGATAGAGGTGCTTGGCATGTACGCCGATGGCATTGATCAGATGGGTCTTTCCACAGCCTGAGGGACCATAGATAAACATCGGGTTAAACTGCAGTGTGTTGGGGTGCTCGGCAATAGAGAGTCCCACGGCACGCGGCAACTTATTGCTTTCTCCCTCGATATAGTTGCTGAAAGTGAGATGCGGATTGAGTTGCGGATCGAGCTGCGGCATGGCAGCGTCGAGTATGGTCGGCGGCTGGTTGGCGCGTGTCTTGGGCTGTGGCTTAGGCAGCGCGTCAGTTGGGTCAGCCTCAATGTTCTGCGTGAGGTTATGCTCCTTGTCCGTGACAACCTGGTAAAACAGTTTGGTGCCTGTACCAAAGCAGTGGTACATCACCTTGCAGAGCAGGTCGATGAAGTTCTCCTCCAAATATTCATATACGAAGGGACTCGGTACAGCCACCTGCACCGTCTTGGTCTGCTCATCGTAGCGTACAAAGTCGATGGGCTTAAACCATGTATTATATATCTGCTCGGTGACGTTCTCGCGTATCAGCGCAAGACTCCTGTCCCAACGAGCATCAGGACCTGCTTTCTTCATGAATAACGTATGTTTCAGCGGTTGTATCTGAAAAGGATCATGCCTTGTTTTTGTTCTATAGTATCGGCAAGCGTGTTGGGAGTCCAATCCCAGTGCTTTGTCGCCTATCTTTTGCAAAGTTAGAAAACTTTTCTCAAACGTGCAAATTCCTGCCTCCTACCAAGCTCTATAGGGTGAAATCCGCAAGTGGTTGAATCTTACACAGTTAATATAAAGTGCCTTTTATTGTGAAACATCATTGTAGCATCACGCATGTAGGTAAGAATGAACACTTTTCATTCGCTTACATCAAATGTGAAACATCCTTCGATACGATTTAAACTTAATTAAGGTTTTAGCCGCGCTCTATTCGTCTTCTCCCCTTTGTTAATCTTTGTATAAGCCCTTGTATTCTCAAAAGAAAAGTGTAATTTTGCCAACATATAACCATTGTATCACTAACATCCTAAACAAAACATGCATTACAAGCAACTACTTTTCACTACTGCTTTGCTGACAGCCATGCAGGCATCAGCGCAAATCACAGTCAATGTCAACACGACACAGAAGGGACATGAAGTGTCTCCGGATCTCTACGGCATCTTCTATGAGGACATCAACCATGCTGCCGACGGCGGCCTCTATGCCGAGCTTGTGCGCAACCGATCCTTTGAGGACAACGCCAAAGCGGCTGAGCATTGGAGCACTGTCGGGCAGGCTGCCATGCAGCTCACCGCCAAGGGATTGCTCACCGCCAAGCAGCATCAGGCGCTGCAGGTGACTTTTCAACAGTCGGGCGACGGCGTCGCCAATGAGGGCTTCTGGGGAATCCCCGTCGTACAGGGTCGCCGTTATCGTCTCTCCTTTTGGGCGAAAGGCAAACTCAAGGGACAGCTGCGTGCTGTGTTGACAGACGCTTCGGGCAAGCAGACGTTTGCCTCTGCCGCCTTTGCCGGCAAGAGCTTTGGCAATAAGTGGACACGCTATGAAGCTGAACTGACAGCCAATGGCAATGACGACAAGGGACAGCTGCGACTCTTGGCCGACGGCAAGGGACAGCTGGCTTTTGACGTGGTGTCACTCTTCCCGCCTACCTTCCGCAATCGGCAGAATGGTCTGCGTCCCGAACTGGCCGGTATGCTCTATGATCTCCATCCTAAGTTCCTGCGCTTCCCCGGCGGCTGTTTCGTCGAGGGTCAGAACAGTCCCGACAATGCTTTCCGTTGGGAGCGTACCATCGGTCCCGTGGAGCAGCGCGAAGGCCACTGGAATGTCAACTGGGGCTATCGCACCACCGACGGACTGGGTTTTGACGAATACTTGCAGCTCGCCGAGGACCTGCACGCCAAGCCGCTCTATGTCGTCAACGTGGGCCTCTGGCATGGTGGCTTCACGCCACTCGACTCCATACAGCCTTGGATTGATGAGACGATGAACGCACTGGAGTATGCCAATGGCCCCGTGACGAGTAAGTATGGCGCGCTGCGTGCAAAGAACGGACATCCCGAGCCCTACAATATCCAATACCTGGAGATCGGAAACGAAAACAATCAGCCCGACCAGCGTCAGCAGAGTGACCACTACTACGAGCGCTTCCGCCTCTTCCGCGATGCCGTGCTGAAGAAATATCCCAACATGCATATCATCGGCAATGTTGCTGCCTGGGGCACAGACGAGCCGAAGTGGGAGTCGAAGGAGCAGACCGAACTCGTCGACGAGCATTACTATCGCTCCCCGGCATGGTTTGCCGAGCACTTCCATCACTACGACGGCTATGACCGTCGCGGTCCGAAAGTCTATGTCGGCGAGTATGCCGTGACACAAGGCTTCGGCAAGGTGGGTGACCTGAATGCCGCTTTGGGCGAGGCCGTGTTTATGATGGGCATGGAAAACAATTCCGACATTGTGCGCATGGCCAGCTACGCGCCTATCTTCGCCAATGTCAATGAGACACGTTGGCGTCCCGACATGATCCAGTACGACGCCACCCGTGTGCTTGGCACTCCTTCTTATTATGTGCAGAAGATGATGGCCGACAACGTGGGTACACGCACTGTGTCGACGACGCTCACAAATCCCTATCAGATGGCAGAGGCTCAGCAGCAGGTCAAGCCACAGATCTGCCGTGTCGGCGTGGGCACCTGGGCTACGCAAGCCAGCTTTGCCCAGCCATCGCTGACAGCCGGTGACGGCAAGGTGGAGAAGGTGAGCGGCAACGTTGACATCCGTGGCTCATGGCAGCAGGCCAATGGCATTGTCAGTCAGCAGTCTGCTTCCGAGGGTGCGCTGCGTCTGAATCCTCAACGCACCGACGGCAACGAATACACCTATCACGTGCGTGCCCGCAAGAATGGTGGCGCTGAGGGCTTCCTCGTCGTCTTCAACTATGTCGACCCCGACAACTATTGCTGGCTGAACATTGGCGGTTGGGGCAATACGCAGACTGCGATCGAGCAGGTTGTCAACGGCAGCAAGTCGCAGCTCGTCACAGCGGCCGGAAAGGTGGAGACCGGACGTTGGTACGACGTGGATCTGCATGTCAAGGGCGACAGCATCTATGCTTCTCTCGACGGCAAGCAGCTCTTTGCCACGCAGCTCAAGCCGAGCACCTTTGCGGGACTTTTCCAGAATGCCACCTATGACGAGGCTACGGGCGAGTATATCGTGAAACTTGTCAACACGCATTCCCAGGCTACCACCGCCCGTATCGCTCTCAGCGGTCTGCATCCGACAGAGGCGCGTCTCATCCGTCTGTCTGCTCCGAAGGGCACTGACGAGAACACGCTCGACACGCCGACACGTGTTGTGCCCATGACTTCGACATTGAGTCCTGACGGCGATGGTGTGACCCTGGAGTTGCCGGCAAATTCGCTCAATATCGTAAGAATCAAATAGAAGTAAAAGCCCCTCTCTAACTCCCCCCCTAAGGGGGAGAAAAGAGCCTCACCCCCGCGCCCCTCTCCAATTGGAGAGGGGTGTAGTTACTTGGTTAAACAGAAATTGCCCTGTTTCTGATTATTGTGTCCTTTGGGTATTGATGTATGACGTGATAAACACTGTATGGCTATATCAATGCCTGCCTTTGTATGAATTTACCCTCTTTCTGAACGTTTTTTATGGTTTTACTATTAGATATTTCGTACTTTTGCAATAGTAATATTTAATAGTAAAAGCAAATGAACAATCACAAACCTAAGCAGTGGCTTCGGCCACAGACAGCCGCAAAGGCTGTACCCTTCTTATTATTATTGGCATTGCTACTCGGAGCTTTCGACTCTGCCACACCGGTGATCTACATCATCGGCGACTCCACGGCAGCGAACAAAGACACCACCGAGGGCCGCATAGAGCGTGGCTGGGGCATGTGCCTGCATGAATATCTCGACGACGGCGTGCGCGTAGAGGACCATGCTGTCAACGGCCGCTCTTCACGCAGCTTCTATGCTGAGGGACGCTGGCAGAAAGTCATCGACAAGGTGAAGCCCGGTGATTACGTGATTATTCAGTTCGGGCACAACGACGAGAAGCCGGCACCCGACCGGCATACCGATGTGGGCACGACCTTCGACGCTCATCTCGCGCAGTACGTCATCGAGACGAAGGCCAAGGGAGCCATTCCTGTGCTGATGAGTCCTGTGGTGCGTCGCAACTTCCAGGGCGACACTCTCGTCGACACACACGGAGCCTATCGCCTGGTGGCCAAAAAGGTTGCCCGAGCGTATGGCGCTGTCTATGTCGATGCCAACGCTATTACCCACGACATCGAGCAACGGCTCGGGCCTGATGGCTCGATTCGACTGCACATGTGGGTGGAGCCCGGTAAATACAGCTGGGCAAAGAAAGGCCGAAAGGACAACACACATTATAATATATATGGTGCGCATGTCGTGGCAGCAGCTCTCGCCAAAGCACTGGGTGATGCGGTGCCCGCACTGAAAAGCCATGTGCGCAAGACAAAAGAATAATCTTACAGCATAACAAAGCATAGCTTATGAACCTTCGACTTCCCTCCTCTCCACTGGCCCTTGCTTTCCTTTTGCTGATGACACCGAAAGGAGTCTCGGCGAAGCCCGTCACCTGGTTCGACGGCATCCATGCGGTCAGCCTTTCAGTGCCTCGCGGCGTTGATCCCGTCGTAGATGTTGCTTCCCACATGTTCAAGGGCGACATAGCGCAGGTGACGGGCATCGCACCAAAGCTGACCTCTCGGGCTCAGCAGGCCACGATACGCCTCTGGCAGTTGGACCGCCTCTCCCGTCGCCAACAGCGTGAATTGCGGAATATGGGCGTGCCGGTAGAGAAGTTGCAGACACTGACCGACGGCTTCCACATCTGTGTCCTCCACGGGCAGATTGTCGTCGTTGGAGCTAACGGGCGTGGCACTGCTTACGGACTGTTGGAGTTGTCGCGTCTGGCGGGTGTGAGTCCTTGGGTGTGGTGGGGAGATATCGTACCCGAGCATCGTTCACGGCTGACGATCGACGATCAGTTTACGACGACGCAGGGAGCTTCTGTCGAGTTCCGTGGCATCTTCCTCAACGACGAGGACTGGTCGCTGCGCCCTTGGAGCTATGCCCGTTCCGAAAAAACGCCGTTTGGCGTTATCGGGAAGAATACTTATAAAAAGGTGTTCCAGCTGCTGCTTCGTCTGCGCGCCAATGCGATCTGGCCCGCCATGCATCCCGGTACGGAGGCTTTCTTCCTGACACCAGGAGCCAAGGCCATGGCCGACAGCTGCGGCATCGCCATCGGCTCATCGCACTGCGAGCCTCTGCTGCGCAACAATGTGGGTGAGTGGAATGAGAAAGTGCGAGGGGCGTTTAACTATATCACCAACCGACAGGCCGTGCAAGACTATTGGGCAGAACGGTTGAAAGAGGTCAAGGGTTCCAAGGGCGGAAATCTGCTCACCATCGGCATGCGAGGCATCCACGACGGTTCGATGTTGGGTGTGAAGACCATGAAGGAGAAGTTCGACGCCCTGCAGCTCGTGATCGACGACCAGCAAAAGCTCATCGCCAAATATCTTGGTGACCCGAAGAAGCAGGCGCAGGTGTTCATTCCCTATAAGGAGGTGCTCAACATCTACAACATGGGGCTGAAGGTGCCCGACTACGTCACGCTGATGTGGTGCGACGACAACTACGGCTACATGACGCGCCTGTCCGACACTGCCGAACAACGGCGCGCGGGCGGTGGCGGCGTGTATTACCACCTGAGCTATTGGGGCCGGCCGCACGACTTCCTATGGCTGACCACCATGCAGCCGGGCCTCGTCTACAACGAGATGCGCACGGCCTACGACCATAACGTGCGGAAGATGTGGATTGTCAACGTCCACGACCCGAAGGTGGCTGGTTACGACCTCGAGCTCTTCCTCGACATGGCCTGGGACATCGACTGCGTGAGCGGTGCCACCATCAATGACCACTATCGCCAGTGGCTCTGCCGTCAGTTCGGCCCCCAAGTAGGCAAACAGCTCTTCCCCGCTATGCATGAGTTCTTCCGGCTCTGTGGTGAACGCCATCCCGAGTTTATGGGGTGGAACCAGACCGAGGTGTCGAAAGCCCTCTACGACCGCGGACTGAGTCAGGTGCGCAACACCGAGTTCTCACAAACCGAGTTCGGCAATGAGCTCGATGGCTATCTCAGCCGCTTTGCCGACGTGGCCGCACAAGTGAAAAAGGCCAAGCAGCAGCTGCGCCCCGAACTGCGCGACGCTTTCTTCGCCGCCATCGAGTATCCCGTCTGTGCCGCCGAGGCCCACGCCCGCAAGATGCTGTGGGCACAGAAAGCACGTCAGTTGGCCAACGGCTCGACACAGAAAGGCATGTTTGACCATCAGGCCGAGCTCTACCACGCTTGTGCCGAGAGCCAGCAGGCCTACCAGGAGATTCGCTCACTGACGGAATACTACAACGAGAAGATGGCCGATGGCAAGTGGCGGCGGTCGATGAACATGCGGCCGCGCGACCTCCCCGTCTTCGGCGCTCCCGTGCTCCCCACGCTGCTCACCGACGCACAGGTGAAGGAATGGCTGGAGAAAGGACGGAAGGCAGCGGACCAAAAGGCAATCCACAACGGCGATACGGTGAAAGCCGTCCGCAACACCTGGGCATCGGCCAAGGCCACCGCAGGCGTCATCGCCCGCAACGCTGCCGACTGGCAACAAGCTTCTCCGGGCACGAAGGTCATCGAGATGCTGGGGCATAGCATGAAGGCCGTCGCCCTTCCGCAGAATGGCAAGGTCTCCTACACGTTCAGCACCGATAAGACAGGCGACTACGTGCTACGCGTGGCGCTCATCCCCACGCAGCCCAACGACAAGGGCGACCTGCGTTTCTCGGTAAGTATCGACGGCGCACAGCCCACCGTCTACTCGCTCAAAGAGAAGTTCCGCTCCGAGCAGTGGAAGCTCAACGTGCTGCGCGGCCAGACCGTCCGCGAGCTGCCACTGAAAGGTTTGCAGGCCGGACAGCACACACTGACCATCCGCGCCCTCGACCCACACGTGGTGCTCGACCAGTGGATGGTGGACAACAAGGCCAAACGCTCGTTCTACCTATTCCCCATCAGATAGTTAATCACTTCCTCATCAAATAGTCAACCAAAGATACTCAACCCTCGATGGCATGGACAGTCTGCCCATGCCATCGCCATACGATCCACATCATCATGCGAAGATTCATCGTTCTCCTATTGCTTCTCACCGGCTGCCTCGGCCTGCGAGCCGCTCTGCCCGATGCCTTCAAGGGCATCTATCCGCCCACCGACAAGAAGGTGATGAAAAGCCTCAACGGCACGTGGCATCTGAAAGTTATCAACGGCGTCAACCGCGACCCACAAGTGCCCGAACGCGACGCAACGTGGGGCACCATTCCCGTGCCTGGCTGCTGGGAGCAGTACGGCTTCAGCAAGGCGTCTTACTACTCCCCGGACTCGCTCACCGGCTATTACCGCACCTCGTTTACCGTGCCAACGGCGTGGAAGGGACAGCGTGTGTGCATCCGCCTCGACGGCGTGCTGCGCGGCTACGACCTCTGGCTCAACGGACGTCAAGTGGGAACGTGGGAGATGCCCTATAACACGTGCCTCTTTGACCTCACGCCCTTCCTCACCAAGAAGGCCTTCGCGGGCGAGCCGCAACAACTGGCCATGCGTGTCTACAGCCGCTACAAAGGCTTCGAGTTCGACTGCTTCGACGACTGGGCACCGATGGGCATCTTCCGCGACGTCACGCTCTTTACCGTGCCCCGCACCCATCTGTCTGACTTGACCGTGACAACACGCAACACAGGCGAGGTGAACGTGGTGACAAGCGTGGCCAACGCCACGAAGCGTACCACTGTCGACTACGAGGTCCTCGACGCACAAGGATACGTGGTGACCACGTCGCCACAGCAGAAGATAGCCGCTCCGCACCTCTGGACTGCCGAGACACCCTATTTATATACGCTGCGTGTCAACGTCAGGGACAAGAAGAAAATACTGCAAACATTCACGCAGAAGATAGGTCTCCGGGAACTGACCATCGACGGCGGCAAGGTGCTGAAGCTCAATGGACAGCCCATCAAGTTCCGCGGTGTGACCTGCCACGCCACCGACCCGCGCACGGTCAAGGTCATCGGCGACACACTCACGCTGAAGGACATGAGGATGATGAAGGCGGCGAGCATCAACTACATCCGCACCAGCCACTATCCTCGTGAGCCACGCTTCTATGAGCTCTGCGACTCACTCGGCTTCTACGTCATCTGCGAGGTGCCCTTCGGCAGCCGCGGTGCCAAGCATCTCTCCGACACGTCGTATTACAGCAATCTCTGCGCCCGCGCCCGCGCTACTATCTACCGCCACAAGAACTATCCCTCGGTGCTGATATGGAGCCTGGGCAATGAGAACCCCTTCCCCAAGAGCTGTGTCCGCCTCGGCAAGTATGTCAAACAGCTCGACCCCACACGCTATATCTGCTATCCCGAGATTGGCAGCACCTTCCGCGCCTACAACTTCAAGAACTTCCCCACGGTGGCCGACATCTATGCGCCCCACTACCCAACCACGGGCCAGGTGGGCGGTTTCTACCAGCGTGCCGACCGACCGGTCATCTTCACCGAATACCTGCACTCCCTCGGCATCTCCTTTGAGGACCACGACCGGCAGTGGGAGATCATCGAAAAGACACCGGCGATCGCTGGCGGCAGCGTATGGGAATGGGTGGATCAGGGCATGCCCTTCAAGGCGGAGCGTACCGACCCTTACGGCTATGAGGAGCGCGTGTTCACCTCGCCTCATGGTGGCTTCGAGATGAACGGCAACCAAGGCACCGACGGACTGCTCTATGCCGACCGCACGCCGCTGCCCAACTACTACGAGCTGCAACATAACTATGCGCAGGCAGCCATCACCGACACGACGTTCACCGGCACCCTGCATGTACGCAACCGCTACGACTTCATCAACCTCAAGGATCACGTCACCTTCCACTGGGCACTCACGCAGGACCGCGACACCCTGGCCACGGGAGCATTCTCGCCCGACTGTCCGCCGCACGAGACCGTCGCCTATCCGCTCTCGCTGCCCACACCGCGGCCCGGCACGCTGGCGCTGTTGCAGTTCGACATCCAGAACCGCGAGGGGCTGACACTGCTCCGCCAGTCGCTGAAGCTGCAAGACGCGCCGGTGACAGTCGCCAATAGCCAGTTGTCCTTAGACGCGCTACTACAGCAAGGACCGCTCGTGCGCGTGGGTCGCAAGGTGACGCTGGCCGAGAACATCCGCGTGAAGAACACACGCATTGAGCGCTACCTGCAGCCGTTGGACAATCCCTACGTCAAGGCGCTGGTCACACAGAAGGGAAACACCGTGAACTATGTGCTCACGCCCGACACCGCCAAGCGCTTCCTCTCCGAGGTCGGCGTGGCTTATCTGCTCGACAAAGCCATCGACCGCGTGCAGTGGATCGGCCGCGGCCCCTACCCAACCTACCCCGGTCGCAAGCAAGGCGGACGCTACGGCATCTGGGCCTTGCAGCAGGGCGACCTCTATTTCGAGGGTAACCACATGGACGTGGAGGCTTGTTGGCTGAGCGACAAAGACGGACGTGGTGTGCTCATCACGGGGCACGGTCTCAACGTCAACTTTGAGCAGACCGACCGTGGTCTCGTCGTCACCGTCAATGCCGCCGTGGCCGGCGAGGGCCCGAAGTTTGCCGTCACCGCCTTCCCCGTTTGGGGCAATAAGGCCGGCCAGCTAAAAGGGTCGTTCGAGATACAGCCGACCGAGGCAGGCACGACGCTGCGTCCCTTTGCCAACCCGTCCGTCGTGCCGGCTCCCTTCCATCCGTTCTACACGCAGTACGACACCTATCTGATGCGGTATAAGGATATAGTGGAGGCACCTACAATGTAAAGGACACGGCATCAGCGTTCTAATGGGGTGAAGCCTATCGTTCCCGAGGGTCACACCCAACGCTCCCATGGGGTAAGAACCATGGAATCATATATGGTAACCTAATAGAAAAAGGTCATTCGCTGCGTAGCTTATCTTTGTTTGCTACGTAGTGAATGACCTTTTTCCTTATAGGGAAATCGAAGACGAAATATAGAAATATAGAGAGAGCTGTCCGCCGAGCACATTATTGACTGATCCCACAGGTGTGCGCACGAGATCATCGCCCTTGACAGATGACAGGGCACCCGTGACCGATACTTTTTTCTGCACGCCATAGGCCACGACCTCCACGCCTTTCAGAGTGGTCTTGCTGTCTTCGATCATGGTGATGCGCATACTATTCTTCACGGTCAGCGTCTGTGTCTCGAATCCCACATAGCTTACTTTGATTTTAGTTCCGGGGTTGGCATTGATTTGGAAGTTTCCGTCCATGTCAGAGATGGTGCCTTGCGTGTTCTTGCCACCCACGACCATGATGTTTGCTCCGATGATCGGCTCACCATTCTCGTCGACCACAGTACCTCTTACATGAGTCTGTGCTATCTGAGAAGTGTCAGCCATCATGGTTTGCACGCCGAGAAGTGGTGCACACGTCAGTGTTGAGCAAAGCAACGTGCGGGAGAGCACGGTACCGTAACGCTTCAGCAAATGATTTTGATGCTTCATAATTGCGTTTATTAGTAATGAATATATTTAGGTCTTATTTCTTGCCGCAAAGTTAATAACAGTTGATAACCAGTGCTTTGAAAATTGTACATAAATATAGAATATCGTGCAGGAGTGACCATGGATGCTTGCCTCATTACACCTTTTTAATCTCCCGTTAATCTTTTTTGCACCATGTCTTTTCTTCGTCATCTATGAATGGCGTAACTTTGCAGCCGATTTTGAGACTCGGAAAGAGTTGAAAGAGAAAGATAGAGATAATAGAGAAAGATATTAGAGAAAGATTGTATTTAAGGAAATCACGGAATGGAAAGACAAGTGTTTCAGACCGACTCGCGCCGCCGCTGGAGCCGATTTAAGTGGACGATGCGTTTTTTCGTCACTATCATCGTGTTATTGATTATCGTCTTCATCACCATGTTTGCGCTGGAGGGCAGTCCGAATATGCCGTTCCGCCACGACTACCGTGGGGTGATGACTGCCTCGAAGCCGCTCATGCGCGACACCAAACTCACCAAAGCTTACCGCTCGCTGCGCGACAACTTCCTGGAGCAGCGCATGCACAACACTTATCAGGAAAACTATGAGCGCGCCCATCGCTTTGTTGGACACGGCAAGGGACTCACGCAGAAGTTCATCAACGAGTGGAGTGATCCACGACTTGGCGTGCGCGCCGCGTGGTATGTCAACTGGGACGCTCACTCTTTGCGCTCGCTCAGGCAAAACATGAAGCACCTCAACATGGTCATTCCCGAGTGGTTCTTCATCAATCCCAATACCTGCCGGCTGGAGGTAAAGATCGACAAGAAAGCACTGGCAGCCCTGCGCAAAAGTGGAATGCCCATTGTGCCGATGCTCACCAACAACTATGGCGACGACTTCCGTCCCGAAGGCATCGGCCGCATCATGAGTGACAAACAGTTGCGCAAGCAGTTTCTCAACAGCCTCGTCACCATTTGCCACCGCAACCAGTTCCAAGGCATCAACATCGACTTGGAGGAACTCTCCATCAAAGACAATGCGCTGCTGACCAATTTCGTCAAGGAACTCTCCATGCTCTTCCACGACAACGACATGTATGTCACCCAGGACATCGCACCGTTTAATGAGGACTATGATGTGGAGCCGCTTGCCCGCTACAACGACTACCTCTTCCTCATGGCCTATGACGAGCACAACAGCGAAAGCCAGCCCGGCGACATCGCTTCGCAGCACTGGGTGGAACGCGCCACCGACTGGGCCGCAAAAAATATCCCCAACGACAAACTCGTACTCGGTCTCGCCGCCTACGGCTACGACTGGGCACAGGGCGACAAGGGGCAGACCGTGTCCTATGACCAGACCATCGCCTCCGCTCTCGATGCCGGCGCACAGATACAGTTTAACGACGACTCCTACAACCTCTCTTTCTCCTACGACGACGATGACGGACTACTCCACCAGGTTCACTTCACTGATGCCGCCACCTTATATAATATCATGCGCTTCGGCGTGACCTATCATCTTGCCGGCTTTGGCCTTTGGCGACTTGGTACCGAAGACCACCGCCTGTGGAACTTCTATGGCAAAGACCTGGCATGGGAGCAGGTGAAGCGCTGGAACATGAACCACGTGCTGAGGCTCACCGGTTACGACGATGTCAACTTCGTGGGCTCGGGTGAGGTCCTTGACGTGGAGTCAGAGCCTAAGCCCGGTAAGGTCACCGTGTCTATCGATCCCGATGATCAGATTGTTACCGAGGAGCGTTACCATAGCCTGCCCTCGACCTACACGGTCTCGAAACTCGGACATTGCGGCCCCAAAGACCTTCTGCTTACCTTCGACGATGGTCCCGATGCCCGCTGGACACCCTCTGTCCTCCGTACTCTCAAGCACTATCATGCTCCTGCCGCCTTCTTCATGGTCGGCTTGCAGATGGAGAAGAACCTGCCTCTGGTGAAGAAAGTCTATGACGAGGGCTACACCATCGGCAACCATACCTTCACCCACCACAATATGATCGAGAACTCCGATGGCCGTACCTATGCCGAGTTGAAGCTCACGCGTATGCTCATCGAGAGTGTCACCGGCCAGAGCACCATCCTCTTCCGTGCGCCTTACAATGCTGACGCTGATCCTACGCAGCACGAGGAGATTGAGCCGATGATACTGGCCAGCCGTCGCGACTATCTCTTCGTGGGCGAGGAGGTAGACCCCAACGACTGGCAGCCCGGTATCAGCGCTGACGAGATCTATCGCCGTGTCATCGACGGCGTGCACCGTGGCGACGGACATATCATCCTCATGCACGATGCCGGTGGTGTCACCCGTAAGCCGACGATCACTGCACTGCCCCGTATCATCGAGACACTGCAAAAGGAGGGCTATCACTTCATATCACTGGAACAGTATCTCGGCATGTCGCGTACGCAACTCATGCCACCGATTCCCAAGGGTAAGACCTACTATGCTATGCAGGCCAACCTGACGCTTGCCGAGATCATTTATCATCTGAGCGACTTCCTCACCGCCCTCTTCATCATTTTCCTTGTCCTTGGCTTCCTGCGCTTGGGCTTTATGTACTATCTGATGATAAAGGAGAAGCGCGTGGAGCGCCGCCGTCACTATCCTGCGCTGACCAAGGCCAACGCGCCCCATGTGTCAATCATCGTACCCGCCTACAACGAGGAGGTCAACTGCGTGCGCACCGTCGAGACTCTTCTGCGCGAGGACTATCCCTCGTTCGACATCATCTTTGTCGACGACGGCAGTAAGGACCATACCTTGGAGCGCATCCATCAGGCTTTCGACGGCAACGACAAGGTGTGCATCCTCGGCAAGCCCAATGGCGGCAAGGCCTCGGCTCTGAACTATGGTATCGCCCACACCGACTCGGAATATGTGGTGTGCATCGATGCTGATACACAGCTGCGGCCCGATGCCGTGAGCCGGTTGATGCAGCACTTCCTGCTCGACAAGGACCATCGCATCGGTGCCGTAGCTGGAAACGTCAAGGTCGGCAACCAGCGCAATATGCTCACGCGCTGGCAGGCCATCGAATACACCACCAGCCAGAATTTCGACCGCATGGCCTACTCCTATATCAATGCCATCACCGTGGTGCCCGGCGCTATTGGTGCTTTCCGCAAGGAAGCCATCGAGCGCGCCGGCGGACTGACCACCGACACACTGGCTGAGGATTGCGATCTGACCATGCGCATCAACGAAGCCGGTTATATCATCGAGAACGAGAACTATGCCGTGGCCATGACAGAGGCACCGGAAAACGTGCGGCAGTTTGTCAAGCAGCGCGTGCGTTGGTGCTTCGGTGTGATGCAAACCTTCTGGAAGCATCGCTCCTCGCTCTTCAATCCTAAGAAGAAAGGCTTCGGACTGTGGGCCATGCCCAACATGCTCGTCTTCCAATATATCATCCCGACGTTCTCGCCGCTGGCCGACGTGCTGATGTTCATCGGACTGTTCTCCGGCAATGCCCTGCAGATCTTCCTCTACTATCTGCTCTTCCTTGCCGTCGACGCGAGCGTGAGCATCATGGCCTATGTCTTTGAGCACGAGCGCTTGTGGGTGTTGCTTTGGATCATTCCGCAGCGTTTCTTCTACCGTTGGATCATGTACTACGTGCTTTTCAAGAGCTATCTCAAGGCTATCAAGGGCGAGTTGCAGTCCTGGGGCGTGCTCAAACGTACGGGAAATGTGAAGATGTAGCTTGGTAGTACCAGTTTTTTTTCGTAAGTTTGCAGGTAATAACTAAAAGCACTTACGATGGAAAGCAAGGAGAAGACATGGACACCTGATCGTGATCAACAGGAAATCATCGGCCTGCAATATGGCCGTCACCTCGTTCTGGCACCGCCGGGATGCGGCAAGACACAGATTCTTGCCGAGCGCATCCGCAAGGCGCATGCCGAAGGGGTGGCCTACAGCGACATGCTCTGTCTGACGTTTACCAATAGGGCTGCCCGTGGTATGCGCGAGCGTATCAGCTCCAATCTCGGTGACTCTGGCACGACACAGGTGTTTGTGGGCAATGTCCATCGCTTCTGTGCCCGTTTCCTCTTTGAGAATGCCGTGGTGCCCGGTGAGACTTCGGTCATCGACGACGACACGGCGGTGAGCATCCTTGCCACCTATCTCAATGAGGATGAGGACAAGGTTTTAGGCAATTACCGGCGGCGCAGCGACTACAACCGTGTGTTGTTCATCTCCCATCTGATGTATGAGATTGAGCACAGACTGCCCAAAGCCCTTCGACAGCATCCCGACTGCCTGACCAAGGAGGACATTGCTGCTTTGCGGGCCATCTGCAAGATGCAGCACAGAGAGTTCACGCGTGAGGCGCTGCTCGACATCTATCATCACAATGACTTCTACCGTGATGCGGTGCTTCAGCCCGATTTCGACGCGGTGTTGCGTCCCTCTGCCCAACGGACATTGCAGTTTCTGCGCTATGCCCATGCTTATCAGGCCTATAAGCGACAGAACCTGCTCCTCGACTTCGAGGATCTCTTGCTTCTCACTTATCTTGCGCTCCACGACAATGCAGACTATAAGCGCTATCCTTGGATACAAGTCGACGAGGTGCAGGACCTCAATCCTTTGCAACTTGCTATCATCGACGAACTTGCCATGGCTTCCCTTGCTGTGGCAAGCTCCGGGCCTGAATCGCGGTCACTGTCCGGTGAGGGCTGCGTCATCTATCTTGGCGATGAGCAGCAGGCAATCTTCTCGTTTATGGGTGCCAAGCTTTCCACGTTGGGACTGCTCAAGGAGCGTTGCAAGGGCAACATCCATTATCTCGGGCAGAACCACCGTTCCCCGAAATATCTCCTTGACCTTCTCAACCGCTATGCTGTGGACGAACTGCATACCGATCCGGAGCTCTTGCCGCAGACAGCAGACGGTGACGATAAGGCCAACGGCCGTCTCGCCATCTTGGCCAGTGACGACGTAGACAGCGAGTTCAACGACATTGCCCATCTCGTTG
>Ga0310695_10002388_pt1 | contig 39797 bp, 32 predicted proteins | sample RumenRJG_04DNA_FD_203882 | JGI IMG/M metagenome (GOLD analysis project Ga0310695, IMG submission 203882) | Bovine rumen microbial communities from Lethbridge, Alberta, Canada - RJG_04 (v2) (version 2) | ecosystem: Host-associated > Mammals > Digestive system > Stomach > Rumen | place: Canada...
CCAACCCTTGCGACCTCGTTACATATAAGGTTGCAGAGTGGTCCGGACTTCCTTCAAACAAGATCATCGGTTCCGGTACGAACCTTGACTCTGCACGTTTCAGAGTCCTCATCTCCAGAAAGCTCGGCGTTGACGTAAGAAACGTTCACGGTTATATCCTCGGCGAGCACGGCGAGACACAGTTCCCTGCATGGAGCCACACTCACGTAGCAGGTATGAGTATAGATGAGTACGCAGAAGCAATCGGCGTACCTTTCGGTCAGGACGTTAAGGATGAGATCGCACAGAAGACAAAGTCTTCCGGCGCAGAGATCATCAAGCTCAAGGGCGCTACATTCAACGGTATCGCAGTAAGTGCTGCAACGCTCCTCAGATCCATCACGGAAGACGAGCACACGATCAGAACAGTATCCACAAGACTTAACGGTGAATACGGCATCTCCGGCGTAACACTCGACGTTCCTGCACTCATCGGTGCTAACGGCGTTGACAAGATCATCGACATGCGTCTTACAGACGAAGAATACCAGCTCCTCAAGAAATCTGAGGCAAATATGCGTGATGCAATCGCTTCCGTAGAGGGTCTCTGATAACTTAAAAGCCCATTTGTCAGGCTTTTCGAGTTCGAAAACAAAAAATCCCAAGTCCCTGCACTTTGTCCCATAAAGTGCAGGGCTTATTATTTAATAAGGGTTTGAGATTTGCTATAATGACAAGGGTAATCCCAATTTTAAATAAATAAGAGGTTCTAATATGGAAATCAGTGCGGTTGTTATGGCGGCAGGTAAGAGCACGAGAATGAAGTCCAAGCACTCTAAGGTCGTGTTTCAGGTGTCGGGCAAACCGATTATCCAATGGGTAGCTGATGCTCTTTTCGAGTCAGGCTGCCAGGATCAGGTATATATTGTAGGCGAACAGCAGGCAGAGATCAGAAGCGTATTGGGCGAGAATGTCGCTTACGTGCTTCAGGAAGAGCAGAGAGGTACAGGCCACGCAGTTATGCAGGCAGCTCCTTTCCTTGAAGGCAGAGACGGCCTTACGATCGTTCTTCCGGGTGACTGCCCGATGGTATCCGCAGATACTATCAAGAAGGCATTGGATGCCTTTGAATCAGCAACATCCAACTGTGCAGCCATCCTCATCACGGCTGAGGCTGACGATCCGACAGGATACGGCCGCATCATCAGAGGCAAGGACGGCAACGTTACGAAGATCGTTGAGCACAAGGACTGCACACCTGAAGAGCTCAAGGTCAAAGAGATCAACTCTTCCATGTATGTCTTCAAGACTCCGCTGCTCCTCTCCGCTTTGGGCAGGATCGGCGCCAACAACGCTCAGAAGGAGTACTACCTCACAGATACGATCGGTATCCTTATCAACGACGGCTTTACGGTAGGCGCCGTTGTATGCGATTTTGACGATACAAGGGGAGTTAACGACAGAAAGCAGCTTGCACAGGTAAGAGACATCATGAATCACAGGATCTTAGACCGTCACATGGCTAACGGTGTTGAGATCGTTGATCCCAATGCCACATGGATCCACTATGCGGTTGAGATCGGACAGGATACTGTAATCCTTCCCGGCACGACACTTCTCGGCAACACGAACATCGGTGAAGACTGCATCATCGGTGAGAATACGAGAATCAACTGCTCTGACATCGGCGACGGCACGGTTGTAGATAACTCAATAGTTTCTTCAAGCACGATCGGCAAGGACTGCCGTATCGGACCTTATACGCACATCAGACCTGAGTCGAAGATCGATGATCACGTTACGCTCGGCGCATACGTTGAGGTCAAGGGCTCAGACATCGGTGAATACACCAGAGCGCGTCACCTTACATACATCGGTGACTCCAAGGTCGGCCGCAACGTCAACTTCGGATGCGGTACCGTTACATGTAACTTCGACGGTCAGGACAAGATCGGCTGTACGATCGAAGACAACGTATTTATCGGAGGCAACTCCAATATCGTATCTTCCGTTGTCCTGGGCAAGGACTGCTACATCGCAGCAGGCTCCACGATCACATCCGACGTTCCTGCCCTTTCACTCGGTATCGGCAGATCCAAGCAGCTCAACAAGGATAACTGGGTTGCGAACAAGAGCCGTATGAGAGGCGAGAACTATATCAGACTTGACGACAGACGTTCTGAGGTCTGATCTTATTCGGAAGGTTTGATATGTGGATAATCGCCGGGCTTGGTAATCCGGGAAAACAGTATATGTACACCTGGCACAACATGGGCTATCTCGCAGTGGATATGCTCGCGGATAAGCACGGCATTTTTCTGGGTAAAGAGAAATACAAGGGCCTCTGGGGCAAGGGCAAGATAGGCGGCCGGGATGTCATAATCATCAAGCCCCTGACTTACATGAACAATTCCGGCGAGTGCCTTGTCGAGATCTCAAAGTTCTACAAGGTCCCGCCGAAGAACATCATCACGGTCTACGATGATATAGACATTGCCAAGGGCACTATAAGAGTAAGGCCGAAGGGCAGCGCCGGCACGCATAACGGCATGAGATCCGTCATACAGCTCCTGGGTACGGAAGATTTTCCGCGCGTAAGGATCGGCACGGGTCCCGTTCCTGAGCATTGGGAGCTCGTAAATTACGTTCTTTCCGAAGTACCTGCTGATGAGCGGCAGATGATGAACGACGCATTCGTAAAGGCGTGCGGGGCTATCGAGGAGATCATCGCTAATGGATAAGAGCCTAATTGAGCTCTTAGAAAAGATAGGATCCGACAAAGAGCTCGTATCGGACTTTTCCTCAAGTCTTAAAACAGGGAAGCATCTTAACATCACAGGCCTCTGCAATGAGCAGAAGGTCTATGTTGCGATGGCTTTATCGCGCCTTTGCGGCAGGAAGGCAGTCTTCATCGAGCCGGACGCAGCAAGGGCCAGAAGCACGGCTTCGTACTGTGCGGCTTTCACTGACGGCCCTGTTACCCTTCTTACGCCCTCAGAATTGTCTCTCGTGAGCGCTGAGGCTTCTTCAAGAGAATTAGAGCTGACGAGGTCAGCGGCGCTCTCAGAGCTCGTCAGAGGCGCTTACGGGGCTGCCGTAATAACGTCAGGCGCGCTGCTTAATAAACTTGAACATAAGATTGTCTTCGCAAAGAGGATCATAAAGCTTAAGGTCGGCGCGGAGATGGAGCGTGACGAGCTTGTTGCCGCGCTCACTTTAAACGGATACGAGAATGTTCCGCAGGTAATGGAGAAGGGCGAGTTCTCGGTAAGAGGCGATATCGTCGATATCTATTCGCCTTCGTACACGGAGCCTGTGAGGATCAGCTTTTTCGATACCGAGATAGACCAGATCAAGACTTTCGACAGGGAGACACAGAGATCGACGGGCCAGCTCGAAGAGACAGAGGCCGTGCCTGCGTCAACTTACGCGTTCCCGGAAGACAAGAGAGATGAGATCGCAGACATGATCCTTGCCAAGGTTCAGGAAGATCTCGCGAAAATGAATACCGCGACAAGGGAAGTAAGGCGCGCCGCAGAGCTCCTGTCCAGAACAGCGACCGGCGACGCCGAGAAGATAAGGAACGGCATCGAGCCTTCCGGCATCGCAAGGTGGATCGGCCTTATCCTTAAGGACTTTAATACGGTCATAGACTACATTAACGGCGGCGATGTCGTGTTCTTCGTCGACGAGATGGTGGATGTCGATGCCAGGATGAATGCTTATGCGGGCGAATATGCACAGAGGTGCAGGGACTCGTTTGAGATCGGCATCGCTCCGACATGCTCGCCTTCGGCCATGCCCAACATCAGCAAGGTCATGGTGGCCTTGGACAGCCTCGATAACATTGTTACATTGTCCATGTTCCAGTCTTCGGGCAACGGACTGCCGGGCGGCATAACGCATACGGTGTCGGGCTTTCCGGCTGATAATTTCTCAGGAAGGGCGGAAGATTTAGCGCTCCTTCTTAAGAAGAACCCTGACGTATATCTTGTTGCCCATCACGGCAGGCGCTATGAACAGTTAAAAGAGCGTCTTACCGAATACGAGTGCTTTCCTGTCATAATAGATTCACCGCTCCCGGCAGGTTTTACTTATCCGGGATTAGGTATCACGATCCTGGGCGAGCAGGAGCTCTACGGCTCTGAGCAGAAGCAGGCGCCGAAGAAGAAGGGCGGCAACCGCATCAATTTCTTCAGCGAGATCAACCCCGGCGACTATGTCGTTCACGACAAGCACGGTGTCGGCCGCTACGAAGGCCTCATCAACATGAAGGTCGGCGAGATCCGCAAAGACTACCTTAAGCTCACATATGCAAAGGGCGAGACTCTTTACATCCTGCCTGAGAACCTTGATTCCCTGCAGAAATACGTCGGCCCGGGCGAGAAAGAGCCGAAGCTCTCAAGGCTTGGCGGTGACGAGTGGAAGAAGTCCGTTTCGCGCGCCAGGGAAGCCATCAAGAAAGTTGCTTACGACCTTCTTAAGATATACGCTGCAAGAAGCGTAAACAAGGGCTTCGCATGCGCTCCGGACGATGAGCAGCAGAAGCTCTTTGAAGACAGATTCCCGTACGTTGAGACTGATGACCAGCTCCGTGCAGTGCAGGAGATAAAGGCAGACATGGAATCCGAGAAACCGATGGACAGGCTCCTTTGCGGCGACGTCGGATTCGGTAAGACAGAAGTCGCTTTCAGGGCGATGTTCAAAGCCGTCATGAACGGCAGACAGGTCATAATGCTCGCGCCCACGACACTTCTCGCGCAGCAGCATTACGAGAATTTCTCCGCAAGGGTAAAGGACTTCCCGGTAAATGTCTGCATGCTCTCAAGATTCGTCTCGCCGGCGCAGATAAAGCAGAATCTCATGGACATAAAGAGCGGCAAGATCGATGTCATAATCGGCACGCACAGAGTTCTCTCCAACGACGTCAAACCGCCTCATCTAGGCCTTCTTGTCGTCGACGAGGAGCAGCGTTTCGGCGTTAACCACAAAGAGAAGATCAAGTCCATGAAGACAGATGTCGACGTGCTCTCGCTGTCCGCTACGCCGATCCCGAGAACGCTCCACATGTCGCTTTCAGGTATCCGCGACATCTCCGTTCTGGAGGAAGCGCCCTTCAACAGACGCGCCGTCCAGACATACGTATTAGGCTACGACGATCAGATAATAATCCAGGCGTGCATGCGTGAGATCGCCAGAGGCGGCCAGATCTTCTATCTTTACAACCGCACTTCTGACATTGATAAAGTCGCTGACCTGCTTGCAAAATCAATGCCCGGCGTCCGTGTCACATACGCGCACGGCCAGATGCCCGAGAACGGCCTTGAAGCAGTGGTCACGGACTTCATCGAAGGCAAGTACGACATCCTCGTCTGCACGACCATCATCGAGAACGGCGTAGACATGCCTAACGTCAACACCCTTATCGTCGAGAATGCCGACCGCTTCGGCCTCTCGCAGCTCTATCAGATCAAGGGCCGTGTCGGAAGATCCGACAGGCAGGCATACGCATACATCACATACAATGCTGATGCGCCTCTTAATGAGGAGGCCTCGAAAAGACTTAACGCGCTGCGTGAATTCACCGAATTAGGTTCCGGTGTCCGTATCGCCATGCGCGATCTCGAAGTTCGCGGCGCAGGCAGTCTCTTAGGCGCCGAACAGCACGGCCAGATGGACGTCATCGGTTACGAGCTTTACTGCAGGCTGCTTGATGAGGAAGTACGCCTTCTCAAGTCCGGCAAAGACGAAGTCCTTGATACGTATCTCATCACGGGACACTCTGATTCTTCGACTGACGGCTTCTCCGTCGAAGTCGATTACGATGCCTATATTCCTGCTTCCTACATTCAGGATGAGGCAGCGAGGATGAGCTGCTACAGGCGTATCGGAGACATCTCCGGTTACGATTCCTACAGTGACTTCATAGACGAAGTCACGGACCGTTACGGCGACGCTCCGTCCGAAGTATATATCCTCTCCGGCATCTCCCTGATACGCTCTACAGCAGGTGCTCTCGGCTTTACTAAAGCATCGATCAAGAATACCGGCGTAAGGCTTTATCTGAACCAGAATCTTCAGATAGACATGCAGGCATTCGGTGCCCTGATGCGGGACAAGTTCTACGGCGCCCGGGTCAACATCAATGCCACGGGTTCGATGCCATACATGCTCTTCAAGCCTTCATCGGTAAAGCAGGACAAGACGGTATCAGAGATCGTGGCACTTCTTAAGATCCTCAGCGACAACCGTTCTGTGGCTGACAATACAGGAGAAGATAAAGTATAATAAGCGCGAAAAATGCTCCAATAGTCTAACGGATAGAATAGCGGTTTCCGGTACCGTTGATGCGGGTTCGACTCCTGCTTGGAGCGCCAATGAGGAAAAGCTTCCTGCAACGTACGAACAGTAATTTGCCTTCGGCAAATTAACTAGTTGAAGGAAGCTTTTCTATTGGTGGCATAAACGTCGTACGGAAGTGACTGCGGGACTGATTAACTAGTTGCAAAGGACTTTTTACTTGGCCTCTTTTACGTCGTATCGGAAGTGACTGCAGGTGTTATAATGGTTCAGTAGGTTTGGGAATACCTTGCGGGGATTAACGGAGAAAGCGTATGCGCAAAGCATTAGTGAGCATAGCTGCAGTCTTGATGGCAGGATTACTGCCGTTTTCGGCTTTTCAAAAAGCTCTTCGCGCAGAGTCCGGAAATAATGACAATTCAGGCAAAGAGATCGTGAGCGGAACGGGCCATATTACGGGCGCGATGGAGAGCAATATCTATTTCGGAAACTACTGGCAGTCCGTAAAGCGTGAAGATGCGGCGGACAGCAACAAGGAGCCCGTAAAGTGGAGAGTTCTCGCAAACGACGGCAGCCTTTTCGTCGTGTCAGATCAGAACCTTGACTGCGTCGAATATAATTCATCAGCTGAGACAGTCACCTGGGAAGAATGCACCTTGAGAAAGTGGCTCAACAGCAATTTCCTTGATAAGGCCTTTACCACGCAGGAACAGGGCGCTGTCCTTGAATCCCTCGTCGTAAATGAGGATGGTGCGAAGGGCTCTGAAGCAGGCGCCGATACCTATGACAAGGTCTATCTTTTATCCATTTATGAAGTGATCGATCCTGAACTGGGATTTCCCACTGACTGGAAGGCTAAGGGCGGCACGCGCGTCGCGCTTAACACCGAATACACCAAGAGCAAGCGTGCCTTGACGAACCCCGACATGGCGGGTGCGTGGTGGCTGAGAACCCCCGGCGATGCCAAAAATGCGGCGAACGTTTTTAATGCCGGCAATGTTTTCGTAAGAGGTGGCAACGTTAATAACTTCATTTTCGCTGTGCGTCCTGCAATGAATATAGACACTTCAAAAGTGCTTTTCTCATCACTTGCAGAAGGCGGCAAGACTTCAGGCGTGCCCGGAGCAGACGCACTTAAGGAAGTCGGATCTTTTGCCGGCAGCGATTGGAAATTCACTATAAAAGACGATACAAGACCTGTTTTCGAAGCTTCAATTTCAGGCTCTAAAACGATCCTTATAGACGGCGCGGTAAAGCTCAAATATCAGGGCGCTTCTGCAGGCGCGAATGAATATGTCTCGGCGATGATAGAAGACACGGAGGGCAACATTCTTTACTACGGAAATATCGTCGACAACACCTCTTCTGACGCAGCAGATTCAGGCAAAGCAGCACTCAATGTTCCGACAGATCTGACGCCCGGAAACTACAAGATCAAGGTCTTTTCCGAACAGTGTAACGGCGACTTTAAGACGGATCTGGCAAGCAACATCGTGACTCTCGACATCACCATCTCGAAGTATAAGACGGCAGAAAGGAATCTCTGCATCGGAATCGGCGCTGCAATTGTTGCAGCAGGTGCAGTTACTGTGATATTAATCAGAAACAGAAAAAAGAAAGTGAGCTGAATCTTCAGCAAAAAACATGAGAGACCTGATCGTACCAAAGAGGCTTTGCGCCGGCGATACCGTTGCATTGATCTCGATCTCCGGCGGCCGTGCCGGCGATCCGGATATGCTCGCAAGATATAAGACAGGCAAGTCCCGTTTAGAAGAAATATTTAGCGTTAAAGTGATTGAGACCCCTCATGCCCTGATGGGGTCCCAATTCATTTATGAACATCCCGAGAAGCGCGCTGAAGACCTTATGTGGGCGCTTCAAAACGATGAGGTAAAAGGCATCATATGCATTATGGGCGGCAACGAATCCTACAGGGTCCTGCCATATATCGATCCTCAGGTGATTCATGATAATCCGAAGGTCTTCATGGGCTATTCCGATATCGCCACGTGGCTTGCTGTCTTCATGTATGCAGGCGTCAGAGCATACTACGGACCTAATGTCCTGAATCCCATCGCGCAGCCCGGAAGCCTTGATAAATATACGGAAGAAGCGATCCGCAAGACTCTCTTCACAGGCGATGTAATAGGCGAGATAAAGCCGTGTGAGAGATATACAAATACCAATTGGACGGCAACATCAGGCGACGAGATCGAATGGATGGAGAACACCGGCTATAAGGTCTTACAGGGCGAAGGCAAAGTGCAGGGAAGGCTGATATCCGTATGCGGCGGTCCTTTATGGCAGATAATGGGCACCAGATACTATCCGTCCAAAGAGATGTGGGAAGATTCGATAATTGCGATCGAGCACGGAATGGCATTTAATTCCGAAAGCGATTTTACCGCATATCACCAGCTCAGTTCCTATGCAGCGTCGGGCGCTTTTGACAAGGCAAAAGCAATACTTACGGGACCTCTTACCGAGAAGATGGAAGAGATCCTGCTGAAGGTCATAAACACCGAGATCGGCAGATCCGATATGGTGATAATCGAGAATGTCGACTTCATCCACCGCGTTCCGATGACGGTGCTGCCGTCGGGCGCCCTGACTGAGATCGACTGTGATAATAAGACGATCACGATATTGGAAAGCGGATGCAGATAAAGCAAAAACGGATTACATTTTGTTATTGATAAAACCTGATCATGTGATAAGATATTCTCCCTTTTGAATTCGGGGATATAGGAGGAATATGTATGGTTCACATTAAAGGATTGGAAGGAACTTTCGATACCGTCGTATCGAAGTATGAGAAGATGCGCCCCGGATATGCGCCTGAACTGTATCAGACGATATTCGATTATGCACCGATTGGCGAAGATTCGAGAGTCGTTGAAGTAGGAAGCGGCAGCGGCCAGGCAACTCTGCCGGTCCTGCAAAAAGGCTGCGAACTTGTAAGCGTAGAGTATGGAGAGAACTTCTCTAAGGCATTAAGGGAGAAGTTTAAGGACTATCCGAAGTTCTCCGTGATCACGGGCAAGTTCGAAGATGCAGAGCTTCCGAAGGACAGCTTTGATCTGGTCTTCTCCGCGACTGCTTTTCACTGGGTTCCGGAAGAGATCGGATACAGAAAAGTATTTGAGATACTCAAGAGCGGAGGCGTTTTCGCGCGCTTCGCAAACCGTCCTTACACATGCAAGAACGAGCCTGAACTGGCGGCAAAGATCGATTCTTACTATGCCGAATACTATAACAAGTTCCACAAGAAAGAGAGCAAACCGAAGATCGAATTTACTGAGGATAAGGCTATAGAACTTGCAAACATCGCAGGAAAATACGGCTTTACAGACATTAAGCACGCGATGTTCTACCGTGAGCGCGTGTTTGCTGCTGAAGAATATTTAGAGCTCCTGGGCACTTATTCCGATCACATTGCGATCGAAGAGTCTATCCGGAACGAGTTTTTCGCAAAGATCGAAAATGCGATAAATGAATCCGGCGGCACCATAACGATCACGGACACGATGGATCTGGAGCTTGCCAGGAAAGCGTAAAAGGCACGTTCCGATTATCTTTGCAACCGGCAGTTTAATGTTATAATGACTTTGTTCTAATGGGGATTTAAACAGCTTCAGGGTTTGGGAAATGATTTAGGGGAATTATGACACCAAACGGATATTTGAACAAAAAGATATTGTTAGTTGATGACGATGAGAGCATCAGCTCTCTGATAGAGACTGTCCTTAATAAGGAAGGCTACAGCAAAGTATTTAAGGCATTTTCGGGCAAGGAAGCGATACAGAGCATTGACGGGATCGGGCCGGACCTTATCGTCCTGGATGTAATGCTTCCTGATTTTGACGGCTATGAGATCTGCAGGAAGATAAGGGAGAGATCGATGGTTCCCATTATCTTTCTTTCTGCGAGATCTGATGAATCGGATAAGCTCATATCCTATGCGATGGGCGGGGATGAGTACATTACAAAGCCTTTCAGCCCGAAGGAACTTTTGGCCAAGATAACGGCAATGTTAAAGCGCCAGTCTTACTATGATGATAAGGGTGCCAACGATAACCGTTATTTCTTCGGCAGTTTTGTATTGGATTTTGAGAAGAAGCTCCTCTTTAAAGACGGCAAGGAAGTCATCCTGACAGCAAAGGAATATTCACTTTTAGAGTATCTGATAATCAACAGAAACATTACGCTCAGCAAGGACAAGCTCCTGAGCAGCGTATGGAATATGGATTATCAGGGTTATGACAATACCGTAATGGTCCATATACACAATCTGCGCGAGAAGATCGAGGAAGATCCGTCCGAACCCAGGTATATCAGAACGGTCAAGGGCAGGGGCTATATTTTTGCCGGATGAAAGATATCTGATCATGAAGAAACAGATAATCAAAGAGTATTTAAAGATCATCATTATCGCGGTAACGGCATCGATCGTTATTTCGGGTATTTTATGTTTTGTCTTATTCTTCCTGGGACGTTCGGCAGATACCGATATGCCCCAGTATTTAGTCCGTAATATCAAGCCTCATCTCGCTGTTTCACAATCAGAAGTTACGCTGAACGAAGAAGGCCGGGAACGCCTGAAGCATCATGACGTCTGGCTGCAGGTAATCAACGGATCAGGCGAGGTGGTGTTTGAGGAAAATACAAAAGGAGATCTTCCTTCAAAATACAGTCTGATCGAAATAACAAACGCAGTCCTGAATTCAAACAGGCTGGGGAATTATACGGTTTATATGTCCGATATTCCTGAAGCAGACGGATATGCAGTCTTATTGGGATGTGACAGCCGGCTTGTTACCAAGTACACATATAATGCCACAGGCGAGATCGCTTTGATCATCATCGGATGCTTTTTTGTTATATCTGTCGTCAGCGGATTAGCGGTTTTGTTCTCTGCCATCGTGTTCTCGAAAAAGATCACCAACCCTGTCGGAGATATTATTGAGGATATCGATAAGATCCGGAAAGGGGAGAAGATAACCCGCCGCAGCAGTGCTAACAACAAGCTTTTCGAGAACGTGTTCGACAGCGTTGAGAATCTGGAAGCCATCCTTAAACAAAACGATGCGTTAAGAGCGGAATGGATAGTGAATATCTCACACGACATAAAGACTCCGTTGTCGGCGATCAAGGGCTATTCAGAGCTTCTCTATGATCAGGATTATGAATACTCTTCTGAGGAGATCAGGACATATGCCGGACAGATGCTCAAGTCGGAAGAAAGGATCAAGGAACTGGTCGACGATCTTAAGACGAGCAACTCTTTAATTGAAGGCAAGGTAACGCCCGTTCTTGAGAGCGTTGATATCGTTGACTTTATCGAAAAATGCATCAGCAATGCTTCAACATATTATGTGCACGACAAGCAGATACAGTTGGATAAATACTGCAAAGCAAGATGCGGGATCGACGTAAAACTGATGGAGCGCTGTATTACGAATATCATATGCAATGCTTTCGTACATAACGATAAAGATGTTGAGGTAAAGATATCAGTTGCGGAAGAGGACGGTAATATCATCATCCGGATCTCTGACAACGGCAAGGGAATGCCGGCAAAAGACATGCAGCACATATTTGACAGATATTACCGCGGCACCGGTTCCGGCAAGACGGAAGGGACAGGTCTGGGCCTTGCAATTGCCAAGGAGATAGTCCTGCTTCACGGCGGCAGGATAGATGTAAAGAGTGTTTCCGGCAAAGGAACGGAATTCACGATAAGCCTAAAAAAGCAGACGATTTAAGTTAGATTTAAGGCAGATTTTATTTGGCGATAAACCTGCAATATTAAGATTTTCCCGAATGGCTGAATTCTACAAAATTCAAAAAAGGGGGAAATCTATGAGTTACCTGATTCGTTCAATAAAGAAATTCATTATTCCATCCTTGATATTGTTGCTGTTATTGACAACAGCACTTACGGTCTTTTGCTTTGTAACAGTTAAAAATACGGCGGTCTGCAACAGGATAGAGATCTGGATCGAAGCTTGTGATTATGTGGATTTCTTCCTGCCTCTGGCTGTATGCCTGGCATTCACGCCTTTCTTCTATTTCATAAACAGGAAAGGCTTTATCAAGTATGCTTCCGTTAGAGCAGGAAAAAAGCGTTATCTTCTGACTCATTTTCTCGCGACAGCGGTCTGTACCGTTCTGGTCGTGATGGTTTCCTATTACGCAACATTGTGTATTTCTCTGCGCATGACGCCTGAGACGCTGGTTACGGAAAACCGTTTATTCGATTATGTGTTTGGCGAATATGAGGTCAATCACCCTTATCTTTTCGGTTTGGCATGGTGTTTTTACAAGGGCGTTGTAGCAACGCTTTTCGTATTGTTCGGAAACCTTCTGGCTCTTTATACGGACAATCTGTTCGTTTCCGTCTTAGGCCCCTTTGTATACTGCATGGCCGAGAACCTTATAACGTCGCTTCTCAACTTGCCGATGTACAGCATCATGACGACTTATGTACTGAACAGGTTATCTCCTTCCTGCATGCATGTGCATAATTACGTGATCGGCTGTTTTACATATATTCTCATTACCTTAGGGATCATTCTCATTATCAGGAGAAGGAAAGAAAATGTTAATGTCAGGAATTAGAAACAGTCTTTTTCCAAAGAACAGCAGGATTGCGGCTGTCGTCCTATTATGTGTATATGCTTACATGTGCGGTACACACCTGGTCGAAGCAGCGGGCATGGGACTTAATCTGTCCGAATATCTGCTCTGCTGCATTACGGATCACTATTACCTGATGTATGCGCTTTTGTTCTATCTGATCATAGATTCGGCGATAAGGGTCAGGGGCACTTCGGACCTGGCGAAGATAAGATACAAGACTTTGGGCCGGTACTACGGATCTCTCATCTTAACGAGACTTATCAGCATGCTTATCCTTGCTGCAGCACACCTGGTTATACCGCTGGCCGCAGGCATTATGAGACTGGTACCCGGCACCGGTTATAACCTGATGTCATCAGAAGGCCCGATCTACAGCAATTTCGAAGTTATTTACGCCTTGGCCGGCATCATTCCGAATTCTGTTCCGGCAATAATAATGGTAACGGCATATCTTTATGCCGGCATATCATTTATCTGCATTGCTGCTGCCCTTGTTTTCGAGATCATGGGACGGAAAGGCTTTGCGGTATGTGAAGCATTTATCCTGCTGAATACATTTACCGGCTTTGTCACCCATCTGGATGAGGGCGTGTTCAAATACCTCTTCCTCAATGATTATTTCATATTCCATCACGGCATGATAGACGGCAATCTGTGGTCTCTTCCGGCATATATACTGGTAATGGCGATCGTCATAGCGGCACTGTATAAGTCGGCTTTAAGGCACAATTCCAACCGTTCCGCAGAACGCAGGAGATATACGAGGAACCTGTATTTCCATCCTGTGATAACGGGAGCATTTTATCTCGTATACATAGGTCTGGCATTCACAATAAGCATCAACGGAAGCGAAGCCTTTACATGGCAATTGCTGAAGGGCTTTTCATATCGTCAGTTCAATGTTGTCGAATTACTGTTCTATATCGCACCGGTAATGTTCTCTTTGTTCTTTGTGAACATGGAATGGGAGAACGAGACAAAGAACAGGAATCTGTTTGCTCTGATCAGGTACGGCAGGCGCGAAAAATGGGAGAAGGAAAAGGCTGTAAGCGAACTCCGGTTCATTGCAGTAAACGTCCTGACAGTCGTGGCGGTATCGTTCATATCAGTCGCTTTTTCTTCAGATGATTTCGACAGCACGATCCTGGAACTTGCGGCTTTTTATGACCTGAACATAAGGAAGATCATTGTCTGCGGCATCTTAAGCATTCTGTTCAGAGGCATGGAGTGGGTCTTGTTCTATGTCATAGATAAAACAGTCTTCAAACTGACAAACAGCACTATTGTCTCATATCTTGCAACAATGGCATTCATCTTTACCGGCTTTATATTGCCGGCTGAAAATCCGGTAGGCAAAGGGTCGCTCTGCCAGCTGCTGGAGATAGGCGGCAAAGGCGTATTGAGCATAGCCTTCATGGTCATGACGGAAATTATATTGATAACCGCACTTTTCTGCACGAATAAACTTTTTAAGAAGGAGAAATGTTTACATGGAAACAGCAATCAGATTAGAAAATGTATCTAAGGCTTTTGGTGACAAGACCATATATAAGGATGTCTCATTGGAGATCGGCAAAGGCATGACCGTCGGTTTTGTTGGTGAGAACGGCAGCGGCAAATCAGTGCTGTTCCAGCTCCTGACGGGCCTTCTGCCCTGCGATTCGGGCAAGGTAACGGTGAACGGTGATACTCTCGGTGATCAGGCCGATTTTCCTGCTGATGTCGGAATATTGATCAATGAACCCGGTTACATCGAATATATCTCAGGCTTCCGCAATCTGAAGCTTTTAGCCGAGATCAATAACAGGATCGGCGAGAAAGAGATCAAGGAATCCATGAAGATGGTCGGCCTTGATCCCGGAGACAGAACGCCCGTTAAGAAGTATTCGATGGGCATGAAGCAGAAGCTCGGCATAGCGCAGGCGATGATGGAGAATCAGACGGTCATAATCCTCGATGAGCCTTATAATGCGCTGGACTATAAGACAAACCGTGAGATCACGGAGATCTTGGAACGGCTGAAGCAAGAGGGCAAAACGATCCTTCTTACCAGCCATCAGCATGAATACCTGGAGAAGCTCTGTGACGTTATCTACTGCATCCATGACAATAAGATCGTTCCCTTCACAGATGAATTTAAGGAGAGATATTTCGGGCTGTAGATTGCAGAGTGTATTCTGATTGTCACGGTTTTAAGGTTGAACACTCTAAAAATATAAATTATTATATCTTGGATTATTTTTCAGGAGTAATTAGATGTCTAAAGCAAACAATACCAAAGCAATCATATTCACGGTAACATTACTGTCTGTCATGGTAATGCTTATCGCAGGCACCATATTCTATGTCTATAAGGACCCGGTCATATCAGAGACCGTGGCATCGGAACAGACAGTCGAGACGACGGCAGAGACGAAGGCTGTGCGCGAGAAGAGAATATCGGTCTACGGCACAAGCGATATCCAGGGAAAGATCATCGATTCTTCCTCCGGAGACAAGATGACATACCAGTACAGACTTGCTTATATGGCAAAGACCTTCAGCGATGCCAGGACTTCAGGCGATTATGACGATGTTCTGCTTGTTGACGCAGGAGATATCTATAAGGGAGATCCGATCTCCAACCTCTCCGAAGGTGCGGCTCTCAGGGCTGCATTCGACAAGATGGGTTACGATGCCGTAACTCTCGGAACCGGAGATTTCGAGTGGGATGCAACAAGATTTGCTACAGACGGTTCTGCTACGATCCCGTCATATGAGCTCGGTGAATTTTCCGGAAACCCCACGATCCCCGTACTTGCTGCAAATCTTTACAACACGAATAACAAGAGCAGATCGCTCTTTACAAAAGACTACGTCATCGTCGAGAAGGCAGGCGCACGCATCGCCCTGATCGGATATGTCGCTGATGTCTCATCTGAGGTCATATCCGATAACATGGACCAGTTCGAGATCCATGAGGATCTCGCTGAATTTGCAAAGCGCGTCAAGGAGATCAAAGCAGCCGAGCAGCCTTTAATAACGGTCGTAGTTGCACACTGCGCTGCAGATACGGTAGCTGCTGCCATGGATCCTGCCGATGTTGATCTCGTAGTCGGAGGCCATACAGGCGGCGGAGTTTACGGCAATACGGAGAACGGCGTAGCTTATATGCAGGCCGAAAGCGATGCTAAGGGCTATGCCCACGCTACAATCGTTCTTAAGAGCGACGGAACGGTAAAGATCGAATACATGACATATGTATCCATCATGGATTCCGAGCAGGCCCTCTATGACACTTCCGCAAATGCCGATTTTTTCGATCCTGACATACTTGCGATCTCCCGCGCGGTCGTTGATTCCACCAGCGATGCCATGAATGAAGCGCTGGGCTATATCGATACCAACGTTGAGAGATCAGGCATTATCAGCGGACACACCACGACAGCCGGCAACTTTCTTACTGGTCTCATCCTCGAGAGCATGAAGGGACAGGGCGTTGTCGCAGCTTTCCATAACTGCGGCGGAATGAATAAGGACTTAATCACTCCCGACGGAGGTCTTTATCAGGTATCGGCAGGTGATATCTATGCGGTCGCATCGCAGGATTACGCATTGCTGGTCTATGAACTGACCGGTGAAGAGCTCGCAAAGCAGATCACAAACGGTTTTGCCAACGGTGATTACGGCGATCAGATGTCAGGTCTGACCTTCGAATACAAGAATAACGGAACAGAGGAAGAGCCTGTTATCGAAGTCGTAAGCATCACTTTGAGCGACGGCACAAAGGTCGATGTCAAAGATCAGAAGACCAAGTACAAGGTCTGCATCACGAATTACTGCGCTAAGGTGCCGGGCAGCGTTTTCGAAGGCAAGAAGCCTTTGAAGGAAGAGAAGGACGCTCCCATCGATAACCAGGCCATCATCAAGGTGCTCAGAAGCAGAAAGAGCGGCGGTGATGTTCATATCCCGACAGATAACAAGCCGAGGGGAACCGTTGCGGCCGAGACAACAGGTAACTGACGGATCCTTATAACTTAAAAAGCAGGTGCCGGCAGATGCTTTGCGGAAAACAGTAAATCGCATAGCAAATGCCGGCACTTATATTGTCAAAAGGAATCTGTCCTGATTATTGATTACTCCTTAGCGAGGTCCTTTTCTTCAGCCTGGCTCTTGTTAGTGACAATCGTAAAGCTTCCTACAAAGCAGATAGCGAAGCAGAGTCCTAAGCCGACATTCTTAAATACGACGCTCCAGAGGATGAGCATTGCGATGAACAGTGAAAATCTCGTGATGTTGATTCCGAGTATCTTCTTATACTTAACTCTGGAGATGAGCTTATCCTGATACTCAGCCTCATGTGCCTGGCCGGAGCCGACAGAATTTCTTAAGTGGTCTATCATTGAATGGTCGAAATAAGCCATTTCCTTCTCGAAGCCGTCTGCGAAAAATCTCCTGCCTTCAACAAGGCTGTCTCTTGAATCTTCGAGCCAGCGCTCAATCCCCGTCTTATCTGAAGGTGTTCCTGCGATTCTCCTGATCTCCGTAAGACCGATGATGTACTTCTTCTTATCGATCTTCTTTGTCATGACAAAGATCTGTGCCGAAGGCATATCCTTTATTGTCTTTCCGTTTGCGTCAACAAAATCCGTCTTTGCTTCTTCAAGCAAGCCGCTTAAGATCTCATATGAGAGAACGCTTCTTAAGCTCTCGTGGATCTCTAACTTTCCTGCTGCAATTCTCTTCAAAGAGAATCTTGAAAGTGTGCTGATGTCTGTGCCTCTTACGTATTCCATAACTGTTTTCCTCGCTTTTCGATTTGGGTTTTGCTTTTGACAACGTAATACTACCAAGCGAAAAGGCGTCAAATACGGAAGTGTCGTGAGAGGCACTTTTGCTGTCGCGAAATGTAAAGGGGGAGCTTCACCCGGGCTTTCTTGCGCTTAATCCGTAGTACGCGCGGTATAGGATTATCCGCCCGCCGGTTGTGTTCTCAGCAATGTATCTGTCGAGCAGGGTCTCATCCAAAGGCGCACCTTCGATTGCCACGCCGTCCAATATCGGAACGGCCTCCAAAAAGCTCTTGAACGAATCCCTGTCCTTGAAATACTCGCGCGTGTGGATCGGCACGAGTTCCACGTCCGTAAACCCCGCTCTTAAGACATTCTCATAATCAACGATGCTGACAGGCACCGGGTCGTCATAGCCCTGGCCGCCGCCCATGATGAGCTTTAAGTTCCAGCAGTCATACTTGTCGACGCCCCTTATGAGAAGGTGCCCGCCGGGCTTTAAGCACCTAAGGATCTGCACAGGGTCAGTTATCGTGTGGCGCGCCGTTACGATGTCAAAGTGATCGTCAGGCACATCCATTTTGAGGTTGTCCATGACCTTAAATGAGATGTTCTTCCGGCCGCTCTTTGCAAGATTGGCGCGTGCAGTCTCTACCATGTTCGGAGAGTAATCCGTGCCTAAGATCTCAGCACAGTCAGGGTAGTATTCCAGGACCTTCTCGCCGCCGGCGGTTCCGAGATCGAGTATGCGCGAATCAGGCCGCGCAAGACCTTTGAGAAGCCCGTAAAGATCCCAATCCGTCAGGCATTCCTCATGAATACCATACTCATCGAAACTCCAATGAGCCATGTTCTCGTAATATTCAAAATCACTGTCGTGTAACATAAAAAAAGAACCTCCTTTCACGAACAGCAAACCATACGGGCATATGCCCGTCCTTCGTTGTCATTCATGATGAGATTCTAAGGTTCTTATCATTAGTAACCCCGCCTTAAAGGCGTCGCGGCCGCAGAGCGCGAATAACTAATTACCCTGCAACAAATCTATTATACCACAGTACCGGTAGGAATTTGCCTCAATAAGTCTTATTCTTGTAATGAAGTTGACCAAGAATTCTGATAAAATGCTTAATCAAGAAACTTACAGCGGTGGGCGCATGAGATTAAAAGACTTATTAAGATTTAAGAACATTGTAATTCAGTGTCACGACAATCCGGATGCGGATGCACTTGCATCAGGTTATGCGTTGAAGTGGTTTTTCGAGAAGAACGGCAAAGATGTCAGATTCATCTACAGAGGCCGCAATGAGATCAAGAAGAGCAATCTTACGATCATGGTCAAGAAGCTTGAGATCCCGATCGAGTATGTGCCCTTTATCAGTACCGAAGAGCAGCCTGACCTGCTGATCACGGTCGACTGCCAGTATGGCGAGAAGAACGTTACCAAGACCGAAGCTAAAAAGGTTGCGATCATCGACCACCACAGAAAGCTGGTCGAGACGGACAATATTCTCTCGAATATCAACAGCGAGCTTGGCAGCTGCGCTACGGTCGTATGGAAGATGCTGAAGGAAGAAGGATACGATCCGAACGAGAATAAGTTTGTCGCAACGGCGCTTTATTACGGTCTTTATACCGACACCAACAGGCTCTCGGAAGTATCGCACCCTATAGACAGGGATATGCTCGATTCCCTGAATTTCAACAAGGCTATCGTAACCGAGATGAGCAACTCCAACATCTCTTTGAACGAACTGCAGATCACGGGAAAAGCGATCCTTAATTATGAATACCACGACAGCAACAAATACCTTGTAATCGAGGCTGAGCCCTGCGATCCTTCCATCCTGGGTGTCATCAGTGATTTCGCGCTCGAGACCGAAGGTGTAGACGTATGCGTCGCATTTTACGTAAACGCATACGAAGTAAAGTTCTCTGTAAGAAGCTGCTCCAAGGAAGTCTATGCGAATGAGCTCGCGGCATTCTTAGCTGACGGAATGGGCGGCGGCGGCGGTCACATCCTTAAGGCCGGCGGTACGATCAAGCCCGAACTTCTGACCAAGCCCGCCAAGGATCTCATCAGGGAAAGACTCGCTCTTTATTACGACACATATCTCGTTATCTATGCAAAGGATACGACGCTCGATACATCCAGAATGAAACGCTACTCCAAGATCCAACAGACTCTTGGCACCGTAAGGCTTGCCGATGTTTTCCCTGTCGGAACGCATATTAACATCAGAACTCTCGAAGGAGACGTCGACACCGTTATCAACGAGGAAGCTTATCTCATGATCGGCATCGAAGGCGAGATATATCCCATCTCCGAGCAGAAGGTAAAGAGCAGCTATGAATTTACCAATTTCGTCTATACGAGAGATTTCGAATACGAGCCGAGGATCAGGAATTCCGGCACAGGCGAGATCAAGTACGTTCTTCCCTTTGCCAAGACCGTAAGATCACTCGGAAGCTCCATTATCTTTGCCAAGCCTTTAGAGCAGCCCGTAAAGCTCTTCACGGCCTGGACAGAGGATAAGTACTATTCAGGCAGAGTCGGCGACTACATAGCCGTCAGAGCCGATGACGAGCATGATATCTACATCATCAACAGAGATATCATGGATAAGTCCTACAAGCCGTTCTGATCTTCCTGACTAAAATCCTGCCGGGAAAATTGCAAAGGGTAGAATCGTACTCTTTTTATAATGAATTCCGACGTGGCAGTTTTTTGGTAACGAAAAATGGAAAAACGTTACCAAAATATTGATTTTTGCCTGAAAATCCACATTTTGGTAATGAAAATCGAAAAATCGTCACCAAAACGTGACCAGCCCTTATTAGTGCTCTTTTGAACTCGAAAAACGTACGATTTGATGTTTTGCAAATGGAGGCCTAAGAAAGCACGTTTCTGAACCGGCTATAATACATGCCCCCTAAAACAATGCCTGTATTACAGTGACATCAGAGTCCGTACTTGGACTTGGTTGCCTCGTCAAGAGGTGTGTCGCCGAGGATCCTCTTGGCCTTCTCGACAAGATCTTCAACGCTGTAGTGCTTTATGTATCCCGGAAGCACATTTCTGGATCCGCGGTAAGAGAATACATAGAATCTGTCTGTAGCCTTGTGATAGCAGTAGACACTCTCGATGCATGCGACCTCATACATAGTGTCCAGATCGTAGATGAAGATTATGTAATCAGACTGAATGTACAGCTGGTTTGCTTTATCGTCGAACCATGCCTTTGATCTGAAGCCTTCCGTGAAATACTTCATCTCGTTCTTGGTTATGAGCTCGCCCTTCTTATTGTCGTAAACGGAGATATAACCGTCTCCGACGATATAGATGCGGTCGCCCTTGAAGGCGGCACAGTCAACGGAGGTTCCGTTGCGGCTGATCGTAAACTGCTCCTTGAGGGATGCGTCCGTAACAAGGACAGTGTTGCCGTCAGATATAAGCACACGGGAGCTGTCGTCATTTACTGTTATATAGTAACCACGGATCTTGGTGAAGTCCCAGTTGTCCGGGAGATCGACCTCGTCGTAATCCATGGACTTCATATCAACGGCAAATAACGTGTCGACAACGAAGATGAATGCCTTATTAAGGCTCTTGCAGTAGACAGCATTGAAATTGTTGTATCCTACAAAATCGTCCCAGGTTCCCGGAACGTCAAATTCGTCCTTGTCCGAACCGTCGTAATTGCTGATCTTAACCAGTAATTTGTCCGAACTGTAGTCCTTCTCGGTGGAAAACAGCTTGCCGGCAGATCTTACCGTTCCGAAATCCAGTTCCGAGTTGATCTGGGTTATTTTGTCTTTGTTCGGATCGATCTGGAAGACCGACTTTTCGAGCAACAGGTAGAACTCGCCGTCCAGATATTCAACGTTAAAGTTGGTTGCGCTGACATCGACATCAGTAAGATCTTCAGTATAGGACAGCTTGCCGGTGTTGAGGTCGATTATGCTGACTCTGACATAGGTCTTGTCATCGTCTGCGACCAGAGCGGCGGAGACGAGGTATTCCTCATTCGAATCGAATGTCTGTGAGGTTGAGCCCATCGAATACTCTGAAGGAACCTTTACGGCCTTCCACTCGTCATCCTGAATGCTGCGGTTATAGCTTATGATGTCCGTATCATACTGGGAGACTGCATAGACGATGTTTCCGATCGCGCCTGAAGTAATGTTATTGCAGAGCACGTTGTAAGATGCCAGGTCATTGTTCTTTGAATTTGCAGCATAGATATATTCGCCGTGCCTTAAGATGAATTCCGGATAACCGTCATCGTTAAAGTCACCTGAGGTGACGACGGAACTGCTGGTTATGTATCTGTTGAGTTCATTTCCGGTCTCCAGATCAAAGATCCCGACTGCATTGCCTACATAACAGAGCACTGCATTGCGTGAAGGAAGGACACGTGCATCCACACCCATGGAGACATCGGTGTATACCAGGTCTTGTGACCAGCTCTTGTTCGAGTTTGTACCGAAGAAACTGAATGTCTTCGTCGCGGGCTTGAGAAGACGGTAATCCAGGCTGAAAGAAACAGATGTGTTGACGAAGTCCAGGGTTGAGATAGCACAAAGGGTGTTGTTGTCTACGAACACCAGCTTCTCAAGATACATGGCCTTGATATCGTAGGACTGGTCCTTTTTGGTCTCAACGTCATAGATGTGGATCTTTATGCTGTCTTCTGTGGTCAGATTGTCGTCGGAATAAGCGATCTTCTTGCCGTCAGGAGATACTGCGGGATTGTAGACGCTGTTAAGGAGTGTCTTTTCTTTCAGCTGATAAGATTCCTTGACGGCACCGTCCCTTAAGGAGAACTTTACGACCTCGCAGCCGCCGACATAAAGGAAGACATCGCTTATGGTGAAATGGATATAATGCTTTAAGATCGCTGAGGAAGATTCCGGCGTATATGTCCACATGTGCTTTCCGGAAGGAATGTTATATGCCTCGACCTTGTGGCTGTAAGTGATGACAAACGTCTCTTTGTTCGGGAGATCGATCCTTACCGGTTCTTCAAAGCAGGCTTTCTCGAAAACAAGATTCCTTGTCTCGGTATCCCAGCAGTAGATATTGCCTGCATCATCAAGAGCACCCAGATAGGACAGGTCTTCAGACACGATGCTGGTCTTAACTGCGTATTTGCACTTATAGTTCCATGCCGGCGTGAATTCCAGTCCGCGGTTGGATGTATATGCTCCGGTCGCATCTGAGATCGCACGGATCGCAGGTGCTGTTACGGGTGTCTTATCTTTCTTGTCGGCAGGAAGGGCGGCCAGGGCCAGCTGGATCGCATCGGTCCTCTTGCCGTTATCGAGCAGCTGACGTGATTCGTTGGCAAGGTAGACTGATCTGGTCCTTAAGGATTCCATATATGCCTTATTGATCTGCATCCTGCTGTAGAGCATGTAACCGCCGAAAGCAAGCACACCTGCAAATGCAGCTGCCACGATCATTCCCGCGCGTCTTAATCTGTACTGTCTTCTCCTTCTCTGGAGCTCATCGTATGAGCAGCCGAGAAGTCCTGCTGCAAGCCTCGGAAGCTCTTCTCTGTCTGCCCTTGCTCTCGGAAGCCTGTAGTCGCAGGAGAGCGGCTCTACGGGAACATTTATCATGTGGGAGAATCCGTTAGAGTCGATGATCTCCTTCTCACCGGTCGTGAGCTCTTCAGGGATTACGTCCTGCGGCTCACCGTCGCAGAGAACGGTAAAGATCTTGTCTTTTGTATGTGTCTTAAGGAATGTCTGGATCTCTCTTTTGACCCACATGGACTCCTTGGTGTTGGTCGAGCAGATAACGATCAGGTACTCAGACTTTTCGAGCGCATTGGTAAGGGTCTCCGTAAGATCGCTCGTGATTGGGAGCTCATCCTTGTCTCTGAAGATCCTCGTGATCTTCTCATGCTGTATCTTGCCCTTAAGGTTGTGCGGCACGTGGAAATGCTCGAGCTGCCTTTGAACATGCTCGGCGATCTTGATGTCCAGCGGGGCGTGTTTGTACGAGATAAATGCGTTATAGAAATCTATCATGAAGCGCTTCTCCCTTATTTATTCCTTCAAGTAATAGTATCACAAAAAGCTTTTACATGTCTTTATGCCATTAAAACAGTCTTTGGCGGGAGAATGTTGCAGTGGGGGCGGGTGCATTGTTACTCGGCCGCGCTGTCACTATCATTTGGGTACACTGGTCCTGTCCACTATCGCATTTTATGTCGAGCGGCCCTGTTTCTATCGCAATTGCTCGAAAAAATGCCGTTTGCGATAGAAAATCGCCGTTTTCTGTCATTTTCGCCTCCCAAAAAGGCCATTTGCGATAGTGAAGTTCCCCGCCGGGGCAGAAGCCGCCTTCGACAGGGAAGACCTGCGCCGGGGCAGAAGCCGCCTTCGACAGGGAAGATCACGCCGGGTCAACGATCGTCACAGTGCCTTCTCCGCCGTCGACGGTAACGACATCGCCGGTCTTAAGGACCGTGGTTGCATTAGAGCAGCCGACAACGGCCGGAATGCCGAATTCGCGGGCGACGATCGCAGCGTGGGACAGGGGCGCGCCGATGTCCGTGACGATCGCGGAGACCTTGTGGAACGCGACGGTCCAGCCGATATTGGTGGCGCGGGTAACGAGGATCTCGCCGTCATTAAGCTCGTCTATGCGGGAGACGTCATTGATCACGCGGACCTTGCCGGTGACGACGCCTGCAGCGCCCGCAAAGCCTTTGACGTCGGAGGCTGAGGCCGAATCGGAGGTGCGGTCACAACCGGAGGGGCGGCCGCTTACGTAATAATCGTATCTTCTGTCAGGGTCTGCCAGCCACTTATCCGGGTCAAACCTGCCTATGATGACGCCCGGGAAGCCCGGGTAGGAGAGATACCCGGCAAAAGTCTTTTTGCGGGCAGGGATGTAGGAGACGGCGGTCTTATTGCCCTTCAGGAGCGCAAACATTTCCTTGTAGCCCAGCATGAAGATGTCTTCGCCGATGCCGTTTAATTCGCCCGCCTTAAGGCAGTACTGTCTGAAGACGCAAAAGATCCTTACGCCTTTACTCCTTATGTCTTCGCGAAAATCATTCGCACGGACGAACTTCGCGAGCTCTTTGTCGATCCACTTGCGCCTGGAAGGGTATTTTTCCTTGAATTCTGCGAGAGCCTCTTCGTAGGAGGCTTTCTGGCGCTCGAGCATCTCATGAAGGCTTGATGTGGCGGCTTCGCGGTCTTTCAGCAGAGCGTCGATGAACGACGGATCTTCATATGGCCTTGGCGACATGAGCTCCATCTCATCGGAGGACCTGTGACCGCACTCGCGGATGTATTCTTCGCGGGACATCCTGCCTGAGGCGACGTCTTCTAAGAGCAGTGTCGGCTTCATGCATTCGATAATGCCGAGTGAGCCGCCAAGAAGGCGGTTTGCCATGTCTTCTCCGGCGATCTCAGAGATCTTTTTGCGCAGCGAGAAGAGAGGCACCAGCGACGTTCCGCTCTCTGCGAGGATCGAAGCGAGGCCGTCATTTAACTTAGGCTGAAGCACATCGTCCCAGAAAGCCATAAGTTCGGCGTTCGAGCCGATCGCCTTGATCTGTTCCATGAGCACTTCTGAAATGCCATGGAGATCAGCCACCATCTCGTGTTTCTGCTTCTTTGTCAGCTTCGATCTGTCCTTGGGGAACAGGAGCTTTCGGAGGTTCCTCATGAAAGCCTTTTTGTCGAAGGGCGATATAGGGATCTCACAGCCTTCGGGAATGACGCCGACCAGGTCTTTTACGGTCTCATAGGCCTTCTCGCGGGATCTTCCGAAGCTCACCAAGAGTGAGCACATGACCGATATGTTCATGTATGCCTGGCCGCAGACGTTCTCGAGCCAGCAGGGGAGTCCCAGGAATTCATTGATCTTCTCGAGAACGCTGAAGGTCATGGGGCTTACGGGATTCATGAAGATCTCGCCGACGTTGGTCTTGGTAAGGAGCTTTGAGCCCGAACGGGTGCCGTTTACGTCGTAGTTCTTAACATCGAGCCTTGTCAGCGTCGTGATGGGGCGCGCCTGAAGTATATAGACTTTGCGCCCCTTTACGGCCCATTCGATGTCCATTGGAACGCCGTAGAAAAAGCGTATCGCGAGGCTGTATTTCCGCAGAGTTTTTGCGTAAGGGGAAAGTTCGGGATTGCCTTCGTAGGAATATTCGAGCGCGCCGATCCTGAATTCTTCGGCGTTCTCCGTGCCGGACACGAGCTTCTCGCCCTCGCCGTGAACATAGTTGCCGATAATGTAATCGTCTTTTCCGGTCAGGGCATCGGAGGTGAATATGACGCCCGCATAATCAGCCTTAATGAATTCCTGGATCACGACGCCGATGCCTTCACTTGAGATATCGTTCTGTGCCTTATAGTTCTCGACGCGCGCATTTTTGGCAGATGCGGCGACTGTGTTAACAGCGTCCCTGATTCCGGGGACCATCAGATCGGTCAATGTCTCATACTGTCCTGCAAATGAATTGCCTGCACCGTCTTCGCCGATCGCGGAAGACCTTACCGCATAAGTCTTAAGGCGGTCCAACTTCGCGATCACCGCACCAAGCTCCGCGTTTGCTTCATCTGTTATCTTGCCGTCCCTGAAAGCATCCGCGGTGATAACGTATCCGGAAGGTATGTTCATCTTCAGGTTCTGCATCATCAAAGACAGCGACGATGCTTTGCCGCCGCACTTTTCGAGCACTGAAGAAGGTATGGTTCTTAGGTCAAAGATGTATTTCATATCACGCAAGCAGAAGGTCGACCCTCATATCGATATATTTCTTAAGTTCTTTGTCATTATCCAGATCGATTCCGAAGTCGCGTTTGAGGTCGTCCTTGCGGCAGATCATGAGCTGCATCATGGAAGACAGTTCATATGCGATCAGGCGGCACTCGCGGTCGGTCTTCCTGCCCGCATAGTGCTTCTTAACGTAAGGGAAGCTGAAGGATTCTTTTGACAGGTCGCGCTCGAAAAGCACGAACGGCGAGATCGCCTTTGTGAACTTGGGGTTCTCCACAAGGCACTTTGCGACGATGAAATGGAGCTTTTTCAAAAGTTCCTTGGGAGAGATGTCAGACGCGATCAGTTCGGCGATGGGCTCCTCCTTCAGGAAATCCAGGTACTGTTTCTGGAAGGTCTGATAAATAAGGTTCTCGCGTGAACCGAAGCAGTAGTTGATCATGGAGGGCTTCGTGCCGGCGCGCTCCGCGATCTGCCTTGATGTCACGTTGAGCGGGTCGTCAGCTTCTTCCATGAGCGCGAAAGTAGCGTCGATCAGTTTATCCTTTGTAATGCCCAGTTTTACGTCTTTCTGCATGGTCTTACCTCGATTATTGTACGCGTTCAATAATACGATAGCACACGATGTGCGGACATGCAAACTTAAATGATCTTTCCCGGAAGGGGGCTTCGAATGGTACGACTATCGCAAATGGCGAAAAAAACGCTAAAAAAGATAGAAAATCGCGATTTTCTATCCTTTTCATTCGAAAAAATGGCGTTTGAGATAGCTCCAGGCTTGCCTGACAGGAATTAAGGGTTATGAACAACCGTAAACGGAGAGCCCTCAATGTTATAATTGCGGTAGCTTCTCAGATGGAGGAATTAACATGGTAAGACACGTAATAGTTTGGACGCTCAAGGACGAATTTTCCGACAGTGAAAAAGAAGAGATCAAGGCCGGCATCAAGGCTGGTCTGGAAGGACTTGCCGGTAAGATCCCCGGACTTGTTGAGATAAAGGTAAATACCGATAAACTCGCAAGTTCTTCAGGCGATGCGATGCTCGATTCACTTTTCGAGAGCGAGGAAGCCTTGAAAGGATATTCATCAAATCCGCTCCACGTTGAGGTCGCTAATACTAAGGTCAGACCATTCGTTAAGGTCAGAAGCAGCTTCGATTATTTGGTATAATTATTGCAAATTCCAGGAAAGGAAACAGGGTTATGGAAGGATTAGAAAAAGTTCTCGAATTTTTGGACAAGACACAGACTTATTATCTGGCAACAGTTGAGGGCGATCAGCCGAGAGTAAGGCCTTTTGGCACGGCTCTCATTTACGACGGCAAGCTCTACATCCAGACAGGCAAGGTTAAGCCCGTTTCAAAGCAGCTCGCTATTAATCCTAAGGCTGAGATCTGCGCATTTGACGGCAGCACAGGTGCATGGCTCCGCGTTGCAGGCGAACTCATCAACGATGACAACCGTGATGTTAAGGTCGCCATGCTCGAGAAACACCCTGAGCTCAAGGCTATGTACAGCCCTGATGATGACAATACACAGGTACTTTACTTCAAGGATGCCACAGCGACAATCAGCTCCTTTACAGCTGCACCTGAGACATTTAGCTTCTAAGGAATAACATGATCCAGGATATATTTCCGCACAAGCTGGATAATCATTTTTATCCGGCCAGAAAGCCTGACGCCAACAGTTATGTAATGGCCTTCAGGCATCAGGACATTTTGGTTAAGGGCGAGGAATTCCCGCGTGTAAGCAGTTTTTCTGACGATTGCCGCGAAAAGCTTATCTATCTTTTCGCAGTCGACGAAGATTACTATTTCTTCCTTGACGCCCGTGATGAGACAATGGTGCTTCCCGAAGACTATGAATTCGTTAATGTCAGGTCTTTCAGGCGCTCGGGGATTGCCGATAAGACGAACGTGTTCCTCGCATTTACCGCTCTGCAGCTTGCCAACTGGTACCGTGGCAATAAGTACTGCGGTATCTGCGGTAAGGAAACGCACATAGACGATAAGGAGCGCGCACTGCGCTGTGAGTGCGGCAACGTCATATATCCGCGCATCGTGCCCGCTGTTATCGTGGGCATCACGAACGGCGACAAGATACTTGTGACAAAGTACAAGACGGGGTTTGCGCATTTCGCGCTCGTTGCTGGATTTACTGAGATCGGTGAGACTTTGGAAGAGACCGTCGCGCGTGAAGCGATGGAGGAGACCGGTCTTAAGGTCAGGAACATCCGTTACTACAAGTCGCAGCCGTGGGGCATCGTCGACGATATCCTGGTGGGTTTCTATTGCGATGTTGACGGTGACGATACGATCAATATGGACGAGGGCGAGCTCAAGGTCGCCGAGTGGCGGACCAGAGAAGATATCGAGCTCCAGCCTGACGACTACAGCCTTACGAACGAGATGATGAAGATGTTCAAAGAGGGCAGAGCCTGAACAAAGGCATTGTTGCTATTCAACATAAAAATATCGAATAACGATAAAAATCTATTGAAATTCGCGGTGAGCCATGTTACTATACTGCCATAAGGCAATATAGCAGCACGGAGGTACCGGGTATGACGCGGCCAATTTATGACAGCGAACAGTTAGCCACAGCAGGCGTCGAAATGACGCCTGAGCGCGCAAAGGCACACTGCATAATCTCACTTGTTTTAAGATACGGCGTACCGGCCTTGTTCTGGATCTTGTTATATATCGGTACTTATGCTCGTCTTTATGGATCTATGTTTAACAGCATGGCAATCATGTTGCTGATGCATTTAATGGTGTTTGCTCCCTATTTTGTGTCATGGGGTTTGATGATCGGTGTCAGGCTGCATAAGAAGGATTGTCTCTTCGGCAAGGTCCTGATGGTCCTTTATATCCTCGATACGGCTGTTGTGCTCCTGTACGGTTACATATCGATAGCAACCTTCATTAACGCTATGCACTAGGCTCTTACGGGGTGTTATATGGCTTACGTTAAACTCATAATGCCAAGGATGCATAAAAGACCCGTCGACACGGATCTTAAGCTTCACATGTCGCCTCCTTTAGGACTTCTTACGATCGCCAACATTATCCATGACAGGGGCATCATGATCAACGCAAGTTTTGTTTTCGGGCTCGATGGAGATACAAAAGACACCTTTAAGGATACGCTCGACTGGATCGTAAAGAATAAGATCGAGACCGTTACATCACACATCTTAACGCCTTATCCCGGCACAAAGCTCTATGACAGGATGAAGGAAGAGGGCAGGATATTAACTGACGATCTGTCCCTTTACAACACGGCGAACGTAGTCTACAAGCCTTCGGACATATCTCCGGAAGACCTCTATAAAGGCTATCTCGGGATGTATAAGAAGATCTATTCGTTCAGGAACATAATCAGGCGCATTCCGGAGAAGAAGGATCAGCGCGCTGCATATCTGATGTTCAATCTTTTCTACAGGAAATTCGGCAAGCTGACTGACGCGCTCTGCAAGCTCATTACCTATGAACGTATCGGTCTCTGGGGCGAGACGATGTCGAAATATATGAAGTGATCAGCCCCTGATCTTTCCTATTACTGAGCAGATCACGAATGCAACGATGTCCGTAATTACGATCGTTGCTCCGACGGGCGTGTTGAAGAGGATCGAGAGGATGATCCCTGCAAATGCGCAGAAGACGGAAAGTATTGCAGAGAAGACCGTAACCGACTTAAAGCTCTTGAAGATCCTCATCGCGGAGAGCGCGGGGAAGATAACGAGCGCGGATACGAGAAGGGATCCTACAAGGTTCATTGCAAGTACGATGATGACCGCGATAACCGTTGCGATCACGAAGTTAAGAAGTCTGGTCTTCGTGCCGACGGCTTTTGCAAAGCTCTCATCGAATGTGACTGCGAAAAACCTGTTATACAAAAGCACAAAAGCTATTACCACAACGATCGAAAGAACGATGCAGAGGACGACTTCGGTCTTAGTCAGCGTGAGTATCTTCATAGATCCGAAGAGTGAAGAGCATACATCGCCTGCGACATTTGATGATGTCGGGAAGATATTCATCAGGAGATAACCGAATGCAAGGGCACCTACGGAGATCATAGCTATTGCCGCATCACCTTTTATCTTCGCATTCTGGCCTGACCAAAGGAGCAGGATCGCACAAAGGATCGTGATGGGCAATGTCAGTACCATCTGGTCTGCAAGGCCCACGACCGCTGCGATCGCCATAGCGCCGAATGCGACGTGTGACAGGCCGTCGCCGATATATGAGAATCTCTTGAGTACAAGGATGACGCCGAGAAGCGATGAGCACAGCGCGATCAGAACGCCGACGATCAGGGCGTATCTTACGAAGGGATAAGCGAGGGATTCGATCAGGATATCAAACATGGTGATGATGGTGCCCTCCTTCCCCGAGATATTTGCTTCCGGCAGGCGACTTCTTATAGTCCTCTACAGTTCCGAAGAAGAATTCGTTGCCGATATGAAGAACATGCTTGGCATATTTGACCGAGCAAGCGATGTCATGTGAGATCATGATGACCGTGATGCCTTCGTCGTTGAGTTTCTCTATGAGGGAATACATCTCGCTCGTAACGAGGGGATCGAGGCCTGCCACAGGCTCGTCAAGAAGGAGCATTTTCTCTGTGGCGCAAAGGGCTCTTGCAAGGAGCACGCGCTGCTGCTGGCCGCCGGAAAGCTCCCTGTAGCACCTTTTCGCGAGGTCGCTGATCCCTAAGCGCTCCATGTTCTTGCGGGCTCTTTCTTTCGCTGCCTTGGAATAGAAAAGGCCAAAACCCAGGCTGTTCTGGCAGCCGGAGAGGACGACCTCATAAACTGAAGCCGGGAAATCCTTCTGGACTAACGTCTGCTGCGGAAGATAACCGATCGAAGATGCGGTCAGATCGTCATGGTATTCGATAGTGCCGCCAAGGGGCTTCTGGAGTCGGAGGAGCGTTCTCATGAGCGTGGACTTGCCCGCGCCGTTTTCACCGACGATGCAAAGATAATCGCCCGCTTCTACTGAAAAGCTCAGGTCTTCAGCGAGGGTGATATTCTCATATCCGAGTTTTAAGTTTTTGCAGATCAGCTGCTCCATTGATGCCTCTTCTTATTTATAGGGTACGGAAAAGTATTATAGGAGCGCGTGCTGGGAGTGTCAATATGAAATTGATTATCAGTTTCACAAAATTTGTGTTTCCGGGTGCTCCGGCCGCCCAATTCCCAAAACAATACACTAACGATACACTGAACATGTAACATACTCTTGACGGAGGTTCTCATGTACAGAGTCTTGCTCGTTGAGGATGACAGCCAGATCAGGCAGGTCATCGGGGATTATTTCGGGAGGCGCGACAAGATCGCGCTCGATTTTGCCGAGGACGGGAATCTGGGCCTTAGCAGGATCCTTAACGAAGAGTTCGATCTCTTCCTTCTCGACATAATGATGCCGGGCCTTGACGGCTTTGAGCTCTGCAGGATCATAAGGAAGAGGTCGGATAAGCCGGTCGTTTTCCTCACAGGAAAAGTCAGGGAGGAAGACGTCCTTTACGGCTACGAACTTGGTGCTGACGATTATATCGTGAAGCCTTTTTCGATAGCGGTCCTGTATAAAAAGCTCTTGGCGATCCTTGAGCGCGCAGGCACGGAACATGTGGAACGCAAGATCTTGAGAAGCGGGCAGATAGAGCTCGATCCCCTGAAATTCGAAGTGCGCGTGGCAGGGGACGTGGTCGATCTTCCACCTAAGGAATATACGATCTTGAAGTACATGATTGAGCACCCTGGTGTCGCAGTCACGAGAAAGCTCTTGCTCGCGGTTGCCTGGGGCGGGGATGATTACATCTCCGAACGCGTCATCGATAACCGCGTTAAGAACCTTCGCAAAAGACTTCGAAAAGAAGGAGCCCGCATCAAGACACTTATAGGCGTCGGATACAGGTTCGATTAAGGAGCGTCCTTAAAAAGCTTTCCGCTGAAGAGGCGGGCACAAAGGACGGCCGCAAATACGGGGAGGAGTTACATAATGAAAAGAAAGAAGTATTTCCATTTTGCAGCCGGAAGAGTGATCGCAAGCCTGCTCATAGGGGCTGTGCTCTATACTGCTGTTACGATGCATTTATCGAGCGTGTATCAGTCGTCTCTTGTAACAGGTTTTAATGACAGGGTGGAGCTGTATAAAAAGATAATCACCAACTATGATGAAGGCAGATACGGCAGCGTTTTTATGAGCATCATTACCAATTTCTATTCTGCCGACTATATAAAGTTTGCCAGGATCGGTGAAGACGGAAGCATAGATACTTTTTTTGAGACAGATTACAACGTTATCCCTGTTGAAGAAAGAATGCATCACTGGTACTACGTTACTGACGATCCGGAGATGCTTGCCGAGGGAAAGAGAGTTGAAACGATCAAACCGGCAAACGAAGACTGGGTGATCGAATATATAAAGTGCGATGAAATCCGGAAGATCTCAGATGAAAGCAGCTGGGACAGGCGATTGACCAATGGTTGGGACATTTGCACCATGACCGATAGTTACTATGCAGACAAGCTGGTGTGTGTTTCATCAGAGCTCTGCGGTGCTTTAAGGTATGCTCAGCCGGACATCAAATCGTATTACTTTGATGAGGCCGGACTGCATATAGGAAAGGTCAGAGAATCCGGTGCGGACTATTTATTCGGGAAAGCTTTTCCCGCTAAATGGGATTTTACGGATCCTTCCAAGGCAGATCTTTATAAGATCTGCGATGAAGAGGGAATTGTGCCAAGCCTTACTATCTTCCCGACTCTAAAGAAGCCCGAAGCATTTTTGAATGCTAATGCCGGCATCTTATCGGCTGCTGATCTGGACAGCCTTATCCGTGAAGCTGACGCCGCCAGTGAAAAAGAAGACAGTGAATATACTGTTTACAGTTACGACAACTATAAAGGTAACGAACACCAGTACGTGATATTTAAGAAAGGAATTCCGAATACCAGAGGTGTTGTTGCAGTATTCAGCGTCGGCGGCCAAAAATACCTGGCCGAATTCGTTATATCATGTGCAACGTTCGAGGAATTTTACAGCCCGTTCCTGATCACTTTCGGCATCATTCTTCTGGTGCTCTGCCTTGCAATAGCGCTTATCTTGGCGGTCAGGCCGTACAGCCAGTACAAGAAGGCATACGAGAACAACATCTTCAAGAATAACCTCATCGATTCCCTCGCGCACAACATGAAGACTCCGCTGCAGATCCTGGGCGGCTATGCAGAGAATCTTAAGGATGTTAAGAGCGATGCCGAAAAGGATCATTACGCAGACCAGATCCTCGCCAAGACATCCGAGATGAATAAGGATATCGAAGCCATTCTTAAGACCGCCGAGAAGACCGACCGCAAGTTCGTCAAGGCATCCGTCCGCACTGCCCTAGCGGAAGCTGCGGAAAAGGCCGGTGCGGAGGTCGTCATCAAAGGTGACACTGACACTAAGATGGACCGTGAATATTTCAAGACCGCGCTGTTCTGTCTTATCGACAATGCATCGAAATATAAGACCGATGATTCAAAGATCGAAGCCGATATCACCGGCAAGGGCATTAAGATCACGAATAAGACGGACGCAGCGAAATATACTCCCGGAACCGGTCTTGCGATCGCCGGAAGGATCTTAGAGCAGCACAGGCTCTATCTTAAGACGCAGCTCAAAGACGGTGTTTTCGAGGCATTGATAACCAAAAAGCCCGCCGGGAAATGATCTTTAAAACTCCCCCGCAGCATGATGACCTGTCCGTGTGATACAATATCGGACAGTCAATCAAAGCGGGGGAATTATTATGAAAAAAACTGGCCTTCTTGTCGTCTCCATCATTGCCTTTGTTCTGTTCGGAGCATGTGCCTTCTTTTTGAGGGATCTTTTGTTCGGAGGCGTTAAGGGAACTTATGAAGAAGTGGCGGATAACTATGAAGCTTATTCGGAACAGTGGATCTCATATGAGGTCGTTGCCTGTCTCGGTAATTATGCCGAAGAGACCGAATCCTACTCATTCATCCCGACCGGCCACGAGTATTATTACATCATCATGATGGAGGACGGCTCCGTCATGCCGATGACCGTCTCCAAGAAGGCTGACAGGGAGTATCTGGATGCCCTGACAGATGCGACATACGATTATTTCGACGGCGTCACGAAGACCATCTCGGTTCCTCCGAGAGAATTCATCGGAACAGTAAAGGCCCAGAAGTCCGATGCCGAGAAATACTATAAGGAAGGTCTCGATTACCTCAAGATCAGCGAGAAGGAAGGCTGGGTGATAAGACATGTCCTTCTCGACTGCACGAGCTCAAGAGCAAGCACGATCCTTCTTGTCGGCGGCGTCATGCTGATCCCCGTCTTCGGCTTCGTCACTTATTTCGTCAATGCAGCCAAAGAGAAGAAAAAGAAGCTCAACCCTGAAGAGGAATATCTGCCGAGATAATCAGGTGTTTTCAATAGAAAAGGGCGTCTCCTGTCGGTGAGACGCCCTATATAATTTGAGTCAGATCAGCCCTGTGCGCCCGCAGCAGCTTCATTTATCCTGAATTCGAAAAATGTGTTGACGATGGGGACGATGAGCCTTGCGTTGGGTTCGTTGAGGGATACCCTGAAGACGGGCTTTTTCTCGTCTCTTATGTAGATCTCGGCATAACTTGCCGCATAGGAGCTGTTGTTGACGGCGCGGTCGAAGTTGCTCCTGTCGATGACATATGTCTTTTTCTTGTTCTTGACATAAGTGATCTTGTCCTTGGTGATCTCAAGGCCGCAGATGTTGGCCGTTGCGCCGTTTGCGATCCTGTCGATCAGGCGCTCGCCGACTTTCCTTACCACGATCCCGTAGAACGGTGGAGATACGGTCTCAAATTCCTTCTTTACGCGCTTATAGATGCCAATACCGTAGACGGAAAGGCCGTAGCGCTTGAACTTATGCTTGTTCCCGTCGTAGGTCGTGAAGTCAAAATTATAGGTAAATGAGTTGCCGAAGACGATGTAGTACATAAAGGAATGGTCCATGGCGCCCGACTGGATGACCGCTATGTCGTCGTACTTGATGACTTCTCCGTTGATGTCGACGAATGTGTCATAGAAAGTAATGGTCTTTCTGTCCTTGTCATAAGTAACGGTGACCATGTTGTCGCCCGTCTGAGCCTGATTCTCCATTGCAAATACCCTCCCGGCAAAAAAGTCAGCACGTTCAATAGTCTACCTTTTTTGGATGTGACTGGCAACAATGTCCGCCGATTACACTCCGGTAATAAACTGTTCACGCGCCGGTGGTTGATTTTAAAAGTGCTTGCGAATATTCTTTTGTATGTAACATCGAAAACCATATGGAGGAATAAGCAATGGGAAGTCTGAAGGATGATTGGAAAGAGACCGGCAAGGACTTGGGCGGCGCTTTCAAGCAACTCGGCAAGTCTATCGTCAAGTCCGGTGCAGTCGTTGTAAACAAGGCAAATGACTGGGCTGAGAGAGACGATGCCAAAGAGGCAGCCAGGAAAGAGGCTGAGGTAGAGAAAGCCAGGGAAGAGAAGGCTGCAAATACGGTGATCTGCCCGGATTGCGGCGCCGAGATCACAGATCCTGAGGCGGTCTTCTGCCTTAAATGCGGCGCAAAGCTCGCAAAATAAGTCTTTATTAAAGATCAGGCAAAACGGCAGGCTGCAATTTCGCGGCCTGCTTTTATATTGTCAAAAGTTAGCCGCAATTAACCCGTTTTCGGGCATAGCGAAAATCATTTGGCAAAAAAGGCCCCTTTAATATGGAAATCTTCTGTTAATATGGGACACTTTCCTCCATTTTGCGGTTGAGTTTTGACAAAAAGATTGTAATATAAGAACGTCAAGACAAAATTCGTTAGGAGGATATATATATGTCTTTAGTAACAACGACTGAGATGTTCAAGAAGGCTTATGACGGCGGTTATGCTGTTGGTGCTTTCAACGTAAACAACATGGAAATCGTTCAGGGAATCACAGAAGCAGCAGGCGAGCTCAAGAGCCCTGTTATCCTTCAGGTTTCCAAGGGCGCAAGAGCTTACGCTAACCACACATACCTTGTAAAGCTCGTTGAGGCAGCTGTCATCGAGAATCCTGAGATCCCGATCGCTCTTCACCTTGACCACGGTGATACATTCGAGCTTTGTAAGTCATGCATCGACGGCGGCTTCACATCCGTAATGATCGACGCTTCTTCCAAGTCTTTCGAGGACAACATCGCTCTCACAAAGCAGGTTGTTGAGTATGCTCACGACCACGGCGTAGTTGTTGAGGCTGAGCTCGGAACACTCGCCGGTATCGAGGATGAGGTTGTCGTAGAGTCAGGCCACGAGAGCTACACAAGACCTGAAGAGGTTGAGGAATTCGTTTCCAGAACAGGATGCGACTCACTCGCTATCGCTATCGGTACTTCTCACGGTGCTTACAAGTTCACAGCAGCTCAGTGCACAAGAAATGCAGATGGCATCCTTGTACCTCCTCCGCTCCGCTTCGACGTTCTCGAAGAGTGCATCAAGAGACTTCCCGGCTTCCCTATCGTTCTCCACGGTTCTTCTTCCGTACCTCAGGAGTTCGTTAAGATGGTTAACCAGTACGGCGGAAATATGCCTGATGCAGTTGGTATCCCTGAAGAGCAGCTCCGTAAGGCAGCTACACTCGCTGTATGCAAGATCAATATCGACTCCGATATCCGTCTTGCTATGACAGCTAACATCCGTAAGTACTTCGTTGAGCACCCTGATCACTTCGATCCCCGTCAGTACCTTAAGCCCGCTCGTCAGGCTGTTAAGGACATGGTTGCTCACAAGATTAAGTACGTTCTCGGTTCAGACGGTAAGGCTTGATCTTAAGACCTTTAACTTAAAACCAATGAAGGCAGTGTCCGTAAGGGCACTGCTTTTTTGTAAACTGCGGCGTGAGGATTTCGCGCCCCCGGAAGACAAATTGCCACAATTTCTTCAGTAAATTTGTATTTGAGATATAATAATCTGTGTTCGGAGGACGAGGGAAAGATGAGAAAAAGACTGATATCGATTATCCTGGTGCTGGCTAATGTCATTTCATTGGCTTCATGCAGCTTGTTTGATACACCGGCCGGCAGCAAAGAGACCAGGGAAACAAAGATCTCAGGTGCAAAAGAGGAAGTCTTTGACACCATTGAGAGGATCGGAGTTGCCTTAGCCGACTGTAATCTGGAGAAATTTACGGACAACTGCGTCGCGCCGTCGCGCGAGATGGAACGCAAGATGCCGGTCGTTTCAGATGACGATGATACGGATTTTAAAAAGCCGAGGATCACCAATGAATGGCGTCTCATGAACCTGATCGCCACAACGATCACATATAAGATCGACGAGTACAGCTTTAAGGGCGGAATCTGGGGAAGCAAGTGCTCTGTTGACGTTACGTTCTCTTATAAGGACTACAGAAAAGTAAAGTTGCAGAAGAAGGAGTTCATGGGTCCTGCAGAGTTCAATACTCTGCTCAGAGATATCGATGACACTGTAGATAAGAAATACACGCTCGAGTTCGTAAAGGCCGAATCCGGCAAGCACTATGTCCTTGCCAATCCGGATGTCCTTGTCTCCGTTTACGACTACAACGTCAGTGACGTTAAGTACTTCAAGCTCTTCGACATGGTAAAGAAGTGCTATATGACAGGCGAAGGATGGGATCCGAAGACTGAGACATATAAGGATACGAACACATTTACCATCGTCTTTGAGCTCGATGACCGTGCACCTGAGTATGTCTGGACTTATATCTATGCGGTGGCTCTTGAGACACAGCCGGAGTGGACATACATCCATATTTCCAAGACCGTTATCGATGAGAATCCTACGGAGATCAAGATCACATACACGCAGGAAGAGAATTTCAAGGACGGATTCTACTGCTTCTTCATCTATGACCAGTCGATAAAGCAGCTGGTCGGAATGGAATTTGACGTAAAGAACACTCCTCCGGATGCCGCAACGGGCGCTACGGAGAGCACTGCCGAGACGACGTAATCCTTTAATCCTTTGTTTCAGCTGTCTCTAGAGAGCGTGAAGGCTCTTCAGATGCCCATCTTTTCTCGATCTTCCTGAAGATAACGCGGGCTATTATCATGCCGCATAATCCGGCGAGGACCCATGCAAGCGGGTCTGATGCGACTGCGACATAGTAGTTATGTATCTGTATGGAATAAAAGGATGTGAGGATCCTTGCGCCAAGCTCCACGAAGCCCAATATCATTGCGAGCTGCGCATAGCCTACCGACTGGATCGTGTGCCTGTAGATGAAGATCATCGCGAGGAAGAAATAGCATACCGCACACTCAATGATGTAGGGCATTGCCCACGGAATATATAGTGAGATGTCGACCTCCGAATCGAAGAAGATCCAGAGTATCCTTGGCACGGACAGGATAGATATCAATGCAGCTGCGGCAGAATAGAAGATATAGAGCTTTAAGGCGCTGTTTACGCCCTGTCTGATCCTCTTCATGTTCTTTGCGCCATAGTTCTGGCCGGCGTAAGCTGCCATCGTCTGACCTACGGAGAACATGCCCATCGTGATGATGCCCTGGAACTTGCTTGCTGCGGTGATGGCGCCGACGGCGATGTAGTCGAAAGTATTGAATGCGCTCTGCATTATGACCGTGCCGGATGCGGTGATGCCGTACTGGATGGACATCGGAATGCCGTACCTGAGCTGCTCCTTGATGATAGCGGAATTCCATTTCCAGTCCTCTTTGGAAGGCCTTAGTGCAGGCATTGCAGCATAGATGAATATGATGCACGGAATGACCGCAAGGCCCTGTGCTATTACTGTCGCAAGTGCCGCGCCGAATGTGCCCATCTTAAATCCGACTATGAACCAGAGGTCTAAGCCGACGTTGGTCGCAGCCGAGCATATAAGGAAGATCAGGGGCATAAGGCTGTTTCCGACCGCCCTCATAAGTGATGCGCAGTAATTATAGAGGATCACGCAGACGATGCCTGCGCAGATCGTCGAAATATATGTCAGTGCATAATCGAAGATCTCTTCGGGCGTGTTCATGAGAACGAGAAGAGGCCGCATGAATAAAAGGCCGGCAGCCGTTATGATTGCTGCGATTATCAGTGACAGATAAAGACCGTTCGTGACGGAAGCCTTTACGCCTTTGGTATCGCCCGCGCCGTATCTCTGGCTCGTAACGATCGTAAAGCCCGATACCATTCCGTTTGACGTTCCGAACATGAGGAACATGATGGTTCCGGTGGATCCGACGGCAGCAAGAGCCAGCGCGTCGACATTTCTGCCGACGATTATTGTATCCACGATGTTATAGAGCTGCTGGGCGATATTTCCCAGCAGGAGCATCAGTGT
>Ga0310695_10002389_pt1 | contig 39780 bp, 32 predicted proteins | sample RumenRJG_04DNA_FD_203882 | JGI IMG/M metagenome (GOLD analysis project Ga0310695, IMG submission 203882) | Bovine rumen microbial communities from Lethbridge, Alberta, Canada - RJG_04 (v2) (version 2) | ecosystem: Host-associated > Mammals > Digestive system > Stomach > Rumen | place: Canada...
ACGATTTGTCTGCAGCTATATTGGATACATTATGTTCTTCAACTGATAGCAACAAAAGAATGCTCTATTTCTATATCTTGAATGAAATCGCAAATACAGCAGATGGAGCTGTTGCAGAAATGCTTGGTGGATATTGTATCAAATACGTTAATAAAAATACAGATTATGCTTTGGAATATTTTAGCAAACATCAAGACGTTGCCAATAATTATGCCGAAAGTATTGCTGGTGAATTATATCTAAGCAACACAAGTTTTTCTCAATATGAACAAATTCTGCTTAATTCTGCGAAAAGCGAATGTGCAAAGGAGTATTTACCTGTATTTTTCAAAGAAGTAAAACGCATATTAAGTAAATATGCAAAAATTCCTGCTTTTGATTGTTTTAATGAATAATTTAACGTGAATTCGATGAATTTTCGACGAAACGAATTTCCGTGTAATTTTATCGTATAATAATAAAGGGAACGGATTTTTCTGATTTATCTGATAGCTGGCGCAGTAATATTTTCGCGATTTATTTCAGATAAATCAGATAAATCCGCTTCCCTTTTATTCTTCGAACTCACGTTAATTTACTTTCAAAAAAATGGCGTGATACCGATTTTGTGCAGTATCACGCCATTCTTTTTTATTCAAACACATCCTCTACGCTTGGACCTGTATCTTCTTTTCCTCCCGATGATGCACAGGCATCATAGCCATGAGGCACATCGAATGTATCATTCTCTGAATATGGAAGGGATTCGTCCTTATAAACCTTTTGTATGTAGTAAGCATAGATAGGAAGCGCCATAGAAGCTCCCTGGCCGTAGAACATATTGTCGAAGTGGATGTCGCGATCCTCACCACCTACCCAACAGCCGCTTACGAGATTAGGCGTAACTGCCATAAACCACGCATCAGAGTTGCGGTTGGTAGTACCAGTCTTACCACCCATCTGAGCCTTGATGCCATACTTGAAACGCAAGCGTCCACCAGTACCGCCATCAATAACGCCTTGCAGAAGGGCAAGCATCTTATATGAACTTTCCTCAGAGATAACCTCAGTTACACGAGGCTCAAAGCGTGCAACAACATTACCCTCGTTATCCTCAATACGACTTACGAGCATTGGAGCACAACGAATACCGTGGTTGGCAAAGGCTGTGTATGCGCTTACCATTTCTGATACAGTAATGTCACAAGGACCAAGACAGAGTGCCATAGAAGGTACTATCTCTGGGTTGTTGATGCCATACTGACGGAGCAGAGAAACGAACTGCTGTGGGTCGAGCTGACTCATAAGATATGCGCTAACCCAGTTGCTTGACTGTGCAAGTCCCCACTTGAGAGTAACCATTTCGCCCGCACGCTTCTGGTTAGAGTTGCGAGGAGTCCAAGGCTGTCCGTTGACCATATATGTCTGCTGCCAGTTAGGAGCCTCGTCACAAGGAGAGAAACCATTCTCCATAGCAAGGGAATAGAGCAGAGGCTTCATGGTAGAACCTACCTGACGACGACCATCAGAAGCCATATCGTACTGGAAATGGGCATAGTTCAATCCACCCACATAAGCCTTAACCTGACCAGTCTTAGGATCCATACTTATAAAGCCAGAACGCAGGAACGACTTATAATAACGGATAGAATCGAGAGGAGTCATAGTCGTATCAATCTCACCTTTATAAGAGAAGATTGTCATCTCCACAGGAACATTGAACGACTTGCGGATTTCCTCGTCAGAATAGCCTTCCTTCTTCATACCACGATAGCGGTCACTCTGAGTAATAGAGCGATTGAGAATGTTATCAATTTCCTTCTTCGTGAGCTGTGTAGAGAATGGGGCATTCTTTTTACGGCTATTCTCCTTGTCAAAGGCTGGTTGCAGATACTTGGCCACATGAGCATAGACAGCATCCTCGGCATATTGCTGCATACGAGAGTTTACGGTGGTATATATCTTCAGGCCATCCTCATAGATGTCATAGTTACGACCGTCCTTGTTCTTGTTCTTATTACACCAACCATAGAGAGGGTCCTGTTCCCATGCGATAGAGTCAATAACAAACTGCACCTTCTGCCAAGACTGATACTCAGAGCGGACTGGCTTAGTAGCGGTCATATATTTGCGCAGATACTCACGCAGATAAGTTGCCGAGCCTTCCTTATGGTCTGTACGCTGGAAATTGAGCTTGATAGGCTCCTTTGAATATTTCTCATAGTCAGCATCCGTGAGATAGCCTTCCTTACGCATCTGAGAGAGCACCACGTTACGACGCTCAAAGCAGCGATCCTCGTGGCGAACAGGATTGAAATATGAAGGATTCTTACAAAGACCTACGAGAAGTGCAGCCTCAGTAACGGAGAGGTCACGTGTACCCTTGCTAAAATATGTATGGGCAGCAGTCTTGATACCCACAGCATTATGGAGGAAGTCGAACTTGTTGAGATACATAGCAATGATTTCCTCCTTAGTGAAGTTACGCTCAAGCTTTATGGCTATCACCCACTCTATCGGCTTCTGCATCACACGCTCAAGAGTAGAGTGTGCCTTCTCGGTAAAGAGCTGCTTGGCAAGCTGCTGAGTTATGGTACTACCACCTCCGGCACTTTCCTGTCCGAAGATACCACGCTTAACTATGGCACGGGAAAGCGAGATGAAATCAATACCAGAATGCTCGTAGAAACGCGCATCCTCAGTAGCAACGAGGGCCTGTATTACATTAGGCGATATGTCCTTGTAATGCGTCTGAATACGATTGTCACTACTGCGGCTCCATGTGCCGAGTGTCTTACCGTCCTCACTAATAATCTGAGAAGCATATTTGTCGATAGGATTCTGCAATGCCTCCATATCAGGCATGTAACCGATCCATCCATTCCAGATGGCGGTGAAGGTAATTGCTGTGGCGATAATTCCCAACACAAGCACTACCCAAAGTGTGTAAATTATTTTTTTGCGCATCATTTTCGATATTTGAATGCAAAAATACAATAATTCTTTGGAAAATAGCACGATTTTTGAAAAATTATGATTAACTTCGCATCCGAAAACAAAAAATGACTGTTTTGGAGATGGAAAAACATAATTTTGTTACGATTGCCGACCTGTCAAGAGAAGAAATTCTGTACTTGATAAGTATGGCACAAGAGTTCGAGAAGCATCCTAACAGAGAGTTGCTCAAAGGTCGTGTGGTGGCAACACTTTTCTTCGAGCCATCAACACGCACACGTCTTTCATTTGAAACAGCGGCCAATCGTCTGGGCGCTCGTGTCATCGGCTTCTCTGATGCCAAGGTGACAAGTGCCACAAAGGGCGAGACACTGAAGGACACCATACTCATGGTTTCCAACTATGCCGATGTGATAGCTATGCGCCACTATATTGAGGGAGCTGCACAGTATGCTTCCGAGGTGGCTCCAATTCCTATCATCAACGCTGGTGACGGTGCTCACATGCACCCTTCACAATGTCTGCTCGACCTGTATTCTATCTACAAGACTCAGGGCACTCTCGACAATCTGAACATATACCTCGTTGGTGACTTGAAGTATGGTCGTACCGTACATTCGCTCATCACGGCTATGCGTCATTTCAACCCAACATTCCACTTCGTGGCTCCTGACGAGCTTGCAATGCCACAGGAATATAAGATGTACTGCCACGAGCACGGCATCAAGTATGTAGAGCATACAGAATTTAACGAGCAGGTTATCTCCGACGCTGACATTATTTATATGACGCGCGTACAGAAGGAGCGTTTCTCTGACCTTATGGAGTATGAGCGCGTGAAGAACGTTTATATTCTTCATCGTGATATGCTCAAGCTCTGCAAGGACAACATGAAGATTCTTCACCCTCTGCCTCGCGTGAACGAGATTGCATACGATGTGGATGATGATCCACACGCATACTACATTCAGCAGGCTGGCAACGGTCTCTATGCTCGTGAGGCTATCTTCTGCCATTGTCTCGGAATTACGTTGGAGGATATCAAGAATGATAAGACGATAATAAATTAGAAGACCCTCCCCCCTGCCCCTCCCATAAAGGGAGGGGAGTAGATACTAAAAATCCTGGATATGGCTGGAAACAACAAATACAATGGCCGTATGACTTATGCCTCTCCTGACAGATATGGGCTTTTGAAAGTCTATGCGAGAGAAAACAGAAAGAATATGACATTAGCAGAAAGAGTGCTTTGGATGTCATTGAGCAAGAAATTTCTTGGGCATAAGTTTTATAGGCAACACATCATTGGTGACTACATCGTAGATTTCCTATGCCATGAGGATGGTCTTATAATAGAAGTTGACGGAGGCTATCACTCTGAACCACGTCAAGCAGAGGATGATGAAATCCGTTCACGTCATCTTGAGAATATGGGATTCCATGTTTTGCGTTTTTCCAATGAGGAAATCCTAAACAATATAGAAGATGTGGAAGACAGAATATTAGATTTCTTAAAATAAATATTAACACTAAAATGCGTACACCCCGCTAACGATATAAATGTAACTACTCCCCTCCCTTTATGGGAGGGGTAAGGGGGTGGGTCTTAATTATGAACAAGAAAGAACGCTTGGTTGCCGCCATTGAGAACGGCACCGTTATCGATCATATTCCATCTGAGAAAACTTATCAGGTGGCATCGCTCCTTGAGCTGCACAAGCTCACAGAGCCAGTAACAATAGGTTATAACTACCCATCAGAGAAGGTGGGCAAAAAGGGAATCATAAAGGTTTCCGACAAGTTCTTCTCCGACGAGGAAGTGTCTCGTCTCTCCGTAGTAGCTCCAAAGGTGGTGCTGAGCATCATCAAGGACTATGAGGTTGTTGAGAAGAAGACCGTTGAGACACCTAATGAGCTTCATGGCATCGTGAAATGTAACAATCCTAAGTGCATTACCAACAACGAGCCTATGAAGACCTACTTCACAGTAGTGGATAAACTTGCTGGTACCGTCCGTTGTCACTACTGCGATAAGGAGCAGGATATAAAGAATGTGAAGTTGTGTTAAAAGACCCACCCCCTTCCCCCTCCCATAAAGGGATGGGAGTAATTAGTCTTTTTCGCTAAATAGGGACTTATAAAGGCAATAAAAAAAATACCAATCTGATTCTTTTAAAATCGGATTGGTATTTTTTATATGTGATAACATCACCCTACCCCTTTGATTTGAAGTACATTCTACTCCCCTCCCTTTATGGGAGGGGCAAGGGGGTGGGTCTCTTGGGTCTTATCCTTTACTTGCCTTCTTCCTCTCGTTATGATCAAGGATAATCTTGCGGATACGCATTGACTGTGGTGTAACCTCCACCATCTCATCCTCCTTGATATACTCAAGACATTCCTCAAGAGAGAGAACAGTACGAGGGATGATGCGAGCCTTATCGTCAGTACCAGAAGCACGCACGTTTGTGAGCTGCTTTGCCTTAGTCACATTGATTACGAGGTCAATCTCGTGGATGTGCTCACCAACTACCTGACCTGCATATACATCCTCACCTGGATCGATGAAGAACTTACCACGATCCTGAAGCTTGTCGATAGAGTAAGCGAAGGCTGTACCTGTCTCAAGTGCAATCATACTACCATTGGTACGACGGATAATATCGCCCTTGAATGGCTGATACTCCTTGAAACGGTGTGCCATGATAGCCTCACCCTGAGAAGCCGTGAGTACATTGGTACGGAGTCCCATGATACCGCGTGAAGGAATGTCGAACTCGATGTTCACACGTCCACCCTGACTCTCCATAGATGTCATCTCACCCTTACGACGAGTAACCATATCAATCATCTTACTTGAGAAATCCTCTGGCACGTTGATTGTAAGTTCCTCAATAGGCTCACACTTCACGCCGTCTATCTCCTTATATATAACGGTAGGCTGACCAACCTGAAGCTCATAGCCCTCACGACGCATTGTCTCGATAAGCACAGAGAGATGAAGCACACCACGACCACTTACAACCCACTTATCTGTAGAGTCCTCGAAAGGACGAACGCGAAGGGCGAGGTTCTTCTCAAGCTCCTTCTGCAGACGATCGTTGATATGACGAGAGGTAACGAACTTTCCTTCCTTACCGAAGAATGGTGAGTCGTTGATAGTGAAGAGCATTGACATGGTAGGCTCGTCAATAGCGATAGGTGTCATTGCCTCTGGATTCTCATAGTCACAGATGGTATCACCAATCTCGAACTTCTCAAGACCGATAATGGCACAGATATCACCACTCTGCACACTATCAACCTTTGCGTGTCCCATACCGTCAAATACGTGAAGCTCCTTGATCTTTGTCTTCTCGAAAGTACCGTCACGATGTGCTATGGTCACGTTCTGACCTTCCTTCAGCTCACCACGATGAACACGACCAACGGCGATACGACCAGTATAGTTAGAATAGTCAAGCGATGTGATAAGCATCTGAGGAGTACCCTCAAGGTGCTCAGGAGCAGGTATCACCTCAACAATTTTGTCAAGCAGATAGTCGATGTTATCTGTTGGCACATTATAATCCTCTGCCATCCAACCATTCTTTGCAGAACCATAGACAACAGGGAAGTCGAGCTGATCCTCAGTCGCATTGAGCGAGAACATGAGGTCAAACACCATCTCATAAACTTCCTCTGGACGACAGTTAGGCTTATCCACCTTATTTACAACAACGATAGGCTTCAAACCCATCTGCAATGCCTTCTGGAGCACGAACCTGGTCTGTGGCATAGGTCCCTCGAAAGCATCAACGAGCAGCAGACAACCGTCTGCCATATTCAACACACGCTCTACCTCGCCACCGAAGTCTGAGTGTCCTGGTGTGTCAAGAATATTGATTTTTGTCCCCTTCCAAGTAATTGATACATTCTTTGAAAGAATTGTAATTCCACGCTCTCTCTCAAGGTCATTTGCGTCAAGCACCTGGTCAGAATTGTTCTGACCCTCACGGAACAACTTTCCGGCCAGCATCATCTTATCGACCAATGTAGTCTTACCGTGGTCAACGTGCGCTATCACGGCGATGTTTCTAATATCCTGCATAATAAAAAATATATATTTTTCTTTTCGGGGTGCAAAATTACTCATTTTCTGTGAGATAGACAAATATTTGAGCAGGAAAATGATTTGGCATGCCATTTTTAACTCCAAATTCTCATTAGACATATTGTTGTCTTTTTGTCTATGACATAAGGAGTTTTGATATTTTTCAAAAAAAACGCAACCTACAATTAAAAACATTCCTTTGTCCTACAATTACATATTCACAATCAAAAACGATATAGCAACCTACTATCAGAAAAATTTCACAAAACGAATATAATAGACACAAATAAAAGATCAAAAATATAAATTTATCAGATTTTATTAGTACCTTTGCACGACTTTATGTTGTAAAAGTATCAAAATCCTTTATTTCGTTAAAGCCAAACGAGCAATGACTTGTCTGTAAGAACATGCTATTATTCGCTGCTATGTAAAGGAATCGTAAGCGCAAAATAGCATTGACAAGAAAATGCGCTATATTAAGAAAAAATATCTTCAATAAATAATTAACTAATTTACCCCAATAAAAATTACAAAAATGAGCAACAAAAAGGTAATAGGTTTTGTTTCTAAGGAAGACCCATTCCACGACAAAGTGGCCTGGAGTGGCACGGTTTACAAACTCAGGGAAGCTATTGAAATGGCTGGCTTTGAAGTTAGATGGATTCCATTCAACACGCGTATGGCAAACAAATTTCTGGATTATTCCGTCAAAATCCAGAACCGAGTATTCCCAAGGAAAAAGTTGTTAACGAGATTTCATTTCCGTCCTGTAGTAAAAGCATGGGCAAAAGAGGTTGACAAATGTCCAGAGGTTGATGAATGCGATTTTCTATTCTTTCCCCTCACCGCTCAGATTGCCATCTACACGAAGAATGGAAAACCATTCATCAATCTGTCAAGCTACGCCTTCCCCGACATGGTGGACTATTACTACCACCACATCGCAAAGTGGTCTAAGACTATGGCACTCGAAATGGACGCTACAGCGGCACAGAAAGCCTTTATCAACATCCGCTCATCAAAATGGGCAAATGATGGTCTAATCAATTACTACCACTGTGACAGAAACAAGTGCCACACTCTGGAATTCGGTCCAAACATCGACACAAAAGACATAAGAAAGGGACAGGCATACAACGGAGGACAGCTCAGAATATTCTTCTCCGGTAGGGATTGGATACGCAAGGGCGGCAACATAGCAGTAGAGACCGTAAGTATTCTAAGGAGCAAAGGCATTGATGCCAGACTGATTGTTGCTGGCCCGAAGAAATGTCCGGAAATATGTAAGGACAAGGATTACATTGATTTCATCGGATATCTCAACAAGAACAATGCCGATGATTACAACAAATATCTGGGTCTATATGAACATGCACATCTTATGTTGTTGCCGACAAGAGCTGAGTGCGGTGCTATCGTCTATTCCGAGGCTGCAGCTGCTGGAATACCATGCTATACCTACCTAACTGGCGGAGCAGGCGACTATGTGGTGAACGGAGTGAATGGCTATGCACTACCAGAAGGCTCGCCAGCCAATGCCTTCGCAGAGCAGATTCTTTACGACATAAAGACTAACCGTATGCCTTCATTGCACGAGGGTGCCCTTAATCTCTTCAGAGATAAACTGAGTTGGGAAGCTTGGTCAAAGGGATTTAGCAAAATCATGCAAGAAGCCACAGCATAAGGATAGATAATATGAAAGCCCCTTTCTGCATTCGCGGAAAGGGGCTTTCTTCTTATTAGCTCAAAAACAATCAGGCTGTTCTTTCCTTTCTATAGGTAAGGAAGAGTGAAACGGCAATCGCTATTACCAATGCCACAAGGCTTCCGTAGGCAATAGCCTCAGTTGTATCAATAGTCTTTGGACGGAACTCAAGCACAACCTTATGACTACCGCCCTTGATGTTGATAGCACGAAGCACATAGTTCACACGACCAACCTCAACTGGCTGTCCGTCAACCGTTGCTGTCCATCCTGGATAATAGACTTCAGAGAATACCACCACTCCACCGTTCTTTGAGTTTACGTCATATCTCAACTCGTTTGGTGCGTAGGATGTAATCTGAACAGTAGAGGTTGAATCCTGAGCCACGCTCTTTCCGAGCACACTCTCGAACCTCTTATCGGCAACAGCAACATTATGGAGGTTAATCTTGCCAATGGCATCTATCTCCTCGTTGGCATTATCCACATACTTCACTTCGCTAACCATCCATGCAGCACCCATAGCGTGAGGATTCAATACTGGAGTGGTGGCACCGCCCTGAAGTGGCATGATGAAATACTTGGCATTAAGCATATTCAGAATAGGATATACGGAATCGCCGTTTACCTTCTGCATATCGCCCTGAGCCTCAACAACAGCACCCATTGCCTTCTGCATCTCTGGAGAGATATATTTCTCCACGAGTTCCTGATAGCGACGGAGCTTAGCTGCGTGATAGCCACCTATACTCTTGTGGAAATATGAAGTCTCGTTCTCGTTAAAGGTGTTGCTCGCGAAGTTGAGCACACGATAGTCAGGATCTTTGTCTTCAAGAATCTGCTTGTCAGTCTCGGTCATTGCCTGTGGAGCGGTTCGGATAGTGTTGCTCACAAACATATCGTCATAGAGATAACGCTTGTTCACCTGCCACATATCCACGAGACAGAGTACAGTTATGATAGCAACCATCAGTCCTGCTGACATCTTCTTCATCTTATATACGAAGAGAGCTGCAAAGCCTATAAGGATGACGAATACGCTACGCCAACAGTCAGACTGGAAGATTGCAACACGAATAGTCTTGAGGTTGCTGAGAAGCGGATTCAACTCTTCTGCAGGGAACTGTGACAATGCTCTCATCTCCGAAGGACTTACGAACTCATCAAAGAATAGCGTTGGCATAAGGGCAAAGAGCAAAGCTATACCACCTGTCAAAGCAAGTGAGAGATACAGGAAATTGAGTTTTGGGAAACGCTTACACTTCACGCACTCTGGATCCTCAATGAACTTCTTCAGAGCAAGCATAGCAAGGAATGGAATGGTGAACTCAGCAATCACAAGGATCGAAGCCACCGTACGGAACTTGGCATACATCGGCACATAGTCGATGAAGAAATCCGTGAATGGCATGAAGTTTTTACCCCAAGACAACAATATAGAGAGGATGGTAGCAGCAAGCAAAGCCCATTTTATGCTACCCTTGACGATGAAAAGTCCGAGAATAAAGAGCAGAAGCACGAAAGCACCTACATACACAGGTCCGCTCGTACCAGGCTGAGTACCCCAGTACTGTCCCAACTGCTGATAAATCTGGATATACATAGGGTTAGCCTTCTCCTGAGCAATCTCGTTGGCATATAGAGAGACAGAAGCACCTCCTTTGGTATTAGGCACAAGCAGAGTCCATGTCTCGCTCAAGCCGTAGCTCCACTGGGTGATATAATCGCGTTCCAAGCCAGAAGAGGTCTGATTACCTGTGTCAGCCTTAACCAGTTCGCTCTTACCGCGCATACTCTCCTTCTGATACTCCCACGTGTGATACAGGTTCGAGATATTAGCACCAATGCCCAATACCGCACCTATGGCGCACACGGCAGTAGCCTTCACGAAGTGTACGTATTTCTTCTGACGGATAGCATCCACAAGGAAACCAATGATGAGAAATGCGATGATGAACAGGTAGTAATACGTCATCTGCACGTGATTGGCATTCACCTCAAAGGCAGAGAAGATGCCAGTCACTATCAATCCTTGCAAGTACTTCCCCTTATACGCCAGCAACACACCTGCAATCATAGGAGGCAGGTAGGCAAGAGCCATCACCTTCCAGATATGTCCCGCAGCTATAATGATGAAGAAATAGCTTGAGAAAGCCCACACCACGGCACCAAGCGAAGCCAGATACCAACGGAAATCGAATGCACGCAGAAGGATGTAGAAGCCGAGGAGGTACGCAAAAACATACCACACATTCTCAGGCAACCACAAGTGATAGGCATTCATCACATTGTTAAGAGTCGTTGACGACTCATACGACGGAGCACTCTGATAGGTAGGCATACCGCAGAACGCGCTACCCGTCCAACGAGATTTTTCACCAGTCTTCTGATAATACTCTGATGTCTCCTGTCCCAATCCACGTCCCGCAGAAGAGTCGTGACGGAAAAGGATCCTGCCCTCTGTATCGGCAGGGAAGAAATAGGCGAACGAGATGATTGCAAAGAGCATCACCACCAACACGTCCGGCCAAAAACGCTTTAATGTATTCATAATAATTTGCCCCCCTCCATCTCCCCCGAGGGGGAGGGGCTTGTAGATAGTATTTAGTATCTAAAAAGCTCCCCCCTCGGGGGGCTGGAGGGGGTTTATTTTCTTGCGAGTGCAAAATTAGACAAAAAAACTGATATTTCCAAACAAATTATGCGTTTTCCTTGCCAATACAAAGAAAACATTCGGAACTCCAGTTTTACACTATACTATTTTCTCTTTACTCGTCTGGTTAGTTTTGATGGTTCTCTACGCATATCCCAGAAATGACTCAAACAAAGCCTCTATATCCTTATTCACCTCATTTTGAGATTTCAACTCACCATAAGCAAACTGCTGTTCAGAAATCATGATTCGATTATGCAAACGCTCTTCCAATATTCTTTGAACACTTTCTGTCTGATTGATTTTAAGAGTCCAAAGAGCATCAACCTGAGATATGGAATTGGGATAAGCAACAGACTGTTCACTTGCCATCAATTGCTCATCAGAAACACTTTGATATGTAAATTCCTTTTTTTCCATAATTCTATTCTACAATTATACAGACTGCAAACATAGGCTCGTACGAAGTCAAAAGTGCGTGTCTGCCCTTAAAGGCTGGCGCACGTTCTTCGATTTTACGAGTGCAAAGTTACACAAAATCCTTCAAACCACCAAAGAATTATATTTTTTAACGTGCGTTCAGCTCTTCAATTTTCTTTTTATATGCAGGAATATCTGCCATAACCGTATTTCCCATATTGTGGACGTTTCCTTGTTTATCCACAAGAAAATATGATGGGAAGGCTATGATTTTAAGATAATCCTCCAATGCATTCTCCTGTGCCTTTGGTAGATTATAGTGCACGCTATTCTTGCCATATATATTTAGATCGTTGATCTTATGTTTCCAATCACTATCCTTTGATTTGTTGGCAAAATAGAGATACACCATATCATAATCCTTCAACTCAGATTTCAGCATAGGGGTAGCCTGCATTTGTTGCATACAACCACCACACCATGTACCCCAGAAGTCGATATGCACAAACTTTCCTTTGAATGGTTCAAGAATCTTCTCAAGAATAGCCTTGCCATCTGCCAAGCCCTCAACATCAGATGAAGATCGTACACTTGCCTCCACCTCTGGAAATTCTTGCTTAGCAGCCCTTGCAAGAAAATAGTGTCGCTCATAGATTTTATTCACAAGTACCGAATCACCAACCTCAGGAATGTATTTGAAGAGTTCTTTTGGCAATCCCTCTTCTGCGACTCTCATATTACGCATTAACCATAGCGACAGGGCGAAATCGTGCAATTTCTTGTCTTTGTATAGGGAGTCAAGAGCCATTTTCTCCATTTTATAACGAGGAGGCGCACCATTATTTGTAATAGAATCAATGTCAGGGCGTTTCCAGAACTTTACAAGATCGTTAATCGGGTATTTGCCGTCTATAGTTTCACGCATAGTACGTCTTTCAGCCTTATCTTCCATTTCATCGCAAGCTTTCAACTCTTTTGAACGCGCAACCCATAATTTCAGTATTTCAATATCATCATTGCTCATTTTCAATCGTCCGTCCTGAACACGTGCGAGTAAATCCTCTGAGGTAAGATAATATCTACGCCCTATTTTTGACTCTTCATAATACATCCTCATAGTCTGAAAAGCTCCTAATTTTTCCGTGAGAGTAAGCGGCATTGTTGAGTCAAGATATCCATTCTTGCTAATCCACTCATCTATCATTTCAGGTAGTTTTCCTGTTGTGGAGCCTGAATATATATCCATAATACGATTGCATATTGCATATCTATTAGCTACGCGCATAAAGTCCCTGTAACGTTTGCTTATCGTAGGATGCACCTCAATAGTTTGTTTCAGCTTTACATTCACATCATCATACCACTTTAGGTTCTCTTTGAAATAGGAAATCATCTGAGCCGTGTTTCTCGTCTCGGGCTGTCCAAAGCCATAATCAATCACATTCCATTTGCCTTGAAGCTCGTTCTGCAACCGGGCATCTTCTCCCATGAAAAACAGTTGATTTGCACCGAAATCACACAGAAGGAAGTATGTATGTCCACCAGCAAGCACCATAGGTGCCCACATAGCCGTCTGATTGCCATTCTCTGCAGAAAGATACGCCATATTTACACCAAACAGAGGAACGGTTATTTTGAACATTCCATCTTCACCAACAACTACACTATATTCTTCTCTCCATGCCTTGATATAATCCGCCACTCGCACTTTCAGATATATCTTTCCAAAAGAAAACTCCTCTGGAATATCCTTCAGATAACCGATGATGGTAGCCTCTCCCGGCTTTATTTCCGTAGAGAAAGCCGTGGAGTCAGCCGTTGGATAGTCAGGAAGATCCTCCGTGGTAATCTTTGACAACAGCATCTTTGTGCCGTCAATAGTGAAATCTCGCTTTCCTGCCTTGTCCTTGCCGATTGATATTTTTACCTTCTGTTGTTCATTGGCAAGCACAACTTGTTTTTCGCTCTTAATCTCGTATTTCCACACCTTACTATCATAGATGGCACAATCGTCAAACAGACTTAGTTGCCAGTCGCCTGTCTGCTCGTTTCTCCAACTTGAATTAAATAGTTCTATAGAAGTTTTTGCTTTGTCTTGTGCAAATCCGCAGATAGCAAGAAGCACGAGAATAAACGTGGTAATGGTTCGTCTCATTTTTAATTATGGTTTTAGTTTATTTCGAAAATGTCTTCATATACCGTATCTTTTCGTCAATACCGTCATGAGTTTTTTCCAATTTTCTTGCAAAGATAGCAATTATTTTCCTAATCTGCAAGAATTTTCCGTTTTTCTTTTTACCCTATTTACAAGGCGAAATGTAAAATTGGAAAAGTTTTTGGGTTACACCGTTGCACCTTTGCTGATTTAAGCGTATATTTTAACTGATTTTCAACACGTTAGATGCGGTGCAACAGTACCAAAACTGTTACACCTTTTGGTGCAACGGTTTGGAGACTGTTACACCCATGATAAGCGATTGTCTTTCAACGTATTAACCAACTCAAAATAGCAAAGGTGCAACGGTGTAACCCAAAAACTTTTCTCATTTATATTTTACACATAGGGTTGCACCACTATGATTCTTCTTTGGTTCTTCTTTGCCTCCTCTCTTTTGCCGTTTCAGGAAAGGGCGAGGAATGGGATTTGCACCGACTTTGGTACGGACTTGAAACGGATTTGAAACGGACTTGAAACGGACTTATAAATAACGAAAAGTCGCAAAGCCACGAAGGTAATAAATACCTATGCAACTTTGCGACTTTGCGTTTATAATCTTTATACTTTACTCTTATACTTTATACTTTACCCTTTACTCTTTACCCTCTTTTACTTCAGACTCAGCCTCTTCCTCTGCCTTCTTGCCGAGGTAAGTTGGCAATGACATTCCTGCCTGATCAAAGAGATCCTGCAATGGAGGAACAGCCTTCATGAGTCCGCTAACGAAATTGGCTGTTGAGCCTTTGCCATCGGAACTTGCACCTGAGTCCCAAACAGTAACCTTGTCGATATTGATACCCTTGATAGCCTCAACCTGTGTCTTGACAAGCTCTGGGAGCTTTTCGAGCAAGAGCAGCGTGTAAGCCTTTGTAGCATCGCCACCTGCAGCCTGAATCATCTTGTCGTAACCCTGTGCCTGCTTGTTAAGGATCTCGAACAGACCACGAGCCTCAGCCTCCATCTTAGCATACTGAGCATCAGCCTGACCACGAGCATTAACACGAATCTTCTCTGCCTCTGCCTCAGCCTCAATAATCTTACGACGCTTCTCAATTTCCTGAGATACGAGCACGTTAGCCGACTGTGTAGCACGCTCTCTTTCAGCACGAGCCTCCTCGGCTTTCTGCTCAGCAGAATAAGCCTCCTCGAGTGCCTTAGCCTGTGCCACTTTCTCGGCAGCAACAGCCTTACGCTGAGCCTCAGCCTCACGCTCACGACGAATGGCATCTGAGTTGGCAATCTCTACCTTTGCCTCATTCTCACCCTTAACAGCCTGAGCATTAGCCTCAGCGGTACGAATACGGGTTTCACGGTTGGCATCAGCCTTACCAATCTCACCAATCTTCTCCTGCTCAGCCACACGAACCTTAGCCTCGTTGATAGCCTTTGCAGCAGCCTCCTGACCAAGAGCCTCGATATAGCCAGACTCATCATTGATATCAGTTACGTTTACGTTGATAAGTCTGAGACCTATCTTTTTCAGTTCAACCTCCACGTTGCCAGAGATAGCCTCAAGGAACTTGTCACGGTCTGAGTTCAATTCCTCGATACTCATTGTAGCGATAACCAGACGCAACTGACCAAAGAGGATATCACGAGCAAGTTCCTGAATCTGCTGTGCGGTGAGTCCGAGCAAACGCTCAGCAGCAGCGGTCATGCACTCATCATCAGTAGAGATACCCACGGTGAATCGACAAGGCACATCCACACGGATGTTCTGACGAGAAAGAGCGTTGGTTAGATTCGCATCAATACTGATAGGAGTCAGCGAGAGATACGCATAGTCCTCGATGATAGGCCACACAAATGCACCTCCACCATGAACGCACTTTGCAGATTTCTTACTTCCGCTACCACCATAGATCACCAGGATCTTGTCTGAAGGACAACGACGATAGCGATTAATCACAGCTGCGAAGAGTACTACAAGTACTACTACGCCAACAATTGGTAATGCCATTTCCATATAAACACAAAAATGAGGCCTCTCCCCCCGCCCTCCCCCGTAGGGAGGGAGCCGTTTCGCTCAAGGACAGGTTCAGCCAATGTTATAATATTGTTTGATAAATCTATATTCTATTTGCATTCCCCCCCACCGCCTTCCGGCCCCCTCCCTACGGAGGGAAGTCCGATGTTGAGTACATCGGAGTATGTGCCAAGCGGGGGGGAGAGGCTTTACTCCACCTTCAACACCGTTCCTTCCACAGCCACGACTTTCACTCTCTTGCCAGTAGCCAAAGCTTCGCCTGTGCTCTCGGCATCAAATTCGTGGATGCTTCCGTTCAGACTAATCTGCACCTTTCCCTTACCCTCGCCAGCAGCTGGGATGCGGAGATACACGTCACAGTTCTTGCCAACACAGTCAGCAATCTTATAGGCTCCGTTATGCTCAAGTTTCTTCATCTTCTTGATAAGGAAGATAGTGGCATAGGAGAACAGACAGCCCACGCAGATAGCCAAGAAATAGAGTACAGCCTTACTGCTAATGTCATCATAGAAGCTGACACCAGCCCAGCCGAATCCCACGAAGAAATTAACGAGTGAACGAACGGAGAACAGACTTGCTGCTCCACCAGTATCCATTGTGTCACCGTCAAAATCGCCGACTTCAAAGTCAATATCGTGATCCATGCCTATCATCGTAAGGATAGCCTGTATCAGAAAAATTGTGGATGAAATGATAGCGCAGCCCCAAAAGACTTTCGCTGCGGGCTCTAAGCCCTGAAACCATATTAATAAGTCATTCATAAGTAGATAATAAATTAGGTTGGAAAAGAGGTAGTTACTACCATAGTTTAGTTTCCGCCTCTATCCTATTCTCAATATTGTTTGGTAACTCACTAAAGAAATCGAACTTCGTCATTTTTTCTATCTGATCAATACTCCTGACTGCAGTCGCCAAAGATTGATTCCTATCCGTATTTTCATAATAGAAGGCTATGCCCTTCTCGTTGCCCTTCTTCAGAGACACTACGACCTTGAAGAATGCGTCTGGAACCGCAACACGATGATCAATTCCAATATATTCAGGAGTCTTACTATTATAGATAGGTCCGCAAACTATGTATATGCTCCCCATCTTTGAAGCCCATCGTCTGCAAGCCGACTCTAAATGTTCCCACGAACCTTGGTTCAGCTCATGATCCTGCGGACAGACATTCGACATATAGAAGCAGTCGTGCATTGCCGCTGCGCTCCATTTCATATCGCCTGCCGGACACATGTGACCTCTATCATACCTTGATTTCTTATAGTCATAGTGGGCAACACGATTCTCCTTTGGCAATTTCTCATCGGGAATGAAAAGATACCCTTTACGGTCAAGCCTACCCTTTGTCTCAGAAGCGGTAAGCTCCCAAGCGACCCAATCAGGATTGTTTCTATCATAGTTGAAATATGAAACATAACCCGTTTTTTCGAGCATCATGCCTTGACTTTTCTTTCCCGTCACAGCCTTACTGAGAGTGATAGTCCATTGTGCATTCTCATCCTTTGCCGTTTTTGAATCGGTATTAGGAATTTTAGAGTAACCTTTATCCAACAGCCCAACCATCTGCCCGCTCTGTGCGTTACCGCTTGCGAGCTTACCTTTGAGATATTGCAAGGCTTTTGTCTGAGTCACGACAAGAGTTCCTATCACAACTGCAAGACCGAGAACAAGATTCATGAAGCCAAAGCTTATCTTTTTTGTTCTTCTCCTTCTTTTCATAGTCGGGGTGACCAGACTCGAACTGGCGACCACACGCCCCCCAGACGCGTACGCTAACCAACTGCGCTACACCCCGCTTACTTCTTAATAATCAACACTTTACAATTTTTAGAAACTCTTTAATCCTCAAATTGGTGTGATTTTGGTGTGATTTACTTTTTTCATCACCTTATTTTCACCATATAAAATCATTAATTATCAAGACCGCTTTTTTATCATTTCATAGAATGTCATACCCATATTGGGAGGGCATTTCTTGAAAAAACTATGCAAAGTTACTACATTTTTTTCATTCCCGCAATACTTTATGTGTTAATGGTTCAAAAAACAAACTTATTTTTGGAACCAATCCATATTTTTGAGTACCTTTGCACCCGAAAAGCATCAAGAGCAGCATCCCCATATATGTCAAAGATTCTGTGATTATGGAACGCTGACAAAAGAGAACTTTTGCAAAACCGTTTCTGGAACGCGAATCATAAAGGTACGTCAAATGAAGACTGATACCCTTGTTGAAGTACCTATCACGGATAAGAGGGTTGATGAGATATGTAGCAAATACAACTATGATTTTCCCAAGATAACAGCACGCAAGATTAATGACTATCTTCTGATGGGAATGAAGAAAGTGACGGAGTCGTGTCCGTCATTAATGGAGAAATATACTACTGCTATTACACTACAAGAACGAAGAAAAGAAGAACATTACGCTCTGCTTTTGAAGAAAAAGGTTTCAGGGAAAAAACTCAACAAGGAAGAAAACCGTACATTAAAGAATATGGTGGAATACGCAGAACTCCATAACGGTCAGCCTCTTTACGAAAGAAACAAAGATGGACAGATGGTGAAATTCAAGTACGAGATAATTACCACACATACAGCTAGCAAGACGCAGCGGTGTTACGAACCTCTACAAGACGGGACTGCTTGATACTAGAGATCTAATGTCAATCAGCGGTCATAAAAGTGAAGCTACTTTCGAACACTATATCAAGATGAAGAAAAGCGAACATGCTGACCGTATAGCGGAGAAACTTAATAGTACCCCCAATTCATTGGATATGATTCTTGAGAATATGTCACCTGATGATGTAAGGAAACTGCAAAAGAAAGTGCTATAGGAGTTTTCTTTGCATTTCTGCCATATTCTGCAAAAAAAATCAAAATAGAGATAAAAACATACAATATTCATTATTATACGCGGAATTGTTAGTACCTTTGTACTGATTTTCCAAGTACGATATCTGTCAACAACTTCTCATAACTATATGACAATAGCAGAACAGTTATCATCACACCTCCAAATAAAGGAGGGATGTGAAATAGAATACAAGTCAGCTAAAGGTGGATTCCCGGAGTCTTTCTGGGAGTCCTTCTCGGCTTTTGCCAATACTAATGGCGGTTATATTGTACTTGTGGTAAGAGAAAAAGCTGGCAGTGGCGCAGATACAATTGTCAAGGGATGGAAAGATAATGGTTGGACACTTCCTGTAATCAAAGAGCAGGTTGCTCCAGATAGAGTAACAACTACCATGATGGTTTCTGTAACATTCGCTGATAATGTTATAGAAAACGCTGACAAACCGTTGATAAATCAAGGAACCGCCGATAAAATCGTTGATAAAGCATCTGAAATTCTTGATTTTATCAACGCATTTGGTATAATAAAGACCGCTGATATTTCATTGAGTATGACCCAATCTCGATTCTATTTACAGCAACTTACAGAAGCAGGGAAGATAGAACCTCAAGGCGAAAACAAGAATCGCACCTACAGAATAAAGTAAATGTCCATCCCTCCTATCATATCACAAAAGAACAAAAGTGCCAAGGATTCTCTGATTCATTGGAAATCGAAGAACCCTAAGGCGTATTCGGACTTTATCTGTCAGATAGAGCAAGCTAAGGATGGCGATTACTCTGCATACGTCAGGATTTTTGAGACAGCTATAGAGTGTATTCCTCAAGAAGTTATTGATGAATGCAAAGTATTGTTTGGTAACACGGAGCCTAGCAAGGATGCCTATTACGAAGAACTCGTTGATGAGTTTATGGATTTCCATGGATTCATCAAACTGTCGTTTTCAGGGGATGATATTGACGTAGAGACTATTACGGAAAAGAACGTTGGTGTCCCTACAAGCATATATATTCCTGTAAAGGGGAAAGAAGAATGGTGGAGTTCCATTCCTTTCATGTATAGGATGCTCGCTAACATGTTCGTTGCTGGTAAGTCTGAGCCGGAATTATGCTACCATGTAAGAAGGATTTTGATTGTTGCATTCCTTACTCTGACCGATTTTATAGAGAAACTACAGGAACGAATAAAGGAGGATGGCAATCCTTTTATGATGAGTGTCCTGTATTGGATAACCTTTGATCATGGTATAAAGCATTCTTTGCAAATACTGAGTGGAGTCCTCGCTTCACAACAAGGATTGGGGCTGATGAGCGGATTGATTCCTGCCGTGATGGGCAAGATGACAAGTGCAGGTGTCAACGGTGCCACGGAAACGAAGGCTGAGATCAAAGTACTTGTCACAGAAGAAACAAACGTAGATGCAAAAAGGGAAATGAGATCGGCTCTTGCAGAAACAAAGGGACAGCATGGTAGACCTCGTACTGAATTTGAAAACTTTGATATAAAGGAGCATCTCAAAGGCAATCACGTCAAACTCATAAAACTCATCCGCAACTTCCGTAAAGAACATAGTTGTATAACCCATATCACTTACCTTTATAAGGCAATGGATGATGCAGGATGTCTAAAAGGGACAGACCTTACAACATTCTTTCACTGCATAGAAAATCTTGAAGGTAAGAAATACAATATGGATAAGGCGAAACGGTATCATAACCAGATGCTAGGCAAGAACTCCGATTATAATACATCTAAGAAGTCACGATGGCTTATGGCAAGACGCATCGTCATGCATTGGACTGATGTTTTCTCAGAAGCAAGTAAATGAACAAAATAAAATCCCGCTCTATCACGAGGAGGCAACCTCGGATAGGGCGGGATTCTTTTTTACGCAGTTAATTCGTGCAATACAAGCTACTTGTAATAACAATAGAGAAATGCTCCGATAAGGGTAATAAGGTTGCTCATATAGAGAAACCATCCCACCTTATATGAGAACCACCAACCGCTCTTCAGTTCGTTGTTGAACTTCTGAACTTCCTCTTTTCGCGCATTCTCCAAGTCGAAGACAAACTTCTGAAACTCCTTCTGGGCTTTCTTCTGCAGGTCGTCATCAAAATGCTTGATGAAGCCCGCCTTGAAGCGAAGAACCTGCTGATCTGTTACAAGGTAACGTGCAACAGTGGAACCTGCAATCTGCTTGATAGAATTGCCTATCTCAATAATCGTTTTCAGGCGATTATGGAGATATGTCAGCAATGGCTCTACCTTCGCTAGAATCTCCAACTTACGGTATGCTTCTTCTACGCGAGCATCCTCTTCTAATGGTGAATCACTTGAAGCAGGAGCAGGCTCTGCTTCGTTATCTATACTGACAGGAGTGCCTGTTGCTCCTGCTTTCTGACTGTCATCAGTTACTGACGCACTCGCCTCTACCGCTCCGTCTGGGAGTTCTAGATCATTTAATGGTTTATTCATAAAAGTTATATGTTATAAGTTAAATCCTATATATGCTATCTTCCACGCCTTGCGCTTCTTGGCATTGACTGTTTTATCATATTCGGTTTGCACATCTTTACAGCCAGGCGAGCACAGCGACGAGCCCATTCCTCATCGTCATCATCCTTCTTTCCCCAGTCAGAGGTGCATGAAGAGCCACCGCCTCCGATGCTTTCTGACATGGATGTTGCTGCGTCAATATAGCCAACGAACAGCATAGCCGCAACTTTGAATGTGGAATCAAGGTTGAAGTTTTTGTTGAAGAATGCAAGATAATCGCTTTCGGCATTATGTTTTTCATCTGTGACAGCTCGTTTTATCTCACTTTCAAGAAGATACTCTATGACACGTTTGAGTTCAAAACTACACTCATAGAATCCAAACTGATAATGATGGTGTATGGTGCCGCCATCTTCCTGTTTGTCATCATATAAGGTAAGGCTTTTCCTGTTATCTTGTGCGAATATTTCATCCACTTCAGAATGATTCTCAGCTTCAACAAACTGCACCTCTGTATGATGTTTCGCATATTCCTGCATATATAATTCAGCCTCGACAATAGTATTCTTGCGCCATAATTTTGCACAGGTGTCAGCAATGTGAGCAGCCGTAAGCCTTCGGTCTATGTCCGATGCCTTATAACTGTTCTTTTGTCCTTCATAATGCACCTTATAACTAACGACCTCACCTTTTGATTCCTTGGTCTTGACAACCAATCCTTCCTTCAGCATCGCTTCTTTGAATGCTTCCCATGAGAACTCTGAGATGTTTTTGAGCACATCGAAGGTTGTCTCACGAATAGCCTTCTTTATCTCTTCGCTTCTTACTAACGTATCCTTCCAACCACGGCGTTCGTTGATAATCTGAGCTGCCTGAAATGCACGGTTGAGAAGAAAAGTGTCATCATTCAGGTTACCGTCCTCATCAATGCGATTGACAAGAAAATGCAGATGGTTATCATCGGTGTTGAGGTGCAGATATGCTATTGCCTGACTGCGGCTGAGGTTCGTAGGTTTTACATTAGTCACTTTCCATTTGCCGTTTTTGTCACGGAAACGCACACTCTTGATGCTATCCATCACCGCAATGAATTCGTCAAGAAACGCTTTCCATTCATCGTGCGTCCATCCATTGCATTCCTCCTTTGCTGGTGCAAGTTCGAAGCGCATGAGCGAATTATCAATAGGCGCATGTCGCATAGCGTGAACCTTGAATGCATCCCAGACATTGTCAGGCATGATACCGAATGTTTCCTCAAACTCCAGGTTCATGAACTTGGATGTAAGGAACTGAGCCTTGTCACGGTTCTTTGCGTACTCCGTCATAGCAGCTCCGTGTGATATGCTTTTTCCTTTAGCGATCATAGTTGTAATGGTGTTTGAAGTTTGTGTTGCAAAGGAATGTATGAAGGTAGTCAATGACCATGTCAAGTTTCTCTTTCCATGACTTTATCACAGCTATGCTCATCAGGAAGTTTAATCGTTGCTCCTTCGTTTTGAATCCTTTTGCTTTGCCTGAGACAAGGTTTGAGAATCGGGAGACATTTAGCAAAAACTCTTGTATGGATTCCAATAAGGAGAGTTCTTTTTCTGTGAAATAATGCTTGGGCTCATAACCAAGTCCACGTTCGCGAAGAAATCTTGAGGCACTCTTATTGCATTTCTTTGCTATTGTCTCTATCTCCGCTTTTTGTTCTTCGGTACACAGCACTTTGATGTACTTTCCTTTTTTGTTTTTACTATCTTTTGTATTCATAATAAATAGGTTTTATAAATTGAAGGAAAGGGATATGCAAGCCTGCGAGCATTTCACCTCGTTTGTCTTGTCGGTTCAATGGATTGTAGGCTAAGCCTCAAGACATGACCATAAAGACACTACTTGTTAGATTTCGGGAAAGTACATTGCATTCCCCTCCTTTTCAATCAGGTTGTTATACTAAGTTTTTGCAGTTTCACTTGGAAGCATAAGCCATGGCTTTGACTTCAGGAACTGACTTGCGTAAGGCATGTTAGCAGATGTTACGTTACCAGAGAAATGAGACTTGGTATATGCTATCGCAGACCTCTTTGCGTCATCTGACATTGCATTCCATGTTGTTTCTCCATTGAAGTTACCTACATCTTTCTTGATTCCAAGTGAGAGAAGGTAAGCATACGTTAAGTCTTCTGCAACATCTGCATTGTTTTGATAAGACTTTACTGCATTATTGATTTCAGCCTCATCGTCAAATAACGAAGGTGATGTAACGTCACGTTTGATGCTGGTTGCATCATTAGAAATCGTTTCATCATTAGAATCCTCAGAAGAGACGATGCGTGATTCCTGTTTTGCTTCACGACCTTGCTTCGCGATAATCTTCTTTGCTTCCTTTACGGCATCTGCACGTTCCTTGGCATTCTTACGAAGATTGTTTGCACGCTTCGTAGCAGCAATCATCTGCTCTGTTATCACGTCAAGGTAGGCCTGATAATACATCTTCTGGTATTTGTCCTTGAACTCCGGCATCTTACCTGTCATGGCGTAATCAAGGATTACTTGAAGGAACTCACCAGCTTCTTCTGCCGTTACATTACGCAAGAAACCGAACTTCTCAAACGAAAGCGTTATTGCCTTAATATCCTTTGCATCGACTGTGAGCATCTCTCCTGTCTTTGCGGTGTTTGTATTTTTATTCATATAGTTTCAATGGTTTACGACATCCCAAGTAATTGAACATAACGTAGCGCTCCGTTACGTCAAGTCACTTTTCGGATGTCAATTAGTTACTTCGTTACGTCCTTTCCTTTGGCTTTTGCTTCCTTTACGAGTTGAATGGCAAGTTCTGGATCTACAACTATCTTACGACCAATCTGAGTGATAGCGTCATCTATAACACCGCTCGCCTTGATACGGTTCGCTGTTGGTATGCTACAGCCAAAGGTCTCGGCAATACCTTGTACACCATAAACGTATCGTTTCTTACACTCTGGCGCCACCTCGGCAGACACCTTTGCCGTCCCTATATTCTGGAGGAGAAGGGTAAGTTCCTCACCTGTCATCATGCATACAGGCTTTGCGAGCAATTGCTCCATTGTAATGAGATTCATTCTTCTCGTTCGTTTTTTGATGATGCAATAGTAGAACATCTCACTTGTACTTCGTGATAGTCCAACGTTAATAAACTAAAGGGTCGCGAACCCTCTTTGATACAACATACGGATGTTTTCGGTGGCAAAGGTATTCATTTTAATTCATACGCCAATAAAATCTTGGTACGCTACTTTTTACATAGGTTTTTCCCGTACCAATTTGAAACAGTTTTTTACGTATATTACAACTTATAGACGTTAAAGTTATGTTTTTATGAGGAATAAAGAACGTGTGGGCTTTAGTGAGTAAATAGGTATTATGCGTTGATTTGAGTTGGACTGTTTGCATGAACGATTTGCATGTATATTAGTGTATTTTGGATAAAAGATGTTAAAAATGGGAGAGCTGATTGTTAAAATGCTAAATATTTTTGCGGAGTATGCAATTTTATTATTATTTTTGCATAAAATTTCGAAGTAATCATTTACTTGACTCTTGACTAAAACGTAAACTTAAACATTAAACTAATACATGATGTTGGGGGATTTTACTATCCTAATAATGTTTACGATAAGAAGACGATAAAATACATTATATTTGCTCTATTGACAAATAGCCACTAAAGAAGATTTGAAGATTACAACAATCGGATTACCTAAATCAATGGCGAGCAAACGGAGGAATGCTGAAAATCCGTAATCAAGAGTAGGCATGTTAATAATTTTTTTATTAAACTAATGAAATTTATTATATTCCTGATTTGCTTAGTGCCTGCTTCTATTGGTGGATGGGCACAGAAATCAGATGTTTCTAACGAAAAGCCTATTGCCCCAATAATTGTTGAAGGCACTTTAGAGGGTGTGCCTGATGGTCCTGTCATCATGGTACAGGAACGTAGGGGGGGAACTACAGGTTATTCCCGAAAAATCGGAGAAGGAATGGATACTATAAGAAATGGTAAATTCAGAATAGTTTATACTCCACGAAATCAAGTTGACGAATATATGTTGACTGTGGAAAAAAGTCCTCGTTATTTGCTTATCTATGTTTCTCCTGGCTCAAAGGCTACTATAACAGGTGTTGGAGTTCATCCTTCACATTGGTATGTGAAGAGTGACAATCCAAAACAAATCGAGGAAAACGAATATCGTGCATATTTGGATGAGAAAATACCGGGGTACTGGGATTTGAAAGAAAGAAAAGACAAGGTTACGGAAGAAGCAGATTCTCTATATGTTGAGTATATGATTGAATTTATGAAAAACAGGAAATACAGTTCTGTTTTTGCAAAACACTTTCAAACTCTTTCCCTCATGATTTTAGAAGGTAAAAATAAGGGAATAAAGGAAAAAGCCGTTAAGTTATTGGCACTAGTTCCGAAGGAGGAAGAACGGCGTGATCAAAACATCTATGATGTAAAAAAATGGTTATTGCCCAAATACGAGCCTATAAAGATTGGCGAGAAGTTGCATGATTTCGTGCTCTATGACCATCAGGACAAGGAGCATCACTTGACGGAATTTAATGGTAATGGTAAGTTCCTTCTGCTTGAATTCAATTCAAGAACGTGTAAGGGATGTATTGAACATCGTCAATATGATGCTCTCAACAATCTCTACGAGAACCATTCTGACAAGGTGGATATGCTTATGGTGAATTGCGATCCAAAGTATTATTGGGATATAGAATGTAAAGACCCGAATAAATACGGAAGAGATCCTTGGCACGAATGGAATGACAAGAAGGGTGCAGAGGACATTAAGCAGAGATACGGAACAGAAACAGGTCCGAGCTATTTCTTTGTCTCTCCTGATGGCACGATCCTCGGCAGGATAAACGACCAAGAGGATTTGAAGGCTGCAATTGCGAAGTTTTTCAAGCTTTGAGTATAAGGCTAAGCCCAAAAGCTTGTCCAATATAAGTAAGCCTTTACTATCTACATTAACGTAATGTTCGACGAATTTTAAATGTCAGAAAATTTGGCAATTAGCGAGATCTTTAGCATCATTTGTAATGGCATTAACTCAAACTAGGAACTAAGGCATGATGTTGGGGACGTTAATTATCCCAATAACGATAAGAAGATAAATACATACATTAAATATTTTGCTCTATTGGCCAATAGCCATAGAAAAGAGATGAAGATTACAACAATCGGATTACCTAAATCTATGGCGAGCAAACAGAGATTGCCGAAAATCTGTAACTAAGAGTAGGCTATTATATTAATTTAAACAAATGAAGAAAAACGTAATTAAGACGGCATTTGCTGCAGTATGTGTTGTTGCAGCAGGTGTTAGTGGCATGAAGGCGTATAACGTCGCTAACCAGTCACAGACAAATCTGCTTCTCGCAGAGAATGTGGAAGCATTGAGCGATAATATTGAGGATCTTGAGATGGAGATTTTTTTCAACCCACCTTGTTTTCCTGCAGAAAATAGTCAGTGCACTCACGCTATAATGGTAAATGGGCAATGGGAATCCGAGACTATCCAAAACTCGTCGCATTTTGCACCTCTTAATTGAACAGATTAATTCCTTTCGATTTTCTTATTTGCAATTATCTTCATTTCTACTTATGAAGTATAACAGTAGATAGAACTATGGTGTCTTGCCATAAGAATTAATATTGCAAATATCCAAGAATTGAATATGTTGACAGAGATGCTGTGATACAAGATGAATGTTTCTATTTCGTTATGTTTTGCAGCATCTCACCTCAAATATATAGGCGTGTAAAATGCCTTTGTAAATCCCATGTCATTTACAGAGTGTTTTTTCTGTCTACCAACAGTAGAGAAATCAATATACTATTTTTACTATCAGCTAAAATGTAACACCATTTGACGCATTTTTTATAGAAACCATCTTGCATACCAACTTGTGAGATTTAGTCACAATAATAGTTCTTATGAAGAATAATTTTATATTATCTTTGTTATTTGCAGCAAGCATGCTCTTTTCTTGCGCAAGTAGCAATGAAAGTCAGATCGAGCCAGAAAACCTTGTTGGGGAAAAATTGATATCGGATAGTGCCAATAATGACAAATATCCAAATTTTGTCTTGAACGATGATCTTTTGATTTCATCGAGTGTGGTTGACAATTCCTATTATTGTAGTACCCTTAATGGGGATAAATGGGATAAGGCGGAAATCCTTTTTGAGAGGGGAAATGGCCACAAAGAATTCCATAATATAGGCTTATGTGATGGTCCGAATAATTCACTATGGGTACTGGACTGTCCGAGGTCAGCTAATGCTTTATATTCTTTAACGTCAATCCCTGATACGAAGAGTATGTCAGCCATGAAGAATAAGGACTCATGGGATATATATGATTTGAAAGGTATATCCAACTTTGTGTGTTTTGCAGAAAATCCTGTCATGGTCTCTGATTCTACTTTTTTAGTGTTAGGCACTCCATTTAACGATCAGGCTCATTTGTTTTCTTTGGTGAATTTCAAAACTCAAAAGGTAACGCCACTGAATTTCTGGCCAGATGATGGTATCAAGTGCGACATTCTTCCTAAGCTCAGTTTATATCTCTGTAACAGCAGAATCTACGGAGACGGCAAGGGACATTATTTTTACCATTGCAGTCTAGGAAGATATGCATTCCTATTTTCAATTGACGGTAACAACGTAAATGTGATAAAGACAATATACAGCGATTATCCTATATATGGAATGGATGAGTCAAGACTCAATTGGGAAATTCACGCGTCAACTTATAAGCCAGAAGAATTGAAAAGTACAGCAACGAAAGAGAAAATATATGTATTGTTGATAGATTGTGATAAAAATGGAAAAAAATATGAGAAGCTACCAACCAACTGTTTTATGCTTGGAAATGTGGTGGAGATATATGATTGGGAAGGAAACAAAGAAAGAGTGCTACATTTAGATAAATGTGGAACTTTAATAAGGGTTTCAAGAGACAACAAGAAACTATACCTTCATGATGGAACTAAAATGAAGGATGAACCAATATGGGTATATGATCTTGAAGAACAAAATAACCAGTCGGAGTATGCGGTTGACAAACAAGAAAAAGGAATTGGATTGCAATAAGTAGGTTTTGAGCATTTTGAATTGTAAAATCCCCTCTAAAAATGTTGTGGCATTTTTAGTATTTTGCTTTGACAGTAAGAATTTCGTAAACGAGACTTTTCTCAATGGTATATGTTGAAGCTTAATTCAGAGAATCATAATCATAGTGAATGGGGTGATATATGTTTAATGACGTACTATATCTGCCGAATGTAGATTTTGATATTTATGCAAAAAATGTTAGGGATAGATTTTCTGAATACGGAGAAACTATTTGCGTCTGGACATTGGCATAATAAATTTGGATATCTGACATTATTGCAATGATAATAAGGAATCATAATATGTTCTTAATTGTCCTTTTAGCGGAAGTAAATTGATTTCGCTAACGAAAAATCCTGCATCTGGAATACATTAAGAATTAATCTTGTGATTTATTAATATAGTAATATGCTTAATAAAATTATAAAAACAGGTTATATTTCGCTATTTGCAATTTGTTGTCTCACAACTGCCTGTAATTCTCAAAAGAAAGAACTTCAGGAAAAAATAGAAAAATTGCAATCAAAAGCAATAGAGATTCCATACAAGCAAATGGCTTGCTGGGCAAGCGATTCTGTTATTGCTATTTCTCCTTGGTATAAAGCAAAGTTAAAACTGATTCATTATGTTGATTCTGAAACATGTTCTTCCTGTTATCTACATAAAATTGCCACAAATGAACTTTTGTTTCGAATGGAAAAGTTATCGGATAATATTTTCTACAATATATTTATTATAAATCCAAACAACAAGGCCAAAAAAAGACTTGAAACAGATTATCATGATAAGGCGATACCTCAAACTATCTTTGTTGATTCTGCAAATGTTTTTATGCAATTAAATCCGAATGTTCCCTCGGAGTCAATATATCATACCTTCCTACTTGATGAGAATAACAAAGTCATTCTTGTTGGTGATCCTATGACTAACCCAAAAGTTAAAGATTTGATGGTTGCTATTGTAGAAAAAAAATTGAGAAAGAAACTCTAATAAAAAGTTAGTCAAATAATGAACAAAACAATATCGTCCTTCCTTGTAGCAATCTCATTGCTTGTTTCTTGCAGCGATGAACTTAATAAGAGTCTGGATTTTTCAGGTTCCAACCGCGTAGAGCTTGAAAGTGTTCTCGAACACTTCAAGGATGACCCTAACCCATTGAAATATGAGGCTGCTCAGTTTTTGATAGAGAATATGCCTTATCATATTGCTTTCTATGGGGACATGGCAGAGAAATATCAGGATGCTTATACCATAATGGCAAAGAATGCCCCAGACTTTCGTGATAGCGTGGTGAATAAGGAAATAAGCGCCCTTGATCGCTCGCAATTGCAGAAGATTCAGGATATTCGTACCGTAAAAGCAGACTATCTCATAAAGTATATCAATAAGGCTTGCGATACATGGGAAAAGGTGAATTGGAATAAAGATTATGACAAGTCTTTGTTCTTCAACTATGTATTGCCATATCGCATGAATGATGAATTATTGAGTGACTGGCATGAGGAGATTGATAAGGATTTCTCATACATATATTCGCCAATAGTATATAGCGAGAAGGGTGTGCAATATCCCGCATACAAACAACAGATTGCCAATGCAAAGGTTGTAGATGCACCTGATGCACTAAAAGGCAAGGTCGTAAAGATGGATAGGAATGGAGCATCAGTCACATACACTTTTCATTCAGAACTTCCTGTTCAGAAACTTGTAAGATTCAGATATGGTACAATGCTTGTGGATGTGGAAGCTGCCGTAGAGCTCAACGGCAAGTATGTTGGTACATTTGCCGTAGAACCTGTTGATAGCAAATACAAATTCAATGTGTCACGCTTTGGTATGGTGCTTGATTTGCAGAAAGGTGATAACAAAATAACCGTGAAATATGTAAATAAGCCATTCAGCCTCGATTATATGGAGGTTGCTGCATACGAGCCTTACGATGACAAGAATGCCATTGACTACTCTGACACATATTGTCAGATTCAGAATGTTGCAACAAAGAACTATGTTTCTCTTGACACAATAAGCTCAAAGATTGGCGAGCCAATAGCATTGTGTAAGTATTCTACTAAAGACAAGACTTTGAAACTCCGTCTGAACTATCAAGGATATCCGTCTTGGCATATCTGCCCAATGGACTCTGCTAACTTGTATATGGAGGACTATCTGGTAAATCTTGATACTATGGCGATTGTCAGCAAGCAGATAGCCATCAAAGTAGAGAATCCTGACCCTCACTATACAGAAAGTACAAGTTCGTATCAGTCAAAATACATTAATCATCAGAAATGGGTGATTATACCTGTGGGTGATGGTATGTGCAAGATTATGAACAAGCTTTCGGGCTTGTTCTGGGAATCAACAATTGACAAGGCTACTGGTAAGGAAATCATTGTTCAGAACTATTATTCTGGAAAGCCTACGCAGAAATGGAAGATAACACAGACGGAAAAGAACCCTCTGGCACAATCATTCTTTAGAGTCGGAAATGTGATGTCAGAGGCTCTGAAGGTGACAGATGTAACGAAGCAGTTCCAGATTGTAGGAAATAGAGGAGGAATTTCTCCAAGTGTTGCAGCAGTTCTCAAGTGCCGTACAGGAGCATGTCCTGACGAAGTTGCCTATGCCACATCATTATCAAGACGCCTTGGTATTCCTGTTGCCATTGACTTTGTCCCTCATTGGGGAAATCGCACAATGTCACATTATTGGACTGCGTTGGTATTGCCGGGTGGAAATTCAACGCCATTCTATATGCAATACGCGCCTGGAGACACAACCCAGTTCACCCATAGCCCAGTATATCTCAAGCCAAAGATATACAGACGTCGCTATGAAATCAACAGGGATATCGTGGCGGATTTTATTGGTGAAAAGGAAATGCCAGAGTTGTATAGGCTTCCTAAGTTCACAGATGTTACAGACCAGTATCTGCCAACAACCGATGTTACGCGAGAGATACCAACGGAATATGGCGATCATGAGATTGCGTATATCTGTGTAAACGACAAACAAGGTTGGGTTCCTATTCATTATGGCAAGATTTCATGGGGTAAGGCAACTTTCAAGTCAATGGGACGTAATATCCTATATTCTGTAGGAATCTGGGAATCTGGTAGGATCATACCTGTTGGCAATCCTTTCATTATTGAGAAGAATGGAAAGATAAGGGATATTGAATGCGACTATAAGAAACGCCAGACCATGACCTTGTATCGCAAATATCCATTCTTCGCACAATTTGATCCGTTCAAAAACCGCATGGATAATGGTGAGTTCCAGGGTAGTAACACCAAAGATTTCTCGTCTGTTTCTACCTTGTTTGTACATAAGGGTTTCACCAATGGTTGCTCGTATGAGCAAAAGCTAAAGCCATCAAAGGAGAAGTTCAAGTATCTCCGTTATGTTGGTCCTAATGGTTCATACTGCAATGTCAACGAGATTGCCTTCTTCAACAGTAAAGGCAAAAAACTGACAGGCAAGATTATCGGTACAGAAGGAACGGAGAAACATACAAAGGAAACTGTTTTTGATGGTGATGTACTTACGGGATTCTATGGTCCTGGTCCAGATGGCAATTGGGTAGGTCTTGAACTATCTCAGCCTTCGGATGTGGCTGCTATCACATATATGCCTCGCAATGATGGCAACTGTGTAGAAGTTGGTGATAAGTATCAGTTGCTTGTGTATGATAAAGGCAACTGGAAAACATTAGCGTGGATACGCGCTAAGGACACAAAGCTTGTACTCAAGAATATGCCAAGTGGAGGCTTGTATCTGCTTAGAGATAGAACCAAGGGACAAGAGGAACGAATTTTCACTTACGAGAACGGAAAGCAGGTGTGGTGGTAGTTTTTTAGGGTTTAGAGACCCTCTCCCCGCTCCCCCTTAAAGGGGAAGAGCCGATTCGCGAAAGGAAGTCCCCCCTTAAGGGGGATTTAGAGGGTCGTTTAGTTTTTAGAGTTTTTCTGATGAGTAAGACAATCAAAGAAAAGATAAGGACGGCTTTACGCATCACGCTCGGAGTATGTTTCATACTCTCGGGCGTGATGAAGGCTGTTAATGTGTATTCATTTGCGCAGGAGATAAGACTGTATATCGAGGCATATATGGATTCTTATTTCGTGCAATGGACGGTGGAGATAGCCGTGGTGATTTGCGCGATAGAGACAATAACAGGCTTGTTAGCATTGAGGAAGAAATATGAGCCGATTGTGGCTGTTATTTTCCTTGGCATGATGTCTTTCTTTGTTTGGCTTACTGGCATTAATTTGTTCAGTCCTTCACTAATGGGTAGTATTGAGTCATGTGGCTGTTTTGGCGAATTGATCCATTTCTCTCCGTTGAGTTCTTTCGTTAAGAGTGTTGTGCTATGGGGAATGGCAATCGGGTATTTGGTGTTTGGTGTTAGTTGTTGGAGGATGACGCCTCTGAAAAACATTCTTCAAGATGGTAAAATGTATATAACATTAGTAATAGGGGCACTACCGCCTTTGTATTCATATCTTTTCTTTGAGAATATGGAGCGTGGGTTTTACATTGCTGGGTACATTTGTTTGTGTGTATTGGGTGGAGGCTTGTGTTTTGTGTTTATAGGGGATGGACTAAGGTCTAAGGGCAAAGGATTAAGATCTGAGAGTCTTTGACTTTATTTTTGTATTAGAGATTAGTGTTTAGAGTTTAATCAATATGTCAACAGGAAATAAGATATTCAATTATTGTGTTAGTATAATCGTATCAGTAGGCATAATTTATGGATTATGGTTATTGATGCGTGTTTGTGTGTTTGACTATTTCACAATTCCCACATACTCCATGTATCCTACGCTGAAGCCAGGGGACAAGGTGGTTGTGAATAAGTTGTTGATGGGTGCAAGAATCTATACGAACTTTGATTTTGACACCAAAGGGCAGGAACTTGAGGCGTTTAGAATGAAAGGAATGAGAGCCATTCTGCATAATGACATTGTGGTTTTCAACATCCCCATTCATGATGACAGGATTAGTTTTATTATCAATAACAACATGTGTAAAAGGGTTGTAGCATTACCGGGGGACAGCCTAAGTATAGTTGATGGACATTACAAGAATAACAACTATAAGGATACATTGGGTTTAGGGACTATGCAGAAGAAACTAATAGAAACACCAGATTCTATCAGTCTCAGAAATGGAATTACATTGGATGCCTATCCATTTGATAAAAATATAGGGTGGAAGATTAAACAGTTTGGTCCGATGTATATTCCGAGGAAAGACGATGTCATTAAACTCACTTCTGATGATGCTGTTATATACAAACGGATCTTGGAATGGGAACTGGGCAGGAAAATAACATGGGATAGACAAAAAAATGTTGTCTATGCTAATGGAAAGCCAATAAAACGGCATATATTCAAACATAACTATTATTTCTGTGCTGGAGACAACGCTCCTGATTCTAATGATTCCCGATACTGGGGATTGGTGCCAGAGGAGTATATAATAGGTATTGTGGCAAAAATTATTCATAATTCATAATTCATAGTTCATGAATAATATTTCTTTTTTAAGAAAACCAGAGGATAATATAATAAGATTCGGCATCGTGTTGACAATGATGCTGATCACAATAACGTCTGTCGAAATGAGATGGTCGCAGTCTGAGGTGTGGGTGTTCTTTGGAATCCCTGCAATCTTCTTTTTGGGATTTTTCATGCTTGTATGGAATGGGCAAAAGTTTCATTGTACACTTACTGATATCATTGCAGTTGTTTGGTTCATATATTATGTGGGCAGGACATGGATGGGCAATGAATGGCCATGCAGGATGGAGTTTCTCAGAACGGTACAGTTGTTCTTGATGTATGTCTCACTTCGTGTGGCTCTACAAGGAACTAAAATGTCAGTAAGGGTGTTAATAGGTTGTATCCTTGCCTTCGGATGTTATGAGGCTTGGCTTGGAACATCGCAGATGTATGGTGATGATATTAGTCGTCATAATTTATATGCACTTACAGGTAATTTTCTAAATCCTGGTCCTTATTCTGCATATCTGATGATAGGACTGGTTGTAGGTTTGGCGGCTTTGAAAGAAATGCCAGATAAAGCTATTATATCAGCTATGCCAAAGTTCATACCTATAAAGGTAGCAGAATGTCTGAGGGCAATTACATGGAAACACCTGATAATTGCTGCAGTAACAATAATGGCGATGGTACTTCCCGCTACAATGAGTCGGGCAGCTTACTTGGGAATAGCTGTAGTCGCTTTATTGATTTACAGAGACAAGTACTGGAAGTACAGATACATCGTATGGGGAGCAATTACCTTGATGGGAATTGCATTCTATTTCTTTAAGCAAGGTTCTGCCGATAGCAGACTGATAATATGGAAGGCTGCACTGGCCTCATGGATAGATAAGTCTTGGCTTGGAGTGGGTATTGGAGGGTTTTATAATGCCTTTGCTGAAGGTATGTCTAAACTATATGCTTACAATGTGGATTTCTCTTCTGCGGGAGTGCCGGATTATGCATTTAATATCTTATTGAAGATTCTTACAGAACAAGGAGTGGCTGGCGGGCTCTTGGCCATTAGTCTTACGGCTGTCGCCTTGATGAATTTATCAAGGAATAGTAAATCTTTGTTTTGGGGAATGGTGTCGTTGCTAGTATTTGCGATGTTCTCCTATCCATTTGAATTGCTTCCATACAAAGTGATTGTCGTGCTGATTATAGCATGGAGCGAGTCGATTGAAGATAAACAAGTGTTTGAAATCGGAAGAATAAAAGTGTTTCTACTAACATGCTTCTTTAGTTTTATAAGCTGGCAGGCAGGAAAAATTGCAGGTGAGAGCTATCAGACAGATTGGGACAGCTATATGCCTATTGAATTTAATTCATATTCTATCGAAAATGGGTATAAATGGTTGTCTTTAGAGAATGAGAATAGTCGTTTTCTCTTTTCATTCGGAAAGAAGTTGCGTGATGAAGGACGGTATAATGAGTCCAATGCTATTTTTCGTCAAGGTACAAAGTGTTGTGCTGGTCCAATGTTCTATATTCATATGGGTAACAACTATAAGGAAATGAAACAATATGATTTGGCAGAAAAATCATATTATAAGGCTTTCTCTGTGATGCCCAACCGTCTATTGCCTTTCTATCAGTTAATGTTGCTGTATAAAGATAGTGGAGATATGAAAAAGGCAAAAGCGATGGCAAGACGGGTCATTGAGATGAAACCAAAAATTGAGTCTCGACTTACAAAAGAGATGAAGGACAAAGCTAAGGATTTTCTCAGTCAACATTAATTGTCGTTAATTAAAACATTAATTAAGACATTAATATGTAAATGATTGATATTTTTTGTTATATTTGCACTTGCAAATCATTGTCTGAAACAGAATGAAGAAAACAGGTATATTAGCCATTATATTGTGGATGGGCTGCTGCTGTGCAGTGAAATCTCAGACGCTTACCCTTACGAATGCGATAAAGATAGCACAGGAGAATTCTCTTGATGCTCAGATAGCCCGTTTCTCCTTTATGAGCAAATACTGGCAATATCGCTCGTTCAAGGCTGAGTTGAAGCCTTCGGTAAACCTTGGCGGTATGCTGGGCAACTTCAATCATTCTGTTGTTGAGGCTCGTGATCCTGAGACAGGACGAGTGAATCAGGTAAACAACAACACTATGACTAATTACCTGACACTGTCACTTGACCAGAAGATTGCAGCAACTGGCGGAACTGTCTCTCTGCAGTCGTATCTGTATCGTCTGGATCAGTTTGACTATAAGGAAAAGACATACAACTCTCAGCCACTTCGCATCAGCTATACCCAGAGTCTGCGTTCGTTCAATTCCCTGAAATGGGAAAAAAAAACCGCTCCAGTGGAATACCAGATAGCAGAGCGCGACTATATAAGTGCGATGCAGAATGTGACAATAAGGGTGACTTCTTTGTTCTTCAATGTACTTGCCGTCCAGTCGGACTATAAGCAGAGTCTCGCAACGGTGGAAGACCGTGAACGTCTATATGAAATTTCCAAGAGCAGGCTAAACCTGACTACGACAACGAAAAGTGAGGTATTGCAGATGGAACTTTCACTGCTTAATGCACGTATGGCGGTAAAGAAGAATAAGATTGCACTTGACAATGCAATGTATAACCTGTTCTCCTATCTCCGACTAACCGACTATGAGAAGGCTGAGCTGGTGGCTCCGTTTAGTGTTCCTGATATTCTCGTGAATGCGGACGATGTGCTACAGAAGGCGATAAAGAACTCGTCGCATTGCCTTGACCAGCAATTGCAGATGCTTCAGGCACAGAAGGTCCTTGCACAGGCAAAGGCGAACAAGGGAATACAGATGACACTGAGTAGTGAGATAGGCTTTTCTCAGACAGGCAATACATTGGGTACAGCCTATAGCCGACTGAAAGATAACGAGATTATAGGTCTGTCTCTTTCACTGCCTATCTTCGACTGGGGCGTGAGCAAGGGAAGGATAAAGATGGCAGAAGCGCAGCTTGACGTGGTAAAGACTCAGCTTGAGCAAAGACATCTTGACTATATGCAGGATCTTCGCAAGAAGGTGACGCAATTCAACACTCAGCCAACTCAATGCAGGGATGCGCTTCGTGCGCAGGAAATCGCGGTTGAGCGATATGAGATAACCCGTAAACGCTATGAAGCTGGGGCTATTTCTGTAACGGAACTGAATACTGCTCAGCAGGAGATGGAGTCAGCCAAGGCACAGTATATTGCGCAGTTATCCTCTTTCTGGAATGACTACTATACCTTGCAGCAAGCCACCTTATATGACTGGCAGAGTAAGCGTGACCTTAGCGTGGACTTTGAGGCTCTGATAAAATAAAAAAGAGTAAAGAGTAAAGGGTAAAGTTTAAAGAAAAATGAATAGAAAATACATAAAGATTGCAGTATCTTCAATCGTTGGAATTATACTGTTGAGCGCTATGGCTTATGCCGTATATGCCTTGACGCATGGGAAAGAGAAAGAAGATGATACGACTTCTACGGTTGTTCGTGAACAGACGGTTGTAGAGGTTGATACAGTTGTACTACGAAAGCAGACCTTTCAGAAACAGATTCTGTGTAACGGTAAGTTGCAAGCTATTCAACGTGCCGAGCTGGTATGCCCCAAGACTGGTGCAATACTCAGTAGTGTGAATGTGAAGAATGGTCAGCGTGTGTCTGTCGGAATGGTACTTGCCGTGGCTGATACGCGCGATATGAACACGGCTTTGGAGAAGGCAAAGCATGATCTGGAAAAAGCAAAGGTGGATCTTCAGGACAAGCTCATTGGTCTAGGCTATGATGCTGATGCAAAGAACGTGCCTGCCGACATCCTGAAAAAAGCAGAGATGACATCCGGCTATTATTCTGCAAAATATGCCCTGAAGGCTGCTGAGACATCGCTGTCCGACTGTCGGCTTATAGCCCCTTTCAGCGGCAAGGTTGCCGACCTTGTTGCCCGTCCTCATCAGCGTGGGGATAAGTTCTGTACCCTTATAGATGATTCTTTCTTCGATGTTGAGTTTAAGATCCTTGAATCGGAGCTGGCATCAGTAAAGATTGGTACGGCGGTAAAGGTTTCTCCATTCATAGATGAGAGTCTCGTGCTCGGTGGAACGGTGACAGAGATAAATCCTACCATAGACGAAAAGGGACTCGTAACCGTCAAAGCAAGAGTGAAGAACAATTCTGACAGGCTCCTTGACGGAATGAACGTGAAGGTGATCATCGAGAACTCCGTTCGTGATATGTTTATTGTGCCAAAGGAGGCAGTAGTGGAACGTGACGGATATCATGTGATATTCGTATATGACAATGAAACGCATCGTGCTATCTGGACTTACGTGGATATTCTGTATAGCAACCTGTCAAGTTTTGCTATCACAGGCTGTGAGAAGAAGCAGACAACGGTTAACGTAGGTGATATTGTCATAACATCAGGCAACCTGAACCTTGCGGATGACACCGAGGTGAAGATTGCGAACAAAGAGGAATAAAGATGATGGATGACAGAATAGAGTTTGTTTGCTTTTAATACATCAAGCCTATCAAACCTTAATCCTTCATCCTTAATCAAAAAGAAATATGCTAAGGACTCTACTACATCGCCCAATAGCAGTAACGATGTCATTGATAGCCATCGTTACGCTTGGCATACTTGCAATTCAGCGAATACCAGTCTCATTGATGCCTGACATTGACGTGCCACGCATCGTGGTGCAGATGTCGGCACAGGGAAGTTCTGCGCGTGAGATTGAACAGCAGATTGTCACTCCGATGCGTCAGCAACTCTCGCAGGTTGCCGGCTTGAAGAGCATAGAGTCAACATCGCGTACTGATGCAGGTGTCGTAACATTGTCTTTCGATCCAGGCAGCGACATGAGCCTTCTCTTCATTGAAGTGAATGAGAAGATTGACAGAGCCATGAGTTATCTGCCCAAGGACTTGGAACGTCCGAAGGCAATGAAGATAGGTGCGATGGATATTCCTGCCTTCTATGTGGATGTGACTGGTGGAAAGCCAGAGCAGACGAGCCGACTGGTGAGGAACGTAATAAGTAAGCGCATAGAGCAGTTGCCGGAGGTCGCAATGGTTGACTATAGCGGAATGGTGGGGACGCAAATCACAATTCAGCCAGACGAGTCGAGGATGAGGGCATTGGACATCTCAAACTCGGATATAGAAAATGCCATCAGCGACAATAACATCGTACTTGCCGCATTAAGCGTGCGTGATGGTATCTATCGCTATAGCATACATTTCGATTCTCAGATTATTTCTGTTCATGACATTGAGAACATCTATTTGCAGGTAGAAGGCAGATTGTTACAGTTGAAAGACATCTGCAAGGTGGAGGAATCGGCAGCAGAACGGAAGGGAATAGTGACATCAGACGGCAATAACGCCATCACAATGGCTGTGATAAAACAGAGCGATGCGCAGATGAGCAGTTTGCAGAACAGGGTAGATACGCTAATGTCAGACCTGGTCAAGGACTATCCGGAACTGAAGTTCAATGTCACCCGCGACCAGACACAGCTTCTCTCTTACAGTATGAGCAATCTGGAATGGAACCTTGTTCTCGGTATCATTATGGCAAGTGTGGTGCTGTTCTTCTTTATTGGCGGATGGAGATTGCCTCTACTTGTGGTAATCTCAATACCTCTGTCTCTGATACTCACCTTGCTATGCTTCTATCTGATAGGAATATCACTCAACATCATATCAT
>Ga0310695_10002390_pt1 | contig 39775 bp, 39 predicted proteins | sample RumenRJG_04DNA_FD_203882 | JGI IMG/M metagenome (GOLD analysis project Ga0310695, IMG submission 203882) | Bovine rumen microbial communities from Lethbridge, Alberta, Canada - RJG_04 (v2) (version 2) | ecosystem: Host-associated > Mammals > Digestive system > Stomach > Rumen | place: Canada...
AAAAAAGCAGGAAGACCTTGTAAACGTTTTTAACTTTTCCGGAGTTGACACTTTTACTCCTTTGCTAAAAACAATAAACTTGCGCCCGAATTACCTTGTGGAAACAAGAAGCTTTGAAGAAATATCCCGTATGGCAGAGGCAGCCTGCACATCAACAATTTGCGAAACCCTTGGAACTTTTGTTGCCGACCGCCTTGAAAAAATCTACGGTGTTCCACAGGTACGGGCTCCTGCACCTTACGGAATTCAGTGGACTGATAGGTGGCTGCGCGAGGTTGCAAAGCTTACAGGACGGGAAAGCATTGTTGAAGAGGCTATAAAGAAAGAACACGAGCGTATTGCTCCAGAATTAAATGAGCTTCGGGAATTCTTTAAGGGAAAGAAAGTTTATATTTTCTCCGGTGCATCCTATGCTCACAATATGGCAAGCGTATGTTATGACCTTGGACTTGAGGTTATTGGAATTACAACCTACCACCATGACCAGCAGTATGACACTAAGGAAATAAACACCGTAAAGTATCTTGTTGAGACTATGGGTAACGTTCCAAACTATACAATCTGCAACAAACAGCCGTATCAGGTTATAAAATTTCTTTCAAAGCTTTCTCCTGACTTTTTGATTGTGCGCCATCAGGCATTGACGGTTCTTGGCTACAAGCTTGGCATTCCTTCAATCATGGAAGGTGATTCAAACAAGTGCGTAGGTTACGATGGAACAATTGATCTGGGACGCAGAATTCAAAAAATCCTAAAAACAAGAAAGCTCTATGAGAACATTGCCCGCAACGTAGAATTTCCCTATACGGAGTGGTGGCTTAAGAAAGATACAGACCCATTTGCCTTTGTAGGAGGACTTTGATTTATGAACTGTGAAATTTCAGAACCAAGATTTACTTGTGCGCTTGGTGCACAGAATACCGTGCTTGCCATTCCAAGGGCAATTCCAATTGTACACGCAGGACCCGGCTGCTCTTCCATAGTCTCCGCTTTTGCACAGTCAGGATATCAGGGTGAAGCCTATGCCGGCGGAAACCAGGTGCCTTCTACAAATACGGATGAATCAAATGTAGTGTTTGGAGGCGAGCGTGATTTGCGGAGCGAAATAGAAAGTGCAATGCAGGTCATGAAGGGAGATTTGTTTGTGGTTCTTTCCGGCTGTACAGCAGGCATCATTGGTGACAATGTTGAAGAGATAGCAAAGGACTATGCGGTCGAAGGTCTTCCTATAGTGGGAACAGACACCCCTGGCTTTAAGGGCAATGCCTACCACGGTCACGAGGCTGTAATAAAGGCAATAATCAACCAGTATGTAGGGAACGTAAAGCCCAATGTTCAGAAGGGACTTGTGAATGTCTTTGCCGATGTACCTGCACAAAATCCATTCTGGCGGGGTGACTTTGAACAGTTAAAAATTCTTGTTGAAAAGCTGGGGCTCAAGGTCAACATTCTTTTTGGCCCTTCAAGCCGTGGTGTTGAAGAATGGAAAGACATACCCAACGCAGAGTTCAACATACTTGTTTCTCCATGGGTAGGACTTGAAGTTGTTGAGCTTCTAAAAAAGAAATACGGTACGCCATATCTTCATTATCCTATACTTCCCATCGGTGCCCTGCAAAGCAACGATTTTCTCCGCACGGTTGCAGCCTTTGCAGGAATAGACAAAGAGGTAGCAGAAGAGATAATCCAAAAAGAAAAAAAGCGTTACTACGAATATTTTGTGGATACCGCCGATTTCTTTTCTTCTCTGCAGAACAACCTGCCTTATGAACTTTATGTTTCCGGTGACAGCCTTACGACTTTTGGTGTTACGAAATATCTTGAAAACGAAGTAGGCTACATTCCGTCTGGAATTTTTGTAACCGACAATCCTAACCAGAAAAATGAGGAAAAACTGCGCGAACTTTTTGCAAAGGAATTCCCCAATTATGCAGACAAAATTTTCTTTGAGATTGATTCGGAAAAAATCCGTGACAGGACTGAACCTGAACTTAAAAAGACAAACCGCGCCCTTGTACTTGGAAGCGACTGGGAAAAAGTATACACGAAGCAAAGTGGAAATCTTTTCCAGTACATAAGCGCACCAATTCATCAGCAGCTTATAGTTGAAAAAAGTTATGTCGGGTATCGGGGCGGACTTCGTCTGCTTGAAGATATATATAATACTCTCTTTGAGGGTAAAACAATCACAAACCAGACCTATCAGGCAAAACTTGCATAGGGCTATGGAGGTATCAACATGAAAAAATCATTTACGAAATTGGTTTCCATTGGAATTCTCTTTTTGCTCTTGATGGCTGGTATGTCGGGCTGCAAAAAAGACGGTAATAAAGCTTCGGCAAAGTATTCGCTTACTTTTGCAAAGGGTGCTTCCGGTCATGCATTGAATCCCTTGTTCGAACTTGGAAAAAGGTATTATGCGGATTATGAGGTTAATGTTAACGTGGTTCCTCTTGAGCGTGAACAAATATTTGAAGCGGAAAGCATAGGAAAGGTTGACGGTGCCTACAATGACCTTGCCTTCCCTCTTAAATACGGCGGAGAAGGCGGAAACATAGTAATTTACGGTGGAGCAATGAACGGGGGAATGGTTCTGCTTGTAAACGCAAAAACCGCCCAGTCAAATCCAGACATAAAGAATCCAGAAAACTGGAAGGGACTTTCCATAACCGTACAGCCCTTCTCCATAGGCGAAGTCATTCTTAAGGGTGTACTCAAAACCAAGTATAATATGGATCCGGAAAAGGATGTTGATTTTAAAATCATCCAGGGTCAGGCAGAAGAGCTTGCCGCTGTGCAAAAAGGAAATGTAGACATAGTGATAATCGGCCCAGACTTTGTGGAGACCGGACTTAACATGGGGCTTGTCTACCTTTTCCCGCTTGTTGCCCTAGAAAAGGATTATGTGTGCTGCCGCCAGACTTCAAATGCGGATAAATTCAATTCTGAAAAAGAGGCATACGTAAGGCTCCTGAAGGCTCACATAAGGGCATACAAGGCTTACAGGACGGAAGATCAGAAGGCTTTGGTAAAAGAAATGGCAAAAAGCTCAGGCATAGATGAGGACTGGATTTACGATTACCTGTACAACATAGACAAAACGCAGGGGCGTTCGCACAATCCTGATCCCAACTACAACGGAAGTTCTGCGGTTTATGAGACATTTGACCTTGACCGTCCTCTTGAGGAATTCTTCAATGTTGATGTTTACGCAAAGGCGTTAAAAGAGATAGTGCAGGAGTTCCCCGAAGACCAGTTCTATAAGGACATGTGGACTTTTTTTGTTGAGCATAATGACAAGTATCCGGGCTTTGCTTCAATAATATAGTCCAGCTAAATCGGAGAGAGTAAAACTTGCAAAGAATTTTGCGGGCGGGGTGCTGATGGGAAAAACAATTATTGAAATAAAAAATCTTAGCATGGTATATGAAAACGAAGAAACGTCATATACTGCGCTGCATAATATAAATTTGGACATCAACGAGGGCGAATTTATATGCATTGTAGGCTCCAGCGGGTGCGGAAAATCATCCTTGCTCGGTGTACTTGAAGGGCTTAACAAGATTTCCGGGGGAGAAGTCCTTATAAACGGAAAGCCTGTTACAGGTCCAGGAGTGGAAAGGGCTGTCGTGTTTCAGAACTATTCACTTTTTCCGTGGATGACAGCAAAACAGAACATTGCATTTGCTGTTTACGAGAAAGGCAAAAAGTCTAAAAAAATATCCAAGCGGGAAGCATCAAAAATTGCAGAAACCTATCTGGAAAGAGTAGAGTTAAAGGGCGTGGAAAACAAACTGCCAGGTTCCCTTTCCGGAGGAATGCAGCAGCGCGTTGCCATTGCAAGAGCTTTAGCCTGCGACCCGCAAATTCTTTTGATGGACGAACCCTTCGGTGCCCTTGATGCAAAAATCAGAGAAAATCTTCAGGAACTTCTTTTAAAGCTTTGGCGGCTGGACGACAAGAAAAAGACAATAATCTTCGTTACCCACGATCTAAGCGAAGCAATTTTTCTGGCAGACAGAATAGTTTTTATGATTCCAAAAGAAATTCATGAAGTAATAGAAGTAAAAATTCCCCGTCCCCGTTCACGGAAGGAATTCTACATGTGCAAGGAATACAACGAAATTAGCGAGAAGCTAAAAGATTTGTTCTATGACGGCGAGAACAATATAATTTTACCGGGAGGTGCGGGTATATGATTGGCAAGACAAAAAATTGCTTTGGCTATTTTTTCAATATAGCGAATATTTTCTTTTTGGCAACCATGGCCTGTTTTTTCTTTCCAAGCAAATATGCAGTTTCCATGAGGAGCGGTTTAAAAACACCCCTGTTTTTTATCATAGTTCTTTGCCTTTCGGAAGCGGCATTTTTGATTCAACTTTTTGACGAGAAGAAAAGCCGTGCAGCAAAGGACATAACAGCTTTTGTCTTTGTTTGTGCCTTTGCATGGGAATTGTTAGTTTCTAGACTGAATTTTTTGCCATACGTATTTGTTCCGGCACCGGAGAATGTCTTTTCTGTGTTTGTTCAGGACTGGAGACAAATATTGGACGGTTTTTTTAATTCAATGTTTCTTCTTGCAGTTGGAATGACGCTTTCAATTGCAAGTTCTGTGATTTTTGGTACGCTTGTTGGCTGGAATCAACGTGCCGCCAAAGCCATATATCCAATTGCAAAGGCAATATCAACAGTTCCTCCTTTGATTTACACCCCTTACGTTGTTCTTATAATGCCAACTTTTAGGCTTGCTTCCATTTTTGTAATTTTCCTTACAAACTTCTGGGGAACTTTCATGGGGTCAATCAACAACACTGCCTTTGTGGAAAAGAGAATCGTGAATGCAGCCAAGGTCCTGAATCTTTCCACCCCGTCCATATTGTTCAAGGTCATAATTCCGTTCAACCTTCCGCGAATTATAAATGGTCTTCCGATTCAGCTGGCTTCTGCCCTTATGACTCTAACCGCTGCGGAAATGCTCGGTGCTGAATGCGGAATGGGTTTTTATGTAAAAATATCCCTTGCTTTTGCCAATTATACAAAGGCGATTGCAGGAATATTCTTTATAGGATTTGTTGTTACGGGATTGAACGCTCTTATTAACATTGCCAAAAAAAGGCTTATAAAGTGGAGTTATTGATGAAAAAACGGAGGGTATAGCTTTAATCTATATCCTCCATATAAAAAATATATTATACAAAGCGTCATTTTTTGGATATAACATACTAAGTTACTAGGTAATTAACAGCTAACGCTCCTATCATTTAAAAAAATCCTGTCGGAGGGAGTTTTTCCATTTTAGGGGCAGACGAATCTTTGAGAGGTGTGTTATGGGAAGAAAATGCTTTTCCTTAATAAAACGACTTTTTCCCGCATTGGGAATTCTTCTTGTACTTTTAGTTCAGGTTGCCATACCGGACAGTAGCCTTCATCCAGAATCAAAACACCATTATTACGAAGGCTTGCTTTTTATTCTTCTTGGCATCTCCCTGCTCCTTTTTTTACTCTCGTTTGTTTCAAAAAAAATCCGCGAAGACCTTAAGGAGAAGGGACCCTTTCTTTTGGGAGCCTCAGGCCTTGTTATTTTGATTAACCTTGCCACAGCAAAGTTTGCCTTGCTGCCGGTAATTTTTTTTCCAAGCTACAACAACGTGCTTGCAGTTTTTGTGGAACAGACGGCGCTTCTTGCAAAATGCGTCTGGTACTCCTTTAGGCTTTTGCTGCTGGGCGTCTTTTGGGGAGTTCTGGTTGGTTTTATTACAGGTGTTTGCCTTGGCTTTTCCAAAAAAGTCTACTACTGGATAAACCCCTACATCAAGCTGATTGGCCCAATTCCTGCAACTGCATGGATTCCGCTCGTGCTTACAACTTTTCCAACGCCATTTGGGGCAAGCGTTTTTATCATAGCGCTTTCCGTATGGTTCCCGGTTCAGCTTATGACAAGTTCTGGCATCCAGAACACAAGCAAGGTCTACTTTGAAGTGGGAAAAACCTTGGGGGCAGGCACTTTCTTCCAGGTCTTTAAGATTGCAGTTCCGGCAGCACTTCCAAATATTTTTCAGGGCGTGTTCAACGGAATTTGTGCAGCCTTCATTGCCCTTATGACCGCGGAAATGTTCGGTGCAAAATACGGAATAGGTTGGTACATAAGCTACCAGAAGGCAATGATGATGTACGCTGGCGTTTATGCCGGCCTTGTGCTGATTGCGGTTTTCTGTACGCTGATTATTACGTCGCTGTTCAAGATTAGAAAGAAGCTTTTGGGCTGGCAAAAGGGGCTTATCAAGTGGTAGCTTTGCAAGGAGGGGGAAGTCTCCCCCTGCGGCCGCACTTCGTTGCGTCCTACCCTCTCTGCGGGCTCAATCGCCGCCCGCAACGCCCGCTAAAAAAGGAGTAAGATATGTCTGGAGAAATAAAACTGTCAAATATAACAAAGGTATTCAATCAGGGAGAAGAGGAAGAAGTTACCGCCCTTAACGGAGTAGACTTTACCATTCCGGCTGGAAGCTTTGTCTCACTTATAGGCCCATCTGGTTGCGGAAAGACAACCTTGTTGCGCTGCATAGCAGGACTAGAAAATCCTACAAGCGGAGAAGTTCTTGTGGACGGAACAAAAATCACAAAGCCTGGAAGTGACCGTGGCTTTGCATTCCAGCAGGCAAATCTTTTTCCCTGGCTTACAATCCGCGACAACATTGCCTTTGGATTAAGGGCCCGCCACATCTACAAAGAGCGCAAAGAAGACGTTGACAAATTTTTGCGGATGGTCGGCCTTGAAGGTTTTGAAAAATCTTTTCCACACCAGCTTTCTGGCGGTATGAACCAGAGGGCTAGCCTTGCCCGCGCCTTGGTGGGACATCCCAAAATCCTTCTATTGGACGAGCCTCTTGGTGCCCTTGATGCCTTTACCCGAATGACCATGCAGGACGAAATTATCCGCCTGTGGAAAGAGCACAACACAACAATGGTTATGGTTACCCACGATGTGGACGAAGCGGTTTACCTTAGCGACTATGTGGTTGTAATGTCACCGCGTCCTGCAAAAGTGGAAAAAATCATAAAGATTGATTTGAGCCACCCTCGTGCCCGTGGACAGGACGTCTTCCTAAAATACAGAACACAGATTCTTGAAATCCTCAATTACGCAGGAAAGGTTCAGGAAGTTGAGTATGCTATTTAATTAGCACCCAATTTCCTCATGCCTTGTGCGCATTGCAAGTATGCAGTCCTGAATTACATCCTTGAGTTCTACGCCCATAAGTTCAGCTCCGGCCTTAATAACTTCGCGGTTACAGCCAGCTGCAAAATTTAGGGCCTTGAATTTCTTTGTAACGGATTTTACTTCCATGTCTGTTACGGATTTGCTAGGGCGGGCCATTGCACAGGCAAAAATCAAACCTGTAAGTTCATCAACTGTGTAGAGAACTTTTTCCATAATGTGTTCTGGTTTTACGTCAACGGTAATATTCCAGCCATGGCTCTGAACTGCATGAACAAGCTGGGAATCAATTTCGGGATAATTTGTTTTTTCTGAATCAAAGATTTCCAGGCACTTTGTACAGTGAGCATCCGGCGCAAGTTCAAAATCAATGTCATGAAGTATTCCGACACTTTCCCAGTATTCGGCATCCTCTCCATATTTTTCCGCAAAATAATGCATTGCAACACCCACGGTTTTACAGTGACGGAGCAATGTTTCTCCATGAACATATTTTCCAAGCAATTCAAAAGCAGTTTCCGATTTCATACTATTTACCCATTGTAAAGATAGGTATATAATACAAATAAGAGGAAATATAGTCAATGAAAAGTATTCTGATAAAAGATACCACAAAAGAAGAAAGGGAAAAAATTGTTGCTGATGCACTTGGCTGCGGGAACGATTGTTCAACGTGTTGTGCCTGCGGTGGTATGGAAATTGACTATCAGCAGTACATAGACGGTAAAAAAGAAATTGCCCAGCTTAATGCAGAGTACCGGGCAAATACTGTAGTTGGCCATTAAAAGAATTACATTTCACTTAGTTATAGAAAAAAGCTATAGCATCTATAAAAAAAATATATTTCTCAGACTCTCAAAAAAAGATTATAACATACTAAGTTACTAGGTAATTTGCAAATACAAAGTGGAGGTTATATGAAATCATTTGTAAAAATCGTAGGAATAGCAGTATCTCTTCTTGCTTTGGGAGGAAACTTTATAAGCTGCAAGAAAAAACAGGCGGCATCTGGCGGTGAGTCTGAACAGAAGGTTGTTAGAATAAACTTTCAGACAGGAAGCCTTTGCTATGCACCGACTCACGTTGCCATGAAGCTTGGCCTTTTTGAAGAAGAGCTTGCCAAGATTGGGCAGAAGGCAGAGTATGTCCATATCGTAGAAGGCGGGGCAACTCTTGGAGAAATGATTGCTGCTGGAAAAGTTGACGCAGGCTACGGCTTGTACGCAACTCAGCTACAGGCAATGGAAAACGGTCTTCCAATTTCGTTTACTTCTGGCATTCACATTGGCTGTACAAAGTATTATGTCCGTGCCGACAGCGACATTAAATCTGTTGCAGATCTCCGCGGGAAAAAGATTGGCGTTCCAGGCCTTGCAGACTCTTCTGTTATGAATCTTAAGCGTAAGCTCATGGATTTGGGAATTGGGGTTACGGCAGATAACAATGAGGTTGAATTTATTGCCTATGCTTCCGCAGACCTTGCAATTGCCCTTAACAACGGAGCTGTTGACGTAATAGGCGCACATGACCCGGTAGCCACAAAGGGTGAACTTGCCTATGGATTCAGAAAGATTCTTGATACGGGAACTGATGACAAGTTCGTAAAGGAATATTGCTGTCAGCAGTTTGTAACACACAAGCTTCTCCGTGAAAACCCAGAGGGGGCAGCGGCTGTAACGAGGGCTTTGCAGAAGGCTTCTGCATACGTTCAGGCTGAACCACGCGCCGCAGCACAGCTCCAGATAGAAAACGACCTTGTTTCCGGTGATCTTGATTTTAACGCCGCACTGCTCGAAGAGATTAACTACCAGCCAAGCCGCTCTCTTGGCAAGAAGACTTTTGATTCCGCAGCCCGCCAGCTTCAGGAAGCAGGTATTCTTAAGGCAGAAACTGATATAGAAAAGTTTATTGAGCAGGGCTACATAGAACTTTTCGGTGTGCCGGACGGTTACATCTATGACAGCGCAACAAAAACTTATAAGGAAATAAACGGTTCAAGAGCCTAACAGATGCTGAAACAAGTTCAGCATGACATGGAATAGCAAGTGTCATTCCCTCGCTTGACTAAGTGTCATTCCGAACTTGTTTCGGAATCTAATACAAAGGAGAAATATAATATGAAAAACTTAAGCATTATTTTATCATCACTTACAGCATTGCTTGGACTTTTGGTTGGCATTGCACCTTACACATTTGCAAAGGTTTGTGGAATGGCAAACATGCACTGCCACAAGGTTACGGCCCCAACAGTTCTTGTATTTGGAATCCTGATTTTTGTGCTTTCTTTGGTACAGACTGCAATCTCATGGAAAAAGCGTTAACTTTAGCAGGGCTTGCATCCGCAAACATACGGCGTAAGCCCTTTAGGACAGCTGCCCTTCTTGCGCTTATTGCATTGTCGGCGGCTGTTCTTTTTGGTTCACTTATACTCGTCTCTAGCTTAAAATGCGGAATAAAAGGAATCCAGTCGCGGATAGGTGCAGACCTTATGATTGTTCCCGAAGGCTATGAGTCAAAAATGGAAGGCGTTCTGCTTTCCGGCCAGCCAAGCTATTTTTACATGTCAAAGGGAATAGAAGACCTTGTCCGCAATGTGGAAGGAGTTCAGCTGGTTACTTCCCAGTTTTATCTTACAAGCCTTAGCGAAAGCTGCTGCGACTTTCCAATCCAGATAATAGGCTTTGACAGCAATACGGATTTTATAGTAAAGAACTGGGCAAGAAAAAAAGTTTCTGCTTCTGATTCAAGTACGGGTGAAGTACTTCTTGCAGGAAGCAACATCACCACGGAAAAAAATAAGGTCACATTCTTTGCAAAGGCGCATGAGATTTCTGCCCGCCTGGAAAAAAGCGGTACCGGCATGGACAATGTAATTTATGCCGATTTGCCAACCCTGCAAAAGATGTTTTCTGACGCAAAGGAAAAGGGCTTCGGCTTTATTTCTGACGGAGACACTGCCTCAAAGACCAGCGTTATTTTTGTAAGGCTCGCATCTGGCTACAAAGCGGACGGCCTTACGCTCAGAATAAAAAACGCACTTGCAGCAAGTGATTTTGCCTCTGAAAAAATCCAGGTGATACAAAGCGAAAGTTTTCTTTCTACTTTTGTGAATAAGCTTTCGTCTTTCCTTATTTTTATTTATGCAAACTGCATTCTTGTTTTTGTAATTGCAGTCCTTACCCTTGCCGTTGTTTTCTCTATGTCCATTAACGAGCGCCTAAGGGAATTTTCTATTCTGAGGGTTCTTGGAACAGACCATTCAGGGCTTAGGAAGATAATTTTTACGGAAGCTGCAATTTTGGGAAGCCTTGGTGCTGTGATAGGCATTTTTGTTGCATCGCTTGTAATTATTCCCTTTAACGTAATCATTTCGGAAAAAATAGCTTTGCCTTTTGCAATGGCAAGTCCTGTTAATATTGCAATCTTTGCGGGCATAGTATTTGCCATTTCCCTTTGCTCATGCCTTGTTGCTTCGGTCTTTAGCGCCGTGCGTATTTCCAATTTTGAAATTTATGGGGGCGCAAAATGATAGACATACGTAACCTTACAAAAACATTTTCTACGCCTAGGGGAAAAATAACCGTTCTTGACAACTTTAGCCTTAGGGTGCAGGACGGAACTTTTCTTGGAGTATCAGGAAAATCTGGTGCGGGAAAATCAACCCTGCTTTCCATAATTGCAGGACTTCAAAAACCTGATTCTGGAAAGGTTATTATAGGAACTTCTAGTGGCAATGTGGATAGGGACATATTCACGCTGAACGACAAGGAGCTTTCTTTATTCAGGAACAGCAACATTGGTTTTGTTTCCCAGGAACAGAGCTTTTTGGAAAACCTTACAGTCTTTGACAACGTAAGGCTTCCGTATTTTATAGGCTTGGGCAGAAGGAATGCGCGTGTCCAGCTTAATCTAATCAATGCGCGCGCAAAAGAACTTCTTGAAAATCTTGGCATAGCACATCTTTCGCAAAGCTACCCCAGGGACCTTTCCGGTGGAGAAAACCACAGGGTTCTTGTAGCCAGGGCACTTGCAAACAATCCTGATATTATACTTGCCGATGAACCAACGGAATCCGTAGACAGTGAGCGGACGGAAGATATTGTAAAAATATTCCGATCCCTTGCAGATAGCGGTAAAACCGTAATCCTTGTTAGCCACGACAGTCAGGTTCTAAAAAGCTGTGACAGTGTAGAAGCCATATAAAAAGCCGGGACTCAAATTAAACTGAGCGCCCCGGCTTATACTTTTTATTTTTTTTGTTTTTAAATTTGTTTAATTTTTAATTTAAAGCCTGTTCCAAATCTGCAATTAAATCATCTGCATTTTCTATTCCGACTGAGAGGCGGAGTGTTGAAGGTGTTATTCCGTTCTTTAGGCGAATCTCTTCCGGAACGTCTGCATGGGTCTGGGTAGTGGGGTAGGTGATTAGCGTCTCCACACCGCCAAGGCTTTCTGCATACATAATCAACTTTACCTTGTTGAGAACTGAAATTGCGTGCTCTGTTGTATCTGTCTGGAAGGTGATCATTGCACCAAAACCGCGTGCCTGCTTTTTCATTGTTTCATGGCCAGGGTGTTCTGTAAGCCCGGGGTAAATTACTTTTGTAACTGACTTTTGTGTCTTTAGCCATTGCGCAATTTTAGAGGCATTTTCTTGCGCGCGCTCCATGCGGATAGAAAGGGTTTTTATTCCACGGAGGACGAGCCAACTGTCGAACGGAGCAAGACCTGCACCTGTCGTCTTAATCAAAAAGCGGAGTTTTTCCTGAATGTCAGTTCTGTTGGTTACGATGAATCCTGCAAGGGTGTCGTTGTGGCCTGCAAGATATTTTGTTCCCGAATGAACAACTATATCTGCTCCAAGTGCAAGAGGATTTTGAAAGTACGGTGTCATAAAGGTATTATCAACAATCAGAAGAAGTCCGTGTTTTTTTGCGAAGGCAGCAACTTCAGCGATGTCGGTAATGTTCATCATTGGATTTGTAGGAGTTTCAATGTAAATTGCTTTTGTCTTTGAAGTAATAAGCGGTTCAAGATTTTCTGAAGCACAATTTACACGGGTAAAGCTGATTCCGTTTTTAATGTTTACATTGTCGAATAAACGGATTGTTCCGCCGTAAAGATCTGAGTCGGCAATTATATGATCACCGGGGTTGAATAATTCCATTAAAAGAGAAATCGCTGCCATACCAGAAGAAAGGGCAAGGGCATCGATTCCTCCTTCGAGCTGGCAGACGATTTTTTCGAGTTGTTCGCGTGTCGGGTTCTGGAGGCGGGAATAATCAAAGCCAGTGCTCTTGCCTACACCCGGATGTGCATAAGTTGCAGTCTGATAGATTGGATAGCTTACAGCTCCGTAATGATTGTTTTCCGGCTTAAAACTATTGCAGCCAATTCTGTGGCAGGTGTGGTTTATAAAACTTGGACATATTCCTTCTTTTGAACATGTTCCTGCATCAATTGCATCTTTATCTAAGTGAATGCATTTTGTTTCTATTGATAAAGGCATTAAATTCTCCTGTATGTACCTGTCATTGCCGGGCAAGCCCGAATATGACAGTCATTAGAACTTCAAGTAATAGGCGGCAAGTTTTTCCAAAGCTTCGTCTATTGGAAGCTCTACGTCGAATACGCTTACCGCATTGCGCTCAAACTGCCGGCGGACATTCTGTCCAAATTGGGCGGCAACTATTGCACGGCAGTCAAGCAGTCCTTCTACTAAAGGAGACAAGGGGCCGCTTGCACCTCCGCATCCACCGCCACAACCGCTTCCGCAGCCAAATCCTCCGCCGCATCCTGCACCTCCGTCGGAAATGCATTCTGAATCAGCAATGCTTTCCTTTTCTTCCTGCTTGGGGGCATCTCGGCTTTCTACAAGCTCAAAGCCCTTGTCTTTGAGTTCATAGATATAAAACTTTTCTGCCTTGCCAAAATGCAGGTCTATGTTTTTTCCGTCAGACGAAGCTAATGCAACCTTAAGGCTCATACAATCTCCTCTTTTGTTACCCCAATCTCGGGGGCGTTACGGGGGGAACCCCCGTAGAGGGGGTAGCGTAAGACCGCAACGCGGGCTGTAGCGAGGGGGAGACTTCCCCCACCGGATAAATGGGGATATTCGCGGCAAGCACGAGCGTGTGCAGTTTGAAGCCGGCTTTCCCCACTTTAAAAACTAAATCTTGTAGTCGTCTTCAAGTGCGTCCATGAGGCCGTATTCAAGAAGGATCTGCTCAAGGCGTTCCTGAGTCATTGGAGTTGGAATTGTAAAGTTTTTGTTGTTGATTACAGCTTCTGCGAGGTTGCGGTATTCCTGTGCCTGTGCAGAATCGGGCTTGTATTCGATTACTGTCTTGCGGTTGATTTCTGCGCGCTGAACGATGTTGTCGCGGGGAACAAAATACAAGAGCTGGGTTCCGAGTTCCTTGCTGAATGCACGCAGCAGGTCAAGCTCGCGGTCTACGTTGCGGCTGTTGCAGATGATTCCACCGAGGCGGACTCCACCGGCCTTTGCGTAGCGGCTTATACCCTTGGCAATATTGTTTGCGGCATAGAGGGCCATCATTTCTCCGGAAGCTACGATGTAAATTTCCTTGGCTTTACCTTCGCGGATTGGCATTGCAAAGCCACCGCATACTACGTCTCCAAGTACGTCGTAGAAAACAAAGTCAAGGTCGTCTGTATAAGCGCCAAGGTTTTCCAGCATGCTGATTGAAGTGATGATTCCGCGTCCTGCGCAACCAACTCCCGGTTCTGGTCCGCCTGATTCAACGCAGCGTGTTCCGCCAAAGCCTGTTCTCATGATGCGGTCAAGTTCTACGTTTTCGCCTTCGTCGCGGATTGTGTCCAAAACAGTTTTCTGTGCAAGGCCGCCAAGCAAAAGACGGGTTGAGTCTGCCTTTGGATCGCAGCCTACGACCATTACCTTTTTTCCGTGCTCTACAAGTCCTGCAGTCAAGTTCTGCGTGGTCGTGGATTTTCCGATTCCACCCTTTCCGTAAATAGCAATCTGCCTAATCTCTGCCATCTTTTTGCTCCTTTGCGCGGTTTTATTCCGCTTGACTTTGTATTTTTATATAAAAACCTATTTATTTACTAGGTAATTAGACTATATATTTATTTTCCTAGTTAGTCAATAGGTTTTATGTACATATTTTGCTTATTTTTGCCTGTTTTTGATTAGAAAAGTCCCTGTATCCGGTTGTACTCCCAGACCTTTAGGATTGCATCGTCTATTGTGCCTGGAAGTTCCATAGGTGTAATTCCCCTTGCGGTAAGTGATGCTGCAGCTCCGCCGCCGATTCTTGATGCGATGACGTAGCGGCAGTCCTCCAACTGCTTTGTGCTTTTTTCCATTTCTGGTATGATGTGCTTTCCGTCCATGCAGACTGGTTTAGCTTTTCTTTCTTCCAAAAAGTCGTAGCCTTCGTCGTCTTTTATTGTATAGACAAAAAACTTTTCTGCCCTGCCGTAGTGAATGTTTACGCTTTCTCCGTCTGTGCTGGCAAAGGCTGCTTTGTATGTAACTGCGCTTGCTTCTTTATTTTTAGCCATGAGAGAAATTCTCCTTTATTTCCTTGCTGCCGAATTTCTGGTAAAGGACTTTTGAATATTCCGTGCGTCCTGGAACACCCACCGCGTCTGCCCGGCAGTGGTTGCAGTGAAGGAAGAGCTCTATGTATGGCATTGCCATAGCCCTTGCCGCGTGAATCTCTTGGCATGTTGGAGCGCTTTCGCCCGCAAGTTTTGCAGTTGGTATTAGCGGTATGATGTTATATCTTTTTGCCCCTGCCGCTGCGACCGTTTTTGCAATTTCTGCTATGTGGTTTCCGTTTATTCGGGGAACAAGCACTGTGTTCACTTTTATTGTGATTCCTGAAGCTGCAATTTTTCTTATTCCCTCCAATTGGTTTTGAATAAGGATTTTTGCACCTTCAATGCCCTCTATCTTTTTGCCTTTCCAGATGATGTAGTCGTTAAGCTGGGCTTCTATTTCCGGGTCTACTGCATTTACTGTTACGGTAAGGCTGTCTATTCCTGCTTTTATAACTTCTTCAGCACGCTCTGCAAGAAGGAGTCCGTTTGTGCTCATGCACTTTATAAGACTGGGGAATTCCTTTCCTATAAGGTTGAAGGTTTTTATTGCATTGTCGCTTGCCAAAGTGTCGCCTGGTCCTGCAATCCCCGCTACCTTTATTTCCGGGCTTATTTCAAGCGCCTTTTTGATAAGGGGGATTGTTTCTTCAGGCTTTAAAACTTTTGAGGTTACGCCAGGACGGTTTTCTGTGTCGTTCAAACTTCTTTCGCAAAACCTGCATGCTATGTTGCAACCGGGACATACCGGCAGGTGAATGCGGCCTGATGTTGCCCCGTGGCTTCCGAAGCATGGATGGTTCTGTGAAAGTTCAGAAAATGGTCTTGGCATATTGCACCTCTTTAGTTGTCGCTGAACAAAGGAGTTGAAAGGTACCTGTCTCCTGAATCTGGAAGAAGTACTACGATTGTCTTTCCCTTGTTTTCCGGGCGGTTTGCAAGGATGCTAGCTGCCTTGAGTGCGGCACCGCTTGAAATTCCAACGAGAATGCCTTCGCTTGTTGCAAACTTTTTGCCTTCTGCAAAAGCGTCGTCGTTTTCTATTGCGATGATTTCGTCATAAACTTTTGTGTTAAGGACGTCTGGTACAAAGCCTGCACCGATTCCCTGAATCTTGTGTGCGCCTGCTGTTCCTTTTGAAAGGACTGGGCTTGTGGCTGGTTCAACTGCAACGATTTTTACGTTGGGGTTCTTTTCCTTAAGGTATTCGCCTACGCCGGTAAGTGTTCCGCCTGTTCCAACGCCTGCTACAAAGATGTCAACCTTTCCGTCTGTCTGTTCCCAGATTTCAGGACCTGTTGTCTTTTTGTGGGCTGCCGGGTTTGCCGGGTTTACGAACTGTCCGGGGATTATGCTTCCCGGTGTTGCTGCGTGGAGCTCTTCTGCCTTTGCGATTGCTCCCTTCATACCCTTTGCGCCTTCGGTAAGGACTATTTCTGCTCCGTAAGCTTTGAGCAGGTTGCGACGTTCAACGCTCATTGTGTCTGGAAGGGTAAGGATTGCGTGGTAGCCTTTTGCGGCTGCTACTGCGGCAAGTCCAATGCCTGTGTTACCGCTTGTTGGCTCGATTATTGTAGCACCTGGCTTTAGGATGCCTTTTGCCTCTGCGTCTTCAATCATGGCAAGTGCGATTCTGTCTTTTACGCTTCCTGCCGGATTTAGGTATTCTAGCTTTGCAAGGATTGTTGCTCCGGAAACTCCTGCCTTCTTTGAATAGCCGTTAAGCTGCAAAAGCGGTGTTTTTCCAATCAATTCCAAGGAACTCTGTTTGATGTCTGCCATAGTATTTCTCCTAATAAGGGCTTTTGGCCGTGTTTAGATACCCACCCGATTGGTAGGTTACTCTTAAGGAGAATATACCGCCTATTACCTATCGTGTCAATAGGTAATAGGTCTTTTTGTAGAAGATATGTGCAAATCTTAATGAAAACTGACAAGTGCAAATCTTAACACGAAAGCACTTCCATTCCCGGCAGTAAACGCATCAAAAAAGCCGAGCGCGGATATAAGGTATCTGACTCACTTCGTTCGCACCGCGCAAATGCTTTTTTGCTGCGTTTCCCGCCTCCATTCCAGTGCTTTCTTAACATATTTTTGCATTACAATTATTGAAAATCTGCACTTGCCTTCTACATTCATTGGGGTGAAAGGTGCAAAATAGTGTCTGCGGGATGTCTTCTTTTGCACCTTTGGTCTTAGGCTTATGTTTATGCCTTGTAGGCGTCGTTGTGTACACCGGCAATGGCCCTTCCGCTGGGTTCATCTGCATTCTTCCAGGCTGCATCCCATTCAAGGGCTTTTGCTGTAGAGCAGGCAACCCCGGCTTCGTGGGGAACGCACCTTGCGGCACTGTCGCTTGGGAAGAGGCGGCTGTAGATTTCGCGGTAGTAGTATTCCTCCTTTGTCTTTGGAGGGTTCACCGGGAAGCGGTTTTCGCGCCTTGCAAATTCTGCATCGCTTACTTTTTCTTCCGTGATTTTTTTGAGGGTGTCTATCCAGTTGTAGCCTACGCCGTCGCTGAACTGTTCCTTTTGCCTCCAGCAGATGTCCTGGGGAAGCAGGTCTTCAAACGCTTTCCGCAAGATCCATTTTTCCATACGCTGCTTTCCATCAGAAAGCTTTATGTTCATCTTGTCGCTTGGGTTAAGGTTCATGGCAATGTCTATAAAGTCTTTGTCCAGGAAGGGAACGCGGCCTTCAACACCCCATGCCATGAGGCTCTTGTTTGCACGCAGGCAGTCGTAGAGGTGCAGCTTGCTCATCTTGCGCACAAGCTCTTCGTGGAATTCTTTTGCGTTGGGTGCCTTGTGGAAATAGAGGTAGCCGCCAAAAAGCTCGTCGCTTCCTTCGCCAGAAAGAACCATCTTTATTCCCATGGATTTTATTACCCTTGCAAGAAGGTACATGGGTGTGCTTGCGCGGACAGTTGTAATGTCATAAGTTTCTATGTGGTAGATTACGTCCGGCAGCGCATCCAATGCTTCCTGTATTGTAAAGTGAACTTCGTGGTGAACAGTTCCAATGTAGTCTGCTGCCTTCTTTGCGGCAACAAGGTCCGGGGAACCTTCAAGTCCTACCGCAAATGAGTGCAGCTGCGGCCACCATGCGCTTTCCTTGCTGTCTGACTCTACGCGCTTCTTGCTGTATTTTTGCGTAACAGCCGCAATGATGGAACTGTCAAGGCCTCCGCTCAAAAGAACCCCGTATGGAACGTCGCTCATAAGCTGGGCTTTTACGGCAGACTCAAGACCGTTGCGTAGCTTTTCTATTACACTGGGGTTGATAACTTCTCCCTTGTCGTCTGTAGCACGCGCAGAATTTTTTACTACGTCGTAAGATTCCCATGATCGGTGGTACCAGCGTACAGGCTTTCCTTCTTTTGAATACAAGTAGCAGCCGTTGGGAAATTCTTCGATTGTCTGGCAGTCCCCTTCCAAGGCCTTTAGTTCGCTTGCAACATAGTAGCGTCCAGCCTTGTCCCAACCCTGGTAGAGCGGGATTACGCCAATTTCATCGCGGCCAATAAGGTAGGTGTCGTCTTCGCTGTCGTAAAGTGCAAATGCAAATATTCCAGAAAGCTTTTCTATCATTGCGGAAAAGTTTCCGGCGCTTTTGAATTTTTTGTAAAGGGGGATTATAACTTCGCAGTCGCTTTGTGTCCTAAACTTGTAAGAAGACGCAAATTCTTCGCGGAGCTTTTTGTGGTTGTAGATTTCTCCGTTTACCGCAAGGATGATTTTTTCGTCATCGCTTACGAGAGGCTGTTTTCCGCTAAGGGGGTCAACGATTGCAAGACGCTCGTGGCTTAGAATTGCATTTTCTCCTGTATACACTCCGCTCCAGTCAGGACCTCTGTGCCTTATCCTCTTACTCATCTCCAAAATCTGTGAGCGCAGTTCTTCCTTTAGACCTTCTGCAAGCGGTTGGCTTCCGCTATTTAAATCAAATGCTCCAACAAAACCACACATAAAAACCTCCTTATCTGTTTTCCTTTAAGAATAATTCTGCTTCGTTTTCTCCGCCTGCCGTTGAATAGAAATATGGTGTTTCCGCATTGAATTCTCCGGCACAGGTGTCTACCATTTTGAAGCTTGTAGGTTTGTATATTAATGAGGGGGAAGTCTCCCCCTGCGGCCGCACTTCGTTGCGTCCTACCCCCTCTGCGGGGCTCGATTGCCGCCCCGCAACGCCCTGCGCTTCCATCTTGCAAATCTTTTCAAGTTTCCACAAGAACCATTCGTCTATTTTGGTAATCTTGTGAATTTCTTCCACGCTCAAAAGACCTCGCTTTAGAGCCTGGTAAATTGCAAAGATTCTCTGGTCGGTACACTGGTGCACACGGTCGCGTATTTTTTCATCCCCCTCTTTTGCAAATGAAGGAAGGTTCAAATCTTTTACGCCAACTTCAAGTCCCCTGCATGCCTTTAGGATTGCCTCTTCAAAATTCTGTCCTATTGCCATAACCTCGCCTGTTGCCTTCATCTGGGTTCCAAGCTTTCTTGCTGCGTAAACAAATTTGTCAAAGGGGAACTTTGGCATTTTTACTACAACGTAATCAAGCACCGGTTCAAAGCATGCCTTTGTTTTTTTGGTAACAAAGTTTTGAATCTCGTCCAGAGTAAAGCCAACCGCAATAAGGGCTGCAACCTTTGCAATGGGATATCCTGTTGCCTTACTTGCAAGTGCGGATGAGCGGCTTACCCTTGGGTTCACTTCTATAACCGCATATTCAAAGCTGTCGGGGTTAAGGGCAAACTGGCAGTTGCAGCCGCCTTCAATTTCTAGTGCGCTTATTATGTTCAGTGCCGCGCTTCTTAGCATCTGGTATTCTTTATCTGCAAGCGTTACAGTCGGAGCTATTACAATGGAGTCTCCCGTGTGAACGCCAACCGGGTCAAAGTTTTCCATTGAACAGACCGTGATGACGTTTGCGTTTGCATCCCTCATTACCTCAAACTCTATTTCTTTCCAGCCGCTTATGCATTTTTCTACAAGAATCTGGTGTATTGGTGAGCGGTGAAGGCCGTTGTGGGCAATTTCGTCAAGTTCGCGGTCGTTTGCTACAATGCCGCCTCCTGTTCCTCCAAGGGTGAATGCCGGGCGTATGATTGCAGGAAAGCCAATCTTGTTGTGAACAAAGTCCACCGCATCTTCGTAGCTTGTAACAACCTTTGACGGAATGCAGGGTTCACCAATTGCTTCCATTGTATCCTTGAACATCTGTCGGTCTTCGGCCTTGTCTATTGTTTCAGGTCTTGCGCCAAGAAGCTGAACGTTATGCGATGCAAGAAAACCTGACTTTGCAAGTTCCATGCTAAGAGTAAGGCCTGTCTGACCGCCCAGTGTAGAAAGCAGGGAGTCCGGCTTTTCTTTTTCTATGATTCTCTTTAGGGTTGGCAGAGTGAGCGGTTCAAGGTAAATTTCGTCTGCCATGGACCGGTCCGTCATAAGGGTTGCCGGGTTTGAATTTACAAGGCAGACTTCAAGTCCAAGCTGCTTTAGTGCCTTGCAGGCCTGGTTACCCGCATAGTCAAATTCTGCAGCCTGTCCTATTACGATTGGACCTGAGCCTATAATCATGACTTTATGAATGTTCTTATTTAACGGCATCTTATCATCTCCAAAAAGTTGTCAAACAGAAAGTTTGTGTCGTGTGGGCCACCGCAAGCTTCCGGGTGGAACTGTACGCTGAATGCTGGAATGTCCGTGTATGTAATGCCTTCTACGGTTCCGTCGTTTACGTTAAAAAAGCTCATCTTTGCATATTGGGGCAGCGATGAATTTTCTACCGCATAGCCGTGGTTCTGGCTTGTGATGTAGACTCGGTTTGTTGCCGTGTCTTTAACAGGATGGTTTCCTCCGCGGTGTCCGTATTTTAGCTTGCATGTTTTGCAGCCGCGGGCAAGGGCAAGCATCTGGTGGCCAAGGCAGATTCCAAAGATCGGAATGGAATGGCTTGTTTTGTTGTGTTCACAAATTTTTCTTATTTCTTCTATAATAGATGTGTTTTCTGCTGGGTCTCCAGGTCCGTTGCTTAGCATGATTCCGTCTGGATTCAATGAAAGAATTTTTTCTGCGCTTGTATTATATGGAAGGACCGTTACCTGTGCACCTCGTTTTTCAAGTTCCCGCTTTATGTTTGCCTTTGCGCCAAAGTCCCAAAGTAAAATATGGGGGGCGTTGCGGGGGGCGTCCCCCGCAGAGGGGGTAGGCGGAAATGAGCGAAGCGAATTGGAGCCGAGGGGGAGACTTCCCCCATCTGAATTAAGCTGGACGCTTTCTACCGCATGCTCTATTTTGTAGTCCCGGATTTTTTGTAATATAGAAGAATCTACAGGAGGCTGTGCATGAGTGGAAAAATCTTTGGCAGCTTTTCCGCTAACAATCATTCCGTTCATAACGCCGCTTTCACGAAGTTTTTTTGTAAGGGAGCGGGTGTCTATTCCAGAGATTCCGATTATTCCCTGTTCTTTTAGAAAAGAGTCGAGTGTGGTCTTGCAGCGGAAATTGGATGGCAGGTTGCAAAGTTCACGGACTATGTAGCCGCGTACACATGAGCGGGGGCTTTCGTAGTCTTCAGGTATAACGCCGTAGTTCCCGATGAGAGGGAATGTTTGGGTTACGATTTGACCGTAGTAGCTTGGGTCGGTGAGGGTTTCAAGGTAGCCGGTCATTCCTGTTGTAAAGACGGTTTCGCCAATGGTGGAGCCTGTTGCCCCGATTGGGCTTCCCGTAAAAACTGTTCCGTCTGCAAGAATCAAATAAGCTTTTTCCATAGTTAACGTACTTCCAATGAACAAAAAAAAGGTGCTCATCCCATCTGGCGGCAATAATTCCACCATCTCGAATAAGCACCTTTGCTTGTTTTATATTTGTTATAGAACTTTAGGCCATTTGTGTCAAGAACCCTATTTTTGCTAAAGAGGGAAATCAGTTTTGTGTTTCGCTCCCAGGCAAATCTGTCTGAAAACCCGCGGTGTCGCGGAATAGGTAATTAAACTCGCTACGCTCGTACCGCTCCAATGCGGTTTTTCAGACAGATTTCCCTTCCGCTGCACACAAAACTGATTTCCCTTTTTTTACCACTTGATTTTTGTGTAAAAAAATAATTTACTAAAATAATTGGTAAAATATTTAAGAAAAATCTTGACATTTTTTTTTGTAAGCGGTATAACAAAATTAACAAACGGCAATGAGGTCGCAGGAATGGTGTTTCTGCGGCCTTTTTGTTTTTTATGCGTCATCCTAAGGCGGGTGGGCATAATATTAAAACCATATACAAAGCTGACAATCGTCGATTGCAGTTTATTCCATAAAGGCAAAGGTGCCGCAATTTTTTTTGGAGGACGCTCCAGAAATCTTTGCGGCATTTTTGTTTTAAAGCGAATGTTTTGGAGGAAAAAAAGATGGACGAAGTTACACCAATTTTTGGCGAAAACGTTTTTAATGAAACGGTTATGAAAGCTCGCTTGCCTAAGGAAACTTACAAACAGCTGATGAAAACTATTGAAGGCGGAGAAAAACTTGACGCTTCTGTTGCTACAGTTGTTGCAAATGCAATGAAAGACTGGGCCATTGAAAAAGGCGCAACACATTTTACTCACTGGTTCCAGCCGCTTACAGGCATTACTGCGGAAAAGCACGACAGCTTTATTACTCCTACAAGCGACGGAAAAGTTATAATGGAGTTCAGCGGTAAGGAACTTGTTCAGGGTGAACCAGATGCGTCTTCTTTCCCAAGCGGAGGAATCCGTGCAACATTCGAAGCCCGCGGTTATACAGCATGGGACCCAACATCTTACGCATTTATTAAAGACGGTACGCTTTGTATTCCAACTGCATTCTGCTCTTATACAGGAGAAGCACTTGACAAAAAGACTCCGCTCCTCCGCTCAATGCAGGCAATCAGCAAGCAGGCAGTCCGTGTTCTTAAGCTTTTTGAAGGAAATGAGGACGTTACTTTTGTAAAGACAACAGTTGGCCCTGAACAGGAATACTTCCTTGTGGACAAGAGCGTTTACGACAAGCGCGAAGACCTTATCTATACAGGCCGCACTTTGTTTGGTGCAAAGGCTCCCAAGGGGCAGGAACTTGAAGATCACTACTTTGGTATGATTAAGCCCCGCGTTCAGGCCTTTATGAAAGACTTGAACAAAGAACTTTGGAAGCTTGGCATTCTTGCAAAGACAGAACACAATGAAGTTGCCCCTGCTCAGCACGAGCTTGCCCCAATCTTCTCTACAACAAACCTTGCCTGTGACCACAACCAGCTTACAATGGAAATGATGCGCAAGGTTGCCGCAAAACACGGAATGGTTTGTCTCTTGCACGAAAAGCCATTTGCCGGTGTAAACGGAAGCGGTAAGCACAATAACTGGTCAATTTCCACAAACACAGGAAAGAACCTTCTTGACCCGGGCACAAGTCCTGACCAGAATGCACAGTTCCTTTTGTTCTTGTGCGCAATCATTAAGGCTGTTGACGAGTACCAGGACTTGCTCCGCATTTCTGTTGCGTCTGCCGGTAACGACCACCGTCTTGGAGCCAACGAGGCACCGCCAGCTATCATCTCCATCTTCCTTGGTGATGAACTTAGCGCAATTCTTGACAGCATAGAAAAAGGCGTTCCTTATGGAAAGCACGAAAAAGAAAAGATGCAGATTGGCGTTACTGTTCTTCCTGACTTTAACAAGGATACAACAGACCGCAACCGCACGTCTCCATTTGCATTTACAGGAAACAAGTTTGAGTTCCGTATGCTTGGTTCAAATGAATCAATTGCTTGTGCAAACGTATTCCTTAACACTGTTGTTGCAGAAGAGCTTAGCCAGTTTGCAGACCTTCTTGAAAAATCATCTGACTTCAAGGGTGCACTCCATGATCTTATTCTTAAGACAATCAAAGAGCACAAGAGAATCATTTTCAACGGAAACGGCTATGATGATTCTTGGGTTAAGGAAGCAGAAAAGCGCGGACTTTACAACCTTAAGTCTACTCCTGAAGCCCTTCCTCACATTCTTGACGAAAAGAACGTTAAGGTCTTTGAAAAGTTTGGCGTTTACAGCAAGGTGGAACTTGAAAGCCGCTTCGAGATTCACAATGAAAACTACTCCAAGATTATCAACATCGAAGCAGAAACTATGCTTGAGATGGCAAACAAATTCATACTGCCAGCAGCAAGCAAATACGCCAACAAGCTTGCAGAAACAATCGGCCTTAAAAAGGCTGCATGCGGTGAGTGCGATACAAGTTACGAAAGCGCAATGCTCAAGAAAGTTTCAGCCCTTACAAGCTCAATCTACAGTAAGACGGAAAAGCTTGAAGGCGAAGTTCTTGAAGCAAAGAAGACATCTGATGCTGGAGATTCAAGCAAGACTGCATTCTTCTACCGCGAGCATGTCTTTGCCGCAATGAATGAGCTGCGTCTCTGCGCTGATGAACTTGAGACAATCACTCCAAAAGAGCTCTGGCCGTTCCCAAGCTACGGTGATTTGTTGTTCAGCGTCCGTTGATGCTGACAAACACTTTCGTGTTTGCAGCATAACGTCATTATACAAGGATGCTTTCGCACCTTGTAAGTTAGGTTCGAAGCGACAGTTTCTCTGCGCTTCAACCCATAAAACAAAATAGAATATAACATAATACGTCAATGAAGCCGTAGAAAGTTACTTGTGCTAGTAATTATTCTACGGCTTTTTTTATTACTAGCGGCAACGGAGATTTATTAATGAAACTTACTCCCAGAGAAACAGAAAAACTTCTTTTGAGCTATGCGGGGCTTGTTGCGGAAAGACGGAAGAAACGTGGCTTAAAACTAAATTATGTAGAAGCGGTTGCCTATATTTCGTCTGAGCTTATGGAACTTGCGCGCGATGGAAAAACTGTAACCGAACTTATGCGCGACGGAGCAAAAATTCTTACCGTAAACGATGTGATGGATGGTGTTGCAGACATGATAAATGAAGTTCAGGTAGAAGCAACTTTTCCGGATGGAACAAAGCTGGTTACTGTTCATAACCCAATCCGCGACTGTGCGGAATAAATGGAGGCTGTATGAAAATTGGCGAGGTAATTTCCTGCAACGAAAAAATAGAGCTTAATAAAGGAAGAAAAACGGTAAGTCTTCTTGTAAAAAATATTGGGGACAGGCCTGTTCAGGTTGGGTCGCATTTTCATTTTTTTGAAGTAAACAAATGCCTTTCCTTTGATAGAAAAACTGCCTTTGGTTTTAGGCTTGATATTCCTTCTGGTATGTCCGTGCGCTTTGAACCTGGCGAAGAAAAAACGGTTCAGCTTTGCAGTTTTGGCGGAAAATCAGAAATCTACGGACTTAACAATCTTACTAACGGGGTGGCAAAATGAGTTGTACAATAGATGGTAAAAAATATGCTGCAATGTACGGGCCGACTACTGGCGATAAGATTCGGCTTGCGGATACAAATCTTGTGATTCAGGTTGAAAAAGATTTTACCGTTTACGGTGACGAGGCAAAATTTGGCGGCGGCAAAACCCTGCGCGACGGAATGGGGCAGTCCGTAAACACAACGGGTGAAGGGGGCGACCTTGACCTTGTTATTACAAACTGCGTGATTCTTGATTACACTGGAATCTACAAGGCCGACATAGGAATTAAAGACGGAAAGATTGCCGGTATAGGAAAGGCTGGAAACCCGGATACAATGGACGGCGTAACTCCCGGAATGACGGTTGGGGCTTCAACAGAAGCTTTGGCTGGCGAAGGTCTTATTGTAACAGCTGGAGGCATAGATACCCACATCCACTTTATTTCTCCTGAACAGGTTGGAACTGCTTTGTGCTCTGGCGTTACCACAATGATTGGAGGAGGAACAGGCCCTGCAGACGGAACCAATGCCACTACCTGCACTCCCGGCAAGTGGAACCTTGAGATGATGATAAAAGCCGCTGAAGATTTTCCTATGAACATAGGCTACCTTGGAAAAGGAAACTGCTCTAATAAACAAAAGCAGAGTGAGCTTGTTGCACAAATTAAGGCTGGTGCTTGCGGACTAAAAATCCACGAAGACTGGGGAACGACTCCTGCTGCTATTGATGCGGCTCTTACCATTGCAGATCAGTATGATGTTCAGGTTTGCATCCACACGGACACTTTGAACGAAGCAGGCTGTGTAGAAGATACGCTAAAGGCAATCAATGGTAGGACAATGCACACCTATCATACGGAAGGAGCGGGCGGTGGACATGCACCGGATATCCTTAAGGTTGCAGGACACCCCAACATCATTCCTGCTTCAACGAATCCGACTATGCCCTTTACCGTAAACACACTTGACGAGCATCTTGACATGCTTATGGTTTGCCACCACTTGGACAATAAAATAGAGGAAGACGTTGCCTTTGCTGATTCCCGTATAAGACCGGAAACTATTGCTGCAGAGGATGTTCTTCATGATATGGGGGCGCTAAGCATTATGTCTAGCGACTCACAGGCAATGGGACGCGTTGGCGAAGTTATTACCCGTACCTGGCAGACAGCCCACAAGATGAAGGAAGAGCGTGGTCCACTTGCAGAAGATTCCAAAGAAAACGACAACTACCGTGCAAAGCGCTATGTTTCCAAGTATACGATTAACCCTGCAATTGCCCATGGAATTTCAGAATATGTTGGTTCTGTAGAAAAGGGGAAGATTGCGGATCTTGTTTTGTGGAACCCTGCATTCTTTGGTGCAAAGCCAGATATGGTTATAAAAGGCGGTGCAATAATTCTTTCCAAGATGGGAGACTCCAACGCTTCTATTCCAACCTGCCAGCCTGTGTACTACAGGAATATGTTTGGCTATTACGGCAAGGCAAAGTATATGACCTGCTTAACTTTTATGTCTCAGGCTGCAATTGATGAAAAACTGCCGGAAAAACTTGGGCTTCAAAAAAAATGTCTTCCTGTAAAAAATTGCCGCGGAATTGGCAAAAAGGATTTAAAGTATAACGATGCACTTCCTGTTATAGATGTTGACCCGGAAAACTACCATGTTACGGCAGACGGAGTTCCCATTGTAAGCAAGTGTGCAAAAGAACTTCCGCTTGCACAAAGATATTTTATGTTCTAGGAGACCTTATGATATATACAAAAATACTGGGCAAAGTTGATGATGAGGATTTTAAAAACAGGCCTGTTGACTACATTGACTTTGAATGGCACGAAACCTATTCAAAGCTGCACAGAAAGACTTCCAGGTCTGGCCGTGACGTTGCCATTAGCCTTGACGATTCAATCCTAAAAATAGGAATTAAGCCTGGTGATGTTTTTGGAGTTGAATCTGACGGAAGTGTGATTGCGGCTGATGTCCTTGAAACAGACATTCTTAGCGTAAGACTTGAAAATCCAAATTTCTTTTCTACCGCAAAGGTTGCATACGAGATTGGGAACTGCCACGCACCGCTTTTTGCAGGGAAAGATGAACACGAGCTTATTACGATTTTTAATGAACCCATGCAGAAGCTTTTGGAAGGACTTCACGGCATAAAGGCCAAAGTTGAAAAACGTAATGAAAAGCTTGATTTTTCAAAGCAGATTTCTTCGATTGTCGGTCATGGACACGGACATTCACATGGACATTGATTTTGAACTTTTGCAGCTTAATGATTCAACTTTTCCGATTGGAGCATACACCCTTTCCTGGGGGCTTGAAACATTCGTGCAGCAAAAGGTTATCCATGACAGTCAATCTGCCCTTGCATTTTTAAAGTCTGACATTGAATCAAATTTTTTGACAAGTGAACTTCTTCCAGTCCGCTTGGCTTATGAGTATGCAGAAAAGGGTGAATGGGAAAAAGTTTTTAGCCTTGACCAAATATACAATGCCGCTAAAAATGCAAAGGAAATAAGGGTAGGGAGCAAAAAAATTGCAGCACGTTTTTTTAAGACTGTAAGCTTGTGGCAAAAAGATGAGCTTGACCGTTTTTCTTTGGGCAAAGTAACGCACTTTCCAGTAATCTATGGAGCCTATTGCGCCCTGCGAAAAATAAAAAAGGAATCAAGTCTTGAAGCATTTTTGTACAGCCAGTTTTCTGCTCGTGTTACAACACTTGTTAAGTTGATTCCTTTGAGCCAGAACGAAGGTCAGAAAATTCTTCATTCTCTTTTTGAAGAATTTACAAGGCTGCTTTGTATTGTGGAAACATTTGCAGAGGAAGATTTGTGCCGCTCTTCTCCTTCCGTAGAAATAAGGGGAATGCAGCATGAGTATTTGTATACAAGACTGTATATGAGCTGAATAAAATTTCCGTGAAATCTGTTAAGAAAGGAGTGTTTATGCGTTTTACAAAAATAGGTGTGGCGGGTCCAGTTGGTTCTGGAAAGACTGCCCTTGTGGAGGCTCTGACCAGAAGGCTTTCGGAAAAATATTCCATAGGTGTTATTACAAACGATATTTATACAAAAGAAGATGCGGAATTTCTTGTTGCCCATTCAGTTCTTCCAAAAGAAAGAATTATAGGCGTAGAAACAGGCGGCTGTCCTCATACGGCCATTCGCGAAGACGCTTCCATGAATCTTGAAGCTGTGGATGAGCTAAAGACACGCTTTCCAGATATTGAACTTATGTTTATAGAAAGCGGAGGAGACAATCTTTCTGCAACCTTTTCGCCGGAACTAGTTGATGCAACAATTTTTGTGATTGACGTGGCGGAAGGAGACAAGATTCCCCGCAAGGGTGGCCCTGGAATTATGAGGAGCAACCTGCTTGTGATTAACAAGATAGACCTTGCACCTTTGGTTGGGGCAAGCCTAGAAGTTATGGCACGCGATTCCAAGATGATGAGGGGAGACAAACCCTTTGTCTTTACGAATGTTAGAAGCGGTGAGGGAATAGATGAAGTGATTGCATTTCTGGACAGAAATGTGTTTTTTTCTGATTTGGAAGACGGCAATTAATTTATGAACCTCTTTGCATCTCCTTCCAGATTTGAAATTACAGCCTGCCGTTCCGCATCGGGAAAGACTTTTGTAAAAGACAGTTTTTTTACTTCTCCCTTTAAGATTATGAAACCGTTTGCACAGGATGATGGTGGTATTGCTGTTTTTTTGCAAAGCGCAAGCCCAGGAATCCTTGAAGGCGACCTTCAGCTGCATAAAATAACAGTAGGGCAGGGGGCAAGCTTAGAAATTAGAAGTCAGTCCTTTGAAAAAATATTCAAGATGGACAGCGGAAAGTGTGCAGAACGCAAAATCTTTGCAGAACTTATGGAAAATTCAAGTCTTGTTTACAGACCTCTTCCCTGCATTCCTTTTTCCAAGAGCAGTTTTTCGTCTGTAACAGAAATTTCTCTTTCAAAAAACTCCCGCTTAATTTATGAAGACTGCATCTGTGCCGGCCGCTGTGCCCACGGAGAGACCTTTGACTTTACACTTTACAAAAACCTAATAAAAATTTTCCGAGAGAAAAAACTTGTTTTTTACGACAACCTTTTTCTTGAAGGAAGCGACGGAAAAAATCATCCTGAAAGAAAAGAAAGACTTTTGGAAAAAACAATGTTTGCAGGTTTTACCCATTGTGGCAGTATGTTGGTTTTTGGATATTCAGACAAGGCGGACCTTAAAAAAATCCGCGGCATCCTTTCTCTTGAAGAAAAACTACTTTACACGGAAGAAAATACAAATGTGGCTTTAGATGAAAAGAAGAGTCTTTTGGTAGAAGCTTCCGAAAATGACTATGGTGATTTTATAATCCGTTGCCTTTCTTTTAGTGCAGAGAAAATTCAAAAAGTTTTTGAACAAGTTAGAAATGCCTTGAAGTGATTGGTAAAAACAAAAAATGCCGCGGAAGGTTCTTTTTTTTTTGCTTTTTGAGGAGGTTTTTAAACCTTCCGCGGCGGAGTGTAATTTTACCCGATGGCCATCTTTGACTGAATTAATGAAGAGTTCGCTTCTTTTGTAAGGCCGCTTAGCGTAATGGAGCCCTTGTCCATAACATAATAGCTGTCGCTTACTTCAAGTACAAAATCAAGATACTGCTCAACAATCAGGACTGTAATTCCAAGTTCCCGATTTACACGCTGAATGGCTGTTGCAATGTCTTCTATAATTGACGGCTGGATACCTTCCGTTGGTTCATCAAGAATCAAAAGCTTGGGGTGGGAAACAAGGGCACGGGCAATGGCTAACTGTTGCTGTTGTCCACCGCTTAAGTTTCCACCTTTTCTTTTTAGGAATTCCCTTATGATTGGAAAGAGTTCAAAAATTTCTTCCCCGATTTTTCCTTTGCCTCCTTTTACTTCAAGACCAAGCTCAAGGTTTTCCTGGACTGTAAGCTGGGGAAAAATTTCTCTTCCCTGGGGAACGTAGCCAATGCCAAGTGCAGCCCTTTCATAAGTCTTTTTTCTTATGATTTCCTGATTGTCAAAAAGAATGCTTCCGCTGCTTGTCTTTACCATGCCCATAATGCTTTTTAGCGTAGTGCTTTTTCCAACACCGTTGCGGCCTATAAGGCAGACAATTTTTCCGTCTGGAACAGACATGTTCAAGTCTGGAATGATATTGCTTTCTCCGTACCAGGAACTAAGATTTTTTATTTCAAGCATCCTTTCCTCCATTTGCATTTTCTACCTTTCCGCTCTTGTGGAACTTGCCGCGGCCAAGATAAACTGCGCGAACATTTTCGTCCGCTAAAACTTCATCTGCACTTCCTTCCACAAGGATTTTTCCCTCGTGCATAACGGTAACACGGTCTGCTACTGCACGGACAAATTCCATGTCATGCTCAACAACAACCACCGCATACTTTTCGGAAATCTTTTTGATAAGCTGCCCGGTTTTTAAGGTTTCTTCTTTTCCCATTCCAGCAACAGGTTCGTCAAGCAGAACGACAACCGGCTCTTGTACAAGAAGCATTCCAATTTCTAGCCACTGCTTTTGACCGTGGGAAAGCGATGCTGCCTTCTCGTTCTTTTTGTCTGCAAGGCTTATAAAGTTCAGAATATTTTCTATCTGCTTTTTTTGTGCATCGGAAATCCTGAATAGCAGGGATCCCCATACGCTCTTACTGCCCTTTAGGGAAATCTCCATGTTCTCCCAAACAGTAAGACTTGTAAAAACGGATGGTGCCTGGAACTTGCGGCCAATTCCTTCTGCAACTATTTCTGCTTCCGTAAGCTTTGTTAAGTCAATGTTTACAAATTTTCTGATACCAAGGTCTTTACCGCCGTGGTAGATGATTTTTCCGTTTGACGGCCTTGTCTTTCCGCAGATGATGTCCAACAGGGTTGTCTTTCCGGCTCCATTTGGCCCGATGAAAAAATGAACCTTGTGGGGCATGATTTTTGTTGTTACATCCGTAAGTGCCTTAAAGCCTTCAAAACTTACGGAAATGTCTTGAATCTCAATTACAGGAGTTACTGATATATTTACTTCACCCATTCTTTTTCCTCCTATTCATCTGTCTTGGCAGCTTGCGACTTTCTTACCAAAACTCTTATTTTGTCTTTTGCATCTGTGAACACACCGGTCAGTCCCCTTGGCAGGAACAATACAACGATTACAAAAATCGCTCCAATAAAGTAGGACCATATTTCCGGGAAGCTTTCGCTTATCAGAGTTTTTGTTATGTTCACTACAAAGGCTCCGACTGCAGCTCCTATTAAAGTTCCCCTTCCGCCAACAGCAACCCAGATTGCCATGTCTATTGAATTGGAAATGCTCATTTCTGACGGAGAAATTATTCCGCTGAAGGGAACAAAGAGAGCGCCTGCAATTCCTGTAAAGAGTGCGCTTAGGACATAGACAAAGGTTTTGTAGCTTGCCGTCTGATAGCCAGAAAATCGTGCCCTGTTTTCTCCATCGCGGATTGCAACCAAAACACGCCCGCACTTTGTCCGCATTATTGAAGAAAAAATAATGTATGTAATTACAAGGAATGTGAGTGCAACGTAGTACCACATGTACTTTGCCTTGATTCCCGCAATTGGAAGTCCAAAAAGTGTGGAAAATTCCGTGATTCCGTTTGTGCCTCCAGTGTAGGGCTGAAGGCCTATGAAAAGGGTTACAAAGACCAGAGCCAATGCCTGTGACAGAATTGAAAAATACACCCCCTTGATTCTGTTAAGGAAGGTTAAAAGTCCAAGTACAAAAGCAAGAATGGAAGGAACAAGTATAATCATCAGAATTGCTTCTGGTGCAGTCTTGTAAAATTCCCAGAACCAGGGCAAAGTTGTGCGTCCGCTCCAGCTCATAAAGTCGGGGAGCCTTCCGTGGCTTGCAACCAGCTTAAGGTACATTCCCATGCCGTAACCGCCAAGTCCAAAGAAGACTCCGTGGCCAAGGCTTAGGATTCCTGTGTAGCCCCAGATTAAATCGATGCTTAGTGCCACAATCGCATAAGTGATGAACTTACCCACAAGGCTTACCCTGAATGGGGAAAGAAAAAGTGGAAGCAATGATACAATTAGAACAAGAACGACAAAAGCAATATTTTTCTTCTTTGCATTCAGACCGTCGATTGTTGGTGCATTGCCAAAAGAGGCCGATGTAAAAAGCTTTGATATTTTTTCGTTAAAACCCATATAAACCTCCTTACTCGTCAAGTGCGCGTGAATGAATTGTGAAAAGTCCCTGAGGCTTTTTCTGCAGGAAAAGAATTACAAGAATCAGGACTATGGCTTTTGCAATGTTTGCAGAAGTTCCAAACTGTATTGTTGCGTTGCTCATTCCTATTAAAAGCGCACCGGCTATTGCTCCAGAAAGCTTTCCCACGCCGCCAAGAACTACGACCATAAAGGCATCGATAATGTAGTTTTGCCCAAGGGACGGGCCTACTGAACCCAAAAGACACAATGCGCAGCCTGCAACACCTGCAAGCCCGGATCCTATTGCAAAAGTGAATGTGTCTATGTGGTTTGTCTTAATGCCAAGACACTGTGCCATAGCCCTGTTTTGCATTGTTGCCCTAACTTTTTTTCCGTAAGATGTTTTGTACATAAGGATGTACATAAAAGCAAGGCAGACTATTACAAGAAATATTATAAAAAGTCTTTTGTACGTCATGGCAACACCCATAATTTCAAGGTTGCCGTTCAGTACCGACGGGGAACTCACGTTTACGTTCGGCGCACCAAAGATGGATCTTGCAAGCTGCTGAAGAAAGAGGCTGATTCCCCAAGTTGCAAGAATTGAATCTGTTTCCCTTCCGTAAAGCCTCTTGATTATAAGGCGTTCCAGAATGCAGCCGAAAAGTGCAGAAACTAAAAAGGAAAATATTATTGCCACCGGATAGTAAAAGTCAAAGGCTGACTTTGGCAGGAATGCAATAAAAAAATTCTGTACAAGAAAAGTTGTGTATGAGCCAATCATTATGAACTCACCATGCGCCATGTTGATTACGCGCATCAGTCCAAAGGTAACCGAAAGGCCTATGGCTGCAAGAAGAAGAATTGAACTGAGACTTATTCCGTTAAATAAAATTGTAAAAACTGTTTCCATAATGTTTGTCCATATAAGGGGGCGTTACGGGGGATTTTTCCCCCGTAGAGAGGGTAGCGGAAAACGCCACCGGCGGTTGAAGCGAGGGGGAGACTTCCCCCTCCTTGCTTTGAATTAAAGTCCGTTTGCCCAATCGTAAGTTAAGAGATAGGGATCCGGCTTTACAGCGTTGCTTGTTGCCCAGACTTCATCGATAAGACCAGTCTCGTTAATCTTTCCGATTCTTACAGGCTTGTAGATGTGCTGGTTTTCTCCGTCAAGAGTTACGTTTCCTTCTGGAGCGGCGAAGGTGATTCCCTTTGCGCTTGCCTTTACTTTTTCTACGTCGAAGGAACCAGCCTTTTCGCAAGCCATTGCCCAGATGTGAACGCCGATGTAACCTGCTTCAATCGGGTCGTCAGTTACACGCTTTTCGCCATAAGCCTTTTTGTAGGCTGCAACGAAGGCATCGTTTTCTGGAGTCTTTGTTGTCTGGTAGTAGTTCCATGCAACATAGTGTCCCTTAAGGTTTTCAATTCCAACACCGCCAACTTCCTCTTCTGCAATTGAGAAGCTCATTACCGGAATGCTTTCTGCTGTAATGCCGGCGTCTGTAAGCTGCTTGAAGAATGCAACGTTTGAGTCGCCGTTAAGAGTGTTGATGATGCAGTCTGGCTTTGCGGCCTTGATCTTGGAAACGATAGTGGCAAAGTCTGTATGCCCCATTGGGGTATATTCTTCACCGGCTACGCTTCCTCCAAGGTATGCAAGCTGAGCCTTTATGATTTTGTTTGCAGTGCGAGGGAATACATAGTCGCTTCCTACGAGGAAGATGTTCTTTCCGAACTGCGCTGCACAGAAATCAACTGCGGGAACTGCCTGCTGGTTTGGAGCTGCACCCATGTACATGATGTTTGGACTCATTTCCATTCCTTCGTACTGGACAGGGTACCAGAGGAGTGCGCCTGTTTCTTCTACAACCGGCTTTACTGCCTTGCGTGATGCGCTTGTCCAGCAGCCAAAGATTGTTGCTACCTTGTCGTTCTGGATAAGCTTTCTTGCACGCTCTGCAAAAATCTGCGGTTCAGAAGCACCGTCTTCCTGGACAACTTCTATCTTTCTTCCCAATACGCCACCCTTTGCATTTATTTCGTTTATTGCAAGAAGTTCTGCGTCCCTAACGGAAGTTTCGGAAATTGCCATTGTTCCGCTCAAGGAATGAAGGATTCCAACCTTTACAGTTTTATCTCCCCCGCTTTTTGAGCAGGAAGAAAGTCCGTAGATTCCCGTGGCTGCAATAAGTGCGCCAATCAATAAATTTGTCTTTTTCATAGTGTTCCTCCAAAATATTTTTCTATAAAAAAAGGCATCTGCTTTCTCTGCCAGCACAAGAAAACAGACGCCTTTGTCTTATTTATTTAATTTACTTTTTTTATTAAGCAGCCCTTTGCTAGACCGCCTTTGCTTTATTCCACACGCTGTGGAGCATAAATACTATTAGACCGCTTGCCAGGATTATTATTCCAAGTATTGTGTCTTCTAGGCTTAGGTCAAAGAATCTTTCGCCTTCAAGAACAGAAGCTAGTCCGTCCATGCTCCACATAAGGCTTGCTGCCCAGAACATGAGCATGGCCATGAATACGCTTTTGTTGTTCCTGCCGTTTTTTTTATTCAATAAGAAGGCTACCGTAAAAGCGGCTGCTGTACATGCTGTAATTATTAAACACATCAGACTGCCCCCGACAAGTTTTGTTTTATACCCGCCTTTTTTGCCAGGTGGGAAACTATTTCAAAGGCACCCCATGCAATGGTTACGATAACCGCCATGGAAACTCCTACCGTTGCCATTTCGTGAAGCATTTCAGCTATGTCTTCCGGATTCCTCATTGCCGTAAGAAACGGTGGGTAAAGAACCACTTCGCCGTGGTAGATGTGCTCTATGGCAAGAAGAAAACTTCCGCCGTAAAGCATGTTTTCCAGATGCCCCAGCCTTTCTTTAAGAGCTGATTCTGCATCTTTTTTGAATGCAATTTTTTTTGCGACTGAAAGGATTATTCCTTCCGCAAGCGGAATTGTAAAGCACGCCATGATCTTCCTCCTTGATGGCCGCATACCAAAAAAAAATGGAGCCGCCTTTTTGGACAGCCCCATTGCTTAGTCTTGAACAAACCATATTTTTTTTTTGAAAAATAGTCAATTATAAAAAATAGAACTTTAGTTTACTTTTTAATTGTTTTGGTTCATTTGCGATGTAAAAATAAAATTCAAAAGCTGGGATCTGGAACTAACGCCAGTCTTGTTGAAAATATTGTATACATGCTTTTTTACGGTTGAAACGGAAATAGAAAGATTGTCGCTGATTTCTGCATTTGTCCTTCCGTCTATTAGTTCTGCGAGAACTTCTGCTTCCCGGCGCGAGAGGTTGTTTTTTTCACTATATATGGATAAGAGCTTTTTCTTTGCTTCTTCCCAGTCAGAATTTTCAGCCATGGGAGTCCTCCTTTGTTTGTGCCAAAAATAAAAAAGGAGCAGCGAAAATATCACTGCTCCATTGCAACTTACGGGGGCAATGTATCATTAAAAAAAAATTCTGTCAATGTATTGACAATTTTTTTTGAATTTTGTATAAAGAAATCATCTAAGGCAAAGGCGTCGAAGAAATAACTCTTCGGCGCTTTTTTTTTGTTCAAGCGGTTGGGCTTTTGCTTTTTCCGCTTAAATAAAATTGCAAACATGATGGCGATGATGTCGGACAGTGTACGGTGCACGCAACTCGGTGCACAGAGAAAGTACACAGTGTACTGTCTGATTTCATCGCCGTTTTTTTTTTGGAGGTTTTATATGAGTGAAGTTTGGAGTGTGTGGTTTCTAATTGGAGCGGCACTGGTATTCTTTATGCAGTGTGGCTTTGCTATGGTCGAAACAGGTTTTACAAGGGCAAAGAATGCAGGAAACATCATAATGAAAAACCTGATGGACTTCTGCATTGGAACCCCAATGTTCATGCTGCTTGGCTTTGGGCTTATGATGAGCGAAAATTATTTCTTTGGCTTGATTGGTAAGCCGGACATGCAGCTGTTTACAAACTTTGCAGGAGAAGGCAAGGACTGGTCAAGCTTTGTCTTTAACCTGGTCTTCTGCGCAACCGCTGCAACAATCGTTTCTGGTTCTATGGCAGAGCGTACAAAGTTCAGCGCATACTGTATTTATTCAGCAATTATTTCTGCTGTAGTTTATCCGATTGAAGCTGGCTGGGTATGGAACCCACAGGGCTGGCTTGTTGGACTTGGCTTTGTTGACTTTGCAGGTGGAGCTGCCATTCACTCTGTTGGCGGTACTGCTGCCTTGATTGGCGCAATCTTCCTTGGACCCCGCATTGGCAAGTATGAATACGACAAGAGCGGAAAGGTAACAAAGGTTCACGCAATTCCTGGCCACTCACTCACATTGGGTGCACTTGGAACATTCATCCTTTGGTTCGGCTGGTACGGATTCAACGGTGCGGCTTGTACACAGCTTCTTGGAGTTGGCGGTCTTGCAGCTGTATTTACAACTACAACAATCGCTCCTGCTGTTGCCTGCTGTACAACAATGATTTTCACTTGGATTAAGAACGGTAAGCCTGATGTTTCCATGACACTCAACGCTTCTCTTGCAGGTCTTGTTGCAATCACACCTACATGTGCCACAGTGGACGCTCTTGGCGCAAGCATCATCGGTATTGTTTCCGGCATCATCGTAGTAGTGGTCGTTGAGTTCATAGACCTTAAGCTTCACATTGACGACCCGGTTGGTGCTGTTGCAGTTCACCTTGCCAACGGTATCTGGGGTACTTTGTCAGACGGTTTGTTCAACGTAGAAAGCGGTGTATTCTATGGCGGCGGAGTAAAGCACCTTGGCGTACAGTGTCTTGGCGAGTTTACAATCGTTACTTGGACAACAATCTGTATGCTCATCACATTCACTCTTATTAAGAAGCTGCATGGCCTCCGTGCAAGCCGCGAAGAAGAAATCATCGGTCTTGATAAGCTTGAACACGGCATTGATTCTAGCTACGCTGGATTCATCATGGCTCCACAGGTTCTTGGCGGAGAAAGCACATCTCAAGAAGCAAAGGTTCCTGTAGACAAGGCTGTTCCTGTTGCAAAGGCAAGTTCACGCCCGGATGCAAAGTTCCACATGGTTACAATCATTACACGCCAGAGCAAGTTCGACGAGCTTAAGGCTGCAATGAATGATATTAATGTAACTGGTATGACGGTAACAAATGTACTTGGTTGCGGACAGCAGCACGGAAACGTCCAGAAGTACCGCGGTGTAGAAATGGATATGACTTTGCTTCCAAAGATAAAGGTAGACATTGTTGTTAGCGAAGTACCTGTAGAACTGGTTGTTACAGCTGCTAAGGAAGTTCTTTACACAGGCCACATCGGAGACGGAAAGATTTTCGTGTACGACGTTCAGAATGTTGTAAAGGTAAGAACCGGAGAAGAAGGTTACGAAGCCTTGCAGGACTAAGCGGAATGCTGATTTATGATGCAGACTTGAATCAATCAGCGTTTGCCTAAAATTTAAAAACAAAAAACTAAAAAAAAGCCGGACATCCTTCCTTTTTCAGAAAGAGTGCCCGGCATTTTTATTCGCAAGCGATTAAATTATTTTGTTGCGTCAATAGGCTTCATGCTTGTCATGTAAGCGCGGAGCTTCTTGCCAACAGATTCAATCGGGTGGTTGCGGATAGCGTCGTTAACCTTTACAAGAACAGTGTTTGGAACTGAATTTGTCTTTACGCTAAGTCCCTTACCAATGTCTTCCGTAGTAACCTTGTCCATGAATTCCTTCTGGAGAAGGGGAACACATGCGCGTGCAAAGAGGTAGCAGCCGTATTCTGCGGTGTCGGAAATAACCTTGTTCATCTCGTAGAGGCGGCGGCGGTCGATAAGGTTTGCAATAAGCGGAACTTCGTGGAGAGATTCATAGTATGCGCTTTCCGGCTTAATACCTGCGCTTACCATTGTCTCGAATGCAAGTTCGCATCCTGCCTTTACAAATGCAACAAGAAGGATTCCCTTGTCAAAGTATTCCTGCTCGTCAATTTCTTCTGTACCTTCTGCTTCTGTCTCAAAAGGAATCTTTGCATAGCTTTCGCGCCATTCGTGAAGGTTCTTGTCTCCGTTTGCCCAGTCCTTCATCATTGTAGAAGAGAACTCTCCGCTGATGATGTCGTCCATGTGCTTCTGGAAGAGTGGAGTCATAATCTTCTTGAGTTCAAGAGAAAGCTCGTTTGCGCGGATCTTTGCAGGGTTAGAGAGACGGTCCATCATGTTTGTAATGCCACCCCACTTGAGAGCTTCGCTGATTACGTTCCAGCCGTGCATAAGAAGCTTAACTGCATAGCCTGGCTTTATTCCGTTCTGAACCATCTTGTCGTAAGAAAGGATTGTTCCTGCCTGGAGAAGACCACAGAGAATTGTCTGCTCGCCCATAAGGTCGCTCTTTACTTCTGCAATAAAAGAAGATTCAAGAACACCAGCTGTTTCGCCGCGTTCTGCACAAGCGAGGGCCTTTGCAAGAGTCATGCCGCGTCCTTCAGGATCGTGTGCCGGGTGAACGGCAATAAGTTCAGGTACGCCAAAACCGCGGAGGTATTCAGCGCGAACTTCTGTACCCGGACCCTTTGGAGCCATAAGGAATACAGTAATGTCGTCGCGGATCTGTTCGCCTTCTTCAATCATGTTAAAACCGTGGCTGTACCAGAGAGCTGAACCCTTCTTCATGTACTTCATAAGGTTCTGGACAACTTCGTGGTGCTGCTTATCCGGAGTAAGGTTTCCAACAACGTCTGCTGTAGGGAGAAGTTCTTCGTAAGTTCCTACTTTAAAACCGTTTTCTGTTGCATTCTTCCATGACTGGCGCTTGGATTCGATAGCTTCCTTGCGGAGGCAGTAAGAAACATCCATGCCAGAGTCGCGCAGGTTAAGACCCTGGTTCAAGCCCTGTGCACCGCATCCTACGATGACGATTTTCTTTCCCTGAAGGGCTTTTGTTCCGTCCTTAAATTCTTCACGTGCCATCTGGCGGCAGTGACCAAGTTCCTGGCGAGCAACGCGCCACGGGATTGCGTTAAAATAGTTCTGACCCATTTTCTACCTCTTTTCAGTTAGTTGGAGCTTCCTGCCCACCCGCAGAATTAAACCGGCGGCAGTCAGCATTAGTCTTAGTATACATAATTATCTGTGTTGCGTAAAGTGCGATGTTTGCAATGTTGTGTTGCATAAAACGCAATGTATCTTTTTTAATATAAGTCTTTAGGATGCAGTATTTTGGACGGCAGTTTATTTGCTCTACCATTCATTCCCTGGCTAATCCGACATCTTGCCATTTTTTACGGGCTTTCCGGGGTTCCGGCCTTCGCCTCCATTGCTCCACTTCGTTCCGCAACGGCTACGCCGCCCCTCCAATCCCGCGTAGGTTGCTTTGGCCTACGGCTTTGCAAACAGCAGGCATTTGTCTTTTCTTACTATATTATGGTATAATTTCTG